>Ga0302046_10000114_pt1 | contig 84587 bp, 32 predicted proteins | sample RVTome_11_FD_200261 | JGI IMG/M metagenome (GOLD analysis project Ga0302046, IMG submission 200261) | Soil microbial communities from uranium-contaminated site in the Upper Colorado River Basin, Wyoming, United States - RVT147D111 (version 2) ... | reverse complement strand
AAGGGGACCTTCGAATCGAGCAGGAAGGCCAGGACGCAGAGATCATAGCCCTCGAGGCGGTCGAGCAGATTGGCCGCTTTGCTCTGGGCTTGACGGCCCATGCGGCGGGGGTGCTGCTCGGCAAACTCACCCACTCCCGCACCCGCCCGCTTCCGGTCGGATTTGTCCAGTTTAAACCGCTTGAGTCGCACCGGATTCAGATGAACCTACCGGCTCAGGCTCAACGCCCGGCTGGGTTCCAGCACAATCCCATTGAAACGCCCCTGAAACAGATGCCCGCTCCGATGGTGTCGCCGGTTGAACCACGTGCTGTAACTCACCCCGCGCCACCGCATCGACTCGGACAGGTTTGCCTCCGGCGTCCCCACAAGGAGATGGTAATGGTTGTCCATCAGCGCGTCACTGTGCACCTGCAGCCGATGACGGCGGACGCTTTCCTCCAGCAGATCTAAAAAGTGCCGGCGATCCCCATCCTCTCGGAATACGGTCTTTCGTTCGTTCCCTCGCGCCGTCACGTGATACCACGCTCCGGGAGACTCGATTCTCAGTGGCCGGGCCCTGCGCGTCTCGTTACCGGACTCCAGGTCTTGGGGTAAGCTCATTTGATATCATGTAAAGATGTGACCCTTATGACCGCCAAATGAAAACCCCTGCCCCTTCTCCATGCTTCGCTCTGTGGCCCTCTGCGCTTCTCGGCGCCCTCGGCGTTAAGAAAATAACCGTAACCCAACGCCCTGACCCAGCCCGCAACCCCGAGTGAAGCGCCTACGCGCTCGCTTTAACGCCGAGGACGCCGAGAAGCGCAGAGGGTCGCAGAGGGGTATGGTCCGATTCGCGGTGGACCATCTGAATAGTTACAAGAATACAAGAGCTTCCAGGCAGGGTCAGGACGGGGCGGTGATGGTGGAGCTACCGTCATGGAACTCCTTTCCCAGGGTCGGTAACGGAAGGCGGGGCGGGCCAGCCATGGCCGTTGCCGCGATCACGTGGGTCAGCCCAGGCACCACGGGGATCGCGGGTCAGAAATCGGCCGGCCAACGGGTCCCATGGGCGTCCACCCAGGTTGTAGGTCCCCGTCTCACCCTCATACGTCCATCCTCGGAAAAGCGATGGCCGGCCCGCGGGTGACTCCGTCGTGAACCAGGCGAAGGCGGCGTCGAGCACCTCGGCGGTCCAAGTGCCGCCTCCGTCCAGGCTCGACGCGAAATCTGTGTTGCCCTGCACCGCCTGGCTCCAGCCCCAGTCGGCCGCCTCGCCTGTGGTGTCATTGAACAACTCCAGCCAGTAACGCACCCCGGGCTGGGCATCGAAGGGCGCCGGCAGCGCCGTTTCATACACATACTCCGCGACGCCCGCGGTCAAGGTCCGCCCCGTGGCCAGACGCCGGACGCCGTTGCCCACCTGCACGCTGGACAAGACCGCGCCCGGCAAGCCCCCGTTGTCCGCCCGCAGGCGCAACGTGAACTGGTCCGACGCCGGCGCCGGTCCGAACCCGTAGCTGCCCCACCACCGCAGGCCCAGGAGTCGCGTCGCGCGAGGGAACATGAAGTCGTCGGCCAGCACTTGCCCCGGATCGGCGTCGGAGAAATAACCGTTCAATCCATCCGCCGCCTGCACATGCGACGTGATGACGGGCTCGCCCGCATCGCCATAGTCATACCGCTCCACCACGAACCCCGACGCGTCGCTCAGGGCCCACACGGTGCCGTTCTCGTCGTGGACAGGAAACCGGTCAGCCCCGGCCTGCCGCACGACAGCCGTGCGCTCGTCCCCGCCGCCCGGCACGCGCGTGGTCAGGGTGGTTCCGGCGGCGTCCTGTTCCTCGACGACGTCCCCGCCCTCGACCAGGAGGCGCGTCACGACGGCTCCCACGGTTTGGCTCACGCCCCGTCCCAAGGCATCGTAGGCGTAGGCCACCGGATCCGAACCGGTCGCCTGCACCGACACCAGTCGATTGTGGTAATCATAGGCCCACACCGCTCCATTGACGGCCACCAGGTTGCCATTGGCATCGTATTGGCGTCCGGCATCGAACGGCGTGCTGGTGTATTGGTTGACCTGCGCATCGGCGGGATCGGGGGTGGTGGCCGACAGGACGTAGAGACCCGGAGCCGGATCGCTGCTGACCTGGAGTCGGTTGCCCACGCCGTCGAGGGTGTAAACGGAACTTCGTTCCAGCCCGCCCGCCGCGTTGGTGACGAGCGTGAGGATCAGGCGATCGGCGGAATCGAACGCCCGGCTTTCCTCCAGACCCAAGCCGCCACCCCGCCCGTCGGCTTCCCACACGGCATGCCCCGCGGCGTCCCACACCCGCAAGCGGCGGTCCAGCACCCGGCCCGTCGCCACGTCCCCGTGCAGGATGTCCACCGGCCGGCCGGCCGCATCAAACAGCGTGGTTCGCTCGGCGCCGTTGGCCCATTGCACCAACTCGACGCGATCCGGTCCAAGGCGGAAATACTCAACCAAGGTCGAACCGACCGCGGGATACGCCGGGGCGGGAACCAAGCAATCGCCTTCGCAGATGCGTCGCACGCGGCTCAGGGCCTCGAAGGTCCGCCCCACCTCGCGACCGCCGGGGTAGCGGGTCCGCACGGCGTTGCCCAACGCGTCCCGATCCCAGGTCGTGATCTTGTCCGATCCAGGCGGAAACGCGGGCGCCTCGAAGTTCAGGCCTTCACGGAGGAGATGTCCAAGTGAATCCCAGGCGCGCGTGGTGAGCACCAGATCGTTGCGGGCAAGCACGGTCCGGGAGGCGCCGTCGTATTGATGGATCTCGAATGTGGCCCCCGCGACGCCCGGCGCATGATCGATGAACCGGGTGAAGGGACGGTCCAGCAGGTCATAGCCGGTGGTCACGACGGTGCCGTTGGCGTCGGTCTCGATCACGAGGTTGCCGTGCGCGTCATGGCCGTTGAGGAAGAACTCATCGACCTGCGGCCGCGCCGCTCCGTCGGGCCAGTCCAGCGGCCCGGCTCCACGCAGGTGCAGCGTGCCGTCGGCGTGACGGGTGGCGATGAGACGGTCGAGCGCGTCGTAGGCGTAGCGGGTGGCGTGATCGTTGTCATCCACTTGCGCGATCAGCCGCGAGGAGTCGTCCCACACCTGGTGCGTGTGGATTTCGCCCACGACGTTCCCCTGCCCGTCCCCGGTATCGGTCAGCGTGAGACGTGTGGCGATGCGGCGTCCCAGGCCGTCGTATTCGAGGCGAGTCACGTTGCCCCGGGGATCCTCGACTCTCGTGACCAGGCCGCGCGAGTCGTGCGCATACCGCTTGCGGCCCGCGGCATCGGCCGTCTCGACCATGCGACCCAGACCGTCGTAGGCGTTGGTCACGGCCAGCACCAGGGGCGGGTTGCCGGCGGCGGACAGGTGCGTCGTAGTGACGAGGCGCACGCGGCCGCCGGCGTCATGCTCGTAAGCCGTGCGGTTGCCGGCGGCGTCGGTCACGGCGTTCGTCCGGTTCATGCCGTCGTAGTCGGTGATCGTGGCAAGCCCGCGGTCGTCGGTGACGCGCACGACCTGGTCCAGGCCGTTGTAGCCTGTCTGGGTGGTGGCCGAACCGTCGCCCAGCGGAGCCTGGGTTTGCGGGTCGAACCAGGCCCGGTCCTCGCGCACCAGTCGGTCCATGGGATCCCATTCGAAGGTGGTCTGGGCCAGACGCCGGTTGCCCGCGCCGCCGGGGAGGTCCTGCAACTCGCCATCCAACCGGCGCGAAAGCAGGTTGCCGTTGGCGTCGTAACGGAAGGCCGTCACGTTGCCCAAGGGATCGGCCTCGGCGATGGGCCGGTCGTAGCCGTCGTGCGCCGTGATGGTCGTGCGCGGCGCATCTTCAAGGCCGCGCCGCACGCGCCTTGCGTTGGCGTTGCCGTCGTAGTCCCACTGGGTGGTGGAGGCGAGAGGGCCGCCGGCGCCGCGTGTTTCGCGGAAGCGGAGATCCCGCTCATCGTAGGCTGACTGTTCCTGGTTGAACGGGTCGAAGCCGGCCACCGCCTCGCCATGGCGAACCAGCGTGCGGTTGCGGTTGGCGTCGTACGCGTATTCCGTGGCCACGAAGGCCCCGCGCAGCGCGAAGGGGATCGCCTCGGAATCGAGAACGCCGGCCGGCAACGCGGCGTCATCCCTCTCCCGTGTCTCGCGCACGGGATGGTTGAGGATTTCGTAGTCCCAGAGGGTGGTGAACCAGCCGTTGGCCGGCTGCGCGCCCTGGTCGTCGCGATGCTCGACGTCGAGTCGGACGAGGTTGTGGTTGGCATCGTAGTGAAAGTCGCGCCGGTAACGCACCTCGCCACCGGCTGCGACCGGGGCGGAGATTTCACGCACCACCTGGTTCAGCTCGTTGCGGATCCAGAACCAATCGCCCCCGCCGGGATCGACGCGGCGCACGACGTTGCCGACCTCGTCGTATTCCCATTCCGTGCGGGCTTCGACGCCGCCCGCGTCGAGGACCTCGGCCGCGCGGTAACCGCGCTGGGGCCCGGCCTCGTAATACCCGTATTCGTCCCGGCGGCGATGGCCGGAGCCGTTGTCGGGGAGGACATGGGCGGTGACCTGGCCGTGCCCGTTGTATTCCCAATCCTCGGTCACGGTGGCGAGCCGGTGCCGCGTGTGGAGGCGGTTGCCGCGCCCGTTGTAGGCGTGCTCGGTGGCGTGGCCGCGGGCATCGACGTGGCGGGTGACGCGGTTGTGGGCGAGCGGGCCGGGCACGGATTCGGTGTCGTAGGCATAGCGTTCCACCAACGCGGGCTGATCGCCGCCCAGGGGGCCGGGCAGGCGCCGCATGCTGCGGATGTTGCCGAAGGAACGCCGATGGGCGCCGGAATTGACACTGCGTTCGTAGGTCCATTCCGTGCGGTTCCCATTGGGCAGGGTCACGGCGGTGGGAAGGGCGTCGAGGTTCCATTCCCAACGTGTTTCGAAGAAGGCCGGATCCTCGGGGCGCAGCGGCTGGACGGGGCGGTTGAGGGTGTCGGTGGTGAACTGGCCGGACACGGCGCGCCCGGTGAACTGGCGGTGGATGACGGGCCGGTTGGCGGCATCGAAGCAGCATTCCGAGACGTTGCCGACGCGGTCGTTGACGATGGCCTTGCTCACGGCGAAGAGATTGGCCGCGCTGGGCACCTGCGGTACGTAGGTGTAGTGGAGGGTCTGGTCGGGGTATCCCCACACCTGGCGCACCACGCGGCTGCAGGCGAACCCCGTGCTGGGCTCGAAGGTGTTCTCCAGCCAGGTCTGCCCCTTGGCGTCGGTGATGGTGAGCAGCAGGTGGTCGGGCAGGCCCCCCGGATCCGACGCCGTGTAGGTGTAGCGATGGGTGATGTTGCCTTCGGGAAAGGAGTTGCCGTGGACGGCGTCGTGGACCGCAGGCGACGTGACGGAGCGCAGGTCGCCGAACGTCCCGCCGGGTTCGCCGGTCTGGTAGTGCGTGTAGCGGACCTGGCGCCCGGTGAAGTCGGTCACCGACTCGATGAACCCGTTGGCGTCATAGGCGACGGCGATGGGGCGGTCGAGCGTGTCGATGACGTTGGTCAAGCGGCCGGACCCGTCGTAGGCGAAGCGGAGCGCGTTGCCATTGCGGTCGGCGATCCGGTCGATGCGTCCCTGCGCGGGGCCGCCGTCCAGGGGCAGGAACTCCCACACGCCCCGGTCGGCGAAAGTGAGGACAAACCGCCCGTCCGGGTTGAAGCGTCCCTCGCGGAAGAACATGTCGGCCGCGTAACTCCCGTCGGGCTGCTGGAAGTAGGTGTCCTGGCGCGTGTTCCCGTCGAGCAAATCCACGTTGGGCCCGTTGGGCACGATGCAGATGTTGTAGGAAAAATCCCAGTTCCACCCCATGGGCGTGGCGAAGCAGAGGCAGGAACGGTATTTGCGCGCCCAGACAAAGTCCAAGCCGCGTCCCTTGATGCGCAGATCCTCCACCTCGTGGTGCAGCTCGCCGGAGAAGAGATACACGTGGGGCGGCCCGCAGCATTCCCGCTCCGGCTCGACGGTGCCCGGCAGGGCGGGCGGCGGTTCGGGCGGTTCGTAGAGCGTGGTGAGACTCCCCAGTTGCGGTGGCGCCTGGAACGACACGCGGTAGAACCGGCTGGACACGCCCGGGACCGGATCAATGACCGAGGCCCAACCGCCGTCGCCATCCCACGTGGTCAAGGGCAGCCAGGCGGGGTCGTCGAGACGGTCCTTGTAACACACCGTGTAGTCCAGCCCGGGTTGGGTCGGGAAGGTGAGCGTCCCTTCCTCGTAGGCGAGCGTGACGGGATACACCGTGGGGAGGAAGCGCGCCGTCAGCGTGACGGGAAATGAGCAGGTCGCGACGTTGCCGGACGCGTCCACGGCCGTGCATTCCACCATCGTCGTGCCGATGGGAAACACGGAACCCGAAGGCGGCACGCAGAATATCTCCACCGGGCCCGAGTCGTCCGTCGCGGTCACCTCATAGAACACCGGCGCGCCCGAGGGCTTGACGCAGTCCAGGGCGAGGCTGGTCGGGCAGTTCAGAACCGGCGGGATCTCATCGGTCACCACCACGTCGAACCAGCACCGACCCTCGTTCCCCGCCGCGTCAAAGGCCGTGACTTGGACCGGTGTACGGCCCAGCGGAAAGAAGGAACCGGGGGACGGCGCGAAGGAGACCAGCGGCGCGGGGTCGCAGTTGTCCGTGAAGACCGGCGAGTCAAAGAACACCACCGCGCCGGCCTGGCCGGGATCGCTGGGCACCACGATCTCCGGCAGACACCGGCAGCTCTGGACATCGCTCACGGTGACATCCACCGCCGTGTCATCGCCCAGCACCAGGTCAAGCGAACGTGCCTCGGCCAGGATGGGGATCAGGTTCATGGTTCCCTCCGCACCCACCGGCAGGCGGGAAAGGTCCAGGAACAGTAGCCGTTGGGCCCCTTCCACCCAGGGCACGGGGATGAGGGGCGGCTCCCCGGCCGGTCCCGGCTGGCCCAGGTATCCGGTCCAGAGCGCGGCGAACCCGGAGGGGCCGGCCAGTCCCAGCGACAGGGTGTCATCCTGCGACGTCGGTCCCGCCGCGCGCAGGACCAGGGCCAGCGCAACATCGGTCAGACACTCGGGCAGATCCCCCCAGCTCTCGGCAAACACCGCCCCCGGCGTGAGATCGTCGTAGCCGCGCAGGATCACGCCCTGCATCGAGAGCGCGGACACCAACTCGGGCCGCGGCGAGGCGGGTTCGGGTCCAACAAATCCATCCTGCCCGCCGAGGATGGTTTGCACCGGAGGATCCAGGCAGAGCTCGGGACGGGGCGGCGTCTGGTCGGTCACCGTCACGGTTTGCTGGCAGGTGGTGGTTTCGCCCTGCAGATCGGAGGCGAACCAAGTGACGAGCGTGTCGCCCAGGGGGAAGACGGCCGGCGCATCGTGGCTCACGCTGACGGGTCCGCATTCGTCGCTGGCGGTGGGGAGACCCAGGTCCACGCCGGTGGCGGTGCATCCGCCCGGATCCACGGGCACGATCAGGTCGGGAGGACAGGAGAGGACGGGTGGAAGATTGCCGACATCCAGGAAAGCCACGGTGCTGGCCAGGCTCTCGCCCGCGCCATCCTGGACCACCACATGATAGCCGCCCGCGTCGGTGAACGTGACCGAAGGCAGGATCAACACGGCGTCGGTCGCACCCGGGATGTCAATTCCGTCGCGATACCATTGATAGGCCAGCGGCTCGGTCCCGACGGCCTCGACAACGAACTGCACGGTGTCGCAGTTCACCGCCGACTGGCTCACGGGCTGCACCAGGATGGTGAGGGGCCCGCCGGTGCTGGGCGGCCGCTCGACGAACAGCGCTTCACCCACCTGCGCCACCGGCTCGAAAGGCACCCACAGCCCGGCGCTGAAGGTATTGGTCGTGTAGGACTGCGTGAACGGATCCCAGCGCGTGACCATGACCCCCTCCTCCGGCGGCAGGCCCACGATGTTCTCGTAAGTGGCTGGCGCGGGCGTCTGGCTGCTCAGCAAACACAGGTCCCCCGGCTGGCAGTCGATGGGAAAAGCCGGCAGGCGCGGTTGCCCCGAGAAGGTCAGGGTGTAGGGCGGCGCCGTCAGGTTGTTGAGCACCCCGCCCTCCCCCGGCGCCAGGGTGAGGGTGGCGGGATCGGACCCAAACCAGAACCCCCCGAAATACGTGGCCGGCTGCGTGAAGGTGCGATTGACCTTGTCCCACTTGAAGAACTCGGTCCCCTCGGGCATGTCGGGCATGATCTCGTCCAGCGAATTGCCGCCGTTGTCCAGATGGTTGGCGATGTAGTTGAAGCCGGGCAGGATCTGGATGTCGTAGGACTGGAACACGGCGTGGGCCGGGAGCGTAAGGGTGAGCGCCCATGCCAGGAGGAGAGGGGCGGCCAGGTGGCGGGTGATGGTGGGCGAATGGGTCAATGGGTGGACGCGCGGATGGGCAAGCGCGGCATGCGCGCCGGCTTCGGGTGCTGGATGGTGGGTGTTCACAGTTCGATGTTCAGTTGCCACGAGTCATCGATCCTTCTTCCCATGAACCGGGAGCCCCTCACCCCAACCCTCTCCCCTGGGGAGAGGGAGAAACAAGCCCGCCCGCGGTGATGGGTTCCGGGCGGCGGCATGTCTCCACGCTGAGGACGACTCTCCCTCTCCCGCCGGGAGAGGGCCGGGGTGAGGGGCTCCCAGTCTGGGAAGATCCGTTCCTGTCGTGTCGTTTTCTGATCCGGACTGCCTGAAGGCAGGACTACGAACCTCTTCCCCGCCTCCCCCACCCAACGGCATCGCCGGTGGCGGCAGCTCAGCCAGGTAATGGTCCCGCACCACGTTCACATCCGCGAGGGTCACCTGCCCGTCGCCATCCAGATCCTCATTCAAATCCTGCTGCCCCACCGGGCGCAACAGGTTCTGCCACACCTCGAACAGGTCCAGGTCGTTGGTCACGCGGTCGCCGTTGGCGTCCCCGGTCAGGACATGAAACTCCAGCTCGAAATCCGCGGCCAGGTTCAGCCCATACACATCGGTCACGGTGGCCGCTGAAATACTGAGCCGGTAATTCCCCTCTGCCAGGACGCCGCCAGCCAGCCCCGGGAAGGTCAGGACGGCGGCGTTCCCGTTGAAGGCCAGCGCCATGTCGCCCGCCGCGACGGCGGTGGCGGTGGTGAGGTTGACCAGCGTGAGGTCGGCCGTCGTGAATGCGGCCGACATGTCCTTGTTGAAGTGCATGACGAGGTGATCCACACGCGACCGCTGGTTCCCGCCGGCGTTGACCGTGGCGGCGATCACCTGCGGCGCGTCCGCCACGAGGAACGTCAGGACAAAGGCGCCCTCGGCCGAACCGTTGCCGTCGCCGTCAAGGGCGTTGCCGGCCAGGTCGAAGAGGCTGGAGGTCGGCGCGCTGCGCACCACCAGCCGATACAGGCCCTCGGGCAGCGGCGCGGCAAAGCGCAGCGTGATCCGGGTGTCCCCGGGCGTGTAGTCGAGGTCCACAATCGCCACGTCCAGGTCGATCCCGCTTCCGAACACGCCGTCCGGCCCGGCCTCGACCAACTCGTAGAGGGAGGGGCTGACCGCGCTGATGGGATTGAGAGGCTCGCTGAAGAGCAGCACCACCTCGGCCAGGGTCGGCGGCACGCGCGCACCGGTGCCGGCATCGGCCGGTGCGGTCAGGGTGATCACCGGCGCGATGGCGTCGAGGTTGCTGCCCAGGAACGCCGCGGCGCCCAGGTCCACCCCACCCTGCCCCGCCGCGATGGCGGGTGAACCGCGCCGCAGATGCGGGTTGTCGTCGGGTCCGCCGTCATATCCGTCGCCCGCCTCGGTCCAGCCCAGCGTGTTGTCGGCGCCGTCCAGATCGACGAAGAGCGGGTCGCCCTCGACGCTGTGGGCATCCTGCCCGGAGGCGGCCTGCCAGTCGGCGAGGGAGTCCCGAGGTTGGCCGTTCCAGAAAGCGGTGTGGGCGTTGGGATCGGCGCCGTGATGCAGGAGGTTGAAGTCGCTGTCCAGGCCGAGCTGGGCGTCGGGCGCGACATACAAGGCGTGACCGGTGGCGGCCCAGAGGATGTTGTGGCGCAGCACCACGTTGAAGCCCGGCCCCTGCAGGCGGAGGGCGTCGCCGACGAGTTGATAGACCGTGTTGTGCATCACCACGCCCCCGATCGAGCGCAGGAGCAGGCCCTGATTGTGGTTCGCGTAAACGACGTTGTGGTCGATCACGCCGGTGAACGGGAAATCGCCCTGCACCCCAACCGCGTTGCTGTAAACCGCGTTGTCCCGCACCAGGCTCGCGCCGGCCACACGGATGCCGGCCCCCTGGTGGTTGAAGACGCGATTCCCGACCACCGCCGCGCCGCCAGGCGCATGGATGCCCTCCTGGTTGTCATGCACCGTGTTGCCCTCGACCCGCGCCTCCAGGCTGAACGCCTCGATGCCGATGGCCCCCACGGCATGGTGTCCATACACCAGGTTGCCTTCGATCCGCACGGCACCCATGGCCTGGATGCCATAGCCGCCGTTGTTGAAGACCCTGTTGTCGTGCACCACCATCGTGTCGCGGTTGCTCACCGCAAGGATGCCGGCCCCGTTGCCATAGACCGTGTTGTTCCTCACCAGCCCGCGCTCGCCCGTCAGCACGATCCCCGCGCCGGTCCCATGTCCATACACGGCATTGCCGTCGATGTCGGCATCGGCCCCCGTCACGCTGAGCGCCGAGCCGGCGTTGTCGTGGATGCCGTTGCCGCGCACCACCACGCCGGCGCCCTCGAGCCAGACACCGTTGCCGTTGTCATGAATGGCGTTGCCCAGAAGCGTCACCCGGTCGCTCGCCACGCCCAGGCCGCCCTCAAAGGAGATCGCCGTGCCCGCGATGCCTGTGAACACGTTGTTCTCCAGCAGCACGTCGTCGCTGTCGGAGGAAGGTCCCGCATGAACGCCATACCAGCCGCCGGTTAAGGTGAGATGGGCGAGGGTGACGTTGTCGGCGTGGGCGAGTTCGATCACGGATGCGGGGGACTGGCTAAAGCCAGGACTACGAACGTCGCTGCGGTCCAGGATGGCGGAGTTCGTGGCGGGGCCTTCGATGCGGACGCCGGCGTCCTGGGCGGTGATGAGAATGTCGCCGGGCAACCGGTAGAGGCCCGCGTCCACGCGCGCCACATCGCCCGGATCAAGGTCGTAGGCGGCGATCAACGCGGCGAGGGAAGCCATCGGCTGGTCGGGCTGCTTGCCGCTGTGGAGGTTGTCACCGGGGGCGGTGGTGAACACGTCGCCGACGCTGGCGGCATCATTCACATAATAGAAGGTGCCCGCGTTGGCGATGAGGAAGGGTTCGTCCGAGACATCCTGCGGCGTGGGACCGGCATTGACCGTGGCGCGCACCAGCGCCGTGTGGCCCGGCGTGGACGCGCCGACTGTCCAGAGGAAGCTGGCGCGGCCCGCCGCGTCGAGCGCCAGCGTGGTGGTGAGCGTGGACCAGGCGCCACCCAGGTCGGAGGACCATTCCAGCGTGAGCGTCGTTCCGGCGGCAAAGCCGAACGCGCGCACCTCAATGAGATGGGTCTGGCCCTGTTCGAGCTTCTCCAGGCCATTGGGCGAGAGGACCTGCACCGTCTGGGCGGCGCTGGGCGTGGCCTGGCTCGTGTTGCCGTAGGCGCCCAGGTTGGCGCGCCCGCCGCCCGCCCCCGGTTCGAGGGCCGACGCCGACGCCGGGTCGCCCGCATCGATGGCCGGAGACCCGGTCGCCAGGTGGAAGTCATCGTCCAGCCCGTGATCGGCGCCCGCCACATGGCCAGGCAGATCGTCGGCGCCGTCGGGATCCACGAACATCGGGTCGCCCGTGCGGCTGTGCAGGTCGTGGCCCAGCTCATACATCCAGTCCACGCGCCGCGTGAATTCAAACACGCCCCACAAGGCCAGCTTCCCGCCGCCCGTCGCATGGAGGAGGTTGTAGTCGCTGGCGAACCCGCCCTGGCTGTCCGGCGCCACCGCGATGGCATACCCGGCGGACACCTGCAGGATGTTGTTGCGCAGGGTCACCTCACCCGATCCGGCCTCCAGGCGCAGTGCGTCCCCAACCTGCTCGGACACCGTGTTGTGCTCGAAGAACACGCCCGTCGCGCCGACCAGCACCACGCCCGAATCCGCGTTGGCATAGACAAGGTTGTGATCGATGGACCCGGTGAACTGCTCCGCCCACACACCCGTGCCGTTGCTGTAAACCGTGTTGCCCGACACCATCCCCATGCCGGCCACGCGGAGGCCCGCGACGGCCTGGTGAAAGACACGGTTGCCCGAAATCACCGCACCGCCCGAGGCGACGATGCCAGTCTCGTTGCCGAACACGACGTTGCCGGAGATCGTGCCGCCCGCAGCCTCGATGCCGACCGCGCCCGGGCGGTCATGGCCCTGGACGGTGTTGCCGGTCACCATCACCTGGCCTGCCGTCCGGATGCCGGCCGTGCCGTTGGCTATGACCTGGTTCCCGCTCAGGACCAGCGAACCGCCCGGAGCATGGATCCAAAAGCCGACGCCATTGTCGCGGACGGTGTTCCCGCTCGCCACACCGGTCACGGCGTCGAGGTGCATCCCCTCAAGCGCATGGTCCCGCACCGTGTTCTGGTCGAGGAACAGGTCCTGGCTGTATTCCGCCCGGATCCCGACGCCCTGCCCGGCGGGTGTGCCGTCCCCATGGATCAGGTTGCCGGCGATCATGGCACGGTCACTGGCCGCGGTGCTGTCGCCCTCCAGGAGAATGCCCGCCACGATGTTGCCGTGGATGTGGTTGTCCAGGATCGCGACGTCGTCGCTGTCGGAGATTGGCCCGGCCCAGATGCCGTAGCGGCCGCCGGTCAGCGTCAACCGCTGCAAGGTCACGGCATCGGCGTTGATCAATTCCAGCACGGCGCCCGACTGGCCGAGCGCCCCGTGATCCAGCACGGCGACGCCATTGACCGGCCCTTCGATGCGCACGCCGGCATCCTGCGCGTTGATCACGACGGTGGCGGCCAGCGCGTATTGACCCGTGTCCACGCGCACCAGGTCGCCCGGATCCAGGTCGTAGGCCCGGAGCAAAGCGCCCAGTGACGCCATGGGCCGGCCGGGCAGCTTGCCACTGTTGAGGTTGTTGCCCGCGGTGGTGGCGTATTCATCACCGGCCGTCGAGGCGTCGTTGACGTAGAAGTCGGCCCCGCTGTTGGTGACGAGGAACGGTTCGTCGGAGATGTCCTGCGGCGCGGCGGCGACGTTGGCCGTGACGCGGACCAGCACAAGGCGATCCTCGGTGACAGGACCCGCTGTCCAATTGACACTGGCCTCGCTCGCCGGATCCAACGCGAGCGTGGAGGTGAGTGCGGACCAGTTCATGCCGTTGTCCGTCGTCACCTCGACCGTGAGCGTGTCGGTGGCCAGCAAACCGTAGGTGCGGATGGCGATGACCACCACCTCGCCCAGTTCGACCTTTTCCAGGCCGTTGAGCGAAAGCAACTGCACGTAGGGCGACCGGGAACGGGAAGCCTCGGCCGTGTTGGCGTAGGCGCCGACGTTGACGCGGTTCCCGTTGGCGCCGGTTTCCAGGCTGAAATCGTCGCCCAACCCGCCCGCGTCGATCCCGGGAGAATCGAACGCGTCCGCGACAAACCCGACTCCGTGCCAGCTCCCGGCCGTGGACATGAGATGGAAGTTGTCGTCGGCGCCGTGATCCATGCCGCCGCTGTAGCCATACACGTTGTCCGGCCCGTTCACATCCACGAAGCGCGGGTCGGCGACGAGGCTGTGGGCGTCCAGCCCCAGCTCATAGTACCAGTCCGCGCGCGTGGCGATGGTCACCGCGCCCCACTGACCCAGGGTGCCGCCGGCGAGGTGGAACAGATTGTAGTCGCTGGCAAAGCCCGTTTGGCTGTCGGCTTCCACCACGAGCGCCGTGCCCAGCGCGGAGAAGATGGAGTTGCGCACCGTGACGTCCCGGGATCCGCCCGCCACACGGATGCCAGTCACCGCATCGTGCAGCGTGTTGTGGAGAAACACGGCGCCCCGCGCGTCCAGAACCACGATGCCCGCCGCGGCCTGGTCATAGATCACGTTGCCGGACACCTGCCCGGTGAACAGCGCGCCCGCCAGCACCCCGGTGCCGCCGCTGTAGATGTCGTTGCCCAGCACATGCGCCGTCCCTGTGGCGTGGATCCCTACGGTGTTGCCATACACGCGGTTGCCCGACGCGACCGATCCGGACAGCACCTCGATCCCCACCCCGTTGCGATACACCTCGTTCCCCGCCGCCTCCGCCCCGCCCGTCACGCGCAGCCCGATGGAGGCCGCGGTGGCGTCCTGGAAGAACACCTTGTTCGCCTCGACCCGCACCGCATCCGCGGCGTCGATGCCGATCACGCGGTTGTCGCAGACGGTGTTGTCGCGGACGGTGGCCAGCACATCGGCCCGGGCCCGGATGCCGACGTCATTGGCGTGCGCCGTGTTGCCCGCCACCAACGCGCCGTTGGCCCGCAGGTCGATGCCGACCGGGTTGTCGTGGACGGTGTTGGCCTGGACGACGACCCGCCCGCCGGTGGCCACGATGCCGGCCGCGCCGTTGTCGCGCGCAATGTTGCCTCCCACGTAGGCATCGGGGCCATGCACGGCAAACCCGGCGGCGGCGTTGCCGTAAGCCAGGTTGCCGGCGGCGAAGACGCCCGTGCCGGAAAGCCCGGCGTCGGTGCAGGTGACATCGCTGGCCAGCGGCACGGTGGTGCCGAGCAGGAGGTTGGCGCCGTAGGCGACCAGGCCGAAGGCGTTGCCGTGAAGCACATTGTTGGTCACCACGGCGAAATCGTTGGAAAGGCCGGCCAGGCCGCCGCCCAGGTGGATGCCCGTCTCGACGTTGCCAAAGATCTCGTTGCCGTCGAGCCGGACATTGTCGCTGTCCGACCCATCCGCCGCAAAGATCCCATGGCGCGCCCCGGTGAGGTGCAGCCCGCGCAGGGTCACGTCGTCGGCGTCCCGCAACTCGAACACATAGTGGAACAGGCCGGTGTTGCCGCGATCGAGCAGGGCGTGCCGGTCCGGATGGGCGGGACCGGCGTAGCCCTCGATGGTCACACCGGCGTCGGCGGCGGTGAGGAGGATGTTGACGGGCAGGAGATAGGCGCCGGCATCGACGCGGATCACGTCGTTCACGCCCAGGTCGTAGGTCTCGAGCACGGCGCGGATCGAGGCCATGGGGGTGGCGGGGGTGAGGCCGTCGTTGGCGTCGTGGCCCGGGGCGGTGGTCCAATCGCCGACCGCGTTCACAAGACCGTCGTTGACATAATAGAAGTGGAGGGTGGCCGCGATGGCGAACACCTGGTCGCTGAAGTCGTCCGCGGCCCCGGCGTCGTTGCGCACCACGCGCACGAGGTAGTCGGCGGCCGACGGCACGTTGTTGGGCAGGGTCCAGAGGAACTCGCCGTCATTGGCCTCGCCGGGCTGGATGGTGAGGACCGGCGCGACACCGCCCGCCTGCCACAACTCGATGTCCACGGTGCCGTTGAAGGCGTGGCTGCGCCACAGGATCGCCTGCGTGCCGCCGGTCAGCCAGGAATCCCCTCCGTTGGGCACGAGCACGATCACAAACTCCGCCGGGCTGCGCGACGCCTGGGCCGTGTTGCCAAACGCGCCCAGGTTGATGAACCCTCCGTTGAACGCGGTCTCCCCGCCAAAGGCATCGGCCGCATCGCCCCGATCCACGCCCGGCGACACGCCCGCATCGGCCACCAACGCGCCCGCCAACAAGACCGGCAGCCCGGTGCCCGCATCCAGGACCGGCGCCAGCGCCCCGCCATGGAAACTGCCGGCCGTGCTTTGCAGATGATAATCGTCGTCCGCGCCGTGATCGACCCCGCCGCTCCAGCCGGACAGGTTGTCCGCGCCGTCGGCGTCCACGAACAGCGGGTCGCCCTCGAGGCTGAGCGCGTCGGTGAAGGCGGCATGCCGCCACTCGGCGAGCGTGGCATAGCCCACGCCCTGCCAGGAGGCGACCTGGCCGGCTCCGGGGGTGTGGAAGAGGTTGAAGTCGCTGGCAAACCCGAGCTGGCTGTCTGCCGACACCCAGAGCGCGTAGCCGGCTCCGGCCCGGAGGATGTTGTTGCGAAGCGTGATGTCCTCGGAGCCGCCGGTGGCGTCGCCCCGGATGGTCACCGCGTTGCCCGCGGACTGCACGACCGTGTTGTTGACCAGGGCCACCCCGAAGCTTCGGTTCAAGACCACGCCATCGTTCAGGTTGGCATGGATCAGGTTGTTCGTGATGGGAACCGTCAGGTGCCAGGCTTCAAGGCCGGTTCCATTGCTGTAGATGACATTGCCGCGCGCCTCGACCCGGTCCACGATCGCCAGCCCTGTCCGGGTGCTGTTGGTGATGCGGTTGAACTCGACCCGCACTCGGTCCATGGCGAACACCCCGTAGTCGTTGGAATGAACGGCATTGTGCGCCGCCCTGGACGTCCCGGTCAGGGCAAGCCCGAAGGCGCCCGGCGTCAGGTGCCCGAAGATGGCGTTGCCAAGCACGTCCACATGGCCCTCGGCAAGGACACCGTACTCCAGGTTGTCGTGAACGCGATTGCCGCGCGCCAACGTCAGGTCCTCGTGCCCGATCACCACCGGCGCGACCCGGTTGCTCTGCACGAGCAGGCCGGCGCCGTTGCCGAAGATCTCGTTGCCTTCGAAGCGTGTCACCGGCCCGCCCACATACACGCCCAGCCCGCCGTGGTTGAAGATCCGCGAATCCTCCAGCACCGAATCCATCGCGTCGGCTTCAATCCGCACGCCGTCCTCCGCCGCGCCGCTCACGGAGAGAAACTGGCCGGTGAAGCCGGTGCTGCCGTTGCGGACCCAGACACCCTGGTCACCGCCCTGGAATGTGAGATGACGCAGGGTGACAAGGTCGCCGTCGTTCACCTCCACCCACACCAGCCGTTCGTCGGGGAAGCCGTAGTCGAAGCCGGTCTGGCTGCCGGCGCCGGTCGGGCCGGTGATCGTGAGCCCTTCGTCGTCGTTGAGCGCAAGGTTGCCGCTCAGGACGAGCTGGTGAAAGTGGAGATAGGCGCCGTCATCGACATGCACCACGCTACCCTCCCCCAGGTCGTAGGTCCGCAGCAGCGTCGTCAGAAGCGGCTTGGGCGCCTCGGGCGTCTTGCCGGTGTGCCGGTTCGACCCGTGCGCGACGGGCGAGAATTCGTCGCCGGCGTTGCTGCCGTCGTCCACGTAATAATCCTCGCCCGCCTCCGGGATGGAGAAGGCTTCCCCGCCTTGGTCCATCACGGAGTCATCGCCCACCAGCGAGATGCGCACGCGCAGACCGTGCGTGCCTTCGATAAGGTACCCGCCGCCCGGCAAGGGCGAGTCCTCCGGGATCCAGTCAAAGGCGCCGTCGTCCAGCGTGCCCTCGGTGATGTTGAGCAGGAACTGCGGCCCCTCGGCCGTGTCCTGGAAGAGGTCGATGCGGACCACGGTCTCGTCCGCGTTGTTGAACGAATCCCACAGGATGGTGTGGCGCGCGTGCAGTTCCCAATCGGTGTAAAGGTCGGGGAACCGCAACGCCAGATGGGCGCGCGCGCTCTCGCCCGACTCGGCCACGGTGTTGCCGTGGGCGCCCTGGTTGGGCATGACCGTGTCCGGTTCCACGCGCAGGAACGCGGCGTCCAGGTAGGCGTCGTTGTTCGGAAGCGTCTCGCGGAACGCCTCGAACCGGAACCGGACCAGGCGCGTCCCCTCGGGCAGGGCGGCCCGGCCGCCGACCAGTTCCCAGGCGTCGGTCCGGTTCGCAGCCACCGCCTCCACCTCCGGGCCCAGCGCCGCACCGGTGACGTCGAGGAACGTGACAAGGATCGTCCCCGCATCCGGCGCCGCTTCGATCAGGCTGCGCACGCGTCCGCCGAACACCGCCACCCAGTCGCCCGAATCCAACTGCGCCGCGGTTAGCCCGGACGCCAGCAGGTCCACGGTCTGTTCCGCCCAACCCCAGGCATCGTGTCCGGCACTGAAATACGCCGCGCCCTCGCGCGCTTCGGGTTGTCCGCCGCCCGCCAGCGCGCCGGTGTTGACTCCCCATCCGGCCAGGCCGGATTCAAAGCCGCCGTTGACCAGGAGGTTTGGCGTCGAGGCCGGCAGCGCCTCGTCCAGGCGCGCATCCCCGGCGTCGATGGTCGGGCTCGAGAACCACCGCCCCGCCGTCAGTCCGAACACGGCGAAGTCGTCCAGGCCGCGCGCCACGAATCGGGGCCGGGCCGCGTCGGGATTCACGACGGTGGTGCCAATGGAATGCAGGTCGTGGCGGAAGACGTCCTGCTGCCAATCCAGGATGTCGTTGAAGTCGCGCGCGAACCGCACCAGCACGCCCGCGCCGGAGGCGTGCAGGTCGTTGTAGTCGCTGTGGAAGCCGTGCCGGCTCAGGATGTCGAGTTCCAGGTCGTAGCCGTCCTCGGTCCAGAGGATGTTGTTGAGCAGCTCGACCTCGCGGGCGGCGTTGAGCACGCGGACGTTGTCGCCCGAGGCGGTGTAGAAGGTGTTCTGATAAACACGCACATCCGTCCGCCCATCCACCACTAGGCCGGCGTCGGTGTGGCGGTAGAAAAGGTTGTGCGCCACCCGCAGTTCGTCGTCCGCCTGGATGGACACGCCGTTTCCATCGAAACGGTTGAACTGGATCAAGCCGGAGAAGATCGCCCCCGTGTCGTTGTCGCGGATCAGGTTGCCCTGCTCGAACGCGTCGCCGCCCAGCACGCCCGAGCCGCTCACGCCTACCGCGTTGTCATGGATGTGCTGGCCGCGCATGTCGCCGGTCAACTCCACGCCGGTCTGGTTGAAATGGATCGCGTTGGGCCGCGCCGTCCCAACGAAGCCGAACGCCGACGCACCCGCCACCAGGGCCCGCACGCCGACGGTGTTGTCATGGATGCGGTTGGCATCCAGCACCGCCGCCGCGCCGTAATGCACGCCCACGCCCGACCGCTCGAGGTCGTTGTCCGTGATCCATCCGTCGAACGCCGCGTGGATCCCCAGCGCGACACCCGCGGAGGTGAGGCGGTTGTCCTCGACCCAACCCTGGGCCGCCCCGGTGAGGGACAGGCCCTCGATGCCGCCGTCGATCCGGTTGTGCTCGAGGACCAGCGCCATGACGCCGCCCACGCCCAGCGCCACGCCCGGAACCGAAACGTCGTTGTGGGCAAGGATGAGGCGCGTCCCGCCCTGGACGGAGACGCCCAACTCGCGCACGACACTGTGCAACAAGGCCGCGTCCGTCGCGTTGTTGAGGACGACGCCGCCCTCCAACCGCAGGCCGTGCAGCGTCGCCCCGGTCGAGATCGTGACCGCGCCGGTCACCACGCTGTCCGGCCCGCCCAGGACCAGCACACCTTCGTCGTTGACCGTGATCGTCACCGCGTCCGGATGCATGCCGGCATCGATCAGGATCACGTCGCCCGGGCCAAGGTCATACGCGTTGAGCAGCGCCTGCAACGTCCGCATCGGGGTGGAGGGACTCAGGCCGTCGTTTGCATCGCTTCCGCTCGCGGTGGTGAAGAGATCGCAGGCCCGGGAGAGGTCGTTGATGTAAAACACGCGCGCCACCTCGAACGTGTTGCCCCGCATGAACACCTCGGGCACGCCACCGGCCCGATCCGCCCAGGCCACGAACGGATGCCCGCCCGCATCGACGGATGCCGCCAAGCCCAGCGGCACCACGCCGCCCGGATGAATCCCGCCGCCGCTTGAATCACCCGGCAACGCTTCTCCAAACGCGTTGCCGGTCCACTGCCGGGCATGGATCGAGGTGATGTGGCCCAGCGCATGATCGATGCGTTCGTCCACCCAAAGGAGATGCAACGCGCCGCCGCCGGCCGCCAGCACCGGTTGCGTGGCCGCCAGGTTCGGACGGAACAGGTCGTCGTCGGACACGCCGCCTGACTGGGCCGCGCGGGGGCCGGCTTCGTTCCAGGCCGTGCCGTCATGGACCTTGGCGTAAATTTCCGGGCGCCCCGAGGTCGTGTCGCTCCAGACCACGAACAGGGCGCCCTGGAAGTAGGCCAGCGTGGGCGCGACGCTCAACCCGGCGGTGTTGCTCACGCCGCCGCCCGTGGCGGACCCGCCGCGTTCCACCCAGCCGGCCTCGCTGTTCTCGCGCAGGTAAACCTCCGTGCGTCCGCCCACGACCTGGGTCCAGGCCACGGCCAGCCGCGCGCCGTCGGTGGCCAGGGCCAGATCGGCGACGGATGAGGCCGATTGCGACACGCCGGCCCCGGTCGCCGATCCGGCACCCACCTCGACCCACGCGGTGCCGTTGAAGCGCTTCACGCGAACGTTGGCCACGCCACCCGAAGTGTCGAGCCAGGCGACCACAGGCCCGGCGTTGGCGCCGCTGACGACGCTCACGATCACCGCATGATCGGCCGTGCCCGTGCCGCTGATACCGCCTGGCGACAGCGACCCGCCCAGCGCCACCCAGGCCCCGGCACCGCCGTTGGCCGTCGCATCATAGGTCGCCACCATCACGTCGCCGGCGCCCCCCGCAAACTCCGTCCACGCCACGTAGAGGTTGGAGGCGGCATCCATGAAGACCGTGGGCCGGCGCGACTCGCCGGGCGTCCCGCTGATGCCGCCGGCCAGGGCGCTGCCTGCCAGTTCCGACCAGCCGCCGATCGTGTGGCGCGCCAGGTAGATCTCGAAATTGCCACTGCGCGAATCCGCCCAGGCCACATACTGCTCGACGGGACCCGCCGCGATGGACGGTTCGAGGGAGAATCCGGGCGCGCCGCTCACTCCTGAGCCGGTGGCCGAACTGCCAAACTCCGACCAGCGCCCCGGATAGTCCGCACCGGCGGGCAGGGTCGCACCCGGCGCGCCGTTGAACGGCAACTCGGTCACGGCAGGCGCCGGCGTGGGTGCGGGCGCGACAAAGGCCGATGGCACGGCCCCTTCCCCGGTGCCGTAGTTGACCAGGTTGCTGGCGCCGCCGCCCGCGTCGATGAAGTCATCCTCGCCCTCGCCGTAGAGAAGGTCGTTGCCGCCCTGGCCAAAGAGCCGGTCCCGGCCGGCGTCAGCTTCCGCGCCGTTGGTGCCGTGATCGCCATAGAGATAATCGACCGCGTTGTCGTCGTTGGCGCCCGATGCCGAATGGCCATATACCACGTCGTGATCCCCACCGCCCAGGATCAGGTCGCTGCCATCGTTGCCCTCGATGAGATCGTCGCCCAGGCCGCCGTCGATGATGTCCTCCCCCGCCCCGCCCAACAGCGTGTCGTTGCCGGCATAGCCGAAGATGCGGTCATGGCCCGCACCCCCCTCGATGTGGTCGTCCCCGTCGAGGCCGTGCAGGATGTCGTTGCCCTCGCCGCCTTCAATCGTCAGGACGTGGTCGCCGCCGCCGTTGCGGGCGTGGTCTCCATTTCGCAAGGCGGGATCGAAGGCGGCTTGTCCGAGGATCACGTCGTCATCCCCTCCCAGGACCCGGATGAGGATTGTGGCGCCGGCGGCAACGTGGGAGACGTTGACGGCGTCGGCATCGTCGCCGGTGTCGATCTGCAGGGAGCCGGTGCGGATCTCTCCGCGCAGGTCAATCACGCTGCCCAGCGCCGGATCGGCGTCGCCGTAATCGCCAACCACAGTCACGCCGTTGCCCCCCTCGATGCGGCCGTTGGCAGCGCCGTCCAGGTCATCGCCCACCTGCAGCAAGACCGCCCCCTGCGGCGCGGCCAGGATCGAGCCTTCCGGCAGGACCAGGTTCTCGTCCGGCCCCGCTTCGTCCAGCAGGGCCATGGTCACATCGCCCGAGGCTGACGTCACCCATTGGGCGGTCAGGGTGCTGTGCCGGGCCAGCACCGTCACATCCCCGGCGGCGGACAGGTGGTTGACATGGTAGAAGCCGGGGCGGTCCGCCGTGGTGGCGTTGTCGATCGATCGGATGGCGGCCAACTCGGATTCGAGCACGCGTCGAATCGGGCCGTTGTCGAGTTGCAGATAGAAGCCGTCGGCCTCGATCTGGTGGGACCCACCGGTGGCCGCGCCGGGATCGAGGTCGAGGCGAAGGAGATGCGCCATGCCGGTGGCCACCGACGGATCAAGATCGATGCTGAGGGGAGTAAGCGTGTGGGAGACGCCTTCCGCAAGGGCGGCGTCGAGATCGATGGCCACGCCTCCCTGCGCGTCGGCCTCAGTCGCGGCCAGGCGGATCACCGAACCGCTGATGCTGATCACGTAATACACCTGGTCCTGGTTCAGGCCGCCGATGCTGCGCCCGCCGCCATGGTCATACGCCACCGCCTGTCCTGTCACGAGACCGTGCGCCCCGCCGAAGTCGATGGTGTCGGCCGTGCTGTCCACGTCGTCCGCCGGATCGAACGCGCGCGGGACGGGCAGCCCTGCCAGCGGACCGGAGGCGAGCTGGATGGTCAGCGGATCGATCACCACGACGTAATAAGTGCCGCCATCGACCAGGCCGCCGATGCTGGCGCCGCCGCCGTTGAGGTAGGTGACGGTCTGGTCATCATTGAGGTTGTGTGCGTAACCGAGGTGGATCGTGTTGGTGGCGTCGTCCACGTCCAGGGCCGGATCGATCAGGGCGGTTCGCTCCAGTTCATGGGCGGTGCCGGTGGCGGAGACGGGGTCGAGGTCCAACCCCTCGACGCCCAGGCTGTGGTCGCGGCCGGTGGCGGCCTCGCCGTCCAGGTCGATGAACACAGGCACCGCGGCCAGCGCGTTGGCAAGGGTGTCGGCCAGTTGCAGGCGGCGGGCGTCGAGCCGGATCACGTAGTAGGTGCGGCCATCGACCAGGCCGCCCACATCCACGCCGCCGCCGTTGCGGTAGGTGAGGGCATCCCCGGTGGCGAAGCCGTGGTCGTCATCGAACTTGATCGTGTCCAGCGCGCTGTTGGCGCCCAGGGAGGGATCGAACACCACGTCCAGTTCGAGGTGATGTCCATTGCCCGTGGCGACGGAGGCATCCAGGTCGAGCCCCTCGACGCCCAGCGTGTGCGCCGCGCCCGTGGCGGTGGCGGCGTCGAGATCGATCTCGGTCCCGGCCAGGGCGTCGGCCTGCGTGGCGGCCAGTTGCACGATGAGACCGTTGACCACGATCACGTAATAGGTCACGCCATCGGCCAACCCGCCGATCGCCGCGCCGCCGCCGGTTCGGTAGGTGACGGCATCCCCGTCGGACCAGCCATGGGCGGCGCCGAACACGATCCGGTCGAGCGCATCATCCACCGCCGCCGGATGGAAGGTCGTGGGCGCCGCCGTGGCGGCTGCGGACGAGGCGGCCAGCTTGATGGTCGTGGCGTCGATCAAGCGCACGTAATAGGTCGTTCCATCGACCAGCCCCCCGATGCCGGCGCCGCCGCCGTTGCGATAAACCACCGCCTGGCCGTCCTCGAGGGGATAGTCGCGTCCCAAGCCGACGGTGTCCTTGACATCGTCCAGGTCGGCGCCGGGACGGAAGACTGTTTCAACTCGGAACCCGTGCGCCGCGCCGGTGGCCTGGGCGGGGTCGAGGTCGATCACCACCGGCACCGGCGCCAGCGCATCGGCACTGGAGGCGGCGAGGCGGAAGGTCGTGGGATCAACCACCACGGCGAAGTAGGTGCCGCCGTTGACCAGGCCGCCGATGGGCATTCCGCCATGGGTCAGGTAGATCAGCGCCTGACCGCCGGCCAACCCGTGGGGCTGCGCCAGGGTCACGGTGTCGGCGCCGCCGTTCACCGCCGCGCCGGGATCGATCACATCCTCAAAGCGGAGGCTGTGCTGTGTGCCGGACACAGCCGACGGATCCAGGTCGATGAAGACAGGAACGCCGGCCAGCGCGTCCGCCTGCGTCGCGGCCAACCGCACGGTCACGGGGTCGATGCGGATCACGTAATAAGTGGCGCCATCGGTCAGGCCCCCGACCGCATTGCCGCCGCCGCTGTGGTACGACACCGCCTGGCCGGTGGCCAATCCGTGGTCGCGACCCAGGCGGATGGTGTCCGCGACGCCGTCCACGCCGGCCACGGCGTCGAAGGCCGCCTGCGCGCGGAGGGCGTGGGCGCTGCCGGTGGCCACCGAACCGTCCAGATCCATGAGGACCGGGGAGGCGGCCTCGGCATCGGCCCGGCTTGCGGCCAGGCCGAGCGTCGTCACGTTCACTGCCACCACGAAATAAGTGGCGGTGTGGGTCAGGCCGCCCAGGCTCGTGCCGCCGCCGTTGTCATACACCACCGCCTCGCCCGTGCGCAGCCCGTGGGGCCGGCGGAAGTCGATCAGGTCCGCGGCGCTGTCCACGGTAGGCGCCGGGTCGAACCGGACCGGCGCCGCCACACCGGACGTGTCCGTGAGCTTGATGGTATGGGGATCAATGACCTGGACGTAGTAGCGGCTGCCGTCGTTGAGCCCGCCGATGGCGGTGCCGCCCCCGTCGCGGTAGAAGACCTTCTGCCCGGTCAGGAAGCCGTGGGCGTCGGCGAAGATGATGAGGTCCATGGCGCCGTCCACCTGGGTGGCGGGGTCCAGCACGGTGGTGACGGCGCCAAGCGCCTCCTCCTCGGAACGGGCCAGACGGATGGTGTGGTCGTCGATCACGGCCACGTAATACAGGTCGCCGTCGGCCAACCCGCCAATGTTGAGGCCGCCCCCGTTGTTGTACACCACCGTTTCGCCATCGAGGAATCCGTGCGGGTAGGTGAACTGGATGGTGTTGGCGCCGTCGTTGACCGCCGTGGCCGGATCAAAGACCGGATCCACCAGCGTGCCGGTCAACACCGTCCCGTCGTGGAGCTCCACCTCGACCCGGCCGCTGGGCGTTTCACTCCCCAGCACCGCCTCCCGGATGTCCAGGTCCACAGAGCCGGTGGCCGAGGTGACGCCGTTGAGGTGGACGATCAGTTCCGCATGGGCGCCGGTATCGCGCAGGATGCCGTTCAGCACCAGGTTCACGTCGCCAAACGCCTCGACCCACAGGGCGGGCAGCGGCAGGTCGGCGGACTGGACCAAGCCGGCGGTGATGGGCAGGGCGACGGTGCCGATCAGGCCGTGGGCGCTGGTCAGTTCCAGGTCGCGCGTCTCGATGCGCTGGGCGCCACCCGCGGCGAGCAGGGAACCGCCGGCGTTGCGCACGCGCGTGGTGCCCAAGCCGTTGAGGAGCGCGCCGGTGAGGGTGAGCGTGTTGAGGGTGGTGAGGAGGCTGGCGGTGTTCTCGATCCAGACCTCCGTCTGCGCGGTGTGCGTCGTGAGGACGGGGGTGAAGTCGCGCTGGTCCAGGCCCAGAACGGTAAGGCGCGGCGTGCCGCGGGCCAGCACATCGACATGGCCGACCAACAGGTTCAGCGAGGATTCGTTGATCAAGGTCACGCGTTGAAAAGCGCGCTCGAACTGGATGATCGGCGCGCCCTCAATCGCGCCGCCGGACGGGCCGGTGGTGAACCGCACCGTGCCCAATTCGTTGCTGATGTCTCCCACCGTGACGGTGCCGCCCCCGATGGCGGCCAGGCCCGCCGGCACTTCGGAGACAATTGCGCCCGAGGCGTCCACCCGCAGCGTCGGGTCGGGCAGCGTGAAGATGACGGCATGCGCATCGAAGGCGATGCGGCTGGACGGATCGACGTCCAGGCCGGTGTTGGCGTCCGCGTCGCTGTAAAGGCCGGAGGCATGCGCGCCGGCGCGCAGCGAAAGGCCGGGCCGCGCCACGCTGGAATCGACCAGCAACCGGCCGGATTCAACCGTGGCGTCCGGTTCGACAATGACACTCGTCGAAGGCGTGACCTGGATCGAAGCGTTGGCCTCGGCCGCGGCGCCGAGCCCCGCCGCGCCGGCCTCGGCCCAGGCGGTCGCGGTCAGGTCGCTGAAGCGCGCTTCCAGGCGGAGCTCCTCCCGCCCCGACACGCGCGCCCCGGAGGCCACGAGCACATCGACCGCCGCCCGGATCGAGACCGAGGCGTCCGAATCGGCGCCGGCTCCGAGCGCCTTCACATCCGTCGAGGAATCCGCCTTGCCATGCAATTCGGCGAGGTCGGCACGGAGGGTGGTCCAGCGCGCTTCCAGGGTGGCGCCTGCGCCTATGGAGAGGCGCGTTGACCCGGTGACAGCGGTGACGCCGGTCATGACGGTGTCGGTGTCGCTGTCGGCGTCGGCAATCAGGCCGCGGGCGTCGGCGTCGGCCTTGGATTCGGCATCGGCACGCGACTCCGCCACCAGGTCAAGATGATCGTCGGCGAGAATCTTGGCGCCGTCGCCGACGGCGACCAACGTCTCGTGGCGCGCGGTGGCCGTGGCATCGGCTTCGGCGACCTGGAAGATGGCACCGCCGCGGGCGCGGGCCACGGCAAGTTCCTGCAGGTCGGCATGGGCGCCGAGCACGACGTCGCGCCCGGCGCGGATGGCGACACCGGCGCCGACCATGGCGTGGGTCGTGTCGCTGAGCTCGACTTCGGACCGGGCCGAACCCACGGCGATGCCGCCGTAGGCCTTGCCATCCGCATTGGCCTCGGCACGCTGGTGGGAATCGGCCGTGACCTGCACGTCCAGCGCCGCCTGGAGCGCGACGTGGTCTCCGATGCGCGTCGTCACGTCGCCTTCGGAACGGGCGTCGGAACGGGTTCCCTCAAGCCCGACAAAGCCGCCGCTGGTGGCGGTGGACCGGGCGCGGGCACGCGAACCGGCGGTGGGGTTGTTCAGGGATTCAAGGCGGATGCTGCCCGTATCGCTGGTCACATTCGAACCGCGCCCAACCAGGGTGTCCACCTCCGTGAGCACCACCGCCGTGGCGCGCGTGTTGCCCTTGCCAACCAGGAGGCTCAAGCTCACTCCGTCTGCCCGCGCATCGGCGGAGGCGTCCGCGCGCGAGGTGACATTCACGTCGCCGGTCACGCGCACGTCGGCGCCCTGGAGACCGTTGCCGATGGAGGCGCCCACGGAAGGCAGGGCCGAGGCCTCGGCATCGGCGCCGTCCCCACTGAACAGCAACCCGCCGCCCGTCGCCTCCGCATCCGCCAGGGCGCCGGCGCCGGCCTCGGCCAGAACCGTCAGGCTGGCGGCGCCGGAAACGGACCCATCCAGGCGCGCCTGGGTCGAGCCGCCCGCCGTGGCGCCGGCCTTGCTGGTGCCGACGGCAAGCACGCCGACGGCCAAGACGCGCGCCTCGGACCGGGCCACGTTGACGGCCTGCGAGGTGATCTGAATGGCACCGCCCGCCTCGAGCAAGGCTCCGGAACGCACGCGGGTTTCCAACCGGGCGTCCGCCTCGGCGATGGGCCGCGCGCCGAACCCGGCAATGATCCCGCCGCCGGGCGCGTCGGCACTGGCCCGGGCGAGGCGCCCCGCCAACGGCGCCACACCGTCGTGGTTGTGGCGTGCGCGGACCACGATGTCGCCGCCCGCCTGCACGTCCGCGGAACTTCCCACGAACGATTCCACCACGGGACTCACCTCCGCCTCGGCCCGCACCAGGCCCACGGCCAGCACACCGATGCTCAACCCGAACGCGTCCGCCACCGCGTCCCCCTCGGATTCCGCGGACACCACGACATCCTGTGTCGCGCGCACGAGGCCGGCGTTGTCCCCGACTTCGGCGCGGATTGTGGGGCTGGCCGAGGCTTCGGCAATCCCGCCGTTGCCGCTGACAATGCCGCCGCCCGAGGCATCAGCCTCCCCATCGGCGGAGTGGCGCGCCACGGCGCGGACCCGCACATCCGAACTGCCCGCCACGGACCCGTCCAGCCGCGCCACGACGCTGCCATCGGCTTGGGCCGTGGCGATGCTGACGCCAAAGGCCAGGCCACCGATGGTCAGGGCATTGGCATCCGCCACGGCGCGATTGTAGGAGAGCGCTTCCACAATCACCGCCCCGCCCGAGGTGAGCTGCGTTCCCGCGTTCACCTGAGTCAACAGGCCGGGTTGCGCGGCGACGGAGGGCAAGGCGCCGTTGCCGGCGGCCAGGCCGCCTCCCGGCGCCTCGGCCTGGGCGCGGGCGAACCGGGTGGTCAGGGCGTTGACCCCATCATGATTGTAGAGGGCCCGCACCGTGATGGCACCTCCCGCCCGGATGTCGCCGTTCTTCCCGATCGCGGCGTTCACCTGCGGTGAAACCGTCACCTCGGCGAGGCTGACGCCAATGGCCAGGGCGCCGACGCTCAGGCTGAACACATCCGCATCGACATGCGCCAGGGAGGCGGCGGTGAGGGCGACATCCCCCGTCACGGCAACCTGGGCCGAGCTGCCGATGGAGGCGTCGATGTCGCCCTGCACCGTGGCCAGCGCCACGTTGCCGGCGCCGGCGCCCAACCCGATCGAGATGGCATGGGTGTCGGCGAGCACCTCCACGTCGGAGCGCGCCTCCAGGGTCAGGCTTCCCACCGTCGCGCCGGATTGCTGCCCCACCCGCACGTTGTTGCCGAGGAACGCCCGTGTCTGGCCATCGGTGGTCAGGTGGGTGACCGACGCGCCAAGCACGGCGGCCCCCAACTGCGCCTCGGCCGTGCGGGCCTGCAGGCGTTCGTCGCGAGCGGCCCGCACGGTCACCGACGCCGCTTGCTCGACGCTCGCGCCATCGGCCAGGAAGGCGACCTGCGTGTGATCCGCCCTCACCACCACGACCGCCGCGCCGAAGGCGACAAAGCCGGACTGCCCGGCCAGGCTCGACGCATCGATGTCCGAATCCAAATCCGCCTCGACAAGGATCGCTCCGCCCGCCGCCAGGTCGCCGGCCGCGTAGGCCAGCGTGTTGCTGGCAAGGTCCGCCACCACCACCGAAGCGCCGATGCCGGCCACCGCGAAGACCGCGCCGCCCACCGTGGCGTCGTAGGCCAGCGCCTCCCGGGCGAGCACGCCGATGTCGTTCCCCGCGACGATGACCGCGTTGGCTCCGATGAAGGCGCTGGTGCCGGGCGCCACCGGCAGGACGGCATGCACGTCGCCGGTGACCGACGAGGCAGCGGGGGCTCCGGCAGTGATGCCGGCGGCGGCACGCTGCATGCCCGCGCCGACCCGCTCGCTGTTGTCGGAGACAGTCCCGCCCGCGCCATCCTCGTAGTTGCCCAACTGCGAGGTCACATGCCCGAACGGCGCGGCCGTTTCCTGCGCCCCGAACGCGTCGGCGGTCTGGCTGCTGATGTTGGTGTCGCCCTGTAGGCCGCTGCCCGAGCTGGCGCCGTCGCTGTAGGTGGGATCGAACGTGGAGCCGAGCGACCAGACCGACACCGACCCGGCCAGGGCCACTCCGCCCACGCCCAGGCTCAGCGCCCAACTGTCCACCGCCTTGGAGGAAAGGGCATGGACCGCCACGTCGCGCGAGGCATGCGCCTCGGTGCCGGCGCCGATCGAGGCCGAGGTGTCGTTCCTGATCCGGCCGATGTCCACGCCGCCCGACATCGACCCGATGCCGACCGCGTGACCGCCGGCCAGGGTGAAGGTGGTGACGGCGTTGACCGCCGACACGTACAGATCCTGGAGGGCGCTCGCGCCGGTGCGGTCGGTATTGATGCGGGCTGCGGCGCCGATGAAGGCCGCGGTGGTCGATCCGACCAGGGTGAGGGTCACGCCGCCCGCCACGCCAAAGAACAATCCACCGCCGCCCGCCGGCGCCAGGTTCAACACATCCTCCGTGGCGGCGGCCTGGACCGCCACACCCCGCGCCGCGCGCATGCCGAAGCCCTGGCCGGTGATCGTGCCGTCAGTCACGGCGAGGTCCGACGACTGGCCCTTGCCATCCACCGTCGCGGCGTCCCCGATCCAGGCCCGCGTGTTCTTGTCCAGGATCAGCACGCTCACCGAATGGCCGCCGCCGCCGATGTAGATGCCGATGCCGGCGCTGGCCGCGATCATGTCCACTTCCGTGTCGTCGTGCGCGGCGACCCGCACGTTGCCGCCGGCCGCCACGTCCGCCCCGTTGCCGATCCAGGCGTGGGTGGTGAGGTCGAAGACGCGCACAGCCACGGCGCCGGAGATGGAGACCGCGCCGGAGACGGCCAGTCCGGCGGCAACGGAGAGCACCTCCTCGCGGGCGCCCGCCGTCACCTCGACATCCCGCGCCGCCTCGACGACGGCGTTGGCCCCGATCGTGGCGTGGGTGGCAATGTTCACCACCGCCACGTCCGCACCCGGCGCCACGGCGAAGGCGACGCCGCCCGCGCCCACGCCGGCGATGCCCATGTGAAAGTAATCGTTGCTCGCGGCCACCCGCACCGACTGGTCAGGATCGGCGCCTGTGCTTGACTCATTGATGCGGGCGCCGTCGCCGATGGAGGCGGCAGTCGTGACATGGATGAGGTGCACCGACCCGCCGAGGTTGACCGAGCCGGTCACGCCGAACCCGCCGCTCACCGCGATGGTCTCGACCTCGTCCCGGTTCGTCGCCGTCACCGCCACGCCGCGGAAGGCCTGGGTCTGGGCGACCGCCTGCCGCTGCCCGGTCAGGCCGGGATGGTCCAGCTCGCTCTGGCTGTCGCCGTTGGCGTCGGCGTCCTGCGCGCTGCCCGTGGCGGTCGGGGGCGCACTCACCTCGCCGGGCGCGGTGAGGCTGTGCTGGGAACCGGTGGTGGAGGTGGTGCCAAGGTCGATTACGGGCGTGCCGGCGATGGCTTCGGCCTCCGTCGCGGCGAGCTGGATGGTGTTGGCGTCCACCACGATCACGTAATAGGCCTGCTCGTGGGTCAACCCGCCGATGTCGTCACCGCCGCCGTTGCGGTAGAGAACCATCTGGCCGCTGGTGAAGGAATGGCCGCCGGCGAAGGCGATGGTGTCGTTGGCGCCGTTGACATCCATGGACGGGTCAATGAAGTCAGGCCCGTAGGTCACGGTGAACCCGCCGGTGGCGGCGCTCAGCGATGAGGTGTGGCCAAGGGCGCGCACGACGGCGTTGGCGCCGATGAAGGCCTCGATGGTCTTTTCGATGACGGTGACAGCGGCGGCGGTGCCCGCCGTGACGCCGGCCGAGCCGCCGATGTTGCCCGCGATCTGGTCCAGTTGCGTGTCCTGGCTGGCGGCGACCAGCACGTTGCCATCGGCCACGACCCGGGTGGTGCCGGTCGGGGCGACCATGTCGGCCGGATCATCCCCGATGAAGGCGCGTGTGCCGGTGGTGAGAAGAAGCACGCCCGCCGATCCCATGATCGCCGCCGAGCCGCCAATGGCGGCGCCGGGTACGAGCGAGAAGAGATCCTCCTCCGACTCGGCCTGGACGGTCATGTCCCCGTCCACCGCCGCGTCGAGGTCGTGGGCGATCCAGGCCTGCGTGAGCTTGTCCAGCGTCCCGACGTCGGCCCCCGCCGAAACGCCCACCGTGCCCCCCACGCCCAGGCCGCCGGCCGCGCCGAACAGGCGGGTGTCATCGTCTGCCCGCACCGCCACGCCCGGATCGTTCGTGGCGTCGGCCGCCTGGAGCACGCTGCCGGCATCGATGTGCGCCAGCGTGGTTTCGCTCAGCACGTTCACCGTCGCCGAGCCGGCCACGCCCGCGGTGTCGCCGCCGGCGCCGGTGATGGCAATGGCGAAGATGTCCTCCTCCGAGGTCGCCGTCACCACCACGCCCCGGTCGCCGCCAGTGACGAGACTGGAACCCGCGCCGATGTAGGCATCCACCACGTCCGTGCGAACGAGCGTGGTGTTGGAGACGCCCACGCCCGCCGTGCCTCCGAAGGCGAGCCCGCCGGCGATGAGATCCAACTCCGCACCGGCATGCGCCGAAACCGCAATGTCACCGCCCGCGCGCAGCGAGGCCCCGTCGCGCGTCCGGGCCTGCGTCGAGGTCGTCATGATGTAAACCGACGCCGAACCGGTCACGCCCACATCGCCGCCGATGCTGGCATTGCCCGCGTGCGAGAAGATGGTCTCCTCCGAGTCGGCGGTCACGGTGATGTCGCCGGACACCGTCACGGACGCGCCGTTGCCGATCCAGGCCTTGATGTCATGATTGACGACGGCCAGCTCGATCGAGGCGCCGACGCCCACCGAGGACCCGAAGGTCGCCGCGCCCGCCGCGCTGGTGAGCCGGATCACGTCGGTGGCCCGCACCTCGACCGACTGGGCGCCGGGAGCGCCGCCGCCGGCGGGAAGAGGCGACGGCACAACGACGGGATTGACCTGGGCGTTGGCGTCGATGAAGGCCTCGGTCCACTGGTTGAGGATTGTCACCACGACCGAACCGGCCACGGCGGTTTCATCGGAGATCGCGCCGCTCACGGCGATGCTGAAGGGATCCAGCTCGACGTCGGGCAGGAGGCTCAGCCCCAGATCGACGGGAACCAGGGAGGCGTCGGCCGTCACGGCCAGCGCGGCCGGGCAGATCACCACCGCCCCCGCCCCGATCGAGGCGCGTGTGGTGTTGTCGATGTAGTTCACCGCCACCGCGGCGCCGACGCCGACGTTGCCTTCGCTGAACACGCCGGCGCCGGCCAGGTTCTGCAGGGCCTGGTGGTTCACGGCGCGGACGGTCACGCCACCGGACGCGGCCAGCACGGCATCCGCGCCCGCCGATGCCTCGACCGACGTGGTGAGCACCTGCACGGAGACGGAACCGGCCACGCCGGTCTCCTCCGCGCCGGCGCCGCCCAGGGCCATGGACTTGAAGGTGTTGCGATCGACGTCGCCCATCAACGCCTCGACCGTGAGATCGGCCGCAGCCACGGAGGCAAAGGCGCCCATCGTGGCCGTGGTGTCTGCCGTGACAACATTCACCCCGACTGCGGCCGCCACGGAGGTCTCCTCGTCGGTGGCGGTCGAGAAGGCGTCCGCGACACTGTCGTTGTCGTTTGTGGCACGGAGGGTGAAGGCGCCGGGTGTGCTGAGCGAGACTCCGGAGGTGATGGTGGCGCGGGTTTCCGAGAGGCCGACGCTGACCGCGATGGACGCGGCCACGCCGACCTGGCCGGTCTCGCTCTCGCTGTTGTCCTCGGTCTGGTCGTTGGCGCCGGACAACAGTCCCGACACGGCGGGGATGACCGCTTCCGCGCCGGCGAACATGGCATTGTCGCCGACCTGCTGGTCGGTCTCCTCGTCGTCCTGCTCGCCGCCCTTGGCGCTGGCCTTGGCGGTGGCCTGGCGCGTGAGGTTCGAGCGTGCGGAAACCATTATGGCGGCCCCGGCCACAATGGAGCGTTCGACCGTGGCCAGCACGGTGTCGTCGGCGATGTTCAACGCCAGCGACGCGCCCACCGCGACATCGGTGGTGCCCAGCGCCTCGCCGTCCGCGGTGGATTGCGTGGCGGCGTCGTGACCGGCCGTGACCGAAACCGACCCGGTGGCGTTGAGCAGGCTGCCCGTGCCCAGTTCCACGGAGGTCTCGTGCGTGGCCACGGAGATGGCCACCGCGGCGGCGACGGCGACACCACCCGTGGCGCCCGTTTCCGCGACGGTCATGACAACGTGGTCCGCATCGGCGGACAAGGTGAGATTCCGGACGTTGCCGGTCACGAGGGCGGCATCCGCGATCTCCGCACGGGTGAGGGTATCGATCACCTGGAGGGATACCGAGGCACCGACGCCCACGTCGGATCCGGAACCGCCCTGCTGGGTCGGCTTGGCTTCGGCAACACTGCTGGTCGCGCTCACGGAACGCACGATGAGGTCCCCTCCATTGAGGGCGACGTTCGCACCGGCCAGCAGGCGGGCCCGGCTGGTGACGCTGATGAAGTTCAGGGCGACCGACCCGGCCACGCCCACATCCTGCGCCCCGGCGCCCGAGGTCGCGGTGGCCGTGAAGGTGTGCGTCGTGTCGTCGCCGTCATCGGTCATCAAAGCTTCGATGGTCACGCTGTCCGCTGTGACGGAGGCGCCGCCGCCCACGGTGGCTTCCTGGGTGACACCGACAACGTTCAGCGTGACGGCCACGCCCACGCCCACGCTGATCGCGCCATCCACGGCAGTGCCGTCGGCGGTGGCGGTGACATCGGTGTTGGCCGTCGCCCGCAGCGTCAGCGCGTCCCCGGACACGATCGTCGTGCCGCCCGCGATGGAGACGGTGGTGTCTGACTCGACAATGTTCAGGGTGATGGCCGCGGCGACGCCGACCGCGCCATCGCTGGTTTCGGCGGAGGGGGCGTCGGAGGTCGTCATGCCGCCGGTCGTCTCACCCTGGTCCTTCTGCGTCTTGGCCTGCTTGTCGGCATTGTCCTGGCTGCCGGTCTGGGAGTCGTCGGTGCCCTGCACGCTGGCCGTGGACGCGGACGTCACCGTCATCAGGGTCACGGCGGTCATGTCGATGGGGCCGGCGGCATTCAGGTTGCGCGCCACTTCCGTGGTGGTGTGGTCGGTGGCGATCGCCAGGGCGATGGAGGCGCCCACGGCCGCGCTGCTGCCGGCCGCCGTGCCGTCGGCCGTGGTCGTGACCGTGCCGGTGTGCGCCGCATCCGCCGTGAAGGCGCCGGACAACGTCAGCGCCGTGCCGCTGCCCAGGCGGGCGATGGTTTGGTTGTTTGAAAGGGAGAGGGCCACGCTGGCGCTCACCGCCACGCCGCCGCTGGATTGCGCGCCGGTTTTGGCCGTGGTGGTCATCGTCTGCGCCGAGTCGGCTTCCAAGGTCAGGTCATCGGGCGTGCCTCCAAGCTGCGCGGCGTCTTCCACCTCGGCGCGGGTGATGGTGTGCAGCGCGATGTTCAACGCCAGGGACGCCCCCACCCCCGCATCCGATCCGCTGGCCCCGCCCAGCATCGTCGGCTCGGCCAACGCCGTGTAGGTCGCCCGATTCTCGGCGCTCACCACCAGGTCGCCCCCGCTGATCGTAACCACAGCGCCGGCGCGGATCACCGCTTCGGTCCGGTTGTTGGCCAGGTTGATGGCCAGCGCCCCGGCCACGCCGATCTCCGCCGAGCCGGCTCCCGCCTTCGCCGTGGCGGAGAAAGCATGCACCGATTCGCCGGTGTCATGCATCACGGCTTCCAGCAACAAGCCGCTTGCGCTGACAGTCGCCGTGCCGGCGATGAAGGCCTCGTTCACCGCGTCCGCGTAGTTGATCGCCACGGCGGCCCCAACCCCCACACCTGCCCCACCACCGATCCCATTGGCCGGGAACGCCTCGGAGGGCGGTTCCTCCGGCGTCCCGACAGCGGTGGCATCGGCGGAGGCCGATGCGTCGGCATTGCTGGACGCGCGGATCGTCAACAGGCCCCCCGAGGCGACGCCCGCCCCGCCCCGGATGGAGGCTTTGGTGGTGGCGACACCGATGTTGATGGCAATTGCCGCTGCCACACTCACTGAGCCGTCGGAAGTCTCGGCCCCGGAGGGTTGTTCGGTGCCCGAATCGTCCATCCCCTCCTCCGTCGCTTTGCGATCGCCGAACGCGCGTTGGTCATCCACCTCCTGGTTGACGCCGTCGTCATCGGCGGTGCCCATCATGCCATCGTCCTCGGTGGCACCCTTGGCGCTGGCCATGGCGGTGGCATTGCTGTCCGCGATGTTGTGCGTGGAGATGACCATGTCGCCTCCGCTGGAGAGGGACCGTTCCACCGTCGCCAACACCGTGTCGCGCGCGCTGTTCAGGGCCAGCGACGCCCCGATCGCGGCGTCCGCCCCCAACGCCATCCCGTCCGCCAGGGATCGTGTCGAGCTGTCGTGGTTGGCGGCGAGTGTGAGGGTGCCGGTGGCATTGATGGAAGCACCGGTACCAATGCGGGAAGTCGTGGCGTTGCGGGCGATGGAGATGGCGATGGACGCACTCACCGCCACGCCGCCGGTGGACTGGGCGCCGGTCCGCGCGAGGGTCCGCACCAGGTGATCAGAATCGGCGGAAAGCGTCAGGTCGTTGGGGGATCCCAACACCTGCGCCGTGTCTTCCACCGACGCCAGGGTGATGGTGTTGATCACCTGCAACGCGACGGAGGCGCCCACGCCGGCATCCGATCCGGAACCGCCCTGCTGGGTCGGCTTGGCTTCGGCGAGGCTGTTGGTCCCGCTCCCGGCGCCAAGGGTGAGGTCGCCGCCGTTGATCGTGGCGCTCGCACCCGCCAGCAGGCGGGCCCGGCTGGTGACGGTGATGAAGTTCAGGGCGACCGACCCGGCCACACCCACGTCCTGCGCCCCGGCGCCCGAGGTCGAGGTGGCGGCGAAGGTGTGCGTCGTGTCGCCGGCCACATCGGTCATGAGCGCCTCGAGGGCCAGGCTCTCCGCCTCCACCGCAGCGCCCGCGCCCAACGTCGCGTCGATCGTGATGCTGATCACATTCAACGTCACCGCCGCCCCCACCCCGACGCTGAGCTGATCGTCCACCGCCGTGGCATCGGCCGAGGCCGAGACGTCGGTGTCGCCCGTCGCGCGCACCGTCATTGTCTGGCCGCTGGCCAGCGTCGTGCCGCCGGCCACCAGGGCCGTCGTGTCCGATGTCACCATGTTGAGCGCGATGGCCGCCGCCACACCCACGGCCCCGTCGCTCGTCTCCGCCGAGGGCGCGTCCGCACTGCCCGTGCCGCCGGTCTCCTCGCCCTGATCCTTCTGCGCCTTGGTCTGCTTGTCCGCGGTGTCCTGCTCCCCCGTCTTCGAGTCGTCGGTCCCCTGCACGCTGGCCTTGGCCTGGGTTTGCACCGTCATCGACGAAGTGGTGCCGATGTGCCCCGTCAGCGTCGCCGAAGCATCCCGCGCCGCCTCGGCCGCGGTGCGGTCCTCCGCCAGGGCCAGCGCGACCGAGGCGCCCACCGCCGCGCTGCTCCCGGCCGCCGTGCCGTCGGCCATCGTCGTCACCGATCCGGTGTGCATGGCATCAACCTCGAGGTCGCCGGCCATGGTCACCGCGCTGCCCGTGCCCAGGCGCGCCGTGGTTTGGTTGTCCGAAAGCGACAGCGCCACGCTGGCGCTCACCGCCGCGCCCCCGCTGGATTGGGCTCCTGTCTTGGCCGTCGTCGTCATGGCCTGGATCGAGTCGGCATCCAGGATCAGGTCCGCCGGCGTGCCGCTCACCTGCGCCAGGTTCTCGACCTCCGCGCGCGTGATCGTGTGCAGGGCGATGTTCAGCGCCAAGGACGCCCCCACCCCAACGTCCGACCCGCTGGCCCCGCCCAGCATCGTCGGCTCGGCCAACGCCGTGTAGGTCGCCTGATTCTCGGCGCTCACCACCAGGTCGCCCCCGTTGATCGTAACCACAGCGCCGGTGCGGATCACCGCTTCGGTCCGGTTGTTGGCCAGGTTGATGGCCAGCGCCCCGGCCACGCCGATCTCCGCCGAGCCGGCTCCCGCCTTCGCCGTGGCCGCAAAGGCGTGCACCGATTCGCCGGTGTCGTGCATCACCGCTTCCAGCGCCAGCGCACCGGCGCTGACGCTGGCGGTGCCGGCGATGAAGGCTTCGTTGACCGCGTCGGCATGGTTGATGGCCACGGCGGCGCCCACGCCCACGCCCGATCCCCCGCCCACGCCGGTGGCCGGCAAGGCCTCGGCGGGCGGTTCCTCCGTCGTGCCCGCCGCAGTCGCATCGGCGGACGCCGACGCGTCGGCGTTGCCGGAGGCGCGGATCGTCATCAGCCCACCCGACGCAACGGATGTCCCGCCGGCGATCGAGGCCTCGGTGGTGGCGACGCCTATGTTCACCGCGATCGCCGCCGCCACGCTGACCGTCCCATCGGAAGTCTCGGCCGAGGAGGCCTGTTCGCTGCCGGAGCCGGTGCTGCCCTGATCCATCGCCTTCTGATCCCCGAAGGCGCGTTGCGCATCGACCTCCTGGTTGACCCCGTCGTCATCGGCGGTGCCCATCATGCCGTCATCTTCCGCGGCTCCCTTGGCGCTGGCCATCGCCGTGGCATTCGTGTCGGCCGCGCTGGTCGCGAATAGCGTCAGGGCGCCGGCGGTGGTGACGGACCGCTCCACCGTCGCCCGCACCGTGTCGTGCGCGAGGTTCAGGGCCAGCGACGCCCCGATCGCGGCGTCGGCGCCCGACGCCATCCCGTCCGCCAGGGATCGCGTCGAGCCGGTGTGGTTGGCAGAAAGGTTCAGGCTGCCGGTGGCGTTGATTGCGCTTCCGGTTCCAACGCGGGCGGTGGTGGAGTTGTTGGCGATGGAGATGCCGGCTGACGCGCTCACACCCACACCGTCGGCGGCCTGAGCTCCTGTCCGGGCGTTGGTCACCATCGTGTGGCTGGCCATGGCGGCCAGGGACAGGTCGGCGGCGTTGAGGAGCACCGCGCCATCGGCCAACTCAGCCAGGGTCACGTTGGAGGCAAGGTTCAGCGCGACGGAAGCCCCCACGCCGGCGTTGCTGCCGGAAGCCCCGCCGGTGGTGGTTGGTTCGGCGGTGGCGGTGTGCTCGGTCTGGCTTGAGGCGGACAGGATGAGGTCGTCGTCGTGGGCATTCACGAGTGCGCCGGGCGCGATGCGGGCGATGGTGCGGTGGGTCGGGACGAGATTGAGGGCGAGGGCTCCGGCCACGCCGACCTCCTCCGCGCCCGCCCCGCTGCGGGCCAGCGCGCAGAGGCTGCTGGGGGAAGTCGTCGCCTCGACCTGGGTTTCCCCGACGGCCAGGTCGGGCTGGCCCTCCAGGCGGGCTTCATTGGTCAGGTGCGACAACTGAATCGCGACCGCCACGCCCACGCCATTGGTGGCGTCCACGGAACTGGCGTCGGCGGTGACGGGAGACTGAGTGGCGGCCAGGGCGCGCAGGAGCAGGCCGTTGGTGGCCACCAGGGACCCGCTTGATGATATGAAGGCGGCATTGTCGCGGGTCAGGTCGCTGATGGCCAGCGCCCCCACCACAGTGACGTCGCCCTCGCTGGTTTGGGCGTCATAGCCATCGAGGAGGGATTGGGTGCCGGTGGAGTTGTCAGAGGCGCCGCCGGTGGTGGCAAGCGCGGTCGTGGTGACCGATTCATCCGAGTCGGCCTCGATGCGGATGTGGAGGGCGGACACCGAGGCGGTTTCCTCGATGGAGGCCTGGGTGGTGGTGTCGATCACGGAGACCGCAATGGTCCCTCCGGCCGTGGCGTCTCCGCCGACTGTGCCGTCGGCCTCCGTGACGGCGGCGACCGAGTTGACGGCCACCAGGTCAAAGTTGCCACCGGCCGTGACCTGGGCGCTGCCAGCCAGGCGGGCGGTGGCGGTGCTGACGATCATGGATCCCGCCACCGCCGCGTCCGATCCGGAATCCCCCCCGCTGGAAGCAGCCAACGCCCGGGCCAGGGACTGGGCGTCCGAGACGGCCGAAAAGCTGATGTCCCCGGTGGCCACAAGCTGGGCAGTGCCATTCACGACCACGCTCGAAGCAGCCTCGATGTCGATGACGGCGAATTCGGACCCGGCCTGGTCCAGGACACCCGCCGCCGAGGGGGAGAGCGTCACCATGGCGCTGAGCGAGATGCCACCGGCCCGAAGCGTGGCGCCGGTCACCAGAATGGCGGCGGAGGTGGTCCCTGACGTATTCGAGTTGGCCGCATGGGCCCGGAGGAGGATGTCCCCCTCGGCAAAGCCCCCGTCCGCATGCGCGAGCAGACGCGACCCGTCGGCGAGGGAGATGGAGGGCGCCTCCAGTTCGAGGTCGCCGGAATCGGCCGTGGAAGCGTCGTTGAGCGGATCATTACCGGCCCCGATGAAGCGGGTGTGGAGGGTGACGCCGGAATCGACGGTGATGCTGGTGCCGCCTTGGATGACGAGATTGAGAAGGCCGCCGCCGCCCATGGGGCCGCGAATGGTCACCGTGCCGCCTGCGATGAGAGTGAGACCGTCCCGGGTGCCATCCCCATTTCCAAGAAGGACCGCGGAAGTATCAATGAGGATGTTGCCGGTGGCTTGCACCGTGCGGGCGCCGTCGATCAGGACGGTCTGGTTGTAGGTCAGGTCGCCATTAACCAGGACGTCGGAAGAGATCACGAGCGGGGAGGCAAGAAGCGGGGGGCTGTTGCCGGACCGCAACGTTTCGGTCAACTGCGCGGCCATGACGAAGGGGACCTCGGACTCGCCTGGGGCCGCGGTTTGCCCGTTGAACGTGGAGCGTTGAACGTGGAACGTTGAACGTTCGGCTACGGACGTTTGAAGGTTGTCACTCCCGTCAGGAAGGCCCGTCGGGATTTCACCAATCCCGGAGGCGTCGTCTCCCGCCTCGAAGATGTCCTCCAGGGCGGCGGAGGGATCGTAGGTCAGTCCTTCGAGCGGTTCGGATGGTTGGGCAGGCTCAGCGAGGGCGGTTTCGGAAGGGGAGGCCGCAGCACTGGGATCGGCGACGGCCTGCAGGGCCACTGGGTCAGCGGAGAGCAGCAGCCTGGGTTCCAGGAATTGCAGCTCAAACCGTCGGCATGCAGCGCGGCCATTCACAAAGCGTCACCAACTGATCGTCCCGAGTTCGGTCGAGGCAGGGCGTTCTTGGAAAGGAGAAGCCAGCAGTGGCAAACTGCTGCTTATTAAGGGTCGCCGGAAACTATTCGGAGAACCAAGCGCTGGGTCAAGATTATTGATCGAAGCGAGTAAACAACCAAAGGGGGCCAAGGGGCCGAATACCGTTATGACGTTGAGTTGCTGGAGAACTTCCACCGCCAAGCGCACGTGGACGTGCACAAGGACCATGAACGTGGGACTGGCTAAACTGGCTGAAGCCAGGACTACAAACGTGGCTGCCCATGTTTGTAGTTCTGGCTTTAGCCAGTCCCTGGTTCATAGGGCGCAAAGACACCCCTCATCTGCCGCAGCGGCGTTTGGGTCACGAATCCGGCCATCCGGACCGGGTGAAGCCGGGACTACAAACGCAGGCCACGGCACGGACGACACTCGGCAGCATCGCTCCAGGCCTTTCCATTTAGAGCCTCAGGGCCAACACGTTACACGGATGACCGCCGTTTTGTTTTGCGAAATGTCCCGATTGGGTCAAGACTCTCGCCTGCGACGTTAGCGTCCTCATGAGTGCAAGTGATATCAGCGACAACAAGGGCCTCCCGCTGGTCCGCCCCAAGCACCCTCCCCTGCTCGATCCGAGCTTCTGCCCCGCCTCCCTCTCGAATCGGTTCTATCGGAAGGCCGCCAGTCAGTCGGACAAGACCGTCCAGGTGGACCTTGCATTGGAAAGGACAGACGGCGGCGTCACCCGGTGGTCCCTGCCCATCCTCCACTCCGAGCATCCCCAGGCCAAAGCGACCTTCATCTACCTGGAACGCATCCTGAAGTTCCTCCTCTGGTCGCGCGGCGCCCAACGCATCCAGTTTGCCGGCCCCAAGGAGGTCGCCCAGAAGCTGCAGAAGCATTTCCGCTCCTGCGCCACCGGCAAGTTCGACTCCCGGACCATGGGCGACCGCATTTACGGCAAAGCCTTCGAATTCACCCTTACCACCGCCGAAGCACTGCCCCCGGCCCGGGAAAGCACCGCCCCACTGGGCCGAAATTGGGATGGATGCCGCCTCGGGTTTGATCTGGGCGCCAGCGACCGCAAGGTGGCCGCCGTCAAGAACGGCAAGGCCGTCTTTACGGAGGAATACCCCTGGGACCCCTGCAACCAGTCCGACCCCGCCTGGCATCTCGAGCAGATCATGGAGATGCTCCAGAAAGCCGCCCAACACCTGCCCCGCGTTGATGCCATCGGCGGCAGCTCGGCCGGGGTCATCGTCCAGAACGAGATCAAGCTCGCCTCTCTTTTCCGCGGGGTGCCGGAGAACCTTTTTGATGAACGGGTCAAGGGCCTGTTTCTGGAGCTGCGCAAGGCCTGGAAGGAGATCCCGTTCGAGGTGGTGAACGACGGCGAGGTGACCGCCCTGGCCGGTTCGATGGCCATCAAGAAGAACCAGGTCCTCGGCCTGGCCATGGGATCGAGTCTGGCCTCCGGCTACGTGGACGGGGCGGGCCACATCACACGCTGGCTTAACGAACTGGCCTTCGCTCCCATCGATTACAACCCCATGGCGCCAGTGGATGAGTGGTCCGGCGACTACGGCTGCGGGGTGCAATACTTCTCCCAGCAGGCCGTCGCGCGCCTTATCCCGACCGCGGGCATCGAGCTGGACGTGGAGATGAAGCTGCCCGAGCGCCTGGTCGCCGTCCAGGAACTGATGGCCAAGGGAGATGGCCGAGCCCACCAGATCTACCAGACTTTGGGCACCTACCTGGGCTACACGCTCCCTCACTACTCCGATTACTACGATTTCCAGACCGTCCTCGTGCTCGGACGGGTCATGAGCGGCGACGGCGGCTCCGTCATCCTCGAGACGGCACGGCACATCCTGAAGGAGGAATTCCCCGACTTCCCCATCCAGCTCCAGCAACCGGGAGAAAAGGAAAAGCGACACGGCCAAGCCGTGGCGGCCGCGAGCCTTCCGGTGATTCCCTCCAGCGAAGGATGAGGCCCCTCCATGGGCGTGAGTATAAGTGGGTGACCCAACGAAACAAGAGCAGGCGTATGAGTAAGAGTAAGGTAAGACCTTCTCCAGACGATGCTGGGGAAAGAAGGCTGCTCAGCGGGTTATGACACAAGGTGAAACATGGGCGGCCAGAGCTCTCTACATCGCACCCTATCAAAGGCCCCTCACCCCAACCCTCTCCCGGCGGGAGAGGCCTTCGACGAGCTCAGTCGAGCGGAGGCCTGTCCTCCGCGCGGAGAGAGGCTGCTTCCCTGATCCCTTCACCCTGGGGTGGCATGCTGTTCCCTCTCCCCCTGGGAGAGGGTCAGGGTGAGGGGCCCCTGCAAAACAACAACATGTTGGTCGTTCTTTTCGGGTAAAGAGCAAGTAGTGCCCGTCTTGCTCTTACTCCTTTCATCATCCAGCAACTGCATACGGTCATCCAACGTTCAACGTTCAACGTTCAACGCTCAACGCTCAACTCCACCATGACCCCCTACCAAGCCTTCGTTGACGCCCATCTGGAACTGCTGGCAAAAGGACGCAGCCTGCCCCTGGGCGGGTTCCCGCATCCGTCCCGCCCCAGCGCCGCTTCGGACGCGCCCAAGGCGCTGATCTTTTCCCCGCACCCCGACGACGAGGTCATCATTGGTGGACTGCCGCTGCGGCTGGCGCGGGAGTGCGGCTGGCGCGTCATCAACGTGGCGGTCACGCAAGGCAGCAACCCCGATCGGCAAGCGGAACGCTGGAAGGAACTGGCAGCGTGCTGCGAACACATCGGTTTCGACCTGCTTCCCACTGCCCCCGGCGGACTGACCGGCATCAATGTGAAAAGCCGCTCCACCGACGCCGCGGGCTGGAAATCCAAGGTGGAGGTCATCCGGTCCCTGATCGAGTCGGAGCGGCCGCGTTGCCTTTTCTTTCCCCACGACGATGACTGGAACAGCACCCACATCGGGACGCACCACCTCATCGTGGACGCGCTGCGCGCGATGGACCGGTCCTGGGAAGGGCTCGTCGTCGAGACGGAGTTTTGGGGGGCCATGGACACGCCCAATCTCATGGTGGAATCAAGCGGGCGCGACCTGGCCGACCTGCTCGCGGCGCTCACGTTTCATGTCGGCGAAGTCCGGCGCAATCCCTATCACCTCCGGATGCCGGGCTGGATGATGGACAACGTCCGGCGGGGCAGCGAACTGGTGGGCGGCCAGGGAGGGGCCGCGCCGGAGTTCGCGTTCGCGACCCTTTACCGATTGCGCCGCTGGCGCGAGGGCGGGTTCGAGCCCCTCCACGAAGGGGGGCGATTCGTGGGCGCCGGGGAGTCGTTGGGGGAGCTGTTTGGCTTGGGGAATTCGTAGCCGCCGACGTCAGGAGGTGGTTATCGACGTTTCTTGATCGTCAGGGACCACCTTGTGACCTCGGCGGCCACTGGTCCATCACCTACTGCCGTTGGGCGCTGTAGTGGTAGAAGTAGATCTCCACGTCATTGAGCTCGTCGATGTTGAGCACCTCGACCCCTTGCAGGCGGAGCGGGATGGTGAGTTTCCAGCCGGTGGCGGCGACGCTTCGTTCCTTGAACTCCTCGATGATGTTGGCGCTGGGGGGCACGCGGGGGTCGGGGGAGAGTTCCATCTCCACGCTGTCGATGGTGAGGTTCTCGTTGAAGCGCCAGCGCATTTGTCCCTGGCTGGGATCGTAGAACCAATAGCGCGTGCTGTAGGCCGTCATTTCATCCACCAGCTCATCGGGACGTTCGGCATCGAAGTGGCCCACGTTGAAGTTGCGGATGAAGCTGGTCCCGCCGTAGGTGAGATTGCCGGCCAACTGGGATCGACCGAGGGTGTGGGTGCCGGGCAGGCGGATCTGCAGGTATTCGATCTTGTCGAGGAAGCGTCCCTTGTTGAGCAGGGCCCCGCCGTTGTCGAAGGTGGGTCCGACGAAGAAGAAGCCGCCCGGGATCTGGCGCACCGTGCTGAACTCGATCACGACCTGGCTGCCGCCCTGGAAGGTCTGCAGGCGCCGCAGCAGGTTGGTGCGGAACAGGCTGATGCCGTCCATCTCCATGCCGGTGACCGGGTCGATGTAGGGACCGCCGGAGGGAGGCAGCTTCATGAAGTCATCCCGCACGGAGAACCAGTCGAAGCTGTAGAAGCGGCCGCGATTGATGGGACGGTTGAACTCCACCATGGCGACGTAGAAGGCCTGCAGCTCCTCGGCGTTGCGCAGCTTGAAAAGGGTTTCCTCCGACCAGAACCGGCCGCTGCCCGATGGGTATTCGAAGTTGGCAAAGGGCAGGTTCCACTTGTACTCGAGCGCGCGCGCCATGAAGAAGAGCCACTTCTGGGCCTGGCCGAAGCTGAGGTTGGCGGAGAGCAGGTTGGTCTCGGCGACGATGCGGTGGATGGGGTCGGCGAAGTAACGGCTGGCCAGGTCCTTGTTGCGCTCGGCGATGCGGGCTTCCAGCTCCTGCTTCTCGCGATAGAGCGCCGTCATGCGGGCCATCTCCTGGCGCAGCTGCAGTCCGGCCTCCTGGGAATCGACCTGCAGCGTGGCCATGCCGAGCAGCAGGGTCTTGACCCGGGCGTCCGACTCGATGCCCACCACCTCGGCCTGCTCCATGCCGGCCAGGCGCTCCTTCTCGCCGTTGAGCTGTCCCTTCAATTCCTCGCCGCCGGCCTGCACCACCGCGTTGACCACACCGAAGATCACCAGCGGCGCCTTGGCCAGGTTCTCCGGGCTGAAGGCGTCGGCCAGCGAGTTCATGGCCGCCTGGGTGGCGTTGATGTGGCCGATGGTCTCCTCGATCGAGGCGCGCATGTCGCCGTAGCGGACATAGACATTGGACAGGCCCGCCGCCTTGGCCAGCTCGATGTTGACCTCCTTCTGGAGGTTGCTGATCTCGACCTGGTTCCTCTTGATGCGCAGATGGGCGGCCTCGATGCTGCGGAATTGCTGGTCCAGCTCGCTGCCGGCGTTGTTGGTCGGCGAATTGGAATATCGCGGCTCACCCGGGCGCGCCCCCACGATCTCGAAGAGCCGGAACTCGTAGGAGATGGTGGACTGGTCGTATTGCTCGCGGATCTGGTCCTCGAAGCCCCGGTATTGCGCGTAGAGATCGCGCGCGTCGGTGAGGTCATCCAGGGCGCCCTTGAGCGGCGAGTCACCGGTGGCCGGGTCGTTCCAGATCTTGAAGACGTCGAAGGAATCGAACGTGTTGGTGGTGAGCGAAAGGTTCTCGATCAACATGAGGAAGTCCGGGGCGAAGCCCAGGATGTTGGCGTTGCCGGATAAGCCGGCCTCCAGGTTGTTGATCGATTCGATGCCCGCCTTCCAGCCTTCGATCACCTCGGCCAGGCCGGATGGGTCGCCCGGCGGCGGCAGGGCGGGAAAGAGGCTCAACAGCAGGTTGCCCTGCAGGAACAGGTAGCGTTGGGTGTCCGAAATCAGATCGCGCACCTCCTCCGCATCACCGGGATCATGGCGCGCCGCCAGGAGCCTGCCCAACTCGGCGGTGGCCCGGGCCTGCTCGCGCAGCAGGTCAAACAACAGCACCATGTCGCGGTAGCCGCTGAAGAGTACGGGATGGTTGGTGGTGACCAGCTCGCTCTGCCCCATCGCATTGGTGTAGGTGGCCGCCATCTTGCCCCGGCCAGGCACCAGGTTGCGAAAAATGTCCAGCCCCAGATCCTCCCGCACCACCTCCATCACCGGAACGAAATCAACCAACCCCACCGCGTCGATCTCCTGCCAGCTCGGCACCGCCGGCGAATCGATGTCCAGCCTCACCCCATCCACCGGATAGGCCGTGCGCGGGAAGGTGACGGAAAAGACGCGCGCCGTGCTGCCCGCCGCCTGGGCCGTTCCGGTCCACACCGTGTTCCAGGAACTGTCGTTGGCATTGCGCACGGAAACCATGTCCACGCCGCCGGGCGCGAGGGTCTCGTAGATGTCCACCTGGTTGGCCCGTGTGGGATTGTCATAGCCCAGGACGAGATATTCCCGCTGTCCGCTCGATGTCTGGCTCGCCCAGGCCGTGGAATAGTCGCCGTAGATCGGATAGGTATCCGGCGCGCCCAACGTCTGCACGGCAGCCCAATCGGTGCTCCCGGAATTCCATTCGGAACTGACATCCAGCACCTGGCTGGCCCACCGGGGGGGGCCGGAGGCGGATTCGATCACCGGCGCGGAAAGGCTCAGCAGGCTGAGATACTGGTCGAGCACGAAACGGTTCGTGGCCACCAGCTCCCGGTAGAGCGGGATTTCCAGGTCGATATGGAACCCGCCGCCGGTTGGCGGCGGGGAGAGGGTGCCGCCGAATCGGGCCTTGAAGGCCTGGTCCTGCAGGTTGCCGGCCAGGAGACGTTCCGCCACCGCCCGGTCGTAGTAGATGTCCAGCAGCCGCCCGCCCAGCCCGGGATCATCGGGATGCAATCTCAGCCCTCGCAGCAGCAGTTGCTCGGCGTCCATCGCCGTCCGCCGCTCGGCATCGGTCCAGAGTTCCTGCATCAGCTCATACCGGGGTCGCACCGCCGATCCCTCCTGCCCGTAGAGCAGGCTCCTGTAACGGAACGCCGCGCCCATCGGGTTGGCGCCCGGCATGGCCTGGGCCTCGTCGTAGTAGAGGGTGCTCCCGACAAACTCGTTGACGGCCTCGGCATCGCTGAAGTCCGGCGCGAAGATTTCGGCCGTGCCGCCAAACTCACTTTCCAGACCGCTGCCCGAAACCATGAATCGTTCCCCGTCGATATCGACGCTGTCCAGGGACGGGTCATAGATGTCGAGGTTGAGCAACTCGGCGGAGCGCGTCTGGGACCAAACCGTTCCCTGCAGGGAGAACAGATGCCAGGTGGCCGAGTAGATGGCGCCCACGAGGAGGGTGGTGCCTGACATGTCCACGCTGCTGCCGAAGTACTGCGCGCTGTTGACCGGGCTGGCGACCACCTTCTGCAACTGGCTCCACGCTCCCCCGACCTTCTCGAACACATAAGCCGACCCGGCATAGTTGACGCCGCTGTGGGCGTCGTTCGGAGCGCCCATCACGGCCAGGTCCCCGTCCAGGGCGACGGAGGAACCGAAGGAGTCATTATTCACGCCGTCCCCGGCCGTGAGCGGCGTGCCGAACTGCTGCCAGTTGGTGCCGTTGCGCAGAAAGGCAAAGGCGCGCCCCGGGTTGCTGGCGCTGAAGTTGCGGTTGGGCGCGCCGACCAGGGCCATGTCCCCATGCACCGCCACACTGGAGCCGAACACGTCGTAGGTGCCGCGCAGGCTGGGCACCAGGGTGGCCTGCTGGCTCCAGTTGGTGCCGTTGCGGACAAAGACGTGCACGGAGCCGGACTGGGTGCCGTTGGGCGTGTCGAATGGCGCGCCCACGACGAGGGTGTCGCCATGCAGAGCCAGCGATGCACCGAAGAAGTCCGAGGAAGTCGTGTCCGCCGCGGCGAACTCCGCCTGCAGCGACCAGGTGGTGATGGGGTCAGGGGACTGTGGTCCATACGCCAGGTAATCGCCCGTCCCACCCACGGCGGCCCAACCTTGGTCCTCGGGCGCGGGTGCCTGGATCGGGTTGCCGCCTTCCCCGGCATCGTAGGTGACCACGGCTGGACTGGTGCCCAGGGTTTCCCAGGTGACCTCGTGGAAGTTGGCGGCGCCGTAGTCCAAGCCGCTGAGGTGCCCGAAGGCCACGCCGTCAAGGCTGCTGGCTTGGCCGGCCCAGGTGTGGATGGGCGCGCCGTCGTAGAGGTAGGTGGCCATCTGCGTGGTGGGATCATACTCGATCACGTGGGTATGGTAGGCGCTGACCTCTGCCAGGTTCGTGGTCAGGAGGTGTTCCTGGGGAGTGGCCCCCGGCAGGACGGCGAGAAACTGCCCTTGGAAGTTGAGCTGGAAGGAAACCTCATAGGTGGTCGTGCCGTTGCCATAACGCACGCCCAGGGCGGTGTCGTAGGATTCGTAGTCGTCCAGGTACCGCATGTGTGTGCGCAAGCGCCAACCGTCCGTTGCGCCCTGGGCGTGCTGCGGGGCGGTGACGGGCGCCGTGTAGGCCAGATCCGCCTCCCCGTCGAAGTCGTAGATCTGCCATGCGTTGAGGCCCGGCGCGCCGTTGGGCACCCAGACCTGCACCCGTTGCGCGCCGTTGACCGGGTCATCCGTCAGGACCAGCGTGTCTCCATCCAGCGCCACCCTCCCCGCGTAATTCCCCTTGCGCGGCCCTTTCAGCAAGCGCCCCTGATAGCGCCATCCTTCCGCGTCCCGCACATACAGGTCCACGCCCGGATACAACGACACCACGGCCCGGTCCCCGCTCAGGGCGGAGTCCCGACCGAACTCGTTGTAGGGCACGCGAATGGTGTTGGTCACGAAGGTTTCGCTGGCGAGAAGGCCCACCGGCAAGGGGGCGCCTTCGACCCAGGCCGTTGGCAACGTGCCCAGGGTCAGGACCGCCCACAGGATCGCGGAGCGGCTTGGATGAGAATGGCCTTGGTTCATCATGTCATGTCTCCGTTGCCGTCAGGGAAGCTCGTCGAGGGGGACCTTGGTGGTGTTGGGCCGGGCGGGCGGGCGCAACAGGGCAAAGCTGCCATGGTTGGTGAAGGTGAGAACGGGCCGGTTCGGAAACCAGGTGACCAGGCGGGCCTCCCCCATCACCTGCTCTGCGCTGACGGTCTGGTTGGTGGTGCCATTGCTCGCAATCAGGTAAAGCCCCAGGTTCATCGCTTGCCCCAGCGAGGTGCCGTTGGCCGCAACCGGCACCGGATCGATCGCGGCCACGAAGTCGTCCTCGGTGAACAGCACGACGGCAGGCAGATCATTGGATGGGAAGAAGCCCAGGCCGTGGCTTTGCAAAAAGCCCATGAACGCGCCGTTCTGTTCCTCCAGCCGCAGCGTGAAGGTGAACCCGCCCGAGTCGGACTCGAAGGCGCCCCGCCATTCGGCGTCGTTGTCCACGATGGTGATGGTGCTGGTCTGCGCGCCGCCCACCGAGTATCCCTCGCCCGCCTCCAGGACCAGCGTCAGGTAGCGAAGCTGGTTGAGGTTGCCATCGTCCACGAGGGTCACCGGGATGCTGACGGAGCTGCCGTTGGCCTGGACCTCCCCGCTCAAGGCCACATAGTCGCCGGTCATGGCGGTGCCGCGGAGCGTGTAGCGCACGATGCCGAAATAGGGGGCGTTGAAGGTGATGACCGGCTCGACAGTGGCGCCCTCGGTGACTTCAAAGGTGGTGGTGCTGAAGCTGGCGGTCACGTCCCCGTTCCCGCCCAATCCGCGCACCCGATAAAACCCGTGTGGACCGGGCAGCGTGTCGATGAACACACTGTATAGGCCTCCGGATTGGTCCGTGATCACCGCCGTGTCCACCACGCCCCAGGATTCGGTGGGCCCGACGCTCACGGTGAACTCCACCTGGTAATTGGTGGCCCCGGTGCCAAGGTCGGTGAAGGTGAACGTGACAGGCTGCCCTGCCGCCGCCTCGAAGCTGGAGATCTGCAACAAGGAACTGCCGGCGTGGGCCGAGGGACCAACCAGGACCCACGCGACCAGCGCTCCAAGGCTGGCCAGTCCGCGGATGAAAGTGTGTTTTGAAGTGATCATGACGTTTGGGATGTGTGCCCGTCGTTGCCCGCGCCGGCCTCAGGGAAGCCGCTGACAAGGGAGCATCATCCGCCCGAAGGGAGGGGGGGCACAATTACACGTTTGTGTAAGGGAGGAACAGCCCGTGATGGGAACGGGTGATCAACCAAATGCTATGCGGCTGCAGGATTGTGAGGGGGGCAAGAATATGAGTTAGAAGTGACCATCTTGCTCTTAACCTTTCCCGAAAAGAACGACCACCATGTTGTCGTTTTGCCGGGGCCCCTCCCCTATCGCTGCAGGAATTTCACCACCGCCTCGGTGCGCGAGTGCACGTGCAGCTTGCCGTAGATGCTCTGCAGATGCTTGCGGACGGTGTCCAGGCTGATGCCCAGCGTGTCCGCGATCTCCTTGTAGAGCCGGCCGCGGGCCAGTTGGTCGAGCACCTCCTGCTCCCGCGAGGAAAGGGAATCCAGTTCGGAGGTCGGGGCGGGCAAGCCCGAGAAATACTGCACCACCTTGCGGGCAATCTGGCTCGACATGGGGGAACCGCCGGACCAGACGTCGCGGACCGCCTCGAGCAGCTTGATCCCGGGCGTTCGCTTCAGGAGATACCCGCTGGCGCCGGCCTTGAGCGACTCAAAGATCCGGTCGCCGTCTTCATACACCGTCAGCATGAGGAAGTGCCCCTTGGACATCCGGCCCTTCAACTGCCGGACCGCCTCGATCCCGCTCATGCCCGGCAGGTTGATGTCCATGAGCACCACGTCGGGCGCGAGGTCCGGCAGGCGCTTGACCGCTTCCTCGGCGTTGGGATGCGTGCTGACGCAACGGAAGCCGGAGGCGCGGGAGAGCAGGGTCTCCAGGTGCTCCCGGATTTCGGTGTCATCCTCCACGATCGACACGCCGATCGGCTCTTTGGGGTTGGCAGTCATGTTGGCGAGAGGCGCATCACCCTAGGAGCAGCAGGGTTCTGCGGCAATTACACATTGATGTAGGCATAGGTCCCATGGGTCCTATAGGACTTATACGCTCAAAGTCAGTTCCACGATCGTGCCGCCACCCGGTCGTGGGCGGATGTCCCAGGTCCCCTGCTGGTCGGCCATGCGCTTGCGCATGTTGGACAGGCCGTTGCCACATTCACTCTTCTCCCGCGGGGCGAAGCCCTTCCCGTTGTCCTCCACCTGCACCACCAGGGTCCGGTCACGCAATTCGAACCGCACCCAGACCCCGGTGGCCGCGGCATGTTTCAGGACGTTGTTCAGGGCTTCCTTGATGACCAGGAAGAGCTGGTGCCGGCACTCGGCGCTCAGTTCCACGTGGGGAAACGCGGTGGGCAGGTCCAGATGGCATCGCACCTCGGAAAACTCGAACTGTTCCTGGGCGAAGTGGCAGACGTAGTGGGCCAGGTTTTCAAGCGTGTCATTGCGCGGGTTGACCGCCCACACGATTTCATCAAGGGAGCGCACCACGTCGCGGGCCGAGGCGGAGATCTTCTGCAGGTGGGTGCGAGTGGCCTCCATGTCGGGCAGGCGCGTCTCGGCGGCTTCGCCCATGAGCGAGATCTTGACCAGGCTCGCCCCCAGCCCGTCGTGCATGTCGCGCGCGATGCGGGCGCGCTCCCGCTCAAGTTCATGCGTGCGTTCCAATTCCGCCATGCGGCGGCGATACTTGCGGAGGGAGGCATAGCGCACGGTGCCGGCCACCGAACCGGTGAAGGCCAGGAAGGCCAGGGCCATGAACCAGCTTGTCTGCCACCAGGGCGGGATCACGGTCACCGCCAGGGTGGCGCCCTCCCGGTTCCAGACCTCGTCGTTGTTGCAGGCCTGCACCTGGAATTGGTAGCGACCGGCGGGCAGGCGCGTGTAGAAGGCGCTGCGCAACTCCCCGGCCTCCACCCAGTCCCGGTCAAACCCCTCCAGACGATAGCGAAACTTCACCTTGCGGGGTTCCATGAAGCTGAGTCCCGCGAAGCGAATCTCAACACGCTCCATGCCGGGCTGCAGCACAAGCCCCTCCCTCGCCGGCAAGGCCGAGCCATCCACGAGCACCGTGTCGATGCGCACCGGCGGCGGCACGGGATTGGTCATCACCTGCCGCGGATCCAGCATGGCCACCCCTTTCAACGTCGCAAACCATAGCCGCCCATCCCGGTCCTTCCAGCCCGCCGGCTGGATCGTCCCGTTGCACTGCAGGGTGGGCAGCCCGTCCGACTCGTCAAACACCCGGCACTCCAGGCGCGCGGATCGCCCTGCGGCCACCGCCTCCAGCGCGGTCTTGGAAACCGAATACACTCCCCGGTTGCAGGTCAGCCAGAGCTGCCCGGCATCATCCTCCAGGATCTGGTGCACCAGGTTGTCATGCAGCCCGTTGCCGGTGCTGAACTGGAAGAACTCCCCGTCGCGGTAACGGAACAGGCCTTTGTCCATGGTCCCGACCCACAGGTCGCCCCGCGCATCGACGTGCAAGGCCAGGACCTGCTTGAAGGGAGTGTTGGCACCCGCATCCCGAAACTGCTCGAATCGCCCGTCCACCAGCCGGTTCAGCCCGAAGGATGTGCCCACCCAAAGATGGCCCTCGCGGTCCTCGCAGATGGAACGGACATCGTTGTGCGACAGGTTGGCGGTGTCATGATCGAAGACTTCGAAGCTCTCGCCCTGCACCCGGACCAACCCCTGGCGCGTGCCGATCCAGAGCTGGCCGGAGCGGTCGCGGTAGGAACACCAGATGTTCGAGGAAGGCAAACCTTCCCGGGAAGTGAACCGGGCAAACACCCCGTCGCGGTAACGGCACAGGCCCCGGAACGCCCCCACCCACAAATCCCCGGCCGCGTCCTCGCAGACGGTGAAGACCATCTGAAGCGGGAAGCCGTTCTCCCGCGTAAACTGGCGGATGCCCCCCTCGGGAGGGAGCAGATTGAGGCCCTCTTCGGTGCCGATCCACATGTTGCCGGACCGATCCTGGTAAACTGTGGTGACCACGTCGTGCGTCAGCCCCTGGCGCCGGTTCAGGCTGCGGAAGGTGGTCCGCTTGATCTGGTCCACGCCGGTTCCATTGTGGCCGACCCAGATGCTGCCTTCATGGTCCAGGCAGATCGCGTGCACCAGCGTTCCGCGCAGGCCGTCCTCCGCATTGTAACGCACCACCCTGTCCCCGCTCAGCTCCGCCACGCCAAGAGGCGTCCCCACCCAGGCCGCGCCGTCGGGACCGAACGTGATGACCTGCGCGTTCCGGACCTCGTCATAGCTTCGCATGGGCGCGGAGAAATCCCCATTCTTGAAAACGTAGAGGCCCTGTTGCGAGCCCACCCACGTGTGGCCTTCCCCGTCGGTGGCAAGGCTCGCAATCGCCACCCTGTGCAGATCCTCCCGCGACGTGTGGACCTCGGTTTGGCCGTCCCGGAAATAGCGCAGCCCGTCCCGGTAAGCCACCACCATGCCGCCGTCTGAATCGAGGCTGATCCCGATGACGGAACGGTCGTTGAGCCCGTCCTCGACCACGACCTCCACGAACCGGTCGCCCTCCCTGCGATAAAGGCCTCCTCCATCGGTGCCCACCCAGAGCCGGCCCGCCCAATCCTCGGCGAGGGCGCCGACCTGTTCGTTGCGCAACCCTTCCTCCCGGCCAAACACCTCGAACCGCCCCGCCCGGCGTCGCAGCAGGCCGCCCCCGGACGTTCCCACCCAAAGCGCGCCCTCGCGGTCCTCGTAGAGAGAGGAGACGAATCCGACCGTCATCTCGGGTGTGTTGCGTTCGTCGAAGATGGTGCACGTCACCCCGTCGAAGCGCGCCAACCCCTCCTCCGAGCCAAACCAAAGGTAGCCGTCCCGGGTCTGCAGGATGGACGAGACGGGCGACGGGGGCAGCCCTCGGTCCGTATCCCAGTGCACCACGCGCGCAGGCGGCTTGGCATCGAAGGGTGACGCCGGAGCGGGACAACGTCCGGTCCACAGGATCATTGCAGCAATGAACCACCCGCACTTCTCAATGCTTGCCGTTGGACACATGGCAAAACCCCGCGTGGCCATGACTCTACGGCACATGCCGGTGAGAACCAAGCACCGGCATCGCCCCCGACCCAACCGCGCACTGCGGGGCGGGACTGGCTTGCGTGGATCATGAACCCCTTGGGCCTCTTTTCGCCGGATTGTCCCTCCCCATGAACCGGAGCAGATCGGACCGATCGGTCGGATCCGTCGGATCGGTCGGATGGGAGGATCGGTTCAAGGGCGGTGGGCAGGTCCAGGCGGAACAGGGGCTCCCCATGAACCATTGCCTGCTCCCCACAATGATCAATTAACAATTCTCAATGAAAAATACCCAATCATTGTTCAATGGAGCGTTGAACGTTGAGCGTTCCCCGGCTATGACCACGCGAGGGACCACCTCCTGCCCTCCCAGCTTATCGGGCCGCATTGTGGTTTGCCTCCCCCGGCTTTATGTCGTACAAATCCCGTTCCTTTTTCGAGGTACGATATGAAACCCGACGTGGAAATCTATGACACCACCCTGAGGGACGGCACCCAGGGGGAAGGCATCAACTTTTCGGTGGGCGACAAGATGCGGATCGCCGACCGGCTCGATACGTTCGGGGTTCACTATATTGAGGGCGGCTGGCCGGGATCCAACCCCAAGGACATCGAGTTCTTCGAGGAGGCCAAGCGGCGCATCTTCCGCAACGCCAGGATCGCCGCCTTCGGCTCCACCCGCCGCAAGGAAGTCAGGGTCGAGGAGGACGACCAGGTGCGCCTGCTCCTCGAAGCACAAACCCCCGTCGTCACCATCTTCGGCAAGTCCTGGCTCCTGCATGTGAACGAGGTCCTGTGCACCACCCCGGACGAGAACCTCGCCATGATCCGCGACACCGTCCGGTTCCTCAAGGAGCACGGCAAGATCGTGGTCTATGACGCGGAGCACGCCTGCGACGGCTATCGCGACAATGCCGAGTATGCCCTGGCCACCTGGAAGGCGGCCGAGGAAGGAGGCGCCGACCTCGTCGTCCTCTGCGACACCAACGGCGGACGTCTGCCCACCGAGGTGGCCGAGATCACGCGCCAGGCCCGCGCCGCCCTCCAGACGCGCATCGGCATCCACACCCACGACGACATCGGCCTGGGCGTGGCCAACGCGCTGGCCGCGGTGGAGGCCGGCGCCACCCATGTCCAGGGCACCATCAACGGCTTCGGCGAACGCACCGGCAACTGCAACCTGACCAGCGTCATCCCCAACCTGGCCCTCAAGATGCAGCGCACCTGCGTGCCCGAGGCCTCCCTGCCCTACCTGCGGGAGGTCTCCCAGTTCGTGGACGAGATCGCGAACATCGGACACAACTCGCGCCAGCCCTGGGTCGGGGCCTCCGCCTTCGCCCACAAGGGCGGCATGCATGTCAACGCCGTCCAGAAAGTCGCGCAAAGCTTCGAGCACATCGATCCCGCCGCGGTGGGCAACACCCGGCGCGTTCTCATCAGCGACCTGGCCGGACGCAGCAACATCGTCATGAAGGCCCAGGAACTGGGATTCCAGATCGACGGCAAGACGCCCGAGCTCAAGACCATTCTCAACCGCATCAAGGACCTGGAACACGAGGGCTACGAATTCGAGGCGGCGGAGGGTTCCCTGAATCTCCTCATCCGCAAGATCCTCGGCCATGTGCCCTCGCCGTTTGCCGTGGACGCCTATCACGTCTCCATGCGCGGCGAACGCTCGCAGGGCGTGTGCGAGGCGACGGTCAAGCTGCGCGTGGGCGGGGAGGTCGCCCACACCGCCGCGGACGGCGACGGTCCGGTCAATGCCCTGGACGGCGCCATGCGCGCCGCCCTGATGCGGTTCTTTCCGGAGCCGCTCAAGAAGGTGCACCTGACCGACTACAAGGTCCGCATCCTGGAATCCAAGACCGGCACCGCCGCCAAGACCCGCGTGCTCATCCAGACCAGCGACGGACACGACTACTGGAGCACCGTCGGCGTCAGCTTCAACATCATCGAGGCCAGCCTCCAGGCGCTGACGGACAGCTTCGAGTTCGCGCTCCTTCGCCAGGCTGCGCCTGGCTTCGGAGGGCAGGCCCCACTAGCTGGCTGATGCACTCATTCAACCATCCGCTCATTCGCCGCTCAGCTTATTCACCCATTGGCCCATCGGCCAGCCCACCCACCCACTCACCCCCAAGCCCGCCCATGTCTGACCTTGCCAAAGCCTACGAATCCAAGGATGTGGAGGCCAAGTGGTACAGCTACTGGCTGGACCACTGCTGCTTCACGCCCGACCCGGCCTCCGCCAAGCCCTCCTACTCGATCGTCATCCCCCCGCCCAACATCACGGGCGTGCTCACCGTCGGCCATGTGCTCAACAACACCATCCAGGACATCCTGGCACGGCGCGCCCGCATGACCGGACATGAAGTGCTCTGGCTGCCGGGCACCGACCACGCCGGGATCGCCACGCAGACCGCGGTCGAAAGAAGCCTCAAGAAGGAGGGCGTGATCCGTCACCGCGATGACCTCGGACGGGAGGCCTTCCTGGAAAAGATCTGGGACTGGAAGGAGCGCCACGGCGGGATCATCATCGAGCAGCTCAAGCGCCTGGGCGCCTCCTGCGACTGGACGCGGACCCGGTTCACCATGGACGACGCCTATTCGCGGTGCGTCCTCAGCGTCTTCGTGGACCTTTACAAAAAGGGGCTCATCTACCGCGGCAAGCGGATGGTCAACTGGTGCCCTGTCTCCCTCACGGCGCTTTCCGACGAAGAGGTGACCATGAAGGAGCAGCGGGGACTGCTCTACCATTTCAAGGTCGAGGTGGCCGAGGAACCCGGCACCTTCCTCTCCATCGCCACCACGCGGCCGGAGACCATCCCCGCCGACACCGGTGTGGCGGTTCACCCAGAAGATCCCCGCTACCAACACCTCATCGGCAAGCATGTCATTCGTCCCCTTCCCCACGACCTGCCCCGCGAACGCAAGCTGATCCCCATCGTGGCCGATGACCTGGTGGACAAGGAATTTGGAACGGGCGTCCTCAAGGTCACCCCCGCCCACGACAAGGTGGACTTCGAGATCGGCCAGCGCCACAACCTGCCCGCGCCCAGCGCCATCGAGCCCGATGGCAAAATGAACGCGCTGGCCGGGGCCGACCTGGAGGGACTCGACCGCTTCGCCGCCCGCAAGGTCGCGGCGCAGCAACTCAAGGACCTCGGCGCCATGGAGCACGAGGAGCCCTACACCAACAATGTCGGCTTCAGCGAGCGCGCCGACGTGCCGATCGAACCGCGCCTCTCCGAGCAGTGGTTTCTCCGCTACCCCAGCCAGGAGCAGGCCCGCCAGGTCGTGGCCTCCGGCACCTTGAAGTTCCACCCGGACCGATGGGCCAAGGTCTTCGATCATTGGATGGGCAACCTCCAGGACTGGTGCATCTCCCGCCAGCTCTGGTGGGGTCATCGCATCCCGGTCTGGTACCACAAGCAGGATGGGCGCATCCATTGCGACCTCGAGCCGCCGGCCGACGCCGACCAGTGGGAACAGGACCACGACGTGCTGGACACCTGGTTCAGTTCCTGGCTTTGGCCCTTCGCCACCATGGGCTGGCCGGAAAAGACCGACACGCTCAGGCGATTCTATCCCACCACCGACCTGGTCACCGGCCCGGACATCATCTTCTTCTGGGTCGCGCGCATGATCATGGCCGGCTACGAGTACATGGGGGACCTGCCCTTCCGGAACGTCTATTTCACCGGCATCATCCGCGACAAGCAGGGACGCAAGATCTCCAAAAGCCTCGGCAACTCCCCCGACCCCATCGAGCTCATCGAGCAGTATGGCGCCGACGCGCTCCGCTTCGGCGTCATGCGCTCCGCGCCGCTGGGCCAGGACGTCATCTTCGACGAACAGAACGTCGAGCTGGGCCGCAACTTCTGCAATAAGCTCTGGAACGCCTGCCGGTTCCGGCTCATGCAGGGCGGGGAGCTCCAGGGTGAGATCGATCCCGACCGGCTGCGCAGCGACGACAAGTGGATCCTCCTCAAGCTCGACGAGGCCATCCGCGAACTGGATACTGCCTTCGACCAATACCGATTCACCGAGGCCGCCCAGACCCTCTACCGCTTCTTCTGGAGCGAGTACTGCGACTGGTACATCGAGTCGTGCAAGGCGGTGTTCCAGGGCGGCGACGAGGCCCGCAAGGCCAACACCCTCGCCGTGGTGGACTTCATCCTCTCCCATGCCCTGCGCCTGTTCCACCCGTTCCTGCCTTTCATCACCGAGGAACTCTGGCACGCCATGGGGTACAGCAAGGACATGCCCGCGGACCAGGGAGGGGAGACCATCATGAACGCGCCCTGGCCCAAGCCGATGGACGAGCGGTTCCGCGACTTTTACAGCCTCGACGAGTGCTACCTGAAGTTTGTCTCCGCCCGTTATGACATGATCTCGCAGGGCCGCCGGCTCCGGCAGGAAGCCAGCGTGCCCGCCAGCCGGAAGGTGACCTATATCCTACGCCCCACACCCGACGTCACCTCCAACGACCTCGAGATCATGCAGCTTCTGCTCCACGCCGAAGCCCTGGACGTCCAGCCCGATTACGCGCCGCCCAAGGGGACGCTCAGCGTGCGCGGCCTGCTCGGAGAATTGTATCTGCCGCTCGAAGGGCTCGTGGACCTTGACGCCGAACGCCAGCGCCTGCGCAAGGAACTGGACAAGGCGGGCGAGGAGATCCAGAAGGCGGAACAGAAGCTCGCCAACCCCGCCTTCCGTGAAAAGGCGCCGTCCGCCGTCCTCAAACAACACCAGGAACGCCTCGCCGAATGGATCGCCAAACGCGACCACGCCCAGGCCGCGCTCAACGCCCTCGGCGACACCCCCACCTCATAGTCCCGCCTGCCCACCGCCCACCGCCCACCGCCCCGTGAAATCACTCTCTCCCGCGATGGAATGCGCGATTGACGCCTGCCAGGCTGCCGGCCGCCTCATGCGCACCCATCGTTACGCCACCAAAAAGGTCAATGAAGAGACGCGGCACGACCTGAAGCTCGAGCTGGACGTGCGATGCCAGCGGCGCATCGAGACGGTGCTACGGAAGGCGTTCCCCACCCTGCCCATCCTGGGCGAGGAAGGTGTGACCGGGGATCCGGAATCGGAATGGCGCTGGGTGGTGGACCCGATCGATGGCACGGTCAACTTCGCCTACGGCATCCCCCACTGCTGCACCACCGTGGCATTGCAGCGGAGGATCAAGGGCCGACGCCGCGCCTCCGAACCGCGTGGGGATGCCTTCCGCACCGAGCTGGGCGTCATCCTCGACCCCTTCACCGACGAACTCTGGACGGCTCGTCGCGACGGCGCGGCACGGTTGAACGGACGCGTTCTGCGAGCCAGCCGACGCAAGCTTCTCGAGGATTGCCTGGTCGGTGTCGGGTTTGCCAAGGAACCCGAAACGCTGGACCGCATGGTGCCGGTCTGGAACCAGCTCATCCGGCGCGTGCGCAAGATCCGGATCATGGGCGCCGCGGCGCTGGGCCTGGCCTATGTGGCTTCGGGGCGGCTGGACGCCTATCTGGAATACGGCCTGCGTCTCTGGGACGTCGCCGCGGGCGGGCTGCTGCTGGAATGCGCCGGTGGCACCTTCTACCGCCATCCTCTGGACGAACCCTATCGCTATCAGATCGTGGCCAGCAACCAGCCCCTGACCCGGTCCCTTGCGCGATTTCGATAGGTGGATTACTTGTATCGACCCATGGCCATTCATCCCACTCCCTGTCCGCATGGGTCTGCTCGCGAAGCGACACTACGGCGCGCGGCTCTCCAGAGCCGCAGCAGATTGGCTCATCCACCGCGGCTCTGGAGCGGCCACCGGCACGACGAGCCGGCTGCGTGGGAAAGAAACATTTTCATCCACACGCGTTCCGAATCGCCATGGCGCCATGCGAGCCCGACTTTCGCTCACCGCTGAACCGAGGACCCGGACCGCCTAAAGCACGGACCCGTTACGACGGGCTAGATAAGGAAGAAACACCAATGACCACGGCTGTGCGAAAGCCCCTCACCCCAACCCTCTCCCGGGGGGAGAGGGAGCAGCATGCCCGGTGGAGGGTACGGGTTCAGATCGAACGTCTTTCTCCGCGCGGAAGCCGATCCTCCCTCTCCCCCCGGGAGAGGGTTGGGGTGAGGGGCCTTTGAATTCGTCGTGCAAGATTGCATGCCCGTAACTCCAACACGTTCCACAAAGAGTTTCTTAAGAGGCGGAACGACAAACGGAGGCGGCCACGTTTGTAGTTCCGCCTTTAGGCGGTCCGGGATGCTCGCGCACCGTGACCCAACTCCAAGCCGATCTCCTTGAACACCATCCCCTCCCATCTCCTGCTTCCCAGAAACGCGGTTCGGCCGCACCCGCGGTCGAAGCCCGCGCGCCTCTTGCCGAGGTCGGGCTGGACGTCGAACCGTTGGGCGGCAGCGGCGCTGGCGGGGTGGCTCCTGACGCTGCTGCTCGCGGCGGGTCCGGTTTCCGCCGGCACGCTGGCCCAGTTCCGCACCGCCTTCGGCAGCATTGACGTCGAGCTCTACGACCAGGACAAGCCGGTGACCGTCGCAAACTTCCTGCGCTACCTCCAGGCCGGCTATTTCCGGAACGTGTATTTCCACCGCTGCATCCCGGGCTTCGTGTTGCAGGGTGGCGAGTACATTTCCCTTGATCAGTCCGACTCCTCGTTGCTGACCGAAAACAACATCTATTCCTGGCCCGATTTTCCTCCCATCGTGAATGAGTATGGTGCCGGAGCCACGCTCAGCAACCAATACGGCACCCTGGCCATGGCCCGTGCTTCCGGGCAGACCAACTCGGCCACCAGCCAATGGTTTTTCAACCTCGGCAACAACAGCGCGCTCGATGCGGTGGACGGCGGATTCACCGTGTTCGGACGCGTGGTGGGCGGCACCAACATCCTCAACATATTCAACTCCATGCGCCTCAATGCCGGGATCATCGACATGGGGGATTGGTCCACTCACCCGGTCCTGACCAATCTCTTCAGCACGTTGCCGGTGCTCTACGTCGGCGCCGCGGCTCCCCGGCTGAGCGACCTGATCTACGTGGACATCACCACCCTCAATGTTCGCATCCTCCGGGACACCAACCAGGCCAACCGCATCCGTTGGACCAGCGTCAACGGGCGGACCAACGTCGTGGAGTACACCGATGGTTTTCCCCCGGCATGGAACACCCTGGCCACCAGGGTGGGAACCGGAGGCAACCTCGACGAGGTGGATCCCACCACCCATGCCCCGGCCCGCTTCTATCGAGTGCGGGTTCTCTATTGATCCCGGCCTGCTGGCACGTCCGCTGCTCCCCTGCCACTGCCATCCCATGGCAGGGTCTATGGATAAAAAAGGGAAGAAGCACCTCATCGCCTCGGTCAGCTCCGCGCAGCTCAAGGGCCTGCGGCACCATCAGGAAACCCAGGCGCTCCAGGCCTACGGCCGGGCCTTACAGGTTCGTGAGCGGTCCGTCTCCCGTCTCGACGACGTCCTCGAGGACATGCATGCCATGCAGGGCCTGATCCAGCGTCGCATTCAAAACGGAGCGAGTTCGACGGAGGTGGCTCATCTTCGATCCCAATACCGCCATCTCCAGGCCGCCCATCGCAAGTGGCAGCGGCTGGCGAGCCAGGCGCGTGACCTGGCCCGGTGGGCCTTCGAGGAATTGCTGAAGGCGCGCCACGCATCGGCCATGCTGGAAGGTCATGCAGCCGGAGACCCCGCGTCCAAGCGGCAGGAGTCTCTTCTTTGCTTCCCGATTCCGGGCATGCCCGCCTCCTCCAACCGACAGCCTCCGCTCTGGAACTGAAGCGCACCCGAGAGGTCATTCGAGCGGAGCAGACTCCGAATCAAGAGTCCGGAGGCATCCTTACTTTTTTCACAAGTCCGCGAGATAAATGTGAACAACTCCCTGTTGAGTTTTGACAAATAGTCGTTAATCCTCCAGATCATGGATCACAAGACACCTATGGATGGGGACGGCCGAGGTCTGTCGGCCCGTGCACCCTTTCCCAGGGGAACATGTGCCGGATCCCTTGGATGAGGGCGATGGAATGGAGGCCACCACGGTCGAAATCCGGCCGGTGCACGACGACAGCCAATCATGGAAAAGATGGAGCCAAGCAAGGATCGTGATCCGCAGGGGACCACCCACCCCATCCCACAACCTTCGGAGGGATCCGATTATTCCTACCTGAACCTGCCCGGAGGCCGGATGAGGCTGGCGCCTCTTTCAGGGACCTCCCAGCCGCCGCGCGCCGGGGGAGCGACTCGTTCCCAGGCGCACGCGACGCCCGAAGGTCTCATTGCCGATCAGTCGCTGGCCCAGGCGATTCGCGACCAATCCCTGCTGCTGCCGCCACTCTACCAAAACGTCTTGGAACTCTATTATTTCAAGGGGAAACGCCTCGGCGAAATCGCCCGCATCTGTGGCCGCTCGGAGGACGAAATCGCCCGGATCCATGCCCAATGCGCCCTGGCCGTCCAGCTGGCCATGAAACACTACCGCCCCGGCTCCTAATCCCGAGGGGTCAGACTTGACTAATTGACTATTCGTCGCCGCGCTCCGCGGGGGCGCGGTGACGAATAGTCAATTAGTCAAGTCTGACCCCTCCCCCACAGGCAAATCCCGCCACCCTCCTGGGTCGTTCCTGCCTCCCGCCCTCATAAGCAGGCCCCAAAGGCCCCATAATCCGACCTATTTGCCGCTGGCATGGTCGCTGCTTAAGGAGGATCGGCTTGTTGGACATGGCGGTCCCTCAGGCCACACAGCCAACCCGCATCAGGTTGACATCTGGGCTCGCTGTTCCTCCTGGCGAAGCTCATTGGCGGGAGCCGACCGTTTGTGCGTTTCCGGTTTTGGCTCCCGCTTTTTCTATTCCCCCACCCCCTCCCATTCCCCATTCGCCTATTCCCCCATTCGCCCACACCCCCCGGCCCATCCGCCTTCCTCCGCCTTGTCCCGATCTCCCTTATGGTCTTGACCTTGGAACAAGCGCAACGTTAAGTAGGGGTTTCATGGTAGGCACAACTCATGTTCGCGCAAGTTAAAGGGCTCTTTTCCAACGATATCGGTATCGACTTGGGGACAGCCAATTCACTGGTCTATGTACGTGACCAGGGCATTGTCTTGCGTGAACCTTCCGTGGTGGCCATCCAGGCCGGAACGACCAATGTCCTTGCCGTCGGAGAGGAAGCCAAGCGCATGTTGGGGCGCACTCCGGGCAACATTGTCGCGATACGTCCGATGAAGGACGGGGTGATCGCCGATTTCGAGATCACCGAGGCCATGCTGCGACATTTCATCCAGAAGGTGCATCAGCGCAAGCTGATCGCCCCGAGGGTGGTCGTCGCCGTGCCTTCTGGCATCACGGAAGTGGAGAAACGAGCCGTCAAGGACTCCGCAACTCACGCCGGCGCGCGGGAGGTGTACCTGATCGAGCAACCCATGGCCTCGGCCATCGGGGTGGGCTTGCCGGTGCACGAACCGGCCGGGAACATGATCGTGGACATTGGCGGCGGCACGTGCGAGATCGCGATCATCTCGCTGGCCGGCATCGTCTTCAGCCGCAGCCTGAGGGTGGGCGGAGACGAGTTCGACGAAACGATCGTTGCGCACATGAAGCGTGCCTACAACCTGATGATCGGCGAGCGCACCGCGGAAGAGATCAAAATCCGCATCGGATCCGCGTTCCCCCTGGAACAAGAACTGACGATGGAAGTGAAAGGACGCGACCTGAGTGCGGGCCTGCCCAAGACCCTCACCATTCGCTCCGAGGAAATTCGTGAAGCCTTGCAAGAACCCCTTTCCAGCATCCTGGAATCCATCCGGATCACCCTGGAACGTTGCCCACCGGAACTTTCCGCCGACCTGGTGGACCGAGGCATCGTGATGGCCGGCGGCGGCGCCCTCCTCCGAGGGATCGACCGCCTTGCCGCCGAGGAAACCGGCCTGCCGGTTCATATCGCCGACGACCCACTGGTCGCCGTGGCCACCGGCACCGGGCGAGTCCTGCAGGAGCTTCAATTCCTCAAACGCGTCACCTCCTCCGTCTCCCGAACCTAGCGCCCGCATGATCATCGACCCGCACCCCGACGGCCCACGGCGCGACGGGGCCCGGTGAGATGATGCTGAACAGGCAACCATATTTGCCGCTCGGCCTGATGCTCCTCATCAGCCTGGCGCTGTTGAAACTGCCCGCGCGCACCGCCCTGCAGGCCAAGCTCGCGGTCGGCAGCCTCTTTCTCCCCCTCTTCGCCCTCACCGCCTCCGCCCAGGAACTGGGCGACAAGGCCGGAAGCCTCATGGTGTCGCACACTGAACTGGCCCGGCAACTCGACACCCTCCGCCGGGAAAACGAGGCCCTCAAGCTGCGCCTCCGGGAGGCCCAGGGCATCCTCCTGGAAAACCAACGCCTGCGCACCGCCCTCCAGGTCCGGGGCGAAAACCCCCGCCCCATGCGCCTGGCCCGCGTCACCGGACGCGACCCGGCCAACTGGTGGCGCAGCATCCGCATCAATCTCGGCCTGCGCGACGGCATCCCCACCAACGCCCCCGTCGTCACCCCCGAAGGCCTGGTCGGGCGCGTCGCCGAGGTGGGCTACGACCACGCCCGCGTCGTCCTGCTCGGCGACCCCGATTGCGGCGTGTCCGTTCTCATCCAGGAAACCCGGGACCACGGCGTCATCTCCCCCGATTCCGCCAACCCCATCGACAACATCCTCGTCGAAATAAGGTTCCTTTCCCGCAACAGCACGCTGCGGGCGGGCCAGCGCGTCGTGACCAGCGGCTTGGGAGGCATCTTTCCCAAGGACATCCTGATCGGGCAGGTGGTCGATTTTCACAGCGTCGATTTCGGCCTCTACAACGAGGCCCGTGTGCGGGTCGCGGCGCCTCTCAACGCCCTGGAGGAAGTATGGGTGCTGACGCCATGAGCCGCCTCCTGCTCAACCACTCGCTCGTCATGCTCGCGGCCTATCTCCTGGCCTTTCTCCAGGCCAAGGTCACCTTCTTCCGCGACCTGGTGGGCGCGCAACCCGATCTCCTTCCCGGCCTGGTGCTCTACGTCAGCCTCACCGGCGGCGGCGCCCAACTCATGCTCGTCTCCCTGTTCGGCGGGCTCTGCCTTGACTCCCTGTCCAGTAATCCGCTCGGCATCTCCGTGCTCCCCTTGTTCCTCGTCGGGTTTCTCATCCGGCACAACCGGCATCTGCTGCTTAGGGAAAGTCTCCAGACCCAGTGGCTGCTTGGCGCCGCCGCCCACGCCGGCGTGCCCCTGCTCACGCTGGTCCTGCTTTGGCTCAACCACCGCACGCCGCTGGTCGGCCTCTTCACCCTGTGGCAGTGGGTCGTCATGACGCTCATCGGCACGGCCATGACGCCGGTTTGGTTCCAGGTGTTTGACCGCCTCTCCGGCGCCCTGAATTACCAGGACGAACAATCCATCAGCTTTCGCCCCGACCGCAGCATCAAGCGGGGCCGCGTCTGACCATGCTCATCTTCGACCAACTCAAGAAGAACGATGTCTATCTCAGGACGCTCACCTGGACGGTGCTGGGCGGCATGTTGGTCCTGCTGGGCGGCCTGTATTGCGTCCAGATCCTTTCCTCCCGCCACTACTCTGAAAACCAGATCTCCCAGGCCTACCGCACCGTGCGCATCCCCTCGGTGCGCGGCATGATCATGGACCGCAATGGCGAGGTGCTGGCCGAGAACCGTCCAAGCTACTCGCTCGGACTTTACATCGAGGAGTTGCGTCCGCTGTTCAAGGCCGAATGGAAACGCACACGTCCGCGGGCATCCATCTCGCGCCAACTCAGCCTTGAGCTGCAGGCCCAGACCCGCTACCGAGTGGCCAGCAACATCGCCCAGCGCCTCAGCCAGGTGCTGCGCACCCCCATCCCGCTCGACTTTGAAACCTTCAACCAGCATTACCTGACCAAGCTCGCCCTGCCCCTGCCCCTGCTGGAAAACCTGACCGACCAGCAGATCGCCCTGATCGAGGAACAACCCCACTTTTCTCCCGGCGTGGACTTGGCCCCCCAGGCTTTCCGCTCCTACCCGCACGGGTCGCTCGCCGCGCACCTCATCGGCTACCTCTCACGGGACGACAGCTCGGCCCGGAACGAGGACGCCTTCTTCAACTACCGCCTGCCCGACTACCGCGGGCGCATCGGCATCGAGGGCACGTTCGATGAGGTCCTGCGCGGACGGGCCGGGGCCAAGTCGGTCCTCGTCAACAACCTCGGCTATCGACAGGCGGAGACCATTTGGACCCCGTCGGAGCCCGGCAAGAACGTGGTCCTGACCATCGACCACCAGGTCCAGCGCGCCGCCGAGCGCGCCCTGTTGGAGAACGGGCCCGGCACCCGCGGCGCCTGTGTGGTCATGGACCCGCGCACCGGCAATCTCCTCGCCATCGCCTCCGCGCCCACCTTCGACCTGAACCTCTTCATCCCGCGCATCAGCCCCGAGGATTACCAGGTGCTGCAGGACACCAACCAGCGGCCGCAAATAAACCGCGCCGTGCAGGAAAACTACCAGCCCGGATCGATCTTCAAGCCGCTGGTCGGTCTGGCCTGCCTGGAAAGCGGTCTGGATCCCGAAAGCAGGTTCTATCATCCGGGCTATATCTACGTCGGCTCGCGCTACATCAACGACCTCGCCGCAGAGGGCGAATACGACTTCCGCAGGGCTCTCATCAAGTCCAGCAACGCCTACTTCATCAGCAACGGCATCACGGCCGGGATAGAGTCCATCCTCCGCCTCGGCCACCAACTGCACCTCGGGCAGCGCACCGGCCTGCCCACCAACCAGGAAGTGCCGGGCTTCTTCCCGGACCAGGACCGTCTCAAGCGCGGGTGGAGCGACGGCGACACCGCCAACCTCTGCATGGGACAGGGCTTCATCGACGTCACCCCGCTCCAGATGGCCGTCATGACGGCCGCCATCGCCAATGGCGGCGATGTCCTCAAGCCCCGCGTGGTGGACCGGGTGGAGCCTTCCACCCGCTACTCCGATGAGCCGGTGGAACGGTTTCGGGAACGGGAGGTGGTCAGCCGGCTCGAGGTCAACCGCCGTTCGATGGACATCGTGCGGGCCGCCATGCTCGCGGACGTGGAGGATCCCGAAGGCACCGGCCGGGCCGTCGGCCTGCCCGGCTTGCGCATCTGCGGCAAAACCGGCACCGCCCAGATCACGAACACACGCAACCAGGTCATCGACCAAACCACCTGGTTCATCTCCTTCGCGCCTTATGAGTCCCCGCGCTACGTGGTCGTGGTGATGGTGGAAAGCGGGGTTTTCGGAGGCACCACCTGCGCCCCCATCGCACAAAAAATCTACCGCGCCATTCTGGACATGGAACAGGTGCCGCCCCCGCTGGTGGCCGGACTGGAGGGGCGCCCATGAAGTCCCCCCTCCAGACCAAGGACACCCAGCCGGTGCTGGACTGGCTCATGATCGGGGCCCTCTTCGGGCTCATGGTCATCGGCACCGCCTTTGTGTATAGCGCCACCATGGCCAACGAATCGGTGCGGGACCTGCCCTGGTACCACCAGCAATACATCAAGCAGATCCTCTGGTACCTGATCGGCGCCACGGCGGCGGGTGCGCTCTGTTTCTTTGATTACCGCTCCCTCTCGCGCTGGGCCTTCGTGGCCTACTGGCTGACCATCCTCGCGCTGGTGGCCGTGCTCATACCGGGCATCGGCAGCGTGGTGTTCGGGGCGCGGCGCTGGATTGACCTGGGCTTCTTCAGCGTGCAGCCCTCCGAGTTCGCCAAGCTCTCGTTCATCTTCGCCCTGGGCCATTTCCTGAGCCGGCCCCGCGAGGAGGTGCGCCGCCCGGCGGTGTTCTGGAAGGGGATCGGCATGCTCTGCCTGCCCTTCGCCCTCATCGTCAAGGAACCCGACCTGGGATCGGCCCTGATCCTGATTCCCATCACGCTGGTCATGATGTTCGTCGCCGGCGTCCCCCTGCGTTACATCAACCGCCTGGTGGGGGCGGCCGTCTTTTTCATCATCCTCCTGCTGGTGGATGTCCTCTTCGCGCCGCCCAAGTGGCAGCCGATCAAGCTGGAGGATTACCAGAAGCGGCGGATCCTGGTCTATTTCGGGGTGGACGGCGTGCCGCCGGACGCGACGCCCGCGGAGCGGGACGAGGCGCGCAAGGCCTACCGGAGCTATTCCTACAACGTGAACCAGGCCCTGATCTCGGTTGGCTCGGGCGGGTTCATGGGCAAGGGCTGGTGCCTGGGCACCCAGAACGCGCTGGGGTTCCTCCCCCGGGCCGTGGCCCACAACGACTTCATTTTCTCCGTGATTGCCGAGGAGAAAGGTTTCATTGGAAGCGTGACGGTGATCGCGCTTTATTCGGTTGTCCTGTTCACCGGCATCCGCATTGCCGGCCAGGCGAGAGATCGCCTGGGTAAACTCCTGGCTGTGGGCGTGGTCGCCATGCTCTTCAGCCACGTCTTCATCAACATCGGCATGAACATCCGCTTGATGCCGGTCACGGGCGTGCCCCTGCCACTGCTCAGTTACGGTGGTTCCTCGGTGCTCGTCTCGCTGATCGCCGCCGGCATCCTGCAAAACATATACATGCATCGAAGGTCCTACTAACTATGAACCAACGTAACCAACCACGCCGGCGCCGCGGAGGCATGCGCTTCCGCCCGGCCAAAGCCCCGCGCACCCCCGACCGCGAGGCGCAGAAGGCCCGCGAGGCCCTCATCAACGAGGAACCGGATTCCGAAGCCATCTTCGACCAGGCCCGCGTCAAGAAGGAGATCGACCGCGCCGAAAATGTCGCCGCCGGACTCCCGCCCGACGCCCAGACCGAGGAACCCGACCCGGAGGAGGAACGCAAGAACGCCGGCCGCCACACCCCGCCCCCGCCCGCCGTCAATGTGGACGAATACCAGCCCGTCCCCATCTCCGAGTCGGCCCCCAAGGGCCTGGTCGGCAACCTCCGTGCCGCCGCCCAGAAGGTCATCCGCAGGGTGGACCGCATCATCCGCCCCCGGCGCAACAGCAACAAGGAGGTCATCATCAATTGTGAATCCCTCGAAACCCGCGTCGCCGTCCTGGAACACGGCGTGCTCGAGGAATTCACCATCGAACGCAACACCGAGGAGCGCCTGGTCGGCAGCATCTTCAAGGGCAAGGTCCGCAACCTCGAGGACGGCCTCAAGGCCGCCTTTGTGGACATCGGCTTCGAGAAGAACGCCTTCCTCCACTACTGGGACATCATCCCGAGCTCCTTCGACAGCAGCGTCGAAATCGTCGAACGCAAGGGCCGCAAGCGCGACAAACCGCGCATCACCCACAAAGACATCCCCAAGCTCTACCCGCCGGGAACCGACATCATCATCCAGGTCACCAAGGGCCCCATCGGCACCAAGGGGCCCCGCGTCACCACCAACCTTGTCCTGCCCGGACGGTTCCTGGTCCTCCTCCCCCACTCCGACCAGAGCGGCATCTCCCGCAAGATCGAGGATCCCGAGGAGCGTCAGCGCCTCAAGAAGATCCTCCGCGAACTGACCATCCCCGAGGGCATGGGCGTCATCATGCGCACCGCCGGCGAAAGCCAGAAGCTCCGCTACTTCGTGCGCGACCTCGCCATGCTCCTGGAGGAATGGAAGGAGATCCAGGAGCGGATCCGCAAGCAGCCCCCCGCCACCTGCGTCTTCCGCGAACCCGACCTCGTCGAGCGCTCCGTCCGAGACTTCCTCACCGAGGACGTCGAACGCATCGTCGTGGACAACAAGGACGCCTTCGACCGCATGCAGGGCATCATCTCCAAGATCTCCAAGCGTTCCGGGGACAAGGTCAAGCAATACACCGAACACCAGCCCGTCTTCGACCGGTTCAACATCACCCGACAGCTCGAGCTGGCCTTCTCCCGCCAAGTCTCCCTCAAGAGCGGCGGCTACATCGTCATCGACGAAACCGAGGCCCTGGCCGCCATCGACGTCAATACCGGACGTCACAAATCCAGCCCCAAGGACCAGGAAGGCACCATCGTCAAGGTCAACATCGAGGCGGCCGGCGAGATCTGCCGCCAACTCCGGCTCCGCAACATGGGCGGCCTCATCGTGCTCGACTTTATCGACATGAAATCCCGCCGCGACCAGCAGACCATCTACCAGAAAATGAAGGAGGGCCTCAAACGCGACAAGGCCAAGACCCACATCCTGCCCATCTCCCAGCTCGGCCTCATGGAAATGACTCGGCAGCGCCACACCGAAAGCGTGCATTCCTCCGTCTATGACGACTGCTCCTATTGCCAGGGCCGCGGCAAGGTCAAAAGCGTCCTCAGCATGAGCGTGGAAATCCAGCGCAAGCTCTCCGAAATCCTCCGCAAGCGCGAACGCGACGAGTCGGACTTCCAACTCCGGATCCTCGTCCATCCCACCGTCCTCGACCGCCTCCGCAACGAGGACGAACAGCTCATCATCGAGATGGAAAAGAAATACTTCGGCAAACTCTCCTTCCGCCCCGATTCCTCCCTGCACGCGGAGGAGTTCCGAATCTACAACGCCATCACCAACAAGGAACTCGGCCGCTCCAGCTAGGCGACCTTCGCCGATACCAAAACCCCCCGCGCCAGCGGGGGGTTTTTTTTTGCTTGTCGCTCTTGGGCGCGTCCCGGACTGGCTAAAGCCAGGACTACGAACCCTTACATATGCGCGATGATGTTGTCGCCGAACTCCGAGCACTTGATCTCGGTGGCGCCATCGGTCATGCGGGCGAAGTCGTAGGTCACGCGCTTGGACCCGATCGCCCCGTTGAGCCCCTTGAGGATCCGGTCGGCGGCCTCGCTCCAGCCCAGGTGGCGGAGCATCATTTCGCCGCTCAGGACCACGCTGCCAGGGTTGACCTTGTCCAGGTCGGCATACTTGGGCGCGGTGCCGTGGGTGGCCTCGAAAATGGCATGGCCGGTGATGTAATTGATGTTGCCGCCGGGCGCGATGCCAATGCCCCCCACCTGCGCGGCCAAGGCGTCGGAAAGGTAGTCGCCGTTGAGGTTGAGCGTCGCGATGACATCAAACTCCGTGGGCCGGGTCAGGACCTGTTGGAGCGCGATGTCGGCGATGGCGTCCTTGATGAGGATCTTGCCGCCTTTGAGCGCGGCCGTCTGCTCGGCGTGGGCCGCCTCCTCGCCCTTCTCCTTCTTGGTCCGCTCCCACTGCGCCCAGGTGTAGGTCTGGTCGCCAAAGATGCGTTCCGCCGCGCCGTAGCCCCAGTCCCGGAAGGCGCCCTCGGTGAACTTCATGATGTTCCCCTTGTGAACGAGTGTCACGCTCTTGCGCTTGTTGCGGATGGCATACTCGATGGCGGCCTTGACCAGGCGGATGGTCCCGATCTGGGAGACGGGCTTGATGCCCACGCCGACGCAGATCTTGGAGCTCTCCCCGCCGTGGTCCATTCCGGGCACGGCCATGTTCAGGTATTCCTGGCCGCGTTCCTGCGTCCCGAACCGGACCTTCTTGAACTCCGCGGGAAACTCCCTGGCCAGGAAATCCAGCACCTTCTGCGCCTCGGGCGAGCCGCCCTTGAACTCGATGCCGGCGTAGATGTCCTCGGTGTTCTCGCGGAAGATCACCATGTCCACCTTCTCGGGGTGACGCACCGGCGAGGGCACGCCCTTGAACCACTGAACCGGGCGAAGGCAGACGTAGAGGTCGAGCATCTGGCGCAGCGCGACGTTGAGCGAACGGAAGCCGCCTCCTATGGGCGTCGTCAGAGGCCCCTTGATGCCGACCAGGAACTCCTTGAAGGCCTCGACCGTGTCGTCGGGCAGCCAGGTGTGGAACTGGTTGAAGGCCGCCTCCCCCGCGAACACCTCGAACCAGGCCAGCGCCTTCGCGCCGCCATAGGCCTTCTCCACCGCGGCATCGAACACGCGCTGGCTCGCCGCCCAGATGTCCCGTCCCGTGCCGTCCCCGCGGATGAACGGGATGATGGGGCGGTCGGGCACTTTCAACGCGCCGTTCTCGATGGAAATCCTGCCGCCTTCAGGGGGGGTGATGTCTTTGTAAGCCATGTTTACACCAGGTGATGCTCGTAGGAAGCCCCTTCGGGCTGGTCAAGTCGTTCCAGCTCCTCACGCACGCGCTGCACGGCGTGGTCCACCGTAAGGCCGTGTTTCTCGCGGAGATACCCGACGCTGGAGGCGTGCTCGATGAACTGGTCGGGCCAGCCGATCCGGATGATCGGCGTGTGGATGCGCTTCTCCATAAGCAACTCCATGACGGTGCTGCCATAGCCGCCGGGCAGCACGTGGTCCTCGAAGGTCACCACCACGTCCGCGGAACGGGCGAAGAACTCGGTCGTGCCGGCATCGATCGGCTTCGTGAAACGGGGGTTGACGAGGGCGCAGTCCACACCCTCCTGGGCCAGGTGCTCGGCGGTTTCCCGGGCCATGGACTGCATGTTGCCCAGGCCGAACAGCGCCACCTTGCGTCCGCCGTTCTGCTCGAAGTTGTGGATCACCTCGGCCTTGCCGATCTCCAGAAGCCGGGGCTGTTCCTTGATCGGCACGCCCTCGCCCGCGCCGCGCGGGTAACGGATGAAGGTGGCGTGCTTCTGGTGCGTCGCCGTGAACATCATGTCCTGCAGCTCATCCTCGTCCTTCGGCGCCATGGCGATGATGTTGGGCACGCAACGCAGGTAGGCGATGTCGAAGAGCCCGTGGTGGGTGGGGCCGTCGTTGGCCGAGAGCCCGGCCCGGTCCATGCAGAAGATGACGGGCAGATCCTGCAGGGCGACGTCGTGCACGATGCAGTCGTAGGCGCGCTGGAGGAATGTGGAATAGATCGCCACCACCGGGCGGTAGCCCATCGTGGCCATGCCGGCCGCAAAGAGCACCGCGTGCTCCTCGGCGATGCCGACATCGTAGAACTTGTTCGGGAACGCCTTCTCCAGCGCCTTGAGTCCGGTCCCGCTCGGCATGGCCGCCGTGATGCCGACGATCGAGTTGTCCTTCTCGCAGAGCTTGACCATGGTCTGCCCGAACACCGCCTGGTAGGCCGGCGGGCTGCCGGGCTGGGCCGGGACGGGCTCGCCGCTCTCGGCATTGTAGGGTCCCAAGCCATGGAAGGCTTCCGGATGCTTGAGCGCCGCCTCAAATCCCTTGCCCTTGGTGGTCAGGACATGCAGCACGACCGGGTAGTCGCAGGTCTTCACATACTCCAGAATCTCGATGAGCAGCGGCAGGTCGTGCCCGTCGATCGGGCCGATGTAGCGCAGGCCCATCTCCTCGAAAATCTGGCTGCTCCCGTAGCCGCCGCGTCCGTCCGCGTCGGCCGGGCGCTTGACCTGTTCCAGGGTCACCTCGTTGACCGCGCCCCGGAAGCCTTCCTCCGCCTTGTGCGCGAGCCGGAGAGCGAGGTCGCCCTTGGGGATGCGGCGGATGAAACGTTCCACATCGCGCTGGAACCGGTTGAAGCTGGGGTGGTTGACCAGCTTGTTGAGGTAGCCGGCGATGGCGCCGACGTTCTTGGCGATGCTCCACTCGTTGTCGTTGAGGATGCCGATGAAGCGCTTGGTGGTGTGGGCGATGTTGTTGAGCGCCTCGAAGGAGATGCCGTTGGTCAGGGCGGCGTCGCCGAACACACACACCACATGCTCGTCGCTCCCGCGCTGGTCGCGCGCCGCGGCCATGCCCAGGGCGGCGGAAAGCGCCGTGCCGGCGTGGCCCGCCCCGTAGCAGTCATGCTCGCTCTCCGTGCGCAGCGAAAAGCCGTTCAGACCGTTGGTCGTCCGGATGGTGTGAAACCGGTCCTTGCGGCCGGTCAGCAGCTTGTGGACGTAGCTCTGGTGGCTGACGTCCCACACAAACTTGTCCCGCGGCGTCGAGAAGACCGAGTGCATGGCGATGGTCAACTCGACCACCCCGAGGTTCGGCCCCAGGTGCCCGCCGTTCTTGGCCAGCTTGGTGATGAGCTCCTGCCGGATCTCCCCAGCCAACTGGGCTTTCTGGTCCAGGGTCAATTTCTTGACGTGACTGGGATGGTCCACCATGTCCAGGAAACGGCTCTTTGACTTGTTATTCATCCTCTTCATTGTCATCGGCTTCCAATGCCTTCAGCACCGGTTCCCCGGAAGTCGATGTCTCCAGTTTCTTGATTTTGACATCCGCCTCGTCCAGCCGTGTCTGACAGGCCTGCACCAGGCGTGTGCCCTCCTCATATTTGGCCAGAAGTTGGTCCAGGGGCAGATCCCCCTCCTCCATCGATTCCACAATGGATTCCAGCCGCTTGAGCGCGACCTCAAACCCCAAGGATTCCAAGGATGACTCCTTGGCCTCGGATGTCTTACCAGTGCGCGGCACGCCGCCTAACTAAACAAATCCCGCCCCCCCCGTCCAGCAGGATATTGCCCCCTTTAACCCGCTCGTAATCGCGCCTTTAGGCAGCCGGGGCGCCCGTGCGTTCAACGCACCAATGGATGCGCCGTTGCTGATCGGACCGATCGGATCGATCGCTCGGTTCGGTCGGATGAGAGGATCGCCTCATGGTTGATCTGCACCTCCAAACGCGGTTGGAGGGGCCCCCCATGAACCGTCACCCGCCGAGAGACACGTAGCCACCTCCCGTAAGGGGGTGGATCGTCCAGTGATCCTTCACGACAGAGTCCGCCGCCTCACGGCGGCGGCTACGTGGCTTGCTCTCGGGCTCGTCTTCGACATGCCTGGTGTTCATCGTCCCTGTGCGCCCCCTCGCATGGACGCTCCCTCCTTCCCTTTACACCTCCCGCCCGCGCCCCTATCTTCACCGGCTGTGTCTGTCGCCTCCAAACCCAGGGTGGTCATCGGCCTGAGCGGCGGTGTCGATTCCTCCACCGCCGCCGCTCTGCTCGTCGAGCAGGGCTACGACGTGGTCGGCATCACCCTCAAGCTCTGGCCCCAGGACTGCGTGTCCCGGGCCGAGGACAAGTGCTGCGGCCCGCAGGCCGTCGCCGACGCGCGGAGCGTGGCCGGCCGCCTGGGCATCCCCTACTACCTGATCGACGAGGCCGAGGACTTCCAACGACAGGTCGTCGAGTACTTCGCCGAGGAATACCGGGCCGGACGCACCCCCAACCCGTGCGTCATGTGCAATGAAAAGCTCAAGTTCGGCACCCTCATCGGACGGGCCCGCAAACTGGGCGCCGAACTCATCGCCACCGGACACTACGCCCGCGTCCAGGAGGACCCCGTCACCGGCCGGCGATTGCTGCGCCGCGGACGCGACCTGCGCAAGGATCAAACCTACTTCCTCTTCTCCCTCCGCCAGGACCAGCTTGCCCGCGCCGTGTTTCCCCTGGGTGACATGAGCAAGTCCGACGCGCGCGACATCGCCCGCGACAGCCGGCTCAAGACGGCGGACAAGGAGGAAAGCATGGAGATCTGCTTCGTGCCCGACAACGACTATGGCGCCTTCCTGCAGAAGGCCGACCTGGTGCGCCAACATCGCGGGGACATCGTGGATCGCGAAGGCAACGTGCTGGGCCGTCACGATGGCATCGAGTTCTACACCATCGGACAACGCCGCGGACTCGCCCTCTCCTCCAACCGGCCGCTCTACGTGATCGAACTCGACCCGGCCCGCAACCGGGTCGTGGTGGGCGACGCCACGGACCTTGACGCGGCGGAGTTCACCATCGAACGCTGCAACTGGATCCCCTTCGCCGACCCGCCCGCCTCCTTCGAGGCCACCGCCCGGATCCGCTACAATCACCCGGGCACGGCCGCCGCGATCGAACCGCTGGAGGGCGGCCGCGCCCGGGTTCGACTGCACCAGGCCCAGCGCGCCATCACCCCCGGCCAGGCCTGCGTCCTCTACCAGGACGACCTTGTCCTGGGCGGCGGCTGGATCACCCGTTAACAACCGAACCACCCCACTTTTTCCTTTACGTCACCCGACCGGACCAGTAACGAAGGACGGCATGAACGGCGATTTGAATCCGGCGTTGTGGATCATCGGTTTGTTTTTGCTCAGCTTCTTCTGCCTCTACGGCATCTCACGGCTCTCCAGCGAGGCCCGTTATCGCCGCCGCCGCCGCCGCAATTACCAGCGCATCGAGGCGCGCGGCAACCGGCCCACGGTCATGCTCAACGTGAAGACCCGCCCTCGTTCGTAACCAGGCGTCCCGCCGGCTCGCCGCCACTCCTCCATGAACCCGAGCATGCCTCCGAAGGCTGTAGCCGCGATCTTCAGATCGCACATTCATCGGGATACGGATACACGTGCGGAGCGCGATCTGAAGATCGCGGCTACAAGCCTGAAGTGCTCCAAGACATGCCCATGAAACGCATTCTTGTCCCGGTTGACTTCTCCGGGATCACCGCCAAGGTGCTGCGCCATGCCGTCCGCCTGGCGGAACAGTCCAGTGGCCGCCTCTGGCTCCTGCACGTCGCCTCGCCCGACCCGGAATTCGTCGGGTTCAAGGCGGGACCCGCCTCCGTCCGTCGCGAAGTGGCCCACCGCTTCCGCACGGAGCACCGACGATTGCAGGCCCGGGCCGCGAACCTGCGAAAGAAGGGCCTCAAGGCGGAAGCCCTCCTCGTGCAAGGGCCCACCGTGGCCATGATCCTGAAGGAGGCCGTCCGGCTGAAATGCGGTTTGATCGTGATGGGTTCGCACAGCCACGGCACCCTGCACCGCGTCCTGATGGGTAGCGTGACGGAAGGTGTCGTCCGCAAGGCCACCTGCCCGATCCTCCTCGTGAAGTGATGACATCTGCGCGGCGCGCGGCTCTCCAGAGCCGCAGCGGGATGGACATCCATCCTGGGCAAACCCGTTCTGCCCGTTTCCGGAAGCATCCGGAACGCACCATCACCTTCCCGCGCCTGCTCTGCACCCAGTCGGAGCAGGTTCGGGAGAAAGTGGCGCGGAGCGGATATCTCATGCATTTGAACTGATATCGGCACGGGGGGATCCTCAACCCGCTGCGGCTCTGGAGAGCCGCGCGCCCACCGGCAGCTCACCCGCCGAACAGGTCCAACTGCGGCGTTGGCTCCATTTGTTTGAGGGTGTCCCGTTCGGCGCGGTGCCGCGAGGCGGCCCGCACGTTGCCTTCGGGGGTGAGTTCGGATTCCTCGAGGTTGCGCAGGATGACCTTGGCCCGCTCGATGACCGGCCGCGGCACGCCCGCCAGGCGCGCCACCTGGATGCCGTAGCTCTTGTCCGTCCCCCCTTCCACGATCTTCCGCAGGAAGACGATCTGATCGTTCCATTCCCGCACCGCCACGTTGAAATTCTTCAGGCGCGGCAGGCGCCCGGCCAGTTCGGTGAGTTCGTGGTAATGGGTGGCGAAGAGGGTTTTCGCGCCGACCTGGTTGTGGAGGAACTCCACGATCGACCAGGCCAGGCTGAGCCCGTCGAAGGTGCTGGTGCCCCGCCCGATCTCGTCGAGGATGACGAGGCTGCGGGGCGAGGCGTTGTTGAGGATGTTGGCCGTCTCGCTCATCTCCACCATGAAGGTGGACTGGCCCCGCGCGAGGTCGTCGCTGGCGCCGATGCGCGTGAAGATGCGGTCCACCAGGCCCAGGCGCGCCTCCGCGGCGGGGATGAAGCTGCCGGTGTGCGCGAGCAGCGTGAGCAGGGCCACCTGCCGGATGTAGGTGCTCTTGCCCGCCATGTTGGGCCCGGTGATGAGCGCGATCTGGATCCCGGGATGGAGCTCCACGTCGTTGGGAACGAAGCGTTCCTCGGTCACGTGTTGTTCCAGGACCGGGTGACGCCCCTCGCGAATGACCAACTCCCCCTCGCAACCCATGGTGGGCCGCACATGATCGTGGAGGCGCGCGGTCTCGGCGAAGGCCCCCAGCACATCGAGCTCGGCGAGCGTGGAGGCGGTTTCCTGGATCGCCTTCAGGGAGGCCAGCACCTTCTCGCGCACCGAGAGAAACAATTCGTATTCCAACTTCACACCGCGCTCCTCGGCGCCGAGGATCTTGCCCTCCATCTCCTTCAGCTCGGGCGTGATGTAGCGTTCTCCGTTGGCGATGGTCTGCTTTCGGACGTAGGTGTCCGGGACCTTGTCGAGGTTGGACTTGGTCACCTCGATGTAATACCCGAAGACCGAGTTGAACCGGACCTTGAGCGAGCTGATCCCGGTCTTCTGGATCTCCTCCTGCTGAAGCCGCGCGATCCAGTCGCGGCCCTCCCGCATCCCAGCGCGAAGTTCGTCAAGGTGCGCGTCGAATCCGTCGCGGATCAACCCGCCTTCCTTGACGGCCAGGGGCGGCTCATCCCCGATCGACCGGGCCACCAGATCCACCACCTCCGGCAATTCTGTGAGTCGCTGCTCCAATGTTTCCAGGAGCAGCTCGCCGGAGGAAGGCGCGAAGACCGCGTCGTTCAGCGATCCGCCAGGGGACTGGCGCGCGCGGGCGGCCGTGTCCCGGAGAAGATCCTTGAGCGGCGGCACTTGTTCGAGCGCCTGGCGCAACGCGACCAGGTCGCGGGCGTTGCCCGAGCCCATGCTCAACCGCCCGATGGTGCGTTCCAGGTCGCGCACGTCCGCCAACTTCTCACGAAACCGCTCCAGCTCACGATGCAGCATCACCCAGGCCTGGACGGCGTCCTGCCGCGCACGGATGGCTTCAACATTGGAAAGCGGCTGGGAGATCCAGTCGCGCAGGCAGCGCGCTCCCATCGGCGTGACCGTCCGGTTGGCCGCGCCGTAGAGCGTCGCATTGCGCGGCGCGTCGCGGTGCAGCGGCTCCAGGACTTCCAAATGCCGCAGCGTGGTGGCATCCAGCACCATGAAATCCTTGCTCTGGTAAAAGGCCAGGGAGGTGAGATGCGACACGTCCCGCCTCAGGTGCTGGGCCAGGTAATGCAGCACCGCCCCGACCGCGCCGATGGCGGCCGGGCGCTTGCGCAGACCGAACCCGTCCAGTGTTCCGACCTGGAAATGTTCCTGGACCGCATACTGGGCCGTCTCGATCAGGAAGACCCAGTCCTCGTGGCCGTGCACGCTTGGGAACGCCCCGCCGAGAAGCGAGGCCAGGGCCGCATCCTCGGAAGGGTGGATCAATTCGGCCGGACGGAGCCGTTCCAATTCGGTGACCAGCGCCGTGGCGTCGTCCAGGTCGGTGACGCGGAACTGGCCGGTCGTGAGGTCGGCCAGCGCGAGACCATAGCGCTGCTGCAGATGACAGACCGCCGCCAGGTAGTTGTTCCGCTCGGCCTGGAGCATGCGTTCGTCAAAATGCGTGCCCGGGCTGAGGATCTGCGTGACCTCCCGCTTGACCAACTGGCCGGGGCGGGCTTCCTCGACCTGGTCGCAGATGGCCACCTTGCGTCCCGCCTTGAGCAGCCGCCCGATGTAACTGTTGGCGGCGTGGTAGGGGATGCCGCACATCGGGGTGACGCCGCGCTTGGTAAGCGCCACGTTCAGCAACTGCGCCCCCTCCTGCGCGTCCTCGAAGAACATCTCGTAGAAATCGCCGAGCCGGAAAAGCAGGAGCGCGTCCTTGGGCAGCTCGCCCTTGATTCGGCGATACTGCGCCATCATGGGCGTCACCTGCTGTTCCTTCGGCGCTTTGGACATGCGCGCCCACGTTAATCATCCCTCGCCCGCGAAAAAAGAATTTTCCCCGGGAACCACGAACGAGGAGGACACGACAGGGAGGGAACCACGAAACACACGAAACACACGAAAGCGGGATCTCAGGATTCTCCTTTCGTGTGGTTCGTGTATTTCGTGGTTCGAACTCCGCCCTAAATGCGTGGTGCGCTTCCCAGCCCCAGGTTCGTGGTCCTTTTTTGCTGGTGTTTTGGGGGCGGCCCGAGGACGTTTTCCCCGCCGCCCCTCGGGAGCCACCCGGATGACAGGATCCACCCCCCAACCCACTTCTGCCCCGGATCGCCTGGCGTTGCTCACGCTCCTGGCGGGGGCCGCCTGCATCGGGTTTGCGCCCATCCTGGTGCGCTACAGCCACGTCGGCCCCAGCGCCACGGCCGGGTTCCGTGTGCTCTTTGCCTTGCCCGTGCTCTGGGCGTGGATGTGGTGGGACCATCGAGTTCCCCGGCCCATGGTGCGTCGTGCGCGTTGGTCTGATTTTCCGCTGCTGGCCCTGGCCGGTCTGCTGTTTGTCGGCGACCTCGCGATCTGGCATTGGAGCCTCCAGTTCACCACCGTCGCCAAGTCCACCCTCCTCGCCAACTTCGCCCCTCTCTTCGCCACCCTGGGCGCCTGGCTCCTTCTTGGGGAGCGCGTCACCGCGCGGTTCTGTTTCTGCCTGGTCCTGGCGCTCGCAGGCGTGGCCATGCTGGTGCTGCTTCGATCAAGCGGAACCGGCACGGCAACACATCCCGAGGCGCTGAGGGGTGATCTGCTGGCGATTCTGGCTGCGGTGTTCTACGCGGCCTACCTGCTCATGGTGAAGCGGCTGCGCCGTTCCTTCACCGGCCTGACCATCATGGCCTGGACGGGACTGGTTTCCTGCCCGGTCTTCCTCCTGGCCGGCATCACGCTGGGCGAATCCGTCTGGCCCCAAACCGCCCTGGCCTGGGGCATCCTCCTGCTGCTGGGCTGGATCAGCCATCTGGGCGGCCAGACCCTCATCGCCACCGCCATGGGCCGCCTGCCCGCTTCTTTCTCCTCCATCGGACTCCTGCTCCAACCCGTCATCGCCGCCGTCCTGGCCTGGTTCCTGTTTGCCGAACACCTCTCCCCACTCCAAATCCTGGGCGGCCTGATCGTCCTGGCCGGCATCGGCCTGGCGAGTCAGAAGGCGTGACCCGGTCGGCGTCACCAACTCACCAAGTCACCGCGTCGGCGAATGGGCGAATGGGCGAATGAGCTTGCAGAACGGCTCGGCTTGGGAAGGAAGGCCAGCCCTCCGTAGCGCATAGCGCGAAGGAGGGGGTTCCATGTGGAGCGTCTTTGGCGTAGGCTCCGGCAACCAGGCTACTCATCATGAATCCATTGGTCACCTTCGTCCGCGTGCCACTCCTGCTCCTGGCCGCCTCCTCTCTCCACGCCGCCGACTGGCCGCAATGGCTCGGGCCGGAACGCAACGGACATTATCCGGACCACGACGTCGCCCTGCCCTGGCCCGATCAGGGTCCGCGCCAGGTGTGGAAGATCGAGGTCGGGCAAGGCTTCAGCGGACCGGTCGCGCAAGGCGGCAAGGTGATCCTGTTTCATCGCCTCGAAAACCGCGAGGCCATCGACGAGCTCGACGCCTCCAGCGGACGTCGGCTCTGGCGATCGGAGTATCCCTCCGGTTACCGGGATGACTTCGGCTTCGACGAAGGCCCGCGCGCCACGCCGGCCATTGCCGGGGGACGCGTGTTCGCCTACGGCGCCCTAGGCATGCTCACCGCGCTGGATCTCGAGTCCGGAAAGACCCTCTGGCAGGTGGACACCCGTGCCCGCTTCAACACGCCCAAGGGATTTTTCGGCATGGCCAGCAGCCCCCTGGTCCACGATTCGCAGGTCCTGGTCAACCTTGGCGCCCCCGACGGGGCCGGCGTCGTCGCCTTCGACACCGCCACGGGTGAGGTCAAATGGAAAGCATCACGCCACGAGGCCAGCTATGCGTCCCCCGTGCTGGCCACCGTCCGCGAGACGCCGTACCTCTTCTTTTACAACCGCGAATCCCTGGAGGTGCTCACGCCCGAGGGCGGCGAGGTCTTCGCCTTCCCCTGGCGCCCCTCCATGAACGCGTCGGTCAACGCCGCCACCCCGCTGGTCATCGGCGATCTGGTCTTCCTTTCCACCAGCTATGGCAAAGGGGCGGTCCTGCTGCGCTTCAGGGAATTGGGTCCGGAGGTGGTCTGGAAAAGCGACGACGCCCTCTCCAATCATTACTCCACGAGCCTCCATCACGAGGGCTTCCTCTACGGATTCCATGGCCGGCAGGAACAGGGCGCGGTGTTGCGCTGCGTGGAACTCCGCACAGGCAAGGTGCGCTGGAGCGAGCCTGGCCTGGGCTCGGGCTGGGTGCTCGAAGCCCGCGGCCACATCCTCGTCCTGACTGAGAAAGGCGAACTGCTCACCGCGCCCGCCCAGCCCGAAGCCTTCCGGCCCATCGCCCGCGCGCAGGTGCTCGGCTTCGGCACCCGCCCCTGCCCGGCGCTGGCCCGCGGGCATTTCTATGCCCGCGATACGTCACGCCTCGTCTGCCTGGATCTGAGGGCGCCGTAGCGGATCGGATTGCATCGGACCGATCCGACCCATCGGACTGATCCAAAAAAATCCCCTTGACCCTCCAAAGCCGTCACCCAAGGCTGGCAAGGCACCTATGAATCGCTTCCTGCGCCCCTGCCCGGCCGCCTTGTCGGCCGCCTTGATCTTCACCGGTTGCCACACCACGCCCATGCCGGCCACCGACCCGGCCACCATGCGCACCGAGGGCACCGTCGAGCGTCTGGATCCGCGCTTTGATGCACTCATCCCGCCCGGCACGGAGCTGGAGGTGGTCGCGGATGGCTTCGGCTTTTCGGAAGGGCCCGTCTGGGTGCGCAAGGAGGGGCATCTCCTCTTCTCCGACATCCCCAACAACCGCGTCATGCGCTGGCACGAACAGGAGGGGTTGTCCGAGTTCCTCAAGCCCAGCGGCTACACCGGCACCGACGAGCGCCGGGGCGGACTCGGATCCAACGGGCTCACCCTCGACAGCCGCGGCCAACTCATCCTCTGCCAGCACGGCGATCGCCGGATCGCGCGCCTCGACAAGGACGGCTCCTTCGAAACCATCGCGGACCGGTTCATGGGCCGGCGCCTGAACAGCCCCAACGACGCCGTGTTCAAGTCCAATGGCGACCTCTATTTCACCGACCCGCCCTATGGACTCCCTCGGGGCGACCAGGATCCCTCCAAGGAAATCCCCTTCCAAGGCGTCTATCGCCTCGGCACGGACGGTCAACTCACGCTCCTGACTTCCGACTTGTCCCGACCCAATGGCATCGCCTTTTCGCCCGATGAAAAAACCCTCTACGTGGCCAACTCCGATCCGGAGCGCGCCCTCTGGATGGCCTACCCGGTCAAGGAGGACGGCACCCTCGCCCCGGGCCGCGTCCTGCGCGACGTCACCCTCTTGGTCGGCAAGCGCAAGGGCCTTCCTGACGGCCTGAAGGTGGATGCGCGCGGCCACATCTGGGCGACCGGACCGGGCGGCGTGCTCGTGCTCACCCCGGAAGGCGACCATCTCGGCACCCTCCGCACCGGCGAGGCCACCGGCAACTGCGCCTGGGGCAACGACGGTTCCGTCCTCTACATCACTGCCAGCATGTACCTCATGCGCGTGCGCACCACCACGCAAGGTAAGCTCCCATGAAACTCAAAGAGGCAAACGCTTCTTCGCGGCCGATTATGAGGCGTCCCTCTGGAACCTGTGATAAAGTGGAACCGTTCCGCTCATGCAAAAGACATCCAACCTCCATGTTGTCGAGACCCGGCCGCTGCTTCCCCCAAGCGCCCTCAAGGAGTCCCTGCCCTTGACCGAGGCGGCGCTCGGGACGGTGATCGAGGGACGCAACGCCGTGAAGCGCATTCTGGCCGCCCAGGACGAACGCATGCTGGTGGTGATCGGCCCCTGCTCCATTCACGACCTCAAGAGTGCCCTGGAATACGCCGCGCGCCTCAACCAACTGCGCCTCGAACTGGCCAACCAGCTTTGCATCGTGATGCGGGTTTACTTTGAAAAACCCCGCACCACCATCGGGTGGAAGGGGCTCATCAACGATCCCCACCTCAACGGCACCTACGACATCGAGACCGGCCTGAAGATGGCCCGCCAGCTCCTGCTCGACATCAACGGCATGGGGCTCCCGGCCGCGACCGAGTTTCTCGACCCGATCGTTCCGCAGTACACCGCCGAACTCATCTCCTGGGCCGCCATCGGCGCCCGCACCACCGAATCGCAAACCCATCGCGAGATGGCCAGCGGCCTTTCCATGCCCGTCGGATTCAAGAACGCCACCGACGGGAGCCTGCAGATCGCCATCGACGCCATGTCCGCCGCCCGCCAGCCACACCGCTTCCTCGGCATCGACCAGGAGGGCGTGACCAGCGTGGTCACCACCACCGGCAACCCCGACGGCCATGTCGTGCTGCGCGGCGGTCGCCAGGCCACCAACTACGATCCGGACAGCATCGCCGACGCGTCGGAAAAGCTCACCAAGGCCTGCCTGCCCGCCGTGCTCATGGTGGACTGCAGCCACGCCAACTCCCTCAAGCAACACGCCAAGCAGGAGGAGGTGCTGGAAAGCGTCATCGCCCAGCGCGCCAACGGCAACAAGGCCCTCATCGGTCTCATGATCGAAAGCCACCTGCACGAGGGCAACCAGCCGATCCCCAAGGATCTCTCGCAGCTTCGCTACGGCGTCTCGGTCACCGACGCCTGCGTCAATTGGGAAACCACCGAGCGCATGCTGCGCCACGCCGCCGCGCATCTCCCTCTCTGAACCGGGCTGCGCGTGGTTCATGAGCCGCCAGCAGGTCCGAAAGGAACAGGAAGCACCCCATGACCCGGCCCCTTCGTCGTACAAACAGAAGCGACACGTGTCGCTTCTGTTTGTGGAGCCCTGAGGGGGCAGGGAAGGATGGCGTTGGGGGGGCAGTTCAGGGTCTTTGAGCGCCTTAAAGCACGCTTGGGGGTTGAGGCGACCCGTGCACCTGGTCTCCGGACGGTCGTTCCTTCGCGTCTCGGCGGGATTCACCCCACGTCGCGGTACCATCAGGGCTGTTGACAAAGTCGGCACCGGCTCCTGTAGCACAGGTTCTTGCTCCTACTCTTACGCTTACTCTTACTCGCCTCCGCAGAGTAGGAGTAAGAGTAAGCGTAAGAGCAAGATGAAGCCGGCCTGTCGAGGGGCGACAACGCTTC
>Ga0302046_10000113_pt1 | contig 85134 bp, 70 predicted proteins | sample RVTome_11_FD_200261 | JGI IMG/M metagenome (GOLD analysis project Ga0302046, IMG submission 200261) | Soil microbial communities from uranium-contaminated site in the Upper Colorado River Basin, Wyoming, United States - RVT147D111 (version 2) ... | reverse complement strand
AAAAAATCGAAAGGGTCGTCCGGGGCTTCATCAATGATCTGGAGATCCGCCTGTACCATAAAGAGCTTGCCGAACCGCAGCGTACCCCTCCTGAAGAACATATAGTTCGAAGCCGTAGGGTCGGGTTGCTCCAACCGCTCAATGGCCTGGCTTAACGAGTCGCCGGGCGACCCAAATTGCTGGATGACTTCGTCCCCTTCTACCCAGACGGCGGATACACGGCCGCGAATTGCAGGCGGCGGGAGCAGGTGGTCGGGGTCAAGGAGGAGATCGTTTTCTTCGACGGTGACGCCTTGTGCGCCGCTCAAGTCGAGCAATTCCTCCAGTTGAATGCCCAGGGTCTCCATCACCCCTTTACCCGGAATGCTTAAAATCTTTACAGCGGTGGGATGAAGACGAATCCGCCCATCGGCCGTCGCGGTCACCTCGGCGACGATCTCGAAGGGAAGACCCACCACCTTGCGCAGGGTGCCTTTTTGTTTGATTTGACTCCCTACCGTAGTGATCTCCAGGTTTTTGAGGGGGGCATCCGGATAGGCGAAGACGTAGCGATTCATCAGGACGCTCAGGTCGTGTGCGGTCAACCCTACTTCGGCCGAGTGAATGTCGATCCGGAAAGAGTTTTTGTCTCCGAAGTCGATGGGCGCCCCCTCCTGGGTGCGGGTGATGATGCCCCGTAGATATCTGATGCGAAGCGCGATGGCGTCATCGATGCGAAAGTGGACGTTTCGCATCTCGGCCAGGGTAACCGCCTCCTCGGAGGCAGCCACCGCAGCCGAGACCGATGCCGTCGTATCGGCAACGTGTTGGGCGCTATCCGGCAGGCTAACGGCCACCAACGCATCGGTCTGTCTCGTAGCGTAGCGCCCCAAGAAGAAGAATACTACCCCGACGAGGGCCATGGCGCCCAGGACAGCCAGCCCCAGCAATCTCTGCTGTCTTTGGCGGCTTCCTGAAGGGTTGGGGTCACCCGGCCTCGACTCTGGAATCTGATCAGCCATGCGCGATAGGGGCTCCGGCCCGATGTCGTTGTTGGACCGATCCTCTCCATGATGTCGTCGCGGCGGGACGCAATGCCAGAAAGCCGGTCAGCTTCTTTACAATGCCCAGGACTTTCTTCGGGGCGGCTCAAAAAAATTATCGATACCGCTCCAGCGTGAATTTCTCGCCGAGGTATTGCTTGCGGACGACGGGATCGGCGGCGAGTTCTTCGGCGGTGCCTTGCTTGAGGATCTGGCCTTCGAAGAGCAGGTAGGCGCGGTCCGTGATGGCGAGCGTCTCGTGGACGTTATGGTCCGTGATGAGGACGCCGATGCCGCGCCGCTTGAGGTCGGCGACGATGTGCTGGATGTCTTCGACGGCGATGGGATCGACCCCGGCGAAGGGTTCGTCGAGCAGGAAGAAACGCGGTCGCAGGGCGAGGGCACGGGCAATCTCGGTACGCCGCCGCTCGCCGCCGGAGAGCATGAAGCCCTTCGAGGTGCGCACACGCTCCAGGCGAAACTCTTTGATCAGGGCCTCCACCCGCTCTTGCCGCTGCTTCCGGCTGATCGACTGGAATTCAAGCACGGCGTGGAGGTTCTGCTCGACCGTCAGGTGGCGGAACACCGACGCCTCCTGGGCCAGGTAGCCGATGCCGCGCCGTGCCCGCTTGTACATGGGAATACGCGTGATGTCGCGATCACCCAGGAAGATACGCCCCGCGTCGGGCCGCACCATGCCGACGATCATGTAGAACGTCGTCGTCTTGCCGGCGCCGTTGGGCCCCAAGAGCCCCACGATCTCGCCTTCGCGGACGTAGAGGCTGGCTTCCTCTACGACGGCGCGCTTTTTATACCGCTTCGTGAGCCCTTCGGCCCGGAGCGCAAGCGGCGCGACCACCTTGTCGATGCGGACCTGCGTCATCGTTGGTTCGGGGCAGGGGTACGGCCGGCTGCGTCGGCCTCGGTGGGGGCGTCCGGGTCGGATGCTGGAGACGTTTCGCGGTGTGGCCTCGCGTACTGCGCCAGGCGCTCCCGTACGCGTTCATCGCGGAGCAAGGGGGCTTTTGCAGGGCGTCGCTCGGGCACCCACAGGAAACCCTCCAACGCAAAAGGCTTCGGCAGCAAGTGCTCCGGATAATACGTCCCTTCGTGTTCTCCGAAAGCGATGTCCTGGGGCTTGTCGCCCCGGAAGCGAAAGACGGCCTGATCGCCGGAGACCTGCAACCCGCCGTCGGGCCGGTCTTGCTCATCGCGCTGAAAATAGATCGTCTCGGCGTTGGGACCCACCGTGAAGACGCGGGTCGAGTCGTCTTCAAACACGCCGACGAGGTGCCGACCTTTCAACTGGTGGATGCGTCCGGTGAGGGTGTCGCGCTGGGCTACGAAAGCCGTCCGGCGTACGAAGAGCGAGTCGATGGCGTTCCGTCGGCCCTTCACCCGGAGCGTGTCGCCGCTGACCTGGGCCTCGCCCACCCAGAGCATCGGACTGCGAAAAAGCCGCGTCTCTTCGATGGGATCCACGGCTCCGGAATCCGCCGGGGCCGTCTCGGCAGCCGACGTGTCCGCAGCGACCTTGAGGCGTTCATACACGATGGAGTCGGCGACGGCGGCGAGGTCGGTCTTCCAGATCCGCACCGAGTCGACGGCGATGAGGCGCAGCAGGGTATCCTGTTCAAGAGCTTCGAGATGGACGGCCTGGATGATGAGCGTGTCGACGTCGGCGTCGGTAGAATCCTGCCGGAGTTGCACGAGCAGGGGATGCCCCCGGACGCGGCTGAGCCCGGCCTGCTGGTCGTTGAACGCCCACTGGCTGAAAAGCAAGGTGCGCAGCGTCGAGTCGGCGTCGCTCTCCTCCCCGCCGCCGAGGCGCTCGATGAAGACGTTGCCCGAGGCCAGGGAAACCTCGGTCTCGCGGAAGTAGGTGAGCGAATCGGCCTCCAGGTAGGTACGTTCGGCGTGCATCACGACGTCGCCGTCGAGTTCGGCCCTTTTCTCATCCGACCAGTACGTACCGCTCCGGCTCGTGATCGTGGCCGCGCTGTCGACCAGCGTGACGCCCTCCTCGAAGCGCGTACGCTTCTCGTTGGCATAATACACGGCCGACGGTGCCCGCACCTCAACGTCGCCGTCGGTCAGAAAGACGCGGCCTCGGGCATGGCCTACCTTGGTACGCTGGTCGTAGTGTACGCTGTCGGCGCGCAGGGTATCCCCCCGCTCTACGATCAATACGTTGCCGGTGAAGAAAAGCGTTTTACGCGTCACATACTCCAGGGCACGCTGCGACTGTAGCAACGTGCTGTCCTGCTGCACGAACACATGACCGAGCAGTTCATTGTAATCCTCGGCCGCACCGACCAGTGTATCCGCGGACACCAGCGCCTGCCTGGAGCGGATCGTATCAGGCGGCGCCGGACGAGCATCCTGCGCCGCTGCGGGCACGATGCCTATCGCCAGCATCAGGAGGGCGCCGAGCATACATCCAACGGGGTGAAAGCAAGCCGTCATTCCTCGTCCTCCACCCGCACTTGCGCCGTCACGCGTCCGAGTCGGTAGGTCGCCAGATCTTCGTCGGCGACGAGGCCATAGCCCTGCACTTGTTTCGTGGAGGTAACAATGTTTACGAAGCCGGGCGTACGCACTTTGCGTTCCTCTTCCAGCCAGATCAGGTGTTCACTTTCTAGCCGTTTTAGATCTTTCGTGACGACGACGACGTTGCCCTCCGCCTCGAAGCGCTTGTCTCGTTCGTAGTAATAGACGCGGTCGGCCGTCAGCGTCGCCGAAGCATCCCCCTGCGCGTCAAAAAGATGGACGAGGACGCGGTGATGCAAACTATCGGGGTCACTGTGGAGCACCTGGTACGAGCTGTCTCCCTGCTCGTACTGCGCCATATAGTCGGCGATCATCTCCATACGCATCCGGCTCGCTTCCGACCCGAGGGGCACTTCGGTGACGTAGAAGTGCACGCCCCAGCTTTCCTGGTCCGGCTCCTCCTCGGCCCGTACCGCGTCCATCGTAGGCACAGGGGCCCGGTGCTCGCAGCCGACGGCCAGGACCATCCCGATAACCAGCAGCCCTATGTACCGGGTTCGCAGCATGGCGGTTGTACGTTACGGAGCAAACGGGTGTTCGACGGGGATCGTGTTTGCGAGCGCGAGGTCAAACACGAACCACCTCGCCCGGCGCCACGACGGCGTGCATGGCCTGGACGGAACCGCCACAGGCAGTCAGTAAGGCGGCAAATTCGGCACAGACGGCGAGCAGGGCATCGCGCACCAGGTATTCGCTGGCCGGCTTGCCCCGGCCGGTCGGCTTATACGAACCGTTGCGCAGCAGGTCGCGCACCGCCGTACGGACGGCCTCCTCGGCCTCGCGGAGCGGTCCCTGCCGTGCTGCAAGCAGGGCGGCGCGCTTCGCGGCAAAGCCGGGCGCCGCCGACGCCCCCCGCAGCCCCTCGGCACGGACGATGCCGAGCACGGCGTCGTTTCGGGGAAGTGCGTTGTCCACGTAGATCATGGCAGCGGTGACTTTTTCGACAACTCAATCGTTTTTTCGCAGGGAATCCTGCAAAGCCTGTACGTCTCCATTTGAGACACAGCATATTCGGTGTATATTATAGGCCGCTTGGCGTCCCGGCTCCTCTCGGCCAGAACGTTTCACCGTATCTTCGTGCGGCCCGGGGCCTTCGGTATGCTTACCGGCCGTTGCTGTTTCGAACGCACGGGCGGCCCGCTCCGGCGCAGGCTTTACTTGCGCCGGGTACAACCGATAATTAAGCAGACGCCGTAACCCGCAGCACTACCTTCGACGGAAAAACTATCATGAGCTTTGTTTTAGAACCCACGAGCGACCAAGAGTCCGTGATCGTCCACATTGGCAAAGCACTGGACTTTCGCAACGCAGCCGAGTTTAAAACGGTTTGCCAGGAGAAGGTTCGAGAGGGCATTCGCAACTTCATCCTCGACTTTTCCGAGACGGGCATCCTGGACTCTACGGGGTTGGGATCCATCTTTTCACTCTACCGCCAGGTGTCGCCGCTCAACGGCCAGGTGGTCTTCGCCTCCGTATCGCGGCCGGTACAGGTCGTGGTGCAGTTGACGCGTACCTACAAAGTCTTTCGGCAATTCCCTTCTGTGGATGCAGCCCAGGAAGCGTTGGCCTAGTGTGTCCTCGGAGCGGCGTCCCCTGTAGCTCCCTCCGCTTCTCTGGTTTTCCCGCTATTCATGGATTCGCAAACACACCACTTCCTCGACCTCGATATCATCATCGACCAGACCCACGCGCTCTTCGACGCCTGGGAAGCTGAGGAATCCCTGCCTGCGATGACCCGTCTAGCCACCCTCTATCAGCTGAAGCTGGCTGTGCACGAGTGGATGGCCAACCTGGTCCAGCATGCCAACTTTGAAGACGATCCTACCCGCGTCTCCTTAACCGTCAAGCCTGTCGGCGATCGCCTGTTTTGCGCCATTGAAGACAACTCCGACGGCTTCGTGCTGGACTCGCACCTCAACATCGAACCGGAGTATATCGACTCGCTGCCGGAACGAGGGATGGGGCTGTTGATCCTCAAAATCTGCACGGAAGACCTCACGTACCAACGGAACGAAGAGGGCGGATGTAACCGTCTGGCCTTCTACGTCTCCGCAGAACAAGATCCATGGCTAGGTACTCAATTTTAGTAGTCGAAGACGAGCATACGCTGCGAAGGCTGCTAGAGTACCGTCTCAGTAAGCAGTATCATGTTCGCACGGCCGCCAACGGCGAAGAAGCGCTCGAACGCATCAAAGGGGAGATCCCCGATCTGATCATTTCGGACATCATGATGCCGAAGATAGACGGGTTTGCCCTCCAGGCCGAGTTGCAGGAGCATAAAGACACGCGGGCCATCCCGTTCATCTTTCTGACCGCCAAAGCCGACGAACAAAGCCGGCTCAAAGGGATGCGTACCGGCGTCGACGACTACATCACCAAGCCGTTCGACATCGAACAACTCCTCTCGCGCATCGAACGGCTGCTCGAACGCACCCGGATTTTCCAGGAGCAACTCGACGCCCGCATCGGGCAGGATTTCTCGCGGAAGCTCCTGCCCAAAACCCTCCCGCAGGTCGAAGGCTACCGGATCTTGTTCCACAACAGCCCGCGCGAACACGGAGGCGGTGACCTCTTCGACTGGATCGAGCCGGAGCCGGGGATCTTTTTTTTCACCATCGGCGATGTGATGGGCAAGGGCTTGCAGGCCAAGTTCTACGCCTTCAGCTTCCTCGCCTACGTCCGCTCCACGCTGCACGCGATGCTGCAGGACTCGAAGTCGCCCGCCGAGTTGATGCGACGCATCAATCGTGTGCTGATGCAGGATGAGTTTATGCAGGAGACGTTCGCCTCGCTGCTGATCATCCGGTGGATCCCGGCGCAGCATCAGATCACGTATGCCAATGCCGGGCATTGCCGCCCGGTGCTCGCCTCCGCCGAAAACGCCGAGGTAGTCGTGTACAGCGACATGGTGCTCGGCCTCGACATTTATGCCGAGTTTCAGGATACGCACCTGACGCTACCGCCGCGCACGACGCTCCTGGCCTATACCGACGGACTCATCGAGCAACAACTCGAAGACGGCCAGATGATGGGCGAGCAGGGCATGCTGGACATGATACCGGCCACCCTGCACCAGAGCAACCCGGTCGAGACGTTGCTCGCCGACGTCCTCAACCGCAGCGCGGACTACGCCTTTACCGACGACATCCTCGTCTTCTGGCTCGAACGCCTGGGGTGATTTCCTTGTCGCCTGTCCTCACGCCGCGATGGCGACGCGCGACCGGTATTCCGCTTCGAGGATGGCGTAGATGTTTTTATCCCAGAACCGTCCTTCGCGGAAGAGATAGTCCCGGCCCGTCCCTTCTTTCTTGAAGCCCGCCCATACGATCAGCTTACGCCAGGCTTCGTTGTACTCAAAGCTCTCAGCGCTTACGCGGTGCATGTTCAGTTCGTCGAAGCAGTACCGCAGTAACGTGCGCAGCGCGGCGCGTCCGTACCCCTTCCCCCAGTAGTCGCGGTCGCCGATGGTGATCCCGAGGGTGCAGTGACGGTTATAGGTGCTGATATTCACCACGTAGGCCACGCCGATGACGGTGCCGTCATCGGCGTAGATCTCGAAGTCGCAGCTGTCCGGTGCAGGCTGATAGATCATCTGCTCGAACCGTCGCTTGAAAGTGCCGAGCGTCTCGCGCCGATAGGGGATCTCACTGTCGAGATGGTTGAGTTCGGGATCGTTGTTCCACTGGAAATGCTTGTAGAGATTCTCTCGGTGCAACGGCTTCAACTCGACCTGTGCTTTGTCGAGGTCGGCCTGGCTGGCCGAGGTACTTACCGTCGCGGTATCTATCGTAAGGGCCATGATGTCATCGCGTTTTTTTGGAAGCGCTTCCGGGTTATACGGCACCACAAAGCAAAGAGTGGGCCGATGTTCCGTATCGCCGTTCTCTCTATTTATTTTAATATTCGTCGCGGGATGAATGTTACCAATCCTCCCCCGGCCCGTCCCTTCTGTATCACGATTTTCCCTTTCTCCGCTCTTCAGCATAACGACGCAGGAACGCCCGGTCTACTTTCATACCTTGGCTTGAAGCGGATGCGGGCCAGGCATAGAACGCGACCGGTATCTTGAAACGCGGCAACTGTGCTGCGAGATGGGCTTCGAAAACCGCCCGCGCCGGGACGGTGCCGTGCATCTCCACAAGGGCGACGGGGCGATGCCCGTAGGTGGGATCCGCCACCGGGACGACCACCACCCGCCGCACGCCGGCAAGCGTTCCCAGCACCCGCTCAATCTCTTCAGGATGGATATTCTCCCCTCCCGAAATGAACATGTTGTCCAGGCGACCGCGCACGTGTAGATACCCGGCGTCGTCCAGGTCACCCCGGTCGCCCGTGTGAAACCAACCGTCGGGGTCGAGCGGTTGGTGCAGGGTTTCCGCCTCGACGTAGCCCTGGAAGAGCACAGCCCCGCGTACCAAAATCTCTCCGTCTGCCCCGGCGTTGATCTCGCGGTACCGAAGGCATTGCCCCGACGTAGCAAGTTGCGCGAGGGAGGCCCCCGGCGGCGTCGTGGTCACCTGCGAGGTCATCTCGGTAAGCCCGTAGGTGGTATACAGCGGATAGCCCCGGGCCCCGGCTGCTCGAATCAAAGCCGGCGGCACGGCGCTGCCGCCGACGAGAAGGGCTTTCAATGCGGTAGAAACGGCCTTTTTTTCTGCCTGCATGAGCCTTTCCAGCTGCACCGCTACCAGCGAGAGGTGCGTGGCCCCATAGTGCGGTACCGCTTCGGCCACGGCCCGGCCCGGCTCCGGCACCACAACCGTCGCCCCCGCCAGAATACACCGAAAGACAAGGCCGAGGCCGCCCACATGATACAGCGGCAGGGTCAACAGCCACCGATCACCGGTCTCAAGCGCGATATTTTCATTCGAACCGAGCGCGCTGAAATAATGATTGCCGATGCTGTGCAGGGCTGCCTTCGGCTCGCCCGTGGTGCCGGATGTAAAGATGATCGTGGCCGGCTGCGCGACAGGCATGGCCGGCGGCCTTTCTCCCCCATGCGCCTCCCGGATCAGATCGTCCGGCGTCAATACCTGGAAGGCATCAACCTGATCGCCGTACACCGCCACAAAGCGAGCGGCTGCCACGCGGCGCAGCAACGCCTTGACCCCGGGCAGCGGTAGACGTGTGCTGATCGGGCAGGCGATCCCGCCGGCGCGTATCACGGCCAGCAGCAGGACGAGCAGACGCCATCCGTTCGGCAGGCAGATCCCGATACGCGACCCGGGCCGGCACCCCAGTTCCCGAAGCCGCCGCGCCGTCGATGCCACGAGCCGCTCCAGGCCGGCGTAGTTGAGCGTGCGTTCCGGCGTTATCACAGCCGCCGCCGTCGGCCGGTGCGAAGCCATAGCGAAGAGCGGATCGTCCACTTCGGCAGGAAGCTGGTCCACCGTACCGGCCCGGAAAAGGCGACCGGCATCCGTATTATTTTGAGTATCCATTGCGAGACCCGACCTGGCGCGATAAACAATAATGAGACCCCGGCCAGCCCCTACTGAGCCGTGCAAAGACCAAAAGGCAAATCCCAACGGTACAGACTGCCGCACGGCTCAGTAGCTCCTCCTACGAGACTTTCTTGAGCAGGCGTGCCTGAATCGCGCGCTTTGCGCCCAACGCAGTGGCTACATCCACGCGCCCCTGCTGAAAACTCAGACGCGGGGTGATCACGTCCTCCGCCAACCACCGATAGGTATCGAGGCCGGCGGGAACGTCGTCCGGACCCAGGCCGGCCGCGAGCGCGATGAGGCCCAGCGTACCGACGCCGGTCTCGTAGGCCGCACTCAGCACCGACTTCATACCCAGCGCCGTAGCCCGTTGAGCCATCCGCAGCGTCGCTACGAGGCCGCCCAACAGGGTGGGTTTGAGGATCACGGCGCGGGCGTAGGCATGACGGCTCAACGCAGCCAGGGGCAGGTCCGCCAGGGTCTCGTCCAGGGCGATCGCCACGTTGTACTGCTCGGCCAGATGAGATAACAGACGCGGATCGACGAGCGGCTCCTCGATGTACTCGACCCGCACTCCGCTGATGCCTTTTACAAGATCGATGGCCTCGCTCAGGCTCCAGGCTCGGTTGGCATCCAGCCGAAGCCCGACGCCCGGCCCAAGAATATGCCGCACCCCTTTCACCAGTTCGACGTCCTCTTCGACACTCCGCCGCCCGACCTTGAGCTTGACGGCGGGAAAATGGCTGAAGCGCATCGCGCGCGCGCCCTCCAGGATCTCCTTCGTCGAACCCATCAACAAACCGTTCAACGAAACCGCTGCACGCGGCTGGGGGGCGATGAGATCCACCAGCGCCTTGCCCTGGACGGCGGCGTAGAGATTCCAGAGTGCGAGTTCCAGCCCGAAGCGGACCGACGCGACCAGACCGATGCCGTCGAGGTAGTGCATGAAGGCTCCTTCCCACGCGATCCAGTCGGCCGTGATGGTCCAACCACGCAGCGACGCCCGCAGGTCCCCGAGCTGCTGCCGGGCCTCGTCGATACTCTCGCGACTGTATCCCGGAACCGGAGACGCCTCACCCCATCCCACCCTGCCGGTATCGCTCTCCAGGCGAATCAGAAAACCTTCGCGTTCCTGTAATACCTTGTTGCCGAACGTCAATGCGGCGCTCAGCGGCAGCCGGTAGTGGTAGAGATCAAAGCCCGTCAGCACCATCGTGAGCAGGTAGGCTTAAGGTGCGCCGCAGGTCTTGCGGCTGTGCTTCGCAGCACGCTCGGCGTCGATCATTACAGTCGCGGAGCGTGTGCCGGACCATGTCCCGGACTTGATCCGGGATCGATTCAGTACGCCTTGTCCTGGATCCTTAGAAGCTGTTTTGGATTTCAGTCAGTAGGCGAGCGAGATGAGATCGTGAGGGGATTTCGCCACGCTTTTCGAGGGTCGTAGTGGAACTACGGGCCGAGAAAACGGGGCGAAAGACGCCACGAGATCGCGCGCGCAGCCCTGAATCACAATCCAAAACAGCTTCTTAGCCACCAACGACCCTGTGTCCACCGAGAACGTACGGTGCCGGCGTCGAAAAGACTACGAAGAGATGCAAAAACAACGGCGCCGGAGCCACTAAAGCACCCACCCCACAGAAAAAACAAGGCTGTAGACCAACAACATCCGCCCCGTCGCGCCGAGGAGGGGGTTGAGCTTGGCCGGATCGGGCTCCGTACGCAGCCGGCGGACGATGGGCGCGGCCAACAGCCCGGCGAGCACGACGGTCATCGCCCACGGATGCGCCTTCGTCGCGGCGTAAAGCCCGGCCGGAATCAGTACCGCCGCGACCGTACAAAAGACGTAGAGCCCGACGCCGAACGCTTTGCCCAGGCGGACGATCAGCGTCCGCTTGCCGGCCTGCCGGTCTTCTTCGACGTCTCGGATGTTGTTGACGAGCAGGATGGCCATGGACAGCAAGCCCGGCGCCAGCCCGGCCACGAGCACGGGGGCGTCCACCGTCAGCGCCTGCACATAGTAGGTCCCCCCGACGGCTACCGGCCCGAAGAAGACCAGCACGAACAGATCGGCGATCCCCAGATACGCCAGGGCATAGCGCCCGGCGGTGTAGAGCACACCCGAGAGGATCGACAGGAGGCCGACTACCAGAATCGGCCAGCCGCCTCGCCAGACGAGGTAGAGCCCCACGAGAAAGGCCAGCGCAAACACACCGGCGGTCGCACGCCGCATCGTGGCGGGCGTGACGAGCCCGGCCTGCGTGACGCGCAACGGACCCTTTCGCGCGCCCGTGTCCGCCCCTCGTGCAAAGTCGGCGTAGTCATTGCTGAAGTTGGTGCCGACCTGTATCAGCAGGGCGCCGAGCAACGCGCAGAGGGCGGCAAGCGCATGGAAATGCCCGGCCTCCCACGCCATCGCCGTCCCCATCAACACCGGCGCTACGGCCGCGCCGAGCGTCTTGGGCCGCACGGCGGCCATCCAGACGGCGACCGTCGATTTTGGAACATGGATGCTGGATTGGGTACTGTCCATTCTGAAATCCGAAATCGACTTACGGGCGATAGCCGTCTTTGTCGAACGCCGGGGGGCGCTTTTCGAGATAGGCGCGCTTGCCCTCCTGCCCTTCCTCCGTCATGTAGAAAAGCATCGTGGCGTGGCCGGCCAGTTCCTGAAGACCCGCCTGACCGTCGCAGTCGGCGTTGAGCCCGGCCTTCAGCATGCGGATGGCGATGTTCGAGTTGGCGAGGATCTCACGGCACCACTGGACGGTCTCGCGCTCCAGTTCGCCGAGCGGCACAACGGTGTTGACCAGGCCCATCGCCAGGGCCTGCTCGGCGTCGTAGGGACGGCAGAGGAACCAGATCTCGCGCGCTTTTTTCTGTCCGACGATCCGGGCCAGGTAGCTGGCCCCGTAGCCGCCGTCGAACGAGCCGACCTTGGGGCCGGTCTGCATGAACCGGGCGTTGTCGGCGGCGATGGTGAGGTCGCAGACGACGTGCAGGACGTGTCCACCGCCTACGGCCCACCCGGCGACCATGGCGATGACGGGTTTCGGGCAGGTGCGGATCTGGCGCTGGAGGTCGAGCACGTTGAGGCGCTGCGTCCCGCTGCCTTCTTCGGTATAGCCGTGGTCGCCGCGAATGCGCTGGTCGCCGCCGGAGCAGAAGGCGTCCGGCCCCTCCCCGGTAAGAATGATGACGCCGACACCCTGGTCGTCGCGGGCGTCGGCAAAGGCATCCTGCATCTCCCGGATCGTCAACGGCCGGAACGCGTTGCGCACCTCGGGGCGGTTGATCGTGATCTTGGCGATGCCCTCGGTGTCGGTGCCGGAGACGCCTTTGTGGTAGGTGATGTCGGTAAACGCCCCCGCCGCCTGCCATTCGAACGGACCCGTCACGTCGGGGCGGTGGGTGAAATGATGACGCTTTGCGGAGGTGGACATAGGGCTCAGGATGGCTTCAACAAGGTAGGCTTCAAAAACGTGTGGAGGAGCGTGACGAAACGACGCGGCTGCTCGGCATGGACGGCGTGGCCGGCTTCCGGGACCATGACGGCCCGCACACACGGGCTCAACGCCGCCATCCGCCCGGCAACCGCGACGTACTTCGCGTCGAGGGCACCTGCCACGGCAAGCGTAGCAACCGATAATGCACCCAGCCGTTCCCAGAGCGAGGGCTGGCTTCCCGTCCCCATCCCGCGCAGCGACCGGGCCAGCTCACGCGGGTCGTTGCGGAGCCGCTGCGCGACCATTGTCTCGGCCAGACTCGGATGACGCGCCAGCGAGGCAAAAAGGGGTTGCCGGTACCAGTCGTTCAAGAATGCGTCAACGTCGCCCGCCTCCAGCCGGCGCGCTCGGGCTTCGTCCACCGCACGCCGGGCTGCCTGCTCCCCGGCCTTCTGCAACCCGGGCGAGGCCGACGCCAGCACGAGCCGTCTGCACCGCTCCGGGTGGTGCAGCGCCAGATAGAGCGCCAGCCGCCCTCCCATCGAATAACCCACCACGGCACAGCGTTCGATCTCCCGTTCGTCGAGCACGGCCAGGAGCGCCTGCGCGGTGCCGGGCATCGTGTACGCCTCGTCCGGCAGGCCGGTCGAAGCCCCGTGGCCCGGCAAATCGACGGCGAGGCTGAAGGTAGTGTGCCCGAACCCACGGATCACGCCGTCCCAATCGCGCGACGACCCCATGAAGCCGTGGAGGAAGAGCACGGCGGGAGCCGCAGCGTTGCCCGCTACATCATGATGGAGGTGATGAGGGAGAAGGTGCCGCCTGGGAATCGTCATGCCGGAGTTTTGACTGAGGAGAACTGGACCCGGTATGCTGAAACACGATGGAGTCTTCAAGTCAACCCGGCCGCCACCAATCCCAGGATCTGCTGGTGAAGCGCATGGTTGGCCTTGCGCTCGGTCGTCACCTCGATGATCGATCCCGTCGCCTGCCTGGCAGCCGTGCGGTAGGCCTTCAGGAAATTCGCCGGCGTTCGGGGATGATGATACGCCAGCCCAAAAAGGGCCGCCGCTGCCTCGAAGGTCAGCCCGTGCGGCGTGCCGAAGAACGGTTCGAAGACGTCGGCATGCGCGGCGATGGGCAGAAAGTGAAAGATGCCCCCACCGTTGTTGTTCAGAACGACGACGACGACCGGACGCGTACGCAGGAGCGCCAGCGTGTTGAGGTCGTGCAAGAGCGCCAGGTCGCCGATGAGCAGCGTCACGGGCACGTGCAACCCTTCCGCGAACCCCGCCGCCGTCGCCACCGTCCCGTCGATGCCGCTGGCACCCCGGTTGGCGGCCACCCGCACCGCGGGGCCGTCGAGCGCACCAAACATATCTACGTCGCGCACGGGCATGCTGCCGGCAAGGACGAAGCCGTGGCCTTCGGGAAGCGCCTTCGAGACCAGCCAGGCCACCAGCGGTTCGCTTATATTTTTTTGCTTCGCAAAAAAATAATCGAGTTGCCTGCTTGCCTGGTCCGAGGCTGCCCGCCATGATGCCAGCCAGGGCGAAGGTTTCGGAGGACAGGTAGGCAGGGATGCGGCGAGGGTATCGCAGAAAGCGATGACATCGCTTTCGAAGCGATGGGTGGCTCGGTGGTTGGGGTCGAGGCGGAACGGGTTGTCGTTGACGACGACGTAGGGCTGCGGACGACAGCGGGCGAGGTAGTGCACCAGACGTTTCGACGTAGGCAGACCGCCGATGTGCAGGACGGCGTCGGCCGCGTGGGCCTGCTGAAAGGCTTCACTGCCCAGAACTTGATCGAAATATCCCACACGCTCCGTCGATACCGCACCGCTTCCCAGGCGAAGCTGCGAGCCGACATCGGGCAACAGCGGCCAGCACATTCGATCCGCCAGACGCAACACGGCTTCGCCCTGGGCAGGCGTGTCCAGCCTGCCCACCACGAGCAGGCCGCGTTCGACGTCGCGCAGGGTCTCGGAAAGCCGATCTATTGCATCGGGATCGACGGAGGATTGGGCCTCGGCGTACCGGGTGTAGGGCTGCCCGTCCCCGTGCCAGGGAGCCAAACCCGCTACGTATTGCCGATACGCCTGCCCGTCCGGCGTCGGCGCGAGGGGGTCGCGGAACATGCAGTTCAGATGGACGGGTCCCTGCGGAGTACGTAACGCGCGGTACACCGCCTGGTCGACCGTCGTCAATACCATCGCCGGGTCGATGGACGTCGTAGGCGCGGGCAGGTCGAAAAACCAGCGGGCGTAGTCGCCGAAAAGCTTGACCTGATCGATGGTCTGGTTGGCCCCCGTATGCCGCAGTTCGGGCGGGCGGTCGGCGGTCAGCAGCAGGAGCGGCACGCCGTCGGCAGCCGCTTCGACGACGGCGGGGAGTCCGTTGGCGACGGCGGTGCCCGAGGTGGTGATCCAGACCGCCGGGCGCCGGGTGGCCCGCCCGTAGCCGAGGGCCGAGAACGCAGTACCGCGCTCATCGTAATGCATAAGGTGCCGGGCCCCAGGGTGCGCGGCTACCGCCGTCGTCAGCGGCGTGCTGCGCGAGCCGGGTGCCAGACAGAAAAAGTCGACCCCGTTCCGGACTAACTCTTCGACGATGAGGTCGGCCCAGAGACGGTTGATGTTACTCGCTGTGCTTGCGTCATGGGTCATTTTGCTCGCAGACCCTGTGCTGAACTCGATTCAGTGCTCGCGTCATGGATCACTGGTAACTTCGTCCTCACCGATGACCGCTACCCTCCTGAAGCTACGCCGCATGGGTGTGCCGCAGGTCCAACCTGAGCACCTTGATAAAGTCGCTGATTTTGTGCTCGATCTCTCTCCACTCGCCTTCCGGCGTCGAGCCGGTCACGATGCCGGCTCCCGAGTACAGGGAGAGCCTGTGCGGCTGCACCAGGCCGGAGCGGATCCCTACGGCAAACTCGGCCGCCTCCGGCCCGATCCAGCCGACAGGCCCGGCATACCAGCCTCGGTCGAAGGGTTCGTGGGCGCGTATCGCAGCGATGGCCTCAGCCGAGGGATAGCCTCCGACGGCAGGCGTGGGATGCAGCGCTTGCAGCACGTCGAGGCTCGTTATTCCCTCCCGGAGCGTAGCCCGCACGCGGGAGACCAGATGCCGTCCACTGGTCAGCTTCATCTCCGAAGGCTCTGCATCGAGGTGAAAAGCGTCTACCAGCGGAGTTAACTCTTCCTGCATGCTGATGCGGACGTACTCGTGTTCGCGCCGGTCTTTGTCGCTTCGGAGCAGTTCTTCGAGCAGGCGCGCGTCGTCGCGGGCCGAGGTGCCGCGCGGCCGGGTGCCCGCCACCGCCTCGCTGTCCACCGTGCGTCCCCGGCGCCGAAACAGCCGCTCGGGCGAGGCCCCGACAAAGGCAGTCCCCTGGCCGGGTTGGAAGAAGAAATGAAAACAATCCGGCGTACCGGCCTTCAGGTTTTCGAGCAACACGACCGGATCCAGCGCTTCGCTAAAACCGAATGAAGCCTCTCGGGCAAAGACGACCTTGTCGAGGCTCGTCTCTGCAAAAGCCGATAACGCCCACCCGATCATACGGCCCCATCCCTCGGTATCCGGACGATCCTGCCGGCGCACGGGCATCGGCACCTCGCCGGGCAGGCCGAGCGCAGGAAACGACAGGCGGTCGATCTGCTCCAGCAGAGCCGGCCCACGGGCGAAGTCCGTCGGCAACACGAGGTTACAGGCGAGCGTCATGGCCTTGCCCTCATAGCGCACTTCGAAGCGCGGCAAGACGAACCGATAGGCGCCGAACGCATGCCAGGGGGCTTCGGCCGGCTGCGCCGGATCGAAGCGCACACCCCCGTAGTAGCGCACGCGGGCGTCGCAGGAGGCCAACACCGGGGTCAGTTGACGGCGCAACGCGTCTACCCCGGCCGGTGCCGGACGCATACATACGTCGGCCTCACCGACGGCGGCCGTTTCGATCTGCCCTTCGCGGCCCGACCAGTACATCCTGGCTGCCGTGGGCTGCGCCTGGAGCCACCGAAAAGGGTCGATGGGGGCCAGCGGCAGCTCAAGGCGGACGATCTGCCTGGCCGGCGTCGAGGATCCGTTGCGCCCGGCGAGCACACGCTGGACATGCCCCGCCAGCAGCCGGCGCGCCTGAACCGGATCCGATACGACATCCGGCGTGATGATGTAGTCTCGATCTATCAAGGTTTCTCGCGTACTACTTCCGTTTCAGATGCTTGAGAATCTCTCGCTCGATCCGATCGAATTCCGGTATCGATACCCCATGCGCCAACGCCGCACGGACGATGAAAGCACGCAGCACGTGATCCGCCACGGGCAACCGATAGAGGGTACGCCAGATCCGCCGGACGACCGGCCGGGTAGCCATGCGGACGAGCCCCCAACGCAACAGGATGAACCCGCCGAGCCCGACGCCGAGCGCCGCCATCTGCTGCTGCGCGGCCAACACACTCAACAGGACGACGTAGTAGACGGCCTGCACCATGACCAGGTCGAGGACCCGGAGCACCTGAACCAACGTCCGGCTCACAAACGACGGGCCGAGGCTTTCCCACCCCACGTACACGACCAGGACAACCAGCGAGGCGTACACCGCCGGCCCTACCCACAACATCACCGGCAGCAGCCACAACGCAATCGTCTGGGGCGACCGTAGCCATACCTCGGCCTGCGCTACGAGCCGTGCCAGCGGTTCGCGGTCGAAGACGGCGTCTGCATAGTCATGGAGCCAGGCCTCCCGCGTTCGGAACCATACGCCCGACGCGGTAAAGATGCCCTCCGGCGTATCGACGAAGGCGGCCTCAACCCTATGCATGCCTGCTCGTTTCACACCGATTCAACCATAAACAACGAGAGCCCGGGAAGGGATGAATATCGATACGGCTACTCGCATAAGGAAGGGTTGTTACGTAGCCGTCCGGCACAATCAGTAATTTCAATAATTTTTGAAAATCGAAAAAGTGATGTTTGCTGCCTGCGATCACGGATCGACCAGACGCTCATAGTACCGCACGGCCGGTGGCGAAACCGCAACGTAGCGGAGAGACAAATCTTCAGGGCGATGGATCGTCGGCTGAACCTGGCCCGTCGTGTCGGATCGGATGCGGTCATACGGAACCGTCGCATAGAAATCGGCGGCAACCTGCGCCGCGTCGTATTGCGAGAGCGGCACGCGGTAGGTCACGAGTACGGTAGGGGGGTCGAATTGCACGATCCGCTCCGTCGTCGGCACCTCGGTGGGTTCTATCCTGAGCACGCGCGAGGTTTCCGTATACGGCGAGGCCACCACCGTGAGCGTCGTGACGTCCTGACTCTTCGAGACCAGGCCGGCCAGGGTATCGACGAGCGGAATCATCACACGCAACGAGTCCTTCAACCCGGCGCGATGGAAAGACGCCGTGGGCCAGTAGGCCAGCGCTTCGATGAGCGAGCGAGCCCCCGAGACGACGACGGAATCCGGCGAAAGGACCGGGTTGGAAAAAAAATCGTACGCCTCCGCAGGCTCCACGACGACGCGGGAAAAGATAGGAATCGCCCGGGTGATGCGTGGCTCTTTGGCGAGACGGACGATGCCGGGCACGACGCCCTCCGCGTTGATGCCTTGCGGCAGCATGACCAGCGTGTTGAGATCAATCTCGTCTTGCTCCGCGTCGATCAAGAGGGTCGGCAGGTCGAAGCGAAGCCCGAGGAGGTCCATCCCTTCCCCGCGCACCTGAACCTGGACGGTGGCGGGCGGCAAGGTCGTCAACGCTTCGTCGCTGGGCAGGTTGATGACCTGTGTGGGTATTTCGAAGGGAACGGTATACGTCTCGCGGATGCTGAGCGTAAACCAGAGCACGATGGCGATGAACACACACATCGTGATGATGAAACCCCGCCCTTGCGGATTCTCATCGCCCGGCAAGGGTTCACGCTGCCTCCCCGTGAACCGCTCACGCAGCCATTCCAGCAAGATCTGCCCGACTGTTGAAGAATTAGACGACGCCACGCTTGCTCGTGCCCGGTTCGTTCCCCGTTAACCCAGGATGAGGTAAGAAATGACCCTCCTCGGAGCACGCTCCGAGGTATCCGTCTCAGGAAGCGGTTGCTTTCCGATGCACGCATCGGGGTAGGCGACCCGGAAAAGAATCAACAGCGCCCGAAGAGGTTTCCCGTTCAAGGCGTTCGTCGCCCCCCACCACAACACACAAACACGCTGTCAGCGGCGATTTGCCAGCAGATCGACGAGTTGCTGCTTGGTGGCTCGCGCAATCTCGCGGCCCTGTAAAGGGAAATCAGGCACCTTGCGTGCCAGGGTGCGGAGCGCACGCACCGTCATCTGGTCTAAATCCTTGGTGGACGCCGCCTTGCCGGATCCGGCCGCGGTGCTGGAGGCCGGAAGCTGAGGATCGTCGAGGTGCTGAAGCGCTCGGACGGCATCGTCGGGCCGGGGGATCACGTGGACGGAAACGACCTTGCCGACGCGCGCTGCCGCCGCCCGGCCTGCCTCAACGGCAGCTTTCACGGCGGCCACTTCACCCACAACCTGGACCGTGACGAGCGCGGCGACGGTGACTTCGAGTTGGACGAGCCGCACGTCGGCGGCTTTCACCATGGCATCGGCTGCCTCAAGGGCGCCGACGAGGCCGAGGGTCTCGACCATTCCCAGTGCAGTCTCTGTCGTAGAGGACATACGACGTACCCGTTAGCTACGGCAACCTGCGGGGCAGGTGCCATGCACGATGCGTCAGAGATCGGAGAGGAAGAAAAAACCGAAGGAGCGGACCGGTCAGTCGCCGCCGCCCGGCAAGACCTTTTCCACATCGCTGTGGGGACGCGGAATAACGTGGACCGAGACAAGTTCGCCCACCCGCTCGGCGGCGGCGGCGCCGGCGTCCGTAGCAGCCTTGACGGCTCCCACATCGCCCCGCACCATCACCGTCACGTACCCGCCCCCGATCTTTTCTTTGCCGATCAGCCGTACGCGCGCAGCCTTGACCATGGCGTCGGCCGCCTCGATGGCACCGACGAGGCCGCGCGTCTCAACCATACCCAGGGCGATTCCGTAATCTTCTGCCATTGCTGAATGTTCTGCTTGTGAGGATCATAGCCCCCCGCTACGCGCTCCTACGGGGTGGGTCGGAAAAGATCGGAGCAGGCTCCGACCGGCGCTGATCGAATATAGAAGCGCCCTCCCCGATTGTCAACTTGGGGCGCGGCTCGGGATCCCTTCATCGTTTCTCTGAAAAGCACCCCGGAGTTCGCTCCTGGCATGCCTCACCGTATGCTTTTCCACAGCGCCTGCATGTCGGCTCGCGTATACAAGCCGGTCACGACGACGAGCAGCGGATAGGCCAGGAGCAACCCGGTACGAACACCCAGCCGCAGCACAAAGGGGCCCTGGAGACTGGGTTGCCCGAGGGCATAGAGCCCGCCGATCAACCCGATCACGACGACGTACACCCCCCACGGAAAGCCAATCTGCACGTCCTGGCGTGCAAAGTAGGCAGCACCGAGCGCGAGCCCAAGGTACGCCAGGAACGTCGCCAGCGCCGCGCCGAGAGCGCCCAACCGGGGAATCAGGGCCAGGTTGAGCAACCCGTTGAGCACGGCACCGGCCAACACGTTGAGGCTGAGGGCTTTCGTGCGCCCGGCGGCATAGACGATGTTGATGATGACGTAGTAGACCCCGTAGTTCATAAAGCCGAGCGCCAGCAGCAACACCAGGGAGTCCGCCTGGAGGTACAGCGGGTCGGCCGGAAGCACCCGGGTGAGGTCGTAGGCCACCATCGACAACCCCAGCGTTGCCCAACCGGTCCAGATGACGTAGTGCCGGAGCGCCTGGCGATGCATGCGGCCGTCCTGGGAACCCTCACCGAGCGCCTTCAGGCCGATGACGGAGAAGGCGAGGTTGAAGCTCTGCACGAAGAGCAGGTTGAGGACACCCGCCAGCCGCGCCGCCCACTCGTAGACCCCCAGGGCTACCGCGTCGGCCAACCACTTGAGCAAGTAGCGATCACCGGCGTTGAGAAACCAGCCCGCCAGGCTGGCGATGACCAGCGGCGCGCCGAAGCGCATCAGGGGGCGTATGAGCCGGGATTCGAACCGCCAGGGGACCCGCAGCAGCATGACGCCGACGAGCACCGCCATGCTCACGCCGGCAGCCAACGCGTAGGCGCCGATCAACCCCGCCAGCCCCAACCGCATCACGACCATCAACCCGTACGCCGCGCCCATGAGCACCAGCATCTCGCCGCCGGTAGCCAGGACGTACCAGCCGGCGCGTTCCCGCACCCGCAACAGCATCAACGGGATTGCTCCAATCACCTTGAACACGACGTAGAGCGCCATGAGGTGCACCAGCCCGGCCTGTGCGGGACTGCCGAGCAACACGCGGCTGAGCCCGGGGGCGACCAGCCACAGCCCGCCCAGGGCGGCTGCCGCCGCGCCGGTAGTAGCGAGCAGGCTCGTGAAGGGCAAGGCGTCCTGCTCGGCCGCGTAGTCCGGGTCCGTCATGAACTTGAGCAACCCGTTCCCCAGCCCGAAGCCGACGACGTAGATAGCCAGCTGCGCCGTGACGAACAGGAGGCTGAAATACCCGAACGCTTCGACGGAGAGATAGTCCGGGTTGAGATAAAAGACGGCCAGAAACAACCCGCTCGCTTTCAGCGCGACGTTGCCTGCCGCATAAAGTCCGCTCTGGCGCAAAAGACGGGATGCAAGGTCTTTCATCAAGTCACATCGATCAAGGGTTGGTTTGCATCCGTTCGTTTTTCAACGACCGATACAGCGAGACCAACCCTTGCACCGTCGCATCCCAGTGATAATGTTCAAGGACAGCCGTGTGCCCTCGGCGACCCATCGCCCGGGCGGCTGCGCGATCCGCAGCGAGGGTCAATAGCGCATCGGCCAGGGCATCGGCATCGCCGGCCGGGTAGACGAGCCCGGCCTGTACGGCTTCGACAATGCGTTTGAGGGGTCGGCAGTCGGTGACGACGACGGGTTTTTCCAGATACATGTAATGGAACAACTTGTGGGGAATCGTTGCATCGGTGTGGACCGTCTTGAGGTGCGGCACCAGGCACACGTCACTGCCAAGCAGATAACTCTTCAGGCGTGCCTGCGGCTGCCATCCTTCAAACCGTACGCAGCCGGCAAGGCCCAGGCGACCGGCCAGGGTTTCCAGTTCCGGCCGTATTCTACCGTCGCCGACGAGCACAAGCAAGGCACCGGGATGTACAGCCAGCAGGCGCGGCATCGCCTCTAGCACCGAGGTCAGCCCGCGATGCACGTCGAACGCACCCGTATACGTAATCGTCAGGTCGGAACGGATAGCCGCTACCAGACCTTCTTCTACAGCATACCCCTCAAACGCTGAACGCTTGACGGTGTTAGGCACGACGGTGATCCTGGCCGGGTCGACGCCGAGCCTCAGGTTGCGTTCCCTGGCTTCCTCAATGACCACAACCAGTCGGTCGACCGCATTGACCCATTGTTTCTCGACGCGCTCCCAGCGTGGGATGCTCACAACCAGCTTTCCCGGAAAGCGCGTGCTCCAGGCATAGTGCTTCAGGGCTTCCACCCAGTTCTCGTGCAGATCGCCGACGACCGGGACACCCAGCCGACGCCCGGCGCGGATCCCGCCCCCGAAGAGGTAGAGATCATGCAGATGCAGGGCATCGAACGGGTATTCGGCGTAGACTTGCCGGATCTGTCGATCAAGATACCAGGACAACACGGGGATCGTGCCCGCCAACCCTCGCATTTTGTTGCGCACTTCTTTGTGAAGCCGATCCCGAAAGAGATGGATGCCGCGATAGGTCTCACGGATCGGCCGGTCGTCGGGCGCTATAGCCAGCAGGGCTACTTCGAAACCCGCCTCGATCAACGAGCGCGCTTCATTCTCGACCCGGATGTCTGGAGGAAAGGCATGGTCGAGTACCATGAGCAGCCGGAAGGGCGTGCCGGTCGAAGCAGGCATAGGTATGCTTCCCTTGCTGAACCTTACGAATACGCCTGAATCAACAGGCGCGCGATTCGTTCCGACGCCGTCCCCCCGGGTGCCGCCCCGAAGGTTTGCGGGGGACCGCTCGGCGACTGTGCGGCAGCTGCCGCGATGGCCGCAGGATCGCTGCCGGCAAGCCGGTTCCAGCCATGGTCGAGCGTCTCGACCCATTCGGTCTCGGTACGCAGGGTCACGCAGGGAACGCCGAGCCAGAAAGCCTCTTTCTGGAGCCCGCCGCTGTCGGTAAGCACACGGCCGGCCTCGCGTACCAGCGTCAACATGGCAAGATACCCGACCGGCTCCATGAGCGTTACGTTGGACGGGACGGCGAAGCCGCCCAGCCGTCCCCGTGTGCGCGGGTGCAGCGGCAACAACACGGGCCCGCCGAGCCTGCCCAGGCCGTCGAAGATGCCGGCCAGCCGGGCCGGGTCGTCGGTGTTTTCGGCACGGTGGACGGTTGCGAGATAATACCCCCGGGGCGCGTGCGCCGTCAGGGCGGCAAGCGGCTGGCGGGTTACGGCCCGGTCGGCAAAATAGCGGGTGGCATCCAGCATCACGTCGCCGGAGAGATGGACGCCGTCGACGATGCCTTCCCGCTCCAGGTTCTCGACGGCGGTACGGGTGGGGCAAAAAAGGTGTTGGGCCAGCCGGTCGGCGACGATGCGGTTCACCTCTTCGGGCATCCGCCGGTTGAACGAGCGCAGCCCGGCCTCGACGTGGGCCAGCGGCAGGAGCATCTTGGCCGCGACGAGCGCCCCCGCCAGGGTGCTGTTGGTATCGCCGTAGACGACGACGCCGTCGAAGGCCGTCTGCGCCCGGAGGTAGTCTTCGAGTTGCGTCATGACGGCCCCCGTCTGCACCGCATGGGTGCCCGAGCCCACCTCCAGGTTGACCGACGGCTGCGGGATACCCAGTTCGTCGAAAAACACCTGGCTCAACCCGGCGTCGTAATGCTGGCCGGTATGGACGAGCACCTCCTCGATACCGACCTCGGCCAGGGCGCGGCTCACCACCGCCGCCTTGATGAACTGGGGCCGAGCCCCGACGATGGTGCAAAACCGCATAGCTTGCGTTCGCTAAAGAATGGAGGAGACCTGCCTGCGCCTTCTTGCCTGAATACGGTCATCGGCTCCGTGATTCACGACGTCACCAAGGTATCAAAAAGCGCAGCGAGTTTCCCGGTGAGAACGCGTCGGTCGTAGGCTTTCAGGGCCTCGGCATCGGGACGCGGAGGCGGATCGCCCCGGGCCACGCGGGCTGCTTGTTCGGCCAGAAAAGCGGCGATGCCGTCGGCATCTTCGTGCTCGAAGACACGACCGCCCTGCGTCTCGTCCAGAATCCGGCCCAGGTCGCCGGAAGGTGGTGCCAGCCCGAGCACAGGAATCCCGAGCGCCAGATATTCAAACATCTTGGCCGGCGTCACGCCCTCGTTGTGCTCGACGCGCTGTACCGCCACCATCAACACGTCGGCCTCGCGCATGTGGGTGATGGCTTCAGCGTGGGGGACGTAGGGGACGACGCGGAGGGCCTCGCCCAGCCCGGCGGCGCGATAGGCCGCCGGGATCGACGCATCGACGTGCCCGACGAAGCGGATCTCCAGGCCGGCTTTCCAGGCGGGATCGGCCTGCGCACGGCGTGCCAGGGCCTCGACGAGGCCGGGGGCATGTTGCTGCGCGGAGAGCGTCCCGACGTGGGCCAGCACAAAGCGATCCGTTCGGCGTGGAGGCGATGCAGCGGCGTCGGCGATGTCGTCAGGGTCATACCCGTTGGGAATGGTTTGATACCGGCGCAGGGCGGCCTTGGCCGTCAGCAAGCGGCCCACCCCGTCGCTTACGGAGATCACCGCATCGGCCGTCGCGAGCACGGAACGCTCCAGCGCGGCATCGAGACGCCGGGCCAGCGCGGTATGCGGCAAGTCCTGATAATAGCTGATGTCGGTCCAGGGATCCCGCAGGTCGGCTATCCAGGGCGTCCCGCAGCGGCGGCGCAGCGAACGCCCGACCAGTTGCGTCGAATGCGGAGGGCTGGATGTGAAAATCAGGTCGAAAGCCCCCTGCCGCACCAGCGCCGTAGCGGCACGCCGGGCAAAAGGCACCCAGCCGACCCGTGCATCGGGCAGGAAAAGGTTGGCGCGGACCCAGCGCGCCAGGTGTTGCCGCCGCCCTGCCTGTGCGTCTTCCTTGACAAAACCGACACCGACGGTCTCCTCTTTCGCCCGGCCCTGAAACCGCGCATACACGGCGTAGGGATCCCAGGATCGCGTCCGGACCACCTCCATCGCGTCCGGGACCTCCCCGGCAAGCGTCGGATCCCGGTCCGGGTAGGCGGCGTGTTCGGCGGCGACGGTCAGGACTGTAGGCTGCCAGCCGAAATCCGGAAGGTACTTGACGAACTTCAGCACACGCTGGACGCCAGGCCCGCCCGACGGCGGGAAGTAATAGCTGATGACCAGCACGCGCTTCACGGTCGCTCGAATCGCTCGATGAGAGGGACGGCATCCGCAGGAACCATGACGTGATCGTTGGCCGCCGCATGGCCGTGGCCCAGGCGCTCTACCGGCACCAGCCCATCGGGCTCGGCGCAATACATCCGGTATTCGTGCTGCTTGAAAAGGGCATCGAGGGCCTCCTCGATCTTGCCGGGCAGCACTTCGCACAGGATGATGGGGCGATGCGTGCTCAAGACCTGCCGCCCCCCCGCCAGCACGAGATGTTCGCTCGCCTCGGTGTCCAGCTTGATCAGGTCTACCTTCGCCCCCCCTCGCGTGCCCATGAAATGATCCAGCGTCTCCGTCGGCACCTCGAAGGATTCGACGATGGCGGTGCGGGCAGCCTGCGCTTCGTCAAGCGCGCCCGTACTGGTGAGATGATCGGGTACGTCCAGAAATTTGGGATTCTTCGACGCAAAAAAACGCGCGGTACCTGCCGTATCGGACAGCGCTACCCGAAGCGGTGTGGCATAATTACAGCCGTTGAGGACCAGGTTCCTTTTGAGATACACGAACGCCGCCGGCAACGGTTCGAAGCTGATGATCTCGATGCGCGGGTTGAAGGCCGCCGCCAGCACCGAATAATAGCCGATGTTGGCACCCACATCCAGAAACAGCCGCGCCTCCCGGACGAGTTCTCGGAAAATACGGACCAGGTTGTACTCAAAACCGGTTACGCCTTGCCAGAAAAGAACCTTGGCGAGATAGCTCGTCGGGTTGCAGGCCAGCCTGATGCGCTTCCCCTCCCCCACTTCGACCGTAATCATGCCGGTCACCGGAAACTGCCATCCCTCCGGCACGAACCGGGCGACCGGCCTCAGCGCCGAGCGAAGCCCACGGTTGATGCGTGAATCGTAAAGTAGATGCATGCCGGGGGCTCCCCGATAGTGCAATGGACGCTAAGCCGCTTCGTCTTGAACGCCGCCGGGTTGCCGACGGCGATACCGCGCGAGGCCGAGCAGCGCCAGGACACCGCCGTAGACCAGCAGGGTCGAGAGCCCGGAGAGCCAGAGACTCAGGCGATAGCTGGACGGCTCGAAGCGCATCACGACGTCCTGCGTACCGGCAGGGATCGGTACGGCCCGAAGCAGATAATCGGCGCGGTAGATCGGCGCGGGTTCGCCGTCAACGTACGCATGCCAACCGGCCGGGTAATAGATCTCACTGGCGACCAGCAGACGCGGCGCATCGGTCCCTACCGACCAGGCGATCTCGCGCGGCCCAAACCGCTGCAAGGCAACCGTCGCCGTGCTGGTCGAGTCGACGGGCGTCACGGCAAAATCGATGGGTTCGGCCAGGATCGCCGTACGATGGGGGTCGAACGCCGGGCTTTGCAGGCGCGCCCACGTCTCCTCCGGCGTAGCGATCACTTCGGTCTCCCCGACCAGGAACGCGCGCGGCAGGGCATCGGGATTTTCGAGCACGACGAGCCCGGTCGACGCGCTGCGATAAACTTCGCGGGTACCCGGCAACGGAGCCCGCGCGACGATATACCGCGTGCTGAGGAGGTCCAGCGCGTGCTCGCTGGGTTGCCCGGTCGAGGGGTCGAGGAAGAGATGCTCGACGTAATCCTGAAAGAGCCGGAGCTTGGCCCCGCTATATCCCCCGAGGGACTCGTAATGGTAGGAGGGCCGGGCGTTGGACGTCCAGTCCGGCCTTTCGAGCGAAAGCACGCGGAAGTGACCGCTGCCGCCGGCCGCGTCTCGTTGTTGCAGGATGAACTGATCGAAGTCCGATAACGGTATCTGGGCCGCCGGATCGGACGTAGGCTTGAGCTGATCCGCATTGTAATACCGGCGCCCCACCCCGCCCAGATCGAGGGCGACGAGCACGACCAGCGCCGCCTGCATCGCCCAGCCGGGCAGTTTGCCCATGCGAAAAGCAACCAGCGCCCCGGCCGCCAGGAGTAGAAAAAGGAAAGTGCGCAGCGCATCGCCCCTGAACAGGTCGGCGCGCGGCTGGACGATCTGCTCCTGGTAGAGTTGGTCCGTAGTGCTGATCACCTGCGGGTCATCGGCCGGGCGTTGCATCTGCCCGGCGATCGACTGGAGCGCCTGTTCGAACTCGCCCTCGCGCTCAAAGTCGAAAAAGAACCCTTTGCCCAGATAGAACACCAGCACGAGGCCCAGGGCCACCCCTACGGCGATGTAGACCGCCTTCGTCTTCTGCTGCTCCGCCTCCACGGACGGCTCGGGCCGCACCACGGCATACAACCCGATTCCCGCGAGCACCGCCAGCACGAACGCGACGATGCTCAACCAGGTCTCCGGCACGCGAAAAGCGTCGAAGAGCGGAAAGGCGTCGTACATCAGCCGGTTGAGCGCTTCGAAGTTTTCGCCGAGCGCGAAGCACATCATCAGCACGGCGCTGATCGCCAGGGCCCGGACGGCGCGGCGGCGGTAACACCCCATCGCCAGCCCGGCCAGGAGCAGCACGATGCCGCCGACGTAGTGCGGCCCTCCGGTAAAAATTTTGCCGCCCCAGTAGGCCGCCGAGCCGCCATAGGCGTCGGCAATGAGCAGGGTGATCATTTCGCCGAGACCCTGGCTCCAGCCCATCGCATACGACCAGTCGAGGCCGCCTTCGCCCCCCCCGGTCGCGGCCCCCCGGATGCTGTACCGGTTGTATTCGTACGTCGAAAGGTAGGGCTGGGCGACCATGAGTACGGCCAGGACGGTGCCGAGCGCCAGCCATCCGGTCGTCACCGCAAACGCCCTGGCTTCGCCTTTTCGGAGCGCCCCCACCCCCTCGACGATCCACCAGATACCTAACAGAAAAGCCAGGTAATACGTGATCTGGACGTGGTTGGCCCGCAGATTGACGGCCAGGGCTACGGCGAAAAGCAGCCCCGCCAGCAAGCCCGGCTTGCGCAGGGCATAGACAAACGCCAGCACCACCCACGGGGCATAGCATAGCGCGATAAACTTGGTGTTGTGCCCGGCCACCAGGATGATCGGCAGATAGGTCGTCAGCCCGTAGGCACAGGCGGCCAGCACACTGCTCAACGCGTCTCGGGTCAGGAAAAAGACGAGCCCATAGGCGCCCAGGAGCAGAAAAAGGAAGTGCGATACGGGCCAGAGAAAACGCCGGAGCACATCCGCGACCTGATCGATCTGCGGAATCTTTCTGGGCAAGGAGATGACGTAGCCCGGCATGCCGCCGAAGACGTTGGTAGCCCAGAGGGCCTCCTCGCCCGTCTCCGCGCGGTATTGCAGCATCGTCTCGGCGCCGGCCCGCCAGCCCACCGTATCCGTCGCGACGATGGCTTCGCCGGAAAAAAGCACCGGTGCGAAAAAGCCCACCGCTACGACCAGCAGCATCCCCAGGCAGATCCCGTGCCGGGCCGCCTCGGAGCGCTGCGTCCACCACGAGGCCTGGAGGGTCTTCTCCGACGGCTTCACCCTTGCCCTGGCCGGCCTATCTCCCTTCGTCTTTTTCTTCTTCTGGGCCATGGTTGCGATTTTGCATTTCGGATTTTGGATTTTGGATTGGCGAAAAAGAGCGCTCCAAAATCCCTTAATCCAAAATCTAAAATAGGCTCATTCGATCACCTTCGGGACGCGGAAGTAGTCGCCATCGGCGTCGGGGGCGTTGCGCAGGGCTTCCTCGGGCGTAATCCGTTGCAGGGCGGTGTCCTCGCGATCGACGTTGTACAGGTCGAGGACGTGCGCCATGGGAGCCACGTCGGTAGTGTCCAGTTCGTTCAGCTTATCCATGTAGGCCAGGATCTCGCTCATCTGCCCGGCCAGGTGATGCTCTTCGGCTTCGGTAAAACGAAGCCGGGCCAGGGCAGCGATGTAGCGCACCTCATCAACGGAAAGAGCCATGATCCATGTGTTTCTGCGTCACCGCGTGGTGGGGAAAAAGATGACCACGACACATCAGGACGCGCCCTGCAACGATAGAACGCACTCTCTACGGCGACACCTGCGTGCTGTTCCTAGGCGACGCGCCGGGGATGTGCACGCCGAGGTGCCTTGGATCTCGCGCCGGCATCTCCTACCTTGCCCGGCCAACGCCGGCTGTGGTGTTGGCGTTCGTGACGTGCCTACACCGCCCCCGTGCTCAAACTCCGCGTGAATCTACCGCATCCGGGCAACGAACGATGAGACTTTGCCTTCTCCTGCCTCTCGCGCTCCTCCTGGTGCTGAGCCCGGGTCTTGCGCTTCCCATCCATGCCCAGCAATGGACGGGGGCGCTCAAGATGGGAGGCACCGTGACGCGCTTCAGCGGAGAAACCGTCTCCGAGGATACGAACTTCGAACCGCGCACCGGGTTGGCGGGCGGAGCCGCCATCGGATACGACTTCGGCAACGGGTTTGCCCCGCAACTCGAATTTCTCTACGTCCGCAAAGGTGCCTATTTCGATGCAGACATCCAGGTCGGCGAGACCCTCGTCCCGCTCCGCATCCGTTCCGACATCACCTATCTCGAAGTGCCCCTCCTGCTCCTGTATCGCTTCGAAACCGGCGGTTACGTCCACCCCAAGCTGTTCGCCGGGCCGATGATTGCCTTCCGGCTGAACGCGCGCATTCAGCTACGCACCCGTGGTTCAGACATTACGCAGGCCGAAGACGACAACTCGCTGGAAGACCGGGACTTCGGCGCCGTCGCCGGGGGCGGGGTCGAGTTCGACCTCAGCGGCCAGCGGCTTTCGGTAGAAGCGCGCGTGGCCCTCGGCATGGCCGACATCACCAAGCCCGACCCGGATTTCGGCGATGTAAAGCGCCATAACCAGGGCATCGAGATCCTCGTCGGGTTTGTCTTTTAAAATATCGCGCCCGGCAACGCGAACCCAAACATACCCGCCATGGGAAACAGCCTCTCAGCCTCGGGTAACGGTTCGCATCATCCGGATCAGGTCGCCGGCCATGCGGAGCCCTTGCCGGGCCGGTGAACCCCGGGGCATCACCAGGCTGACCGGCCCGGCAAAGCCCCGGGCCTGCACGATGCGCAGTTGGGCGGGCCAATCGACGACGCCTTCGCCGAGCGATGCCGTGGTCCACGCTCCGTTGTGTTCGGCGACGTTGTAGCACCGTACCAGTTCGACCCGTTCGGCCACCGCCTGGAGTCCTACCTGCGGGTCTTCGCCGGCCTGAACCGCCGCGCCCGGATCCCAGGCGGCACCTACTGCCGGATGATCGACCTGCGCCAGCAACTCGGCCAGCATCGCGCCGGTGGCATGTGCCATTCCCGTCTCGTTGAGGACGGCGACGACGATGCGATGCCGGGCCGCTGCCTCGCCCACCCGTTGCAACGCCTCCACGACCCCAGCCCGCTCGTAGGCAGCACTCGCGCCGAAAGCAGAGATGACGACCTGCCCGCATCCGATACGCCGGCAGAAACCGAGCGTCTCCGCAAACTGCGCCACCTCGTTGCGCCACACCGCTTGTTCCTCAACCATTCCTTCAAACATGCCGGGAACGACAGCCACCGCCGGTACGTCGTGATCCGTCAGGCGCCGCCGGAGCTTTTCTTCGTTGACAAAAGGTACCCGACTGGAAGGCCCTCCTACGGTACGCAGTTCAAGGCCCTCAAGCCCCCACAAGAGCGTGTAGTGCAAAGCACGGTCCAGGTCACTTGTGACGGTATCGGTCAGCCAGGCAGGCAGCATCGACGAAGGATGAATGGACGAAGGATGAGACGAATGGGCGAAAAATGGGGCATCCGGCATTCATACGTTGTCATTTATCATGCGCCGGCGGAATGCGCAGGGTATCGGCATCGACGGGCATAAACGGCGCGGAAGTAGCCGCTTCGCGCAGGAGCAACGTATGCATCGAATCGGCCAGCAAGCGGGCACGCACCACCCCGGCGTCGATCAAGTCCGAAGTGCGGGGAGGTGACCTCCGGGCGACCTCCTCACCGGATGGCCGGAGCGTACGCTGGCGGGGCGACCTGCGAGCCGGTAACAAAACAACGCCTGGCGCATTGAGGGCACCTTCGGAGGTCGTCAGGGCGTAGAGAGGCAGGTTTTTATCGGCCAGCATCCCCCGCACGGCCGGTTCGTCGGCGGCATCCAGGCCGGCGTAAATGACCGCCCGCGTATGCTCGAACGGCCAGAGGGGATAGCGTAAATAGGCTTGCAAGCCGGCGTATCCCTGGCGAGCTCCCGAGAAAACGGCAAAAAGGAGGGTTCGCTCGGGCATCGACGCGAAGCGTGCAAAGGTTGCGTACTGCCGGGCTACTTCCAGCAACGCAGCCGTACCCGTGCCGAGGTGCCCGGCGTCCAGCATCGGTACACCGGCGAACGTACCGATGGCGTCAAGGTCGGCGCAGACGATGACGAGTTCTCTGGCCCGAACCGGATGCCGACCGGGCACATAGGCCAACACATTGATGGCTCCGGCCTTCGGGTATTCGGCTGCGTCGATGTAGAACCGGACGGGCTGCGGCAGCCTCCAGGTGCGTTGCAGGGCGTTTTCCAGATGATCGGCCAGTGTACGAGGCGTGGCCCCCATCAACCGAACCACGGTCTCAGGCAAGATATGGATGACCAGCAGCCCGTGTATGGGTGCAGCGGCCGGTTGCGGCTCGAAGGGCCCGACGCTCAACACCACCCGAGCGCCGGCGTCGCGCAGCGTTTCCAAATACTCCGACGGCGTAGCCGCCGCCGGAAGCACGACGGCCTCGTCCGGGTGTAGTCCGGCGGCAGCCTCGGCACCCTCGCCCGGCGGGCTAAACAACAAGCCTCGGATGTCGACCTGCCCGGAATCACTCCGCCCATCGGGCAAAAAGTCGATCCCGGGATACAGCGCAAGCGTATCGCTCCCGAGGACCGCCAGGGTCGCAGCGCGTATCTCGTTGATGGATGTAAGATAGATCACCTGGGCATTGCCTCCAACGGCGGCCTGAAGCTCGAACTCTGCCATACGGGCTGCTACGTAGGCGGCCGCCGTGGCATAGCCGGCGGTGCCCGTTGCCCGCCCGGCAACGTCGGAGCCGTTGAAAAACCGGAGATGCTCGTACAACGCCTCATCGCTCCATAGCCGCTGCGCCAGGGTCGAACGCGGCATAACGTCCGGCGCAGGCAGGGTCCGGCATGCCGCACCGATCCCTCCGAGACCCAGAAGGCCCAACAAGACACCCACGATGAATCGAAGACGCATGATGAATAGGGGTTACACGACAAAATTAAACGTATTATTGCACAACCGTTTCCTTTTTTTTAAGATGCCCTGGCCCATGGGGGACGGGTCGTCACGGATGCTCCCCTGCGTCATTCATCGTCTGCTCACCGATGTCTCGCCCTCTGTACGCCCACATCGCCGCAATGCGCCATCAACTTCGGCGCATCCAACGAACCGCTGTGGTGGCCCTGGTAGCGGCCTTGCCCTGTGCCGGGATCATACTTTCGTCGCCTACGATGGAGTGGTCTCACCTGATGCTGCTCCTGATGCTGGTCGGCTATCTTGCCGCCAAGGTACGACGGCTCCTCCGAACCCGGAAGGACACCAAGCAATTGCGCCTGGAAGAACAGTTCGTCCGGCACGGCCCGGCCCCGAAGCACGTCCGCACCTGCGTATGCCGCCGCAGCCACCTGTGGACGCGCAGCCTCACCCTCAAGGGCCTGAAAGTTCTCTACAAAGAAGCCCCGAGAAACCAGGTGTCGCACGAAGAATTGCCCGGCCACGTCCGCGCCTGCTTCCTGCGGACGTTTGACGGGCTGCGCCCCCCGCCCCTCCCCGTGGATCTGATCTGGCTCTCGATGCTGGGGCTTTTCTGGCTCTGGGTCGTCCCGGAAAGCATACGCCCCGTCACGTCGCCCCTCACCTTCCTGAGCGTGTCGCTCTTGCTGGGCATGCTCGTGGCAGAGGTGATCCAGGCCATCCTCTACGCCGACCTGCGGAGCGCCTTCGACCATTTTGCCGACCTGCTGCGCGACTGGACGCTGGTACGCCCGTTCGACGAGGTCTTCCGCCCCGTAGACCAGAAGTCGTACCGCCATGTCCTGCTCTATCGCTCCGCCATGCCGGCCCTGAGCGCCCTCGCTCTATGAAAAAAGCCGCGCCGGGGTAGACCCCGGCGCGGCTTTGCAGCACCCTCATTTCCCACCGGCCAAGCACCCTTAGCGGGGCGACTTACCCGTCATCTTGCACTCCTCCTGGAACTCCGGATTACAGTCCTGGCTGACCCCTTTGATGTCCTGCTCCACCTTCCGGCGCCAGCGTTCCAGCATCTCGTTGTCGAACGGACGGTCCTTGCGCTGGCGAAGGGGATCGACCAGTTTGGCCCGCAGGAGAATGACCAGTTCGCGTTGGATCTTGGTCTTCTGCGTCACGCTCACCAGGTACCGGATGCCGAAGAACCAGCCCGGCAGGTCCTTCAGGAACGGGATGCCCCGGCGGTTGACCACCTCGTCGGTCGTGTAGAGCCCGCCGATGACGGTCTGCTCGCCATCGAGCAAAAGGATCTGCGTGTTGGCAGTGCTGCGGTCAACGACGGGGCCGGCCAGCGAAATCTGCCCGGACGAGTTTTCGACCTGGACGTTGAGGTGGATGAAGTCCATCGTCGGCGCGCCGACGGTGTCGATGATCGCCTCGGTAATCAAGGTGGGCTGGACGTCGATGATGATGCCCGTCGAGACGAACTGCGTGAGCGTGTTGCCCGAGAAGTCGCGTGTGACGAACGGAAAGTCGGTGCCGATCTGGATGCGCCCCTGCTGGCCGCTTTGCACGGTCACACTCGGGTTGGCGATGGTTTCACCGGCGCCTTCGGTTTCGAGAAAGCGGAACAGCTGCGTCAGCGTGGCGACGTCGAACTGATCGGGCATGAGCAGGTAGTTATCTACCGCGTTGGCCAGGTCGTCGGTCTGTACGAAAAAGCGCGGAATGGTGTTGAGCTGCCCGGATCCGCTCCCGCCGTCAACGCCACCGGTCGTCTGCCCGCTACCCGCGCCCCCCCCGGCGCCCCCCCCGCTGGCGGTCTCGCCGCCGAAGAAGACGTTCCAGTCGGTACCGATGTCGCGGGCCTTGGTTTTGTTAATCGAGAAAAGCACGGCGCTGATCTGGATCTCGCGGGTGTCGAGCGTGGCCGGCACCTCGGGCGTCGGCGCCAACCCGGAGCCGGGCTGTTGGACCTGGAGCGGCGCGTCCGCCTGTGCTTCTTCGACGATGTAGAAGCGGTCCGTCTCCCGGTAGGCCAGCCTGTTGAAGTTCAGCACCAACTCAAAGGCATCGAAATACTGCATCCCGGAGATGGCGATCCCGATGGGAAACTGCCGCGAATCGGGGTCGATGACCTGCTTGTTGTTGACCCGCTCAAAGATCGGGTTGAGAAAATCGACAAACTGGGTAAACGGCGTCTCGGGACGAAAAGAGACGAGCTGGTCCGGCGGGATATAGCCCCGGATGTCACGCTCTCGCGGTACGTCCTGGGCGTGGCTCGGGATACTGCTAAAGACAAGCGACGGCACAAAGGCGGCGGCCAGGATCAACAGGTTGAAGGAGGAACGTATGGTCTGCTGTTTCATTACGATGCCTTTTCGTTAACGGGCGCGGGGCTGACGAGACGACGTCACGCGGAGGCTGGTCTGTCTCGCCGGAACCAACGCTCCGGGGGGGTTACAGGCGGTCTATGTTGGCCGGCACACAAACGGGTTGCGCACCGACGGACGTCCACGCCGTAGGCGGTTAGTTGATGTCCGGGGCCCGGCGAATCGACCCAAGCGACTGCCGGTTTTGCTCGCCGGATTGCAGATACAACTCTACCGCGTCGATGATGCCGCCCTTGTTGAGCCGGGCTTCGACGCGTCCTTCCGTCGGGTCGATCTCGACGATCTGCCCCAGATAGACATCTTCGCCCACGCCGACGCTGCGATACTGGCTGCCTTCCTGGAAGACGGCTTTTCCTGCGACGATCGAGATCAACTGCGCCTGCTCTATGTTGATGAGCCCGTGCGTATTCGGGGGCAGCCGGTCCAGGATCAACGGGAAGAACGGGTTCAGGTCCGGGCGGCGGGACGGTAAGATCGCCTGCGGCACAGGAGGCAACTCGCTCTTGGCCCGGCTGATCGGTAAGTCCCCGGACGGTTCGGCAGGGCCCTGCTGGTTAGGCGCGCTCATGCCATCGGCAGCGCCGTAGATCGCGTCGATCTGCATCTGGAAGGAGACCATCACCTGCATCACCTCATTGCCCGTCTTGGGGTCTTCGGTGATGATGTCCATATGGACGAGGGTCACCTCGGGGATGCGATAGAAATAGCGGTTGTTTTCCAGTTCCCAGACCACCCGGTACAGTTCGGAGAAATACCCCCGGCCGCTGACGCTGAAGCGGTGGAAGCTGTAGTCTCCTTCATTCTGGGTGCCGGAGTTGGAGACGTCGAAGACCTCGAAGCCCGTATCGGTCAGTTCGTTCATATACCCGATCACTTCGGGGCCGGAGAGCGTCGGCGGGATCACTTTGTAGCGCGCTTTCCACTTGTTGAGCGCGTTGTCGGCTTTCTCGGCGGAGAGGGAGTGCTCGCTGATGAGCGAAGCCAGTTCGGCCTGCTTCAGGCGGATGACCTTCCCGGCTTTCTCGACCCGCTCGAGTTCATCGGGCTGTTTGAACATCGTGACGTAGACACCGGCCACGATGATGCCCACCCAGATGACGGCCAGGATGATGATGTTGTAGATGACTTTGGTAGACATAACAATCGGTGCGGCGCTAGGTTGGGGGAAGACGCAAGCTGGGGGTCGATCCGCTCCGTCGGGGGGTTATTGCCCGAGAGCCGTCGAGGTGATCGGAACACTTTCGGCCGCGGCTTTCTCAGCCTCAGCCACCTGCTGGCGGAGGTATTCTGCCGCCTTGGGCAACCCTTGTTCGAGCGGCACACTCATCTTGAAGGAATACACCGGCCACTCTCGAATCTCGGAGAACGTCAGCGTGCTGATAGAGCCGCCGAGGTGCTCGGCCAGTTCGACGACGCGGTCGCGGGCGGTAGCGTTGCCGGAGACTTCGATGCCGCCTCCCCGGGGGTTCCAGCTCTCGATCCAGATGCCGGAGACGACCGAGACTTCGTCGGATACCTTTTCGAGCGCCCGGCTCCATTTATCGCTCCCCATGAGGAGCCCTTCGAGCACGTTGATGGCGCGCATATAGCGGGCATGCACGGCCTCCAGGCTGTCGATCTTGGCCTGGAGCGTCTTGGCATCCACCGTCAACGGCCCCGTATCTTCCTGGAAGGCCTGGATCGTGCGCTGATACCCCGCAATCTCATTCTCCAGCGTGAAGTACCGCGCCATAAAGAAAAGGACCGTGCAGAACAACACCGCGTAGAGCGCCAGCACGTGCCAGGTCACCGGCAACGTGATGCGCCGCCGCAGGAGTTGGCGGGGCAGCAAGTTGACGTCTTCGAAAACCCCTTTGTAGCGGGCGTCGTCGATGAGGCGAAGCCCGACGCCGACGGCCGGCAGCATCGCGCCGGCGGCTACGTCGGCCGCATACTCGTCTTCCAGCTCAGGGACGTACTGCCGCATCGACTCGACGCGGGCGTCCGGGAAGAACATCTCAAAGCTCTCGATGAGGTCGTCCTCATGCTCTTCGCTGAGCAGCAGGACGTGCTGCACTTCCCCGATGCCGTACTCGTCTTGCAGCAGCAGCACGCGGCTACAGATCGTCTCGGGCGCCTCATAGGCCGTCAGCGAACGGAGGTTTTCGCTCTGCTGGAGCGTGCCGTTCTGCAAAAACAGGACGAGCGTATCTTCAGCGCCCGCGCGGACGATCAGGGTGTTGAAAACCTCGTTCGCATCCACCGACGCGCGCTCTTCGACGGCATCGGTAGCGCGCTTGGGCTTCTGCGGCACCATGTTGCGGGTAGCGCGCGCCAGGCCCATGTAGAGCGGCACTTCGGTATCGAAAAGCCGAATGGGCGGCATACGGCGGCCCTGCTGCTCGCGCATCGTCCGCAGCGTGCCGGCTACCGGGTCGTTGGCTTTCGGAAAGATCGCCAGGTAGCGCTGCATCCCTTCGTCGGAAGCGGTCATCGGCAAAAATGCCACCGTCTCCTCGTCAACGGGACCGTTGTGCTGCTTCGTCAGCAACTCGAGGAGATGGTTGCGCCGCGCCGCCTTCGGGGTCTTGCCGGACTTGTCGGCCGCGTCGCCGTCGGACTTGCCGCCGCCTTTCAGGATCGCTATCTCGACCTGGTTGACTTCGGACACCGCGCCGCAAAAAGCGAGCATGGGTTCCGCATAGCCGGCATCCCGGCACTCGGCCAGGATGTCGCCCAGTTCCAGCGCAAACGTCGTGACCTGATTGGCCTGTTCGACGCCGAAGCCCTCCTGCCCCGCTTCGATGCCGCCGAACTCGGATCCGAGAAACATGTTCTCCATCGAAGACGAACCGCTCTCGGAGAACTGAATCGAGAAGTCGGTGACGTCATCCGGGCCCTGCAAATCGGGCAAGGCCGACTGTGCAGCAGAGAATCGAGAGGTACGCTGCCGCATAAACCGGCGGAGCACCTTTAACCCTTCGGATCCGGACTCCAGCAGCGCCGCGTGTACGGCCCGACCGGTGACCATCACGCCGAGAATCTGCTTGCTACCTTTTTGTGTTGCCATGGCCCACGAAGAATGCTGACTGAGTTGACGCGAATAGTATCGGATGCGGGCAATCTCATCTTAAGAGTTGCTGCATCCGGCGTTTATTGTTGGAATAATCCATCGCCGTTTCCGGGGTGATGAAGCGTTGCTTGACGAGCCGCAACAGGTCTTGCTCCAGGGTCGTCATTCCCTGTTTGCCCCCCTCCCACATCATCTGGTAGATTTCGCCGGTGTTGCCGTTTTTGATGGCGGCACGGGCCGAAGCATCCATCCACACGACTTCCTTGGTCAGGATACGCCCGCCGCCGACCTTGGGGCACAGCTTCTGGGAGACGATGCACCGGAGCACATCGGCGAGACGAATACGAATGCGTTCCTGCTCTTCGGTCGGATACTCGGCTACGATACGGTCGAGCGTTTCGACCGCCGAGATCGTATGCAGCGTGGAGAAGACCTTGTGGCCGGAGTCCGTGATTTCGAGGGCTGACGAGATGGTCTCCGGATCCCGCATCTCACCGATGACGATGATGTCGGGGTCTTGCCGGAGCGCCTGCACGATGCCGTCCTTGAACGTGTTGACGTCTTTGCCCACTTCACGGTGGCGTACGATGCACCGCTTCGAGTCGTGCATGTACTCGATCGGCTTCGCGACGATGATGATGTGGGCCGGGACGTCCTCGTTGTTGGCATCGATGACGGCGTCGAGCGTGGTACTTTTACCCGAACCGGTGACGCCGGTGATGAGCGTCAGGCCGTCGCGCACGTGGCGGAACATCATGCCCGACTCGATCAACGGATGAAAGCTGAGCGATTTCAGCGGGAAGACTTCATCCGTGATCTGGCGCATGTTGAGCGCCAGGTGGTCGTTGTCGAAGTAGCACGTGGTGCGGTAGCGCCGCCGCCGTCCGTTTTTCCCATCGAGGGGGAGCTGGTAGGAAAAGTCGACGGAGTGTTCTTCGAAGAGAACCTTCATCTGCCGCTCATTGAGCAGGTTGAGGAAGAGCAGGTCCGTCTCTTCATACGAATACGTCCCGAGTTCTTCGTAGCGGCGCTTGTCGCCGTCGACGCGGTACCAGAAGTACCCCTCACAGCCCATCCCGCCGGCGTCCATGTCGCTGGCGGCGAGGTCGATACACCGCTTGACGAAGACCTGCATCTGTTCGCGCAGGGACACGCGATCCTTCTCCAGCAGCGAGTTGACCTGGTCGGCCATGTAGCGGACCCGGTCCTCGTCGTACATCGAGTCCGGGATGGAATCGACGATCGTCTTGACGATAGCGGGCAGGGGGGGTACGATGGGTGCACGCACCCGAGCTTTAGAAGCCGACGCGCCTAGCTTTACCTGTTGCGCGAGGATGTCGGCAAGAGCGGGGTTATTCACAATGCTACTCCGATAGCAATTCCTGACAGGATGAATAGCGATGCCATCCGATGCAGCGGGACGCACCACGACACGATAATATTTCGGCTGTAAAAACCTTTTCCTTAAGCGGTTGCCGCCTGCTCGGGCAAAAAACAAGGGCGTCGACCCGGAAGGATCGACGCCGGGAAGGGCGGCCCGAGAGATCGAAAAAAGATAGCGCCGGCCCGCAGGGGCCGGCGCTTTGAAAACACATGCCGTATGGCCGTTCGTCCCGTCGAGGATTCCTGGACGGGATGCCGTCAGTTACAGGATCCCACATAATCGCCGTGGGCGATGTGGAGCCCGAGGAGGCTTTCCGAGATGCTCCTGGTGGTGCCGCCCCCTCCGCCGACCTCCGGCTTGTGGCATACGCTCATCAGCTCGCCCTCGCCCCCGGTCTCGTTCTCGAACTCCTGGTCGTCCGCCTCAACCGACTGCGCAAAGGCGAGCGTCTCGCCTTTGCCCTGCCCCTGGACGACGCTGCGCGTCATCCGTACGTCCGTGCCTTCGCTGATCTCGCTGAGCCGGAGGCCCAGCTTGGCGATGGCTTCGCTGCTGTAATGGATCTGCGTGCCGTTCTTCACCGAGAACAGAAGCCGGCTGGCGCTGCCTCCGGCCTCGCACGCAGCCGCCCCGGACCGCACCATCGTCACCAGCACGACGGCGTCCTGCATGTCGAACGCCTCGCTGGACGTATTCGTCTCCCCCAGTTCGAAGAGGTTGACGACTTGATTCGCCGTCAACGCTACATGGCCGCTCAGCAGGTAGTCCGCCATAAACTCTTCGACCGAATACTGCCCCTGGAAGCCGGCCACACCGGGCACCGGCGCGCCGTCGCCGAGGACTTGCAACTGCTGATCGTCCGACGCCGAATTCCGCTCCATGTTGACGTGCCATTCGCTGTTCTGGTCGCCGTCCTGGCCGTCGTTCTTGGCCCACGACCTGGCATCGACGATGACCGTCGTGCCGGCCGGAAAGATGACGTCCGGCTCCCATGAATACGTCACCCCGCTGTTGCCGGTGTTGATGTTGCCGTCGAGCGGCAGGTCGTAATCCCCCCACGGCTCGTAGATCGTGCCGCCCATGTCGACCCGCGCCGTGACCGGCATGTCGTAATCGCCGCTGACGATGGCCGACCCGAGCACCTTGACCCGCACCCGGAACGGTTCGTTCACGATGGCGTGATCCCCCAGCACGTCGAAGTCCGGCACACATTCCGCCAGGGCCGTGCCCGGGTCATGGTCGTACGCGATCACGGCACCGTGGACCGTCGTGTTCTGCAAGCTCACCGAGACCGTATCCTCCAACGCTTTGCGGACGAGGATCAAGCCTTCCCATTCGAAGCTGGGGGCAACGACGTTCAGGTCGCCGTCCTCGACGAGGAGCAGGCCATAACCCTGCAACGACTGCGTGATTGTGAGGTCGCCCACCACCCGGATGACCCGCGGATCGCCGGGCCCCGAACCGTTGACGGCCGACTGCAACATCGGTTCGCGCAGCAGCGTCCCGATGAGACCGCTGATCGTGGTGGTGGCGTTGCTGCGGGCATCCTGGTAGAGCGCTTCAAGCGCGGGCTCGGCAAAGGTCATCCCACCGTCGATGCTGCCCGTGTGAACCGGATCGCCGGGGCTGTCCCCGATGCCCACGATGTCCGTCAGGCTGAGGCCGCTCGTAAAAGCACCCATGTTCGAGTAGGTCGTCATGATGCCGCGCGCCGGGTCTTGAAAGCTGGCGCCGGTGCCCCGGGAGGGCATGCGGCGGTCGACGCCGGATATCTGATAGGTGCCCGAACCACTCACGACGACCTCCTCGTCTTCGACCATGAGGGCGGCCGGCATCGGCGCGGTGAAGATGACGTTGCCCAGCACGTTGTACGCGGCCCCGCCGCTCGTGGCCGCTACGTCGACGTCGAGATCTCCGTAGAGGTTTTTGGTGATATGCACGTCGTACTCGCCTTCCCCCACGGCTACGCCGAAAGAGTCCGTCACGGCCATCCGGTCGCGCTGGATGGCGCTCAGGCCCCGATTGAAGCCGGACTGAGCGACGTCGTTCGCGATGCCGAGGTACTGATACTTACTCTGTTGTTCCCGGGCCTCCAGCGAGGTGCGCTGCCCACTAAAAACCAAATAGCTGGCAGCGAGCACGACGGCCCCTACCATAAGCGCAATAAACCTACCCATTGTATCCCTCCCTTATTGTATGTCTGTTCTTATGCCGGCGGCATCGTAAATCCGCCGGGCTTCCTACTGCAAGCCCGGCGGGTTCAGCGTAACCCCCCAGTGCAACTGTCGATATCCTTTCAGGTAGGCGGCATCGTCAAAATCCGGCAGCACGGCGTTGGTGAGGCGGACGCGCAGCCGCCGTGCCGTGTTGATGTCCGTCGGCGTGTTGCCGGATGTCAATAGATCGACCTTGAAGCCCGTCAACGTGGGCGCACTGCCGCCGGCAAGGACGAACGTGCTGCCCTGCCGTTCGTAGCGACGGAGTTGGTAGAGCGGCTTCTCTTCGTCGTCGATCGTGGCGGTATCGGCTACGGAGACGCCGTAGGCAACGCGGGTCCGCGTGCCGGCAGATCCCACCCCCCAGAACACGAGCGTATCCGTGACGCCGTCGGTATTGGTATGGTGCATGAGCACGCCGGAGGCCACGGGCGGCGTGTCGAAGCCGGCATTCATGAGGTCGCGCTCCATGAAGCTGGCCAGGTCCAACGTCGTGGTCTTCGCCATGTACATCATGGTCCGCTCGACGCTCGACTGTTGCACGCGCTGTTGCACGTTGAAGAGCAGCAGGAGAATAATGCCTCCGACGAGGATGGCGACGATATGGTCATACAGAGCGATCATAGCAACCGTGGGTACGCAATGAAAAGTGGCTGCAGGCTACCACTGGGGCGAGAACTGCCTTTTCACCTGGATAGGCTGCAGAAGGAACCGCTGCGCGCCGCCCTCCGTCGCCTGATCCACGTAGAGGGTGACCTCTTTCGTCCAGGTACGGTTCGTCGTCTCCGCACCGTTGTCGTCTACGTAGCGGACGTCCGCCGTTACGGTGAAGTCGAACCCGACGGGGTTATCCGCCTCGTCGCGGCCGACCTCAAAGAAGAGGGTATCCGGCAGCATGGCGTTGAAATCGTCGATGTCGTCACAGCCGCCGGGGCAGGCCAGACCGTGACCGAACGCGGTAGCAACCGTCAGATCCGACAGCGCGACATCCTGCGGGTCCATCCCGACGGTAGCGGCATCGAAGGGCTTTGTGGCGATCTGCTGCATCATTTCCGAGCCGACGGCGCTCGCCAACACTTCCAGTTCGATGCTGGCCATCTCACGCTCCGCCGCCACAATACCCCGCTGTTGGCTGACCGCAAAAAAGGCAGCGATCATCAGCGCGACCAGGGCAAGCATGGTTTCAGACATAAGAACCTCGCGACATGTTGGAGAGCGCCTCCTGCGGCGCGTTTTGATTCTTTTACGGGTCGCCTACCGCGATGCATGCCTCGGAAAGCAACCGCTTCCTTAGACGGATACCTCGGCGCGTGCTCCGAGGAGGGTCATCGCGCAGCAGCGAACGACGCGGGATGTATCCTAAACTACCGAGATGTCACGCAAAAACCCCTCCATTCGCGCCGAATCAGGCCCTTTGCGTACCGAGAGCACGGCCTTCATACCCCGCGGCAACCGCTGATCCACCTCAGGATGTCTGCATGATCCAGCCCGCCGGTTCGCGCCCGTTCGTCGGTTCGCCCGGTTCTGACAGGCGCTTCAGCCGTGCAGGACGATTCGAGGCCCTCCTTGCTTATCCACGGCGCAAGAGCCGCCCTATCCGGCATCAAGACATGCTCAATCTGAAATAAAACCCGAGACCGGCCCTGCTTTCGGCCCCTGGGCACCGCACCGGCCGGGATGTACGGCTGTTTTCGAGGGCGCATGTTGAAACACAAAGTGAGACGCCGGACGCCGGCCCCCTTTTTCCCTAAAACAAGACGGCCGGCGCCTTTCTCGGGGCCGGCCGTCTCTTTTTGCGGCGGCCTCCCAGCGGCCGCGTGCAGCGTGGCGTATGCAGGGCTTATTCTTCCCCGGCTTCGTCGGAACGGCCTTCCCACTGGTCGACCACGACGATGCGGGTCGCATCACGGATGACGGTCAGCTTGGAGCCGAGCCGCGCGATGGCTTCCGCGCTGTAGAGGACCTGCGCATTACCGCTAATGTTGGCAATAAAGGTATCGCCCATCGACGGCGCATCGTCGTCTTCTTCCGTTTCTTCTTCCTCTCCTTCTTCGCCTTCCGTCCACCAGGGATCGTCTTCGAGGACGCCGCCGTCGTCGGGAATGATCTCGACTTCAATGACCTGGTCGTTGTAATCCCAGTCCTGCGACGGGTGTCCTTCGGGCAGGTCTTCGAACCGGATCTCCCACTTATACTCGCCGAGTTGCTCGACCTCGGCATAGGGCGTGCCGCTGGACGCGAGATGCCCGGCTGCGTAATGATTCCAGTATTCGAGATGCGGGGTGCTGGTGCCCGTGAGGCTGCCCAGCACGTTGATGAAGAAGTTCATCCGCTGCCCCTGGTGAAAGACCTGGTCGTAGGCGTTCATCTGGTCGCCGGTGCGGTTGCTGCCCCGCTCGAACAACAGGTCGTTGCTCATGCCCCACGGGGAGATCCACACCTCCGACCCGAATCCGGCGCTGGAGTACTTATACGTAACACGCAGCCGCCCGTCGGTCGGCATGGTGAAGGCCCAGTTGTCGTCTCCGCGCTGCATGGCAATGAGGCTCCCGTAGATGCGCGCGTTGCCGCCGTAGTTCAGGTTGAGGTCGCCGCTGTCTTCGCGGACGAGCACGATGCCTTCCCAGGTGAAGTCGCCCAGGACGGTAAGGTCGCCGTCGACGACGAGGATGCCATAGCCGTTGACCGTACCGGTGATGAGAGCGCTGGTCGGTACGTGCGCGACGACCGGGCTCCCCACACTGCCCAGCGTCACATCAAACAAGGTTCCGACGATGAGACCCAGGAGGATCTGCTTGTCGGGATGGTCTACGGCTTCTTCGTAGAGCGCGTCGAGATCGACCTCCCAGTGGCTGTCCGCCTTGAGCGAGCCGCCGCCTACGTCTCCGTCCTCGTTAACGACACCACGCACCCGGCCGAGGAGGCCGGACAGCGCCGCGCCGAACTGATTCCGTACCAGGATGGAATTCGTCTTGAGGCCCGGCTTGTTCATCGCCGTCGTGGGCAGGGAGCTTCCCACCGAGAGCGGACGGCGGTCGACCCCGTCGATCAGGAACGTGGGGCCGCCAAAAACGGGGGCGGCAAAGGGCGCATCGACGATGAAAGCACCGTCGAGCGGGCCGGCCAGCACGAACGTCTTCTTAATCTGGTAGGACTGCGCTCCGTACACGCCTGTGGCGGCAATCTCCATGGAGGTGGCCGAGAGCCCCGCCGCGATGGTCTGGGAGGTACCTCCCTCTTGCGCCACCTCCGCCAGGTTCCCGTTGATGTACGAGACCGCCTCCTCCCAATCCCGGTGGGCTTTACCGGCGGCTACGTTCAAGGCGGAACGAGCCATCTCGCGTGCGATGACGCTGCTTTCATAGCCCTCAGAAAGCTCGGCATCCATTTCACGAGACACCTGCTGCGTGCTGAACATCATGGCGGCGCCTCCGAGGGCGACCGCGACTACGAGTAGAAGAACTCCCTTTCCCATGCTATCTCTCTCTGTGTTATGATCTTATTTTTTATCTGCCCGGAGGGCCGTCCCCAGGAACTAAGAATCCCTTGCTCTGACCGGCAAAACCGTACCCCAGTGGGTCTCACGCAGATGATCACGATCACTCAATCCAAACGAAGAGGTTATGGAGAAACGGATGCGCAGGTAGTATGCATTGCTGGTCCCCGCCGTCCAGGCACCGCCGTTCTCGTCCAGCAGGTCGATGCGGAAATAGGTAAGCCCCGCGGGGCTCTTCCCGTTCACATCCGAACTGCCGGCCGGGCAGGTTGCTGCGCCCTCACACCGCTGTACCTGATAGAGTTGAACGGTATCCCCCTTCACGACGATCGTCTCTCCCTCCAGCAACTCGTAGGTGATCAACGTGGGAGCAGCATCGGCCTCCGAGATTTTACGCTGGAAGCTGAAGCGCTTCGTGTTTTCCGTCACGGCGTCCACCTCGTAATCCTCGATGAACTGCTCGTTGATCGGAACGCCGGCTCCCGCGTTGCCCAGATCCTGCTGCAGCCAGTCCCCCAGCTCCAGCGCCTGGCCTTTGGCCGTGACGAACGCCGTCTGCTCTATGTTGACCTCTCGGGAGCGCATCTGCATACCGACGAGCATCAGCACGATGACGCCGGAGATCAGGGTGGCGGCTATGTTGTCAAAGTGAAAAATCATGGCTGGGGTCTCCGGAATACGTTAGGAACGCCGCATGCGCTCGTAGGAAAACGTACGGCTCAAGAGGACAGGGGTCTTCAGATACTGCTTCAGGCCCGCATGCTGCACGGTCACGACGACCTTCTTGTTGAAGGTAGCCCCCGTGGCCGCATCCCCGTTGGCATCGACATACTGCACCTCGGCCGTCACGTCGAAGAACACGGTGTCCGACTGAAGGACAAACGGGACGTGCTCCATCACCATCTGGTGAAAGTCGTCGATGTCGTCGCAGACGGTGTACGGATAGGTTGTTTCGATCGGCGCCGAGACGTCGCAGCGGCCCGATGCCCCGAAGCTGCCGGCGCTCGTCAGTTCGCTGGTCAGCGTCACCTTGGCATCGTCCGTGGTTTGTTCATCAAAAGCACCGTGCCCGATGAACTCCAACACCTGGAGTGCCACACCGCTCGCCATCACTTCCATCTCCGCGTCGATCATGGCCCCCTTGGCATGAATCATCGAGCGCTCCTGGTTATAGGAGAGAAAGACGGTAATGATGAGAGCCAGCAGGGCGAGCAAAGTCTGTTGCATAACGCGTCACCGGTCGAATCGGAGGAAGGCTGTTCGGGTGTAGTCCTTGACGTCTCATTCCGAAACAGATCGGCAAATCTCCGTCAGGTGCAGTCTTTCAAGTGCAAATACCCCTCCATCCGCGCTCCAATCGCCGCTTCTGAAAACTCCGACGACGCCCTTTGACCTGATTCTACGGGCTTTCTGTTTCAGAATGTCGGTATGGTAGGCCGGGGACGGCCCGGTTCAGGGCTTCCGGGGCCCTTGGACTTCCTCCTTCACCCGGAAAACACACCCGGGAAGACCATCCGGCATCAAGACATGCTCAATCTGAAAAAAAATGGGACCGGAAGGGCTTTTCCTGTTTTCGGCGGGGCCTACCGCACCGCATCTCCCCGCCGTCTATGCGCACCCGTTACGATACGTAACCAGGGCCCGGCAATCCGAAACGCCGACGTCGACCCTGTACCCAAACTAAAACACAAAGTGAGATGGGTAGACCGAGATGATGACCGTGCAGAGGAGGGTCCCGCTCCATCCTGGAGCGAGCATCAGGCCGGCATGCAAACCGCAGGGCCGGGCCGATGTGCTTACTCCTCGGTAGAGACCACGCGCATCATCTCAAGAATCGAGGTGTCGCCATCCATGACGACTTCACGCGCCGAATCGACGAGGGTCATCATGCCCTGTCCGGCTGCCATGTCTTTGATCTCGATCTCGTCGAGCTTGCCATCGGAGTCGGCAATGAAGTGGCGAATCTCGCGGGAGAAGTAGAGCGCTTCGCTGACGGCCCGGCGGCCTTTGTAGCCGAGCCCATGGCACATCGGGCAGGCATCGTCGTGGCCTTCGATGAAGACCGTCGTTTTTTTGATCTGCTCTTTGTTGAAGCCCAGCTTCCGCATCAACACATGATCCGGGTCCGGGTCGGGTTTCTTACAGGTGGGGCAGAGCCGGCGGATCAGGCGCTGTGCAACCACGAGGTTGATGGCATAGGCAATCAAGAACGGCTCGATGCCCATCTTGTAGAGGCGGGTGACGGCGCTGGCGGCGTCGTTGGTGTGAAGCGTGGAAAACGTAAGGTGGCCCGTGTTGGCGAGCTTGATGGCCAGCTCCGCCGTCGCCCGGTCGCGCATCTCACCGACCATCACGACGTCGGGGTCGTGACGCAGGATCGACCGCAGCGCGCCGTCGAGCCCGAGCTTGCTGTTGAGTTTGATCTGACGCACGCCGGGCAAGATGTACTCGACCGGGTCTTCGACCGTCAGCACGTTTACCTCGGGGCTGATCACCTCGTGCAGGGAGGCGTAGAGCGTCGTCGTCTTCCCGGAGCCCGTCGGGCCGGTCAGGATCACCATCCCATGCGGCTGGCTGATGGCCTTGCGGAAACGGTCGAGGGCCAGCCGGTTCAGGCCCAGCTTGGCAAGGTCCTTGACGACTTTACGGTCATCGAGCACACGAATAACGATACTCTCGCCACGGACCTCCTGGGCCACCGTGGCGATGGGCAGCACGGAGACGCGGAACCGGATGAGCGCCTCGTCGATCCACCGCTGGATGAAGCCGTCCTGCGCGGCATCGCGCTCGAAGCGGTCGACGTTCATCGAGTTGTCCTTGATCACGGCGATGAGCGCCTCCGGGTGGATTTTGTCCTCGACGTGCCAGCGGCGCAGGCGACCGTCGATGCGGAAGTGAATCTCGACCTGCTTCCGCGCGTTCGGCCAGATGTGGATGTCGGACACGTCCTGCCGGACGGCCTCGACGAGGGTGGCTTCGAACAGGTTGATGAGCTTCGAGCGGTTGATCTCCGCTTCGAGCGCCTCTTCATCGATCAGGCCGCCCGACTCTTCGTAGCTGGTACCCAGGTCGAACGCACTGTGCTCGTCCAGGCGTTCGAGAAACTCGTTCTTGCGCGGGAACGCATCCAGGATGAGCGCCATGACGACGTTCTCGGGGGCATAGCGCAGCTCGAACCGTTCGAGCTTGAGCTTCTGCATCACCCGGTGTACGTCCGGGCGCGTCGGGTCGTGCGTGACAAAGACAACCTTGATAGCCCCGGTCTGCGGATCCAGGTCGACTTCCAGCGGCACCACGCGCAGCTTCAGCAGCGAGTCGCGCAACTGCTCGTCGAACGTGTTCATGACCGATCGTGCGAACTCGGGATCCGGCTTGGCATCCCCCATCGCGGCGGGCTTGAACGCGTAGACGCTGGCCGCCTCCTCAAAGATAGCCGCCCGGTCGATCCCGTCGACGGTCGTCAGGATCCGCCACAACGGCTCCTTGATTTGATCGGCTTTCTGCTTCTGCTGGGCCTGCTTGATGGCTCGCGTGCCGATGATCTTTTTGCGCAGCAGCATCGCCACCACGCGATCCTTGGCCCGGATCTTATTCAGCTCCGCTTCCGACAGCGCTTCTTCGACGGGCTCCACTGCTCTCGGTTTCTCGACCGGCCGCGAAGGCTCGATAGACGCACCCGATTGCGCTGCCCCCGCTGGGGCTTTTTCTGCATCAGAGGCTTGGGGGGAAGCCATCATTTCACCAAGATCGATCGAATAGTCTTCGCTCCGTATCTCGCCGTTATTATGCCCCGTACCGTTGCCGTTCGTATGGGCATCGTCGTGAAAGCTCTCCAGCAAGTCCGGTATGACGTCGTCGAGCGTGATCTCGTCGTCGGCCCGCCTGTCGGTCTCTGTCAACCCCGCCCGTTCTTCGGGCGTAAAGTCGAACACAGCCGTCATGCTTTCTTCGGCACCCTCCCCCTCATCTCCCTCTTCCTCTTCCGCAATAAGCTCGGCCAGCGGCTTCCACGCGATGTCGAGCGCTTCCGTATCTTCCGGCGCCGTGATTTCCTCAAGCGCTTCGTCCTCGAACGGCTCCCATTGCAATTCGAGAAACTCTTCGTTCGCTGCGTCGTCGATGAGACCGGCGTCCTCATCCTGATCCGTCTCTTCCACCGAAACACCCGGAATGGGCCGGCCGGTCAAGATCGCTTCCAGGTAGCCGGCGACGACCTCTTCCGGGGCATGGAAGACCCGGACCGACGCGCCGAAACCGTCGAAGATAGGCCGCAGCGTGGGGTTTGTAGGGTCGTGCGTGGCTACGAGCAAATGGGGCTCACCGGCATCACCCTCGACGCAAAGCGGGAGCAAGTTGCCGTCGGCCAGCTTTTTTCGCAGCGCCGGGGAGACTTGTTGCATGATGGCCCCCACCGCGTCGGGCGCGAACGCCTCCGCCACGTCGATGGTCTTGAAACCCTGCAAGTGGGCGGCCTGCTCGAAAACAAGGGCCCGGTCGACGTTGGGCAACGCGGCGAGAATACGCCAGAGGGCCTTATCAGGCTGCTCGGCCTGACGCCGCACGGCCGTCAGCGTCTGGGACAGCGTGACGATCTCTTGACCGAGCAGTTCGGTCATGATCATGTCCTTGAACACGGGTTCCAGGACGATCGCCATCGGCGTGAGCGGGGTTTCCGCCTTCTCGACGGCGGGCGCAACCGGGCCCGGGTCGCCGGGCTGATCGGCCTCGCTTACGAAGGTTTCCCGCGTTTCCGGTTCAGGCGAGAGGATCTCGTCGATGATGAGGTAGAGTTCGTCCTCTTCGTCTTCATCGCTTTCTACCGTGGGCGCGGAGGACGCAGCGGCATCCCTGGCAGCCAGGGCTTCTCGGATCGCCTCCAGGTCGAGCGTTTCTTCCTCGGGTTCTTCGGAAACCTCATCGAGCAACGCGGAGATCTGGTCTTGCGCGTCTTCGTTCCAATCCAGCGCTGCATCCGCAGGATTATCGGCTACCGTGCGCTCCGGCTTGACGTCCTGCGCCGCGTCGTGGGGTTCGGTTGTTTTCCCCGAACCCCAACGCTTCCTTACTTCTTTGGCAAGCCCACTATAGCGCATCAGTATAGGCAAGTTAAGGGTTTCTCAAGCGGTTTGTGTTACAGGCATCATGCTATCGCATGTTCATCATGTCCGTAGCGCTCGGCTGGATGAGCGCGATCTCAGACGAGATGATGGTCAGGAAGCAGATAGCGATGGTGATGAAGACGGCCACGGCCGTCTGGATGCCTTCAACGGCGCTCTTAAGCTTCAACTCCGTCTCCTTCTCGTAGTAATCGGCCATCTGTAAGGCGCTTGAACGCACGTTACCGGTTTCTGACCCACTCCGAAAACGCGCCAGGGCCATGTGCGTGAAAACGCCGCTGGCCTCCATGGCACGGACCAACTCGGTCCCTTGCGCCACCATCATAGGGACGGTAATGGTTTTGATGCGGTGCTCCATGTACGCATTGCCGCACGCCTCGGCGGCGATCTTGATCACGCCGATGTTGTCGCCGGCACCCGAGTAGAGGATGGCAAAGACGCGGCAAAAGATCTCGATGTTCAGCTTGTGGAGCAACCCGCCTACGAGGGGAATCCGGATGATGTACCGATGAATGATGAAGCGCCCTCGGTCCGACCGGGCAAAAAGAACACCCGCAGCGACCAACACGACGAGGGCGAGGGCCACCCAGCCGTAGTTCGCATCCATCCAGTCGGCAAAGGCGAGGGTCTTCTGCGTCATCGGCGGCAGCGTCACATTCATGTTCTCGAACAGACGCGCCGTCTCGGGGAAGATATACCAGATGTACCAGATGAAAGCCGCAATCAACACCACGATCGTGATCGAGGGCGTGATCATGGCGCTGCGCACGCTCTTCTTGAACTCATTCTGGCGTTCCAGGAAGCGGGCCGTGGCTTCGTAGATCTCCGCCATGTTACCCGAGCGCGAGGCGATGCCCAGCATGTAGGCGGTGAACTTGCCCAACATGTGCTGGTGCTTGAGAAACGCCTGCTGCGCATCCATACCGCCTTTGAGGTCGGCGTTGAGGTCGCGAATGACCTGGCGCAGGCTCTTCGACGAGACGTCGTTGACGAGCAGGTTCAACACCTCGTCGAAGGGCAGCTTGTCTTTCAGCAGGTTAGCCGCCAGGCGGACGAACATAATCATGTCGCCGCGCGGAGGCTTTCGTTGGGACCCGAAAAGTTTTTTATTTACCGAGACCGTCTCGAGCCCCATCTTGCGGAGGGCGGTCGTCAGTTCTTCGGCGGAGAACGCTTTCTGCTGGCCCTTGATGATCTGGCCGTTGGGATGGCGGACCTTGTAGACATACATCCGCCGCTCCTCGACGCCCTGCTGGCGGAAGCCGTGCTTCCCAGCGAGTTGATCGATCTTCTTGGAGGCAGCACGGCGGGAGGGGGCAAAAACCGTCCCCTGTACGGGTTGTCCGTTCTGACCGACGCCGTTGAACCTGTATTCCTTGACTGCCATGACGGTTTTCTTGCTAAGCCCTGAGGTATCCCCGGAAGGAGGTATCCCCGGAAGCCATCCGGACAACGCCGGCGCTGCATCACACACGGTGCAGGCCGATGACGACGCCCCTTGCGATGGTACCGTACCGGGTACTTCCCCCCTTCGTTTCTCTCCGAGCGCCGACGATTCGCCCGGGAGCAGGAACTCAGGGCAACGTAATGCTGCCGTCGTAGGCGACGACGGTCTCCACGATTTCGTCTTTCAGCACCACAACCCGGACGCCGATCTGAGGAAAGTCGTTGCTGACCCCGGTGACTTCTAAATCATCGCCACTTGCCTTCGTAATCTTAAACGTGCCGGGTACGCGCACCTCATCAATGATGAGCTGCTCCATCCCGTTCGTATCAAGATCCGAATAACTCCCTCCGCCTCCGAGAAAAGGACTGGCCTTTCTGCGCCATGTAACGGCTTCAGAGGAGATCTGGACGGCGTAGTTCACAATCAAGTCGACGTGGCGTTGCTTCGCCATCTCATCGAACATGTCGATGCCGACAATCACGGCGACGCCGACGATCACGACGGTGAGTACGAGTAAGAGTAGCTGCTGTTGACCCACGGTAGTATCCTCGTCTTATTCTAACACATCATCACACAGCGTTTCGATGTGCTGCACGAACGGACCCGTGGGGGGAGTAGGGCGGGTCTTCATGGGGAACGTCCTTAGACCGGGCATGGTGCCCTGCTGAAAGCGGTGAAGGCGGCATCCTTGCATGGGCCGAACCCGCGCGAGGATGCCGCCTCACTGCCTGCCCAGGAGACGGGCTTTGCAACCGGCCTCCTCAAGCCCGTTAGTTGAAGTTGATGGACGTGCCGATGTCGTCGGCCCGCGTGCCGGCTACCGCCACGCACACGTCGTTGTCACGGTCGTCGTTGCGACCATGCACGAAGATCAAGCCTGTCTGACCCGACGGGATCGTCGGCGCCGTGCAACCGCCCGGCAACGAGGTCTCGAGCGCGTAGTCGCCGTTGACGTTCGTGTAGGTGCCGCTGCTGTTGGGGTAGCCGACCTCGTCGAAGGTGCAGTCGGCCAGGGTCTCCGTGGCCAGCGCGCCGCCGAACTGGCCGGGCTTGAGGTCCCAGGCCTGGCAGTCGGAAGCGATGCGCAGGGCGTCGGTGACCATCGCGTCGGCGTTGGATTTTTTGTCGTTCTCGCCGAAGGCGTTGATACCGACGACGACGGCCAGGCCGACGATGACGATACCGAGCACGAGGAGAAGGAGTTGTTGTTGACCCATCGTAGAGCCTCCCTAGTTGGTGTGTGGTTGTTGGTTGGTCGTGTAGCTTTTGTGCTATGAACAAGCACAAACTCCCTAAAGAACAAGGATGCGCCTCCCGTAAGAAGCGCTGCACCGGATGTATGCCCCTGGTGCTTCCTCCCTGAGTACCGGCACATCGAAAAGCGAACTTAAGTCGCGCTTTTTTCTTTTTGTGGAGATGCACAGAACATCAGGGGGGATGTAAAACATGGTACTGCTCCCGCCTCCGTAACACGCACTATGCCACAAAACACGAAATAGACGGGCGGGCGTTCGCCACCGTGCCGGCCGGCCCGCGAAGAAAGCGGAAAATCATGGCATTCAGGGCGAATGCGTCGTCTGCTTTCGCCCGGCGGATTATTTGAAGCGGGGCGCTGCCCGCTGCCTCGCACGCGCACGAAGCGTTGAAATGATTACGAATGGTAACGAGGATGAGGTATTATTTTCCTCCCAAGGAAGCGGTTGCTTTCCGATGCACGCATCGGGGTAGGCGACCCGGAAAAGAAGCAAGCCTACGGTTCGAGACCGCCGAGCCGTGGAACTAATACCCCGTCCGGTAATTAGGGAACGATGCCCTTATTTCGCCTGTGCTCGCCAACCCAGCACCCTTGCCATGATCAACCAAGACAAAGCCAAAGTTCGAATCCAGGAATTCAAAGTGAAGGGCGGCCAACTCATCGATAAAGTGCGCGAAATCATCGAAGAGGGCAACGCCCGCCGCGTGATCATCAAGAAAGAGGATCGCGTCTTGCTCGAATTTCCGCTCTCGGTCGGTGTGGGAGGGGCTGCGGCGGCCTTGTTGCTGGCGCCGACCCTGGCGGCCGTCGGCGCTATTGCCGCCCTGGTCACCGACGTGCACGTCCTCATCGAAGAAGATGCCGCCCATCCCGCAGACGACGACGCCCGCCCGTCCCCCGACGAAGACCTGGAGATAACACCCGGCGAATAGGGTGTTACGTCGGGGTGTGTTGCGGCCAAAGGATGATATTTTCCGCCACGGTTTGTTACTTACTTTTGCAATAACGGATGCCGATGGCCGCTCCTTTTACCGTCGAACACCACGGCACCCTCGCCGTCACCTATGCGGACGTAGAGGCCGCCGCTGCACGCCTGGACGGCATCGCGAACAAGACGCCGGTCGTAACGGCACGTACGCTCGACGCTCGGGTGGACGCTTCCGTGTTCTGCAAATGTGAGAATTTCCAGCGCGCCGGGGCTTTCAAGTTCCGAGGTGCTTACAACGCGCTGAGCCGGCTCGCGCCCGCTCAGCGCCGGCGGGGCGTCCTGACGTATTCGTCGGGCAACCATGCCCAGGCCGTAGCGCTGGCCGGCGCCCTGCTCGGCATCCCCTCGACGATCATCATGCCCGACGATGCGCCGGCGGTCAAGCTGGCTGCTACAAGGGGCTATGGGGCCGACGTCCTCCTCTACGATCGCCGCGAAATTACCCGCGAAGCCCTGGGGAAACGCCTCGCAGCGGAACGCGGCCTGCCCATCATTCCGCCGTACGACCACCCCCACATCGTCGCCGGGCAGGGTACCGCCGCCCGCGAACTCTTCGACACCGCCGGACCGCTCGACGTGCTGCTCGTCTGTTGCGGAGGGGGAGGCCTCCTCGCAGGCTCCGCCCTGGCGGCCAGGGCGCTGGCGCCCGCCTGCCGGGTCATCGGTGTAGAACCCGCCCTCGCCGACGACGCTACCCGTTCTTTTCACAGCGGGCACCTGCAGACCGTCCACAACCCGGACACCATCGCCGACGGAGCCCGGACGCCGTCGCTGGGCTCGATCACTTTTCCGCTGATCCTCCGCTACGTCGATGCCATGGTGACGGTCTCAGAGGACGCCATTCGCAAGGCCATGCATTTTCTGTGGGAACGTATGAAGCTCGTCGTAGAGCCTACCGGTGCCCTGGCATTGGCTGCCTTGCTTGACGGGACCGTATCGGTACCGCGCGCGCGCGTCGGGGTGCTGATTAGTGGCGGCAACGTAGACCTCAGCCACGCCCTGACCCTTTTCAGTGAACCAAGCCCCGTCGGTCCATAGCCCTAGTACATCGCGGCAGAAGTTCGTGATCGGTTAGGCAGGACGTGAAACGTAAAACGTGCGGTCACTTCGCACGGTCGTTGGAGGCACCCTCACGTTTCACGTTTTACGTTTTACGATGGTGCTAAACTGCTTACGGACTTTCGCCCAGCGGTACTAGGTCCGCCGTGAAACCCATCCATGACCGGCGACCTGGTACATTACCTCAAAACACCTGGACGATTCATATTACTTTGTTTTTTTCTTTAGTATTATTATGAGTTTACAAAACTATTAAGCATCGTAACCGAATCGAGAGAAGCTGTAGCCATGGGCCTGCGTGTACCACAAGGCTGTGCCGTCTCGCGTACCACATGGCTCCGCCTGGGCGTGGTCTTCGGACCTTTGTTTTTGATGGTGGTGCTCATGCGTCTGGTGCAGTATTCCATCACCGTTCGTACCGATGTGCCGCCCCTGGGGCTGATTCTGCTTTCTGCCGCCTTGACCCCGCTGCTGCTGCTGCTCGCGTCGATAGCCGTCTATGCCTGGCTGCGCACGCGCTGGCCGCAAGCACCGCCCGTCTGGCATTTTCTAACGGCGAGCCTCCTGACGGTGACGCTCCTCGTCACCACCTCGGTCCTGGCTCCTCCCTGGGTCACGGAATGGATCACGCTCAGGGCCTTTGAGGCCATACGATGGGACGTACTCCTGTTGCTGCTCCTCGCCCTGGTCTTTCTCTTCCTGCTCGAAGGGTTCCAGGGCTGGAAAAGGACCGCCTGCCTCGTGATCCTCTACGCGCTGACGCCCCTGCTGATGTTTCTGCCGGCAGGGTCGTTCATCTACTTCGTCTCGACCGGCTCGCCGGCTGACCTGACGTTGCTGAAATACTTTCTGCTTCACCTCCCTGATCTGACCAGCATCGTCTCCAGTGAACTGCATGGGCTTCGGGTATTACTCCTGTTTACGCCGCTGTTGATCCTGTTGCCGCCGTTGCTGCTGCTTCGCTTCCGCGTCGTGCGGCGCTGGGCCTATGCCCCTACCGAGCAGCACCCGACGGGACGCCCCTGGCACGTGTTGCTGGGCGCCTTACCGGTCATCCTGTTGCTGGCGGCCCTTCCCCCCACCTCGCTGCCGGAAGCCTACCCGCCGAGCATATACGTCAACGTCATGCAAGAGTTGGGCGTCGCCCGCCCTTCCAATCCGGTGACGGCCCGATACGTTCACGAAGAAATGACGCCGCCCTTCGACACCCAGGGGCTTCGCCTGGCGGCCACCGACAGCACCCGCCGGATGAACGTCGTCCTGATCTTGCTGGAGTCGATGCGGGCCCGCTCCGTCACCCCGTACAACCCCTCGCTCGGCACGACGCCGTTTCTCGACTCGCTGGCCCGGCACGCCCTCGTGGTCGAGGCGATGTACGCCGTCGTCCCCTACACCAACAAATCGCTGACGCCCATACTGGCCGGCATCTACCCCTATCCCCACCGCGAAATCATTGCCGCCCGGCCCGGCGGCATCCCCGGCCCCGGCCTCCCCGAACTGCTGAAACCCTACGGATATCGCTCCGCGTTCTTCTCCGCCGCCACGCTGGCCTATGAGCGCAAGGATCAGATCCTTCACAACCTGGGGTTCGATGAGATGTGGGGCGGCGACGCGCTGGCAAGCGATAAGTTCGCACAGACCAACTACTTCGGAAGCGAAGACCGGGTGTTGCTCGCGCCCAGCCTCGCCTGGGTCGACGCCCGCACTACCGCGAAGGAGCCGTTCTTTCTGTCCTACCTGACGCTGGTAACGCACCATCCCTACGCAGCACCGCCCACGTTCGAGCAACACGACTTCGGGGTGACGGACCCGGCGCTCAACGCCTACCTCAACGCCATACACTACACGGATGCGTTCCTGCGCGATCTTTTCCGCGCCTTTGCCGAACGCAACCTCCTCGAATCGACGCTCTTCATCATCTCGGGCGATCACGGCCAGGCTTTCGGCGAACACAAACAGCGGATGCATGCCGACGTCCTCTGGGATGAAGCCCTGCATGTCCCCACCATCCTCTACAATCCTATCCTGTTTCCGAAGGCCGGCCGGATTGCAGGAGCCCGCCAACAGATCGACTTCCTCCCCACCATCGCCGACGCCCTCAACATGAAGCCCGTCGGCGGCCTCCTTCCGGGAAGTTCACTGCTCCGGCCCGTACCGCCCGGGCGGACGCTCTATTTCAGCGGTTGGGAAAGCGACATGGTCCTGGCTATGCGCCAGGATGACTTGAAGTTCATGTGCCGGTATAAACGGTGCGCGATGCAGGTCTTCGATACCCGGAAAGACCCGCTGGAAAAAGAAAACATCGCCTCCATGCTGCCCCAGGAACGCCGGGAAGAGGCCGTCTACCGGATGCATCACTGGCGGCAGCGCGTCCGGCAGATCTACACCGATCATCTGCGCCAGCTCACCCAGTAGGATCGCCGAAAACCGCTGCGGTGCACGGCCTCCGGCGGCACACCTCACCAACGCCACTCCCGCAGCTCGGTCAGAAAGCCGTGGGCCGTCAGGTCGTACTGGATAGGCGTCAACGAGACAAAACCGTTCTCAATGGCTTCGAGGTCCGTATGTTCTCCTTCGTCCAGGTTCACAAAGCGTCCGGAGAGCCAGTAGTAAGGCTGGTTGAGCGGGTCCGTGCGCTCGACGAACGATTCTTCCCAGCGTGAGTTCGCCAGCCGCGTCACTTCGATACCCTTGATGTCTTCGAAAGCAAGCGCCGGGATGTTCACGTTGAAGACGATGCCCGGCGGAATTCCGGTCTCCAACACTTTCCGGGCAATCACCTCGGCATACCGGGCCGCCGGCTCGAAGTCTTCGATCTGCCAGGCGCAGAGGGAAAACGCGATGGCGTCGAGCCCGAGGATAGAGGCCTCCGTAGCCGCACTGACCGTCCCCGAATAGATGACGTTGACCGCCGTGTTGGGGCCTCGGTTGATGCCGCTGACCACCAGATCCGGCGGACGCGGCAGCAGGTGATGCATCGCCAGCTTGGCGCAGTCGGCCGGCGTGCCGGTGACGGCATAGGCCGGGATCGTACCGGACGGCACCTCAAAGGGCCAGGGCCGGGCCCGCACCGGATCCCGCACCGTGATCGCATGGCCGACGGCACTTTGCTCGTCTACCGGCGCGACGACGAAGACGTCGCCCAGCCCGTCCATCGCCGAGGCCAGCGCGATGATGCCCGGCGCGTCAATGCCGTCGTCGTTACAAACCAGGATCAGCGGGCGGGGTGGTCCGCTCCCTGCAGGCGGGGTGGTACGTTCGCTGTCGCTCACTCGTGGTCCGCTCCCTGCGGTCGCTGTGGTACGTTCGCTGGCGCTCACTCGTGGTCCGCTCCCTGCGGTCGCTGTTGTAGGCGGGTGGCGCATAGGGCCAAGATACACTGCGATACGGCGGGAAGATTGTCAAGAAAGGATGCCTTTTGAGGGCCGTGGTCGCTGCGTAGAGGATGGGCACGCCCGTCCATTCAATATGACCAACAACAGCGAGCCCCCCGGGCGAACATACTACAGCGAGCAACGCGAGCGGACCAAACTCAAACTCAATAACTCTCGTCGTCACTGGGGAACTGACGGGTTCTCACATCCTGCACGTAATGCTGTACGGCTTCGGTGATGGATTCGGCCAGATTGGCGTAGTGCCGGACGAAGCGCGGGTTGAAATCGGTCGTCAGGCCGAGGGCGTCGTGGGTCACGAGGACCTGTCCATCGCAATGCACCCCTGCGCCGATGCCGATCGTCGGAATCTGCACGGAACGCGTGACGGCGGCGGCCAGCTCGGCCGGGATCTTCTCGAGCACGAGGGCGAAACAACCGGCCTGATCGAGCAGGAGGGCATCCTGGTGAAGCTGCTCGGCTTCGTCGTTGTCTCGGGCGCGCACTTTGTAGGTGCCGAAGCGATAGATGCTTTGCGGCGTCAACCCGAGGTGCCCCATCACCGGGATGCCGGCTTTCAGGATGCGCTCGATGGCCGGGAGGACGGCCTCTCCGCCCTCCAGCTTGACGGCATGCGCTCCGGTTTCCTTCATCACCCGGATCGCCGAGTGCAACGCCTCTTTGGAATTTCCCTGGTAGGACCCGAACGGCAAGTCTACCACGACCAACGCCCGCCGGACGGCCCGCACGACGCACTGGGCATGGTAGATCATGTGATCGAGCGTGATGGGCAAGGTGGTCTCATGGCCGGCCATCACGTTCGAAGCCGAGTCCCCCACGAGCAGCACATCCACCCCGGCGGCATCGAGGATACGCGCCGAGGTATAGTCGTACGCCGTCAGGAAAGCGATGGGCGTCGCCGTCGCCTTCATCTGCTGCAACGTCTGCGTAGTGACCCGCTTGACGTTGTTCGTGGTCAGGGTAACCGACTCTGTGCTCATCATACGCTCGGCTGGCCGCAGTGCATCGACAGGAGAGGAAACGGGGCTGATACGTCGAAATATAAGAACGCCCGAACCAAGATAGGGAAGACCCCGGAAGCAATCTGCCAGCGCATACCCATCAACCGAGAACAAAAAAAGGGCACTGCGTCGGGTTCGGTGCCGGCGCAGTGCCCTTGTCGGTTCGATGCCGGGTGCCGTCAGTTGCTTGAAGTCGGCCCGTCGCCCTCGATGGGCAAGCCCAGCTTGCCCGCCACGTCCCGGGTAATATCTATGACCCGGTCTTCATTGGCGTAGAGGATGATCGGCTGCATCGGGCCGGCCTGGATCCGCAAGACGAGGTCGAGCTTATGCTCCTGGGCGACTTCTTTGATCGCCTTGTCCACCCGTTCGAAGATCGGGCTGAGCAGTTCCGCCTCGCGCTGGGCGAGTTGTTGCTCGGCGTCGGACGCCTTTTGCTGAATCTCTTGCTGGGCCTGCGCCAGCTCCGTCTCGCGCTCCTGGCGCCGTTCATCGGAGAGCAACGCCTGCTGCTTCTGGTAGCGATCTACCTTGCCCTGGAAGTCCTGCGCCATCGTCTGAAGTACCTGCTGGCTACTCTGATACTCCTCCTGCAACTGCTGCTGGACGTTCCGGTACTCCGGCATATTTGCGATGATGAGTTCGTGGTCGGTGTACCCGACCCGGAGCGGCAATACCTGCTGGGCTTGTGCCGGGATGCTCAGGCCGACCAGGCCGAGAACCGCGAGTGCCAAAATTCGCTGTAGCATATTGGAAGGTGTTTGTTGCAAAATGCAGTTAGGAAGAGGGAACAGAACGAACGCCACTCACTGACCTCTGTTCTGTGCGGGACCGGCCTCTGTACGTTCAATCTCAATGCCAAGTTCTTCGAGCACCTGATTACTCAGATCGTACTGTTCACGAAAATAGAAGAAAACAACGTCGCCGCTCTTGTCGAAAACGTAGTCGTACCCTTCGGCCTCCGCGATTTCTTCGATGGCGGCGAGGACCTTCTCCTGAATGGGCCGGAGCAACGTCTCCTGCTGCTTGAACAGGTCACCGTCGGGGCCGAAGTATTGCATGCGGAGGCGTTCGACGGCGTTTTCGACGTTGAGGATCTCATCACGCTTACGCTGGCGCTCCTCTTGCGTGTAGAGCAATTCGCGCGCTTGATACTCCTGGAACAGTTCGTCCACTTCGCGCTGTTGGGTTTCAATCTCCTGCTGCCACTCCTGCGCCATGCGGTCTAACTTCTGCTGAGCCGTAGCGAATTCGGGGTATTTGCCGTAGATGTACTGCGAATCGACGTAGGCAATCTTTTGCTGGGCCCACGTCTGCTCCGGTGCCAGGAGCAACCCCGAAGCTACTAACACGAGGAAAAAGAACGACTTCTTCATACAATCTTGTGATTTTAAGAGGATCGTGCCGGATGCCGGAGGAACGTCGGCTTGTACCGTTCTATGGACACTCGGCGTGTAGGGTAGGGGAGGATGGCCAGGAACTGGCCTGCGTCCGCTGCGCTCCGGGTTCGCTACTGCGCAAAGCCCTGACCGAGTGAGAACTGAAAGAGCCAGCGCCGGATACCGCTGTGCCGCCCTTCCTGGCCCGGGATGGGTATAAACTCGTCGAAGTTGTAACCGTAGGCCATCTCAAGCATGCCCAGGATGGGCAGGAAGAGCCGGATGCCCACCCCGCCCGAACGGAACAACTGCGTCGGATTATAGGTCCCGAAGTTATCCCAGGTGTTCGCCGCATCGACAAACAGGTACGGCGCGGCCGTCAACTGAGGCGACTGGATCGCCAGCCAGCGCAGCTCGGACGTATACTTGTTGAGGATCCGGCCGCCGACCGCCTCGTCGCCCAACCGGGGGCCGAGCGCCCGCGCGGGATAACCGCGCATGTAGATGATGTCCTTGCCGAAGTTGTCGCGGAAGCCCTGCACATCGAAGGGCGAGCCGCCGACGACGTACCGCTCGAAAAGGACGTCATCGCCCGTGATGGAGCCGATATAGCCGAAATTGCCCGTAAAGTTGAGGGTCAGCTTGGAAGTCAACGGCATATTCCAACCCGTCTCGAAACGCCATTTGTGGTACTGGATGAAGCTGCTGATGGGCAGCGCTACCTCCAGCGACATTAAGAAGCTCGAACCGGAGGTCGGGAAGACCGGGTGGTCGAGCGAGCTGCGCGAGAGGTTCTGGGAGACGGTAACCTGCCGGCTGACGCCCTGGGGCAAGGACGAGGTCAACCCTCGGTTGAGGTAATACTGATAGCCGAGCGACGTCGACGTACTGAACTTGTCGTCGGGCCACTTGAGGCGCTGCTCGTAAAAGACACGGGCCGACGTCTGGATGAACTTCTGATCGGTGTCGGTGTCGCTGGCAAAGAGATAGAACGAGGAGCCCGTGAACCGGGAATGCGAGAGCGAGAAGCCGACGGGCGTGGGGCGGCCGCGGAACCAGGGTTCCGTAAAGCCCAGCGAATAGCTCTGATACGCGCTGCCGTTGGTCTGCAGGCTCAGGGAGAGACGCTGCCCGTCTCCGGAGGGCAGCGGCTTCCAGGCGCCTTTCTTGAACATGTCCTGCATCGAGAAATTGTTGAAGCCGAAACGCAGCATCAACACGAGCCCGAAGCGGCCGTAGGTCCCCGAGAGTTCGAGCTGGTCGCTGCCTACCTCCTCCAGCTTGTACGTCAGATCGACCGTCTTTTTTTCCTGGTTGACGTCGATGCCCGGCCCGGCAGCAAGTTTTTCCTGGTCGAAATAGCTCAACTGAGACAGCCGCCGGATGGTCTCCTGGATCAGGTCGCGGCTGAAGGTCTGGCCGGGAATCGTGTAGAGTTCGCGGCGCACCACGTGTTCCTTCGTCTTCGAATTGCCCGCGATGTCAACCTCTCCGAACTCAAAAATGTCGCCTTCGAAGAGGTCGAAGTTAAGATCAAGCGAGTCCCCTTCGACGACGCGCACCTCGGGCTGGACGCGAAAGAGCATGTAGCCCTGGTTCATGTAGAGGCTCGACACGTCGCTGCTGCGCCGGTTGCCGTGCAGGTTCTCCTCCAGCCGCTTCGCATTATAGGGATCCCCCTTGTTGATGCCGAGCGCCGCCGTCAGGACGCGGTCCGGGACGACCGTGTTGCCGTCCCATTCGATGTTGCGGATGTGGTATTGCGGCCCTTCGTGTAGGTTTAACTCGACGACGACGCCGGGCTCGTCGCCGCTGGTATCGAGATAGACCGTATCGCTCAGGATGCGGGCATCGTAATAGCCTTTCTCGTTGTAATACTCGATGATCTTGTCCTTGTCCGTCTCGTAGCCGCTACGGTCGAACTTAGCGCGCTTCCAGAACTGCCACCAGCGGTCGCGCTTCGTCTCCTTCATCTTTCTGCGGACCTTGCCGTCGGAGATCGCCGCATTGCCTTCGACGACGATGTCCTCGACCTCGACCCTGGGCCCGCGCTCCACCACGAATTCGAGGTTGACCGTGTTTTGCGCCACCTCCTCACGGTTCACCTGCACGTCCGCCAGCATATAACCCTTTTCGGCGTAGAAGTCCTCGATCACCTGTTTGGATCGTTCGAGGTCGGCCGGGCGGATGCGGCTGCCCTTGAAGAGCGGTATTTCTTTCTGAAGGTCCTTCGCGTGTCCCTTCTTGACCCCCGAAAACGTATAGTCGGCCAGTTGGGGTTCTTCTTTGACCTGGATCAGGAGAAACACCCCGTCGCCGGCCCGGCGCTCCTCGACGATCTTGACGTCCGAGAAAACACGAAGCCGATAGATGCTGCGGATGGCTTCGGCGAGCGCCTGATCTCCCGGTAAGTTCACGGTCTGCCCGACCACCAGGCCGCTGCTTTGCAGCACGAACGTCTGCATACTTTCGTCGTTGACCCCCTCGACGGAGATACCGAGAATCTCGTAGGGCTCGGGTGCCTGGGGAACGGTATTGAAACGACCGCTGGTACCGTTGGTGCTGGTTGGAATCAGCCCTTGGGCAAACGCGGGTCCGGCCAGGCTCAACACGAAGCAGAATGCAAACAACGATCGCAAAGACATCAGCAACAAGGGATAGCGCTTCTGGAAAGGTTGGCGAGGGTGAGGGGCGCACGGTTAAAGAATCCAACCGCGAGCCGGCGGCTTAGTTTCGCTTCAACCCCGCGCACGGATGCTACCGGGTAACGGTTCAGGGGGGCACGTTATTGTCACAAGATAGCCGGCACGGCGCAAGTTTCGCGCTTCTTTCGGGGTGGACGGCTGCCAGGATAGGGCCGACGGCTGCTGGGCGCCGTCCGGTTGCAAACAAGAAGGCGTGTTCCGGGACGCCTCACTCCTCGACGCGGCCGAAGCGGCGGTCGCGCTGCTGGAACGCCCGCACGGCCTCGTAGAGCTGTCCTCGCCGGAAAGCCGGCCAGTGACGCTCGGTAATGACCATCTCGGTATAAGCCAGCTGCCAGAGCAAAAAGTTCGACACGCGGTACTCCCCGCCGGTGCGAATCAGCAAGTCGGGGTCGGGGATGCCCTTCGTCTGGAGGACCTGCGCCACCAGAGCCTCGTCGATGGCCTCCGGGGTGAGTTCGCCTTGCTGCACGCGCCGCGCCAGCACCTGCGCGGCCTGCACCAGCTCCCACCGCCCGCTGTACGAGAGCGCCAGGATGAGCGTCAGGCGGGTATTGCCGGCCGTCGCGGCGATGGCCTCTTCCAACGCGCCCCGCGCCGACCGGGGTAGTTTGGACAGGTCGCCGATGGCCTGGAGCCGGATGTTGTTTTCGTGCAGCGTCTTGTGCTCGCGGCGGATCGTCCGCAGGAGCAACTTCATCAGGGCATTGACCTCGCCGAGGGGCCGTTTCCAGTTTTCAACGCTGAAGGTGTAGAGCGTCAGATACTCTACCCCGATCTGCGCGCACGTCTCGGTGATGTCGCGCACCGACTCAACCCCTTCGTAATGCCCCACCACGCGGGGCTCGCCGCGTTCCCGCGCCCACCGTCCGTTGCCATCCATGATGATGGCGATGTGCCGGGGAATCGGCCCGCCCTTCCGAAGCGCCGCCTGCCGGGCCGCGTCTTCAGCCGTCTGGGGCTTGCCGGTGATCGTCAGTTCCTGCTCCACGATACGGGTACTCGCTGTGCCTTGCAGGGTACAGGGCCTTGCAGGTTAACGGGATACGCTGCTGCGCGAGCGTTCGGGCTAGAGCCTGAGGATGTCGTTGAAAACAAGAAAAGCCATCAAGGTAAGCAGCAAGACCATCCCGACCTGCTGCGTCACCATGCGCACTTTGAGCGAGGGTTCGCGACGGGTAATCCCTTCGTAGAGCAAAAACAAGAGATGGCCTCCGTCGAGCGCGGGTATCGGCAGGATGTTAACAATGGCGAGCGTGATAGACAACAGCGCCACAATCGACCAGAAAGCCTTCGCCCCGGCCTGCGCGGCCTGCCCCGTGATCTGCGCCACCCGCACGGGACCGCCGAGGTTTTCGAGGGCGTTCTCCCGGCCCGTAAAGATGCGCTTCAGGTTGACGACGATGGTCTTCGTATTAAACCAGGTATCGACCATGCCGGCGGCGACGGCCTCGCCGAAGGAAAAGGTGACGATACGCTCCGCCCATCCGATCCCGATGACGTACCGATCGCCGTCCTGCTTCGGCGTGATGCGCGCCTCGAAGCGCTGCCCTACGTCCGACTGGGAGCCGGGCGTCGTGGGGCGGATCCACTCAAGGGATATCGCTTGCCCTTCTGATGCCTGAATCAAGCGGGTCATCTGCACCCAGAACTGCACGGGCGTCCCGTCGATGGACACGATTCGATCGCCCGCCTGCAAACCCGCTTCCGCCGCCGGCATATCGGGCATCACATCTCCGACGACGCTCGGCTCGAAGGTGAGGCCCAGGCTGCCGGCCCGGCCGAGCTGCGTCATGATGTCGTCGGGTCCCTGAAAGACCAGGACCTGGCCGTCGCGCTCGACCTCGATGGTAAGCGAATCGGCCAGGAGGGCATCCAGGGTACGCGTCCCGTCGTACGGATTGAACGGCTGGCCGCTGATGGACAGGATACGGTCGCCCGTACGCAAGCCGATGTCGTAGGCAAGCGAGCTGTCCGCGACGAAGACCGAACCGTCGTCCGTAGCCAGCGGCTGCGCATCCCCGTAGACGTATTTGAGGCCGATGAAGATGACCGCCGCCAGGATCACATTGAACGTCACGCCGGCGACGATCACGATGATGCGCTGCCAGACGGGCTTGGCGCGAAACTCCCACGGCTCCGGCTCCGCATTCGCGAACTCGGTATCCATGCTCTCGTCCACCATCCCTGCGATCTTCACATACCCCCCCAGCGGTGTGGCACCGAGGACGTACTCCGTCTCACCGATTTTTTTGCCGACGATCTTGGGCGGAAACCCGACCGAGAACCGATCCACGCGCATCTTGAAGAGCTTGGCGAACAGAAAATGGCCCATCTCGTGCACGAACACGAGGATCATGATCGCGCCGATGACGGCAATCACAGCCCAGACGATATTCAACACCGGCTCTCCAGGTCAAATGAGTGTTGGGGTGTCAAGGGGTTGCGGTGTTCGGGTATCCGGGTGTTTGGGCGCTTTCGTGCGGTCACGGTGAACACGCAAACACGCGAACAGGCAAACATACGCACACCTTCAATCAGGGACGCCCCGGCCATGTTCCAGCACCAGCCGCCGCGCCGCTGCGTCGGCTTCTACGAGCGCATCGTACGAAGGCTGCACGGCCCGGGCAAGTTGTTGCATCGCCGCCTCGACCCTCCGAGGAATGTCGACGAAGCGAATACGGCCTTCCAGGAACAACGCGACGGCCTGCTCATTGGCGGCGTTGAGGACGGCCGGCGCGGTGCCTCCGCAGGCCAGCGCCTCGTAGGCCAACCGCAGGCAAGGGAATTTATCGGCATCCGGGGGCTCGAAATCAAGCCCCCGCAATCGACCCCAGTCGATGCGAGGGTGCGGTGCCGGCCAGCGATCCGGGTAGCTGAGGGCGTACTGGATGGGCACACGCATGTCCGGCATCCCCAACTGGGCCTTCGTCGACCCGTCGGCGAAGGTGACCATGGAGTGGATGATGGATTGCGGGTGTACCAGCACTTCGATCTGTTCGGCCTGGAGGTCGAAGAGCCAGCGGGCTTCGAGGACTTCGAGCCCCTTGTTCATCATCGTTGCCGAATCGATGGTGATCTTGGCCCCCATCGACCAGTTGGGATGGCGGAGCGCCTCTTCGCGGGTGATGGCTCCGAACGTCTCGGCCGGCCGCGTACGGAACGGTCCGCCGGACGCCGTCAGGATGAGCGTCTCCACCGCGTGGAGCGGCTCTCCGGCGAGGCATTGGAAGATGGCCGAGTGTTCGCTGTCGACCGGGATGATCGTGCTCTCGTGCCGGGTCAGCAGGTCGTTCACCAGCGCCCCGGCTACCACGAGGGTTTCTTTGTTGGCCAGGGCAATCGTCTTATCCGCCCGGATGGCCGCCAGCACCGGTTCCAGCCCCGCCACCCCGACTACGGCGGCCACCACGACGTCGCTCCCCGGAAGCGAAGCCGCCTCGCAGAGCCCCTCCCGCCCTGTCAACACCCGGATCCCGGTACCCTGCAACGCCGCGCCGAGCGGGGCCCACGCCGATGCCGCGCCGATCACCACACACTCCGGCGTAAATTCGAGCGCCTGCCGGATCAACAGTTCGACGTTGCTGTGCGCCGTCAGCGCCCGCACGTACAGCTTGTCCGGGAAAAGCCGTACGATGTCGAGGGTCTGTGTCCCGATGGAACCAGTCGAGCCCAGAATACTCAGGCCACGCCGGGCACCGGAAGACGCAGGAAAGGCCACGGGCCGCCTGGTAGACAGGGTATCATCCATACCGTCCCCTACGACGTTCAACGTTCCAGGTTCAGCGGACACGGCCTCGTCACGTCGTACCCGGACCGTGGAACCGTGTTTTCGGCGCCGGGCAGCCCATGCAAGCCCTTCGGCTTCCGCAACGGACGTAACACCGGCTCAAAAAAGTCACGTTATTAAGAAAGGATCGGTGGAGGGCCGAAACTTAGGGAGACAAGCAACCATATCAGAGCATACTGTTTTTGAACACGGTTATGTTGGGACGCCCTTGCCTATGCGCTGGATGAACCGGGCTCTGCCCCCCCTCCTTCTTGTGGTGATGGTCAGCGGCACCCTGCCGACGGCCCATGCCCAGAACCGCCGGGCACCGGCTACGGCTCCTGCCGGCGTAGACAGTTCGCTGGTAGCCCGGTTTCAACTGGCCGACACCTACCTGAACGGCGCGCAGTATGACCGCGCCATCACGTTGCTGGAGGACCTCTACGCGACCAGCCCGTCCACCTATGTCTTCTACGAGAAGCTAAAGGTGGCCTACGAGAGCGTCAAGCGCTACGACGCCGCCATCCGGCTCGTCGACGACCGGTTGCAGGAAGAAGGCCCCAGCGACCCGACGGTGTTCCTCGCCGACAAAGCCCGTCTCCTCTTTCTGAAAGGCGACGAGCAGGACGCCTATGCGCTCTGGGACGACATGGTGGCCCGGGCCTCGGGCAACCAGAACGCCTACCGCATCATCTACGGCTCGATGCTCGAAGTCCGGCTCTTCGACAGGGCCATCGCCGTACTCGAACAGGGCCGCGCGGCCGTCCGTGAGCCCTCCCTCTATCAGGCCGACCTCGCCTATCTGTACAGCGTCACCGGCCGGCATGAGAAAGCGATGGAGGAATACTTGGGCCTGCTGGCGCTTAACGACCGCCAGTTGAACTACGTTCGCAACCGGCTCTCGCGATCCCTGGAACAAGAAGGCGCGCTCAACGCCAGCATTGCCGTCGTCGAGCGCGGTGTGCGCCAATCCCCGCTCAACCGTAGCTACCGCGAACTGCTGGCCTGGCTCTACCTCGAAGCCCGCGACTATGCCAAAGCGTTTAACGAGTATCGCGCCATCGACCGGCTGGAGCAGGAACACGGACGCGTGCTGTTCGACTTCGCCCGGCGCGTCGCAGATGCCGGCGCCTATGAAACCGCCCTCGAAGCCTTCGATGAAGTCCTGACGCGGTATCCGGACTCTCCCGTGGCTGCCGACGCCCGGCTCGGCCTGGCTGAAATGCACCAGCGCTGGGCCGAAACCACGCGGGAAGGCCTCTTCGATGAGCACGGCAACCGCCTGCCCGCGCCGCACTACGAAGCCGCCCTCGAAACATACCGCACCTTCCTGCAAGACTTCCCGGCCCATCCCTACTACCCCGAGGTGCTCCGCCGCATCGGCCGCCTCCAGCAGGATGTCTTTTTCAACCTCGGCGAAGCCGGAGCCACCCTCACCGAAGTGACGCAGCGCTACCCCAACAGCCAGGCCGCCCATCAGGCCGAGTACGACCTGGGGCGCATCGCCCTGGTACGCGGCAGCCTGGAGGAGGCCCGGCTCATCTTCGCCCGCCTGGTCGAAGAACTCCGCATCGGCGAACTGGCCGAACAGGCCCGCTACGAACAGGCGTTGATTCATTTCTACCGGGGCGAGTTCGAAGCCGCGAAGACGCTGGTGTCGGTCCTGGACGAAAACACCTCTACCGACGTGGCCAACGACGCCATCGCGCTGAAGGTCTTGCTCCTGGAAAACCGGGGTCCGGACTCGCTGGACACGCCGCTCCGCGTCTTCGGCGAAGCCTCGTTGCTGCTTCGCCAGCGCCGCTCCGCCGAAGTCGTGAAACACATGGACGAATTGCTCGACGTCGGCGCCCACCCCCTGGCCGACGACGCCCGCTTCCTCCGGGCCCAGGCCCTCCGCGAATCCAGACGCTACGAAGAAGCCTTCTCGGCCTTCGGCGAATTGCCCTTGATCCACCCCGACAGTCCGCTGGCCGACCGGAGCCTCTTCCAGGCCGCCGAGATCCAGGAACTGGAACTCAGCGACCGCGAAGGCGCTCTGGAGACGTACACCCAGATTCTCACGCATTATCCCGGCTCGCTCCTCATGCCCGAAATACGCCTCCGCATCCGCGCCCTCCGGGGCGACGGCGCCTGAACACGTTGGGATGGGGCCCTTTTCATCCCTGCTCGCACAGGGAGACGTATTGGATCGCTATACCACACGTTATCCGCAAACCCATGCGCACCACCCCGACGCTCCGCCTCGCCGCCATCCTGTTCTTCACCCTGACCTTTATGGCGGACTTCGCTCCGAAATCCGCAAGGGGGCAGGACATCTTGATCCCGATGGATACACGCCAGTCGAACCACCTCAAAGCCTACGGCGTGGCCTACTGGGCGCTGTCCCGGGGCGTCCAGATCGACTGGCTGCTGAACTACCGGGGCGGCTCGTTCCTGCTCCCCACGTTCCCCGAACTCGAACAGGAACTGGCCATCCGGGGCGTTTACGCCGAAAAGGTCGGCGGCACCCAGACGGCCCAGATCATCGCCGAGGTCGAAAGCGAGAGTTCGAATACGTCGGTGGTGCGCCTCGAAAAGCCGCCGCGTATTGCCGTCTATGCCCCCAAACAAACCCTTCCGTGGGACGATGCGGTGCTGCTGGCCCTCAACTATGCCGAGGTGCCCTACGACATGATCTACGACGAGGATGTACTGGACGGCCGCCTGTCCGAGTACGACTGGCTCCACCTGCACCACGAAGACTTCACCGGGCAATACGGCAAGTTCTTCCAGTACCGCAACATGGCGTGGTACATCGAACAACAGCGGCAGGCTGAGGAAGCAGCCCGGCAGTACGGCTTCCGCAAAGTCAGCCAGCTCAAACTCTCCGTGGCCCAGACGATCCGGAATTATGTCTTTCAAGGCGGCTTCCTGTTCGCGATGTGCTCCGGCACCGACACCTACGACATCGCCCTTGCCGCCCACAACACCGACATCGTCCCCGCCGAATACGACGGCGACCCGGTAGACCCCGATGCCCTGGCCGAACTCGACTTCGACGCCTCCTTCGCCTTCACCGACTTCCGCCCCAGCTTCAACCCTACCGAGTACGAACACGCGGACATCGACGCCCAACTGCCGCCGCAACAACTCCAGAACCCGGCCCTGGACTACTTTACGCTCTTCGAGTTCAGCGCCAAGTGGGACCCTGTCCCGACGATGCTGACGCAGAACCACGTAGCCACCATCAAAGGCTTCATCGGGCAGACGACGGCGTTTCGCAAGCGGTTTGTCAAGCCCAGCGTCGTCGTCCTGGCCGAGGCACCGGGGCGCGACGAGGTCAAGTACCTGCACGGTTCCTTCGGGGAAGGCACCTTCACCTACTACGCCGGGCATGATCCCGAAGACTACCAGCACTACGTGAACGACCCGCCTACGGATCTGAACCTGCACAAGAACTCACCCGGCTACCGGCTCATCCTCAACAACATTCTCTTCCCCGCCGCCAAGAAGAAAAAGCAGAAGACGTGAGGGGTCCGTTCGCTGTGGCTCACTGTGGTCCGTTCACCCTCCTTCGTCGGGTTCACTGTGGTCCGGGCACTGCGTGCCCTGTTGTACGCTCGCCCGGTGGGCTCGCTGTGGTTGGTCACAGCGAATAGACGGGCTTGCCTGTCCTCGCCAGCGTACCCTCCCCTCCAAAAAGACATCCTTTCTTGACGCACGCTCATCTGCCTCGCATCGTATCTTTGCCGTAGGCTCCCTCCCATACCACAGCGAGCATCGCGAGCGAACGACAGCGACCGAAGGGAGCGGACCACAGTGAGCCCGACGAAGGAGGGCGAACGGACCACAGCGAACGCAGTGAGCGACCCACAGTGAGCGACAGCGAACGAACCACAGCGACCGAAGGGAGCGGACCAAAAACCATGGCGCAATCCCGCTGCGTGATGACGGAGATCGTGTTGCCCAACGACACGAACGGCCTGGGCAACATGATGGGGGGGCGGCTGATGTATTTGATGGACAAGTGTGCCGCCGTCTCGGCACAGCGCCATGCCAACACCGTCTGCGTCACCGCCGCCGTCGATTCGGTCGAGTTTCAATCGCCGATCTATCAGAACGAGGTCGTGATCATCGAGAGCTGGGTCAACCGGGCGTTCCGTACGTCGATGGAAGTGGAACTCGTCGTCGTCGCCGAGAACCCGCGCGCCCGCACGCGGCGGCAATGCAACCGCGCTTTCTTCACGTTCGTGGCGCTCGGCAGCGACGGCAGGCCTACGCCGGTCCCGGCGCTTCATCCGGAAAATGACGCCGAGCGAACCCGCTATGCGGACGCCGCCAAACGCCGCGAAGCGCGCCTCGTCTTCTCCGGCCGGCTGAAGCTGGCAGACACCCATTACGTCAAGAACGATCTCCTGGCGGCCATCGGCTCGGAACACGACCCACGCTCCTAGCCTGTTATTTCTAACCTGCCCATCCCTTATCTTTAGGCAACCAGCGAAGCAACCGTGTCCATCCACGCCAAGGCCATGTTGTTCAAGCGCGTCCTCATCACCGGAGCCAACGGCCTGCTCGGGCAAGAGTTGGTAGCCTTGATGAGCCGGTTCCCGGAATATGACGTACTGGCCACCGGACGCAGCGCTACGCCCCGGTTCAAAGACGCCTCCTGCGGCTACACCGCCCTCGACATCACCGACCCCGACGCGGTACGCCGCCTCTTTCAGGACTTCGCGCCCAGCGTGGTGATCAACAGCGCGGCTATGACCCAGGTAGACGATTGCGAGCGCGACAGGGACCTGTGCTGGAAGGTAAATACGGCGGCGGTGGAGCACCTGGCCCGGCAATGCCACACCGCCGGCACCCGGCTCATCCAGGTCTCAACCGACTTCGTCTTCGACGGCGAAAACGGTCCGTACCGTGAAGACGATCGCCCGCACCCCGTCAATTTTTACGGCAAGGCAAAGCTGGCCGCCGAGAACGCCACCCGCGAAGCCGGGCTCGAAAAATGGGCCGTCGCCCGTACCGTCCTCGTCTACGGAACCGGCGAGCACCTGAGCCGCGCCAACATCGCCCTGTGGGTCATCGACAGACTCACGAAGGGCGAGCCGATCCACCTGGTGACGGATCAGTGGCGCACCCCCACGTACGCCCGCGACCTCGCCGCCGGCATCGAACGGATCGTCCGCTTCGACAAGACCGGCGTGTTCCACCTCTCGGGCCGCGAACTCGTCAGCATCTACGACTTCGCGAAAACCGTCGCCCGCGTGTTCGACCTGGACCCTTCGCTCATCCATCCGACCGACGGTTCGCGGTTTCGCCAGGATGCGGCCCGTCCTCCCCGCACCGGCTTCATCATCTTGAAGGCCGAGACCGAACTCGGCTACAAACCGCGTTCCCTGGACGACGCCCTCCGGCACCTCGGCACCCGCCTCGGCCTCCCGGTGATCACCTCCTGATTTTGGATTTTAGATGGAGGGCTTTGGATTTCCCTCGCGGTATCGTAGTCACAATCCGTACGTCAGAATTCCATCTCCCACCGTTCATGCTAGACCTACAACGCATCCGGGATGACCCCGACCAGGTACGCCAGGCGCTGCACGACCGGGGCAACCCGAACCTCGACCTCGTGGACCGCGTGCTGGCCGGCGATGCGGCACGGCGCGACCGCCTGACGAAGCTCCAGGAAGCCCAGGCCCGGTCCAACACGGTGTCGCGCGAAATCGGCCTGCTGATGCGCGAGGGCAAGAAAGACGAAGCCCAGGAACGCATCGCCGAAACGGGGCGCCTGAAGCAACAGATCAAACAGTGGGAAGACGAGGCGCGCGACGCGGACGCCGCGCTGGAGGCGCTCCTGCTGGAGATCCCGAACATCCCCCACGAGAGCGTCCCCGTCGGGCGTACGGCGGCGGACAACCAGGTCGTGCACGAGGAAGGCGAAAAGCCCGGCTTCGACTTCGAGCCGCTGGCGCACTGGGACTTGCTCGCCCGCCACGGCCTTGCCGACTTCGAGCGCGGCGCCAGAGTAACCGGCGCGGGGTTTCCGTTCTACCTGGGCAAGGGCGCCCGCTTGCACCGGGCCCTGATCAACTTTTTCCTGGACGTGGCCGTCCGCGAAGGCGGCTACCTCGAAGTGCACCCGCCCCTCCTCGTCAACGAGGACAGCGCGCGGGGTACCGGCCAGTTGCCGGACAAAGAGGGGCAGATGTATCTGGTGCTTGACCAATCTAATTTCGAGGTCTTTGCCAAGCAAACAGAACGATGGTTCTCGAATACAGCTGTAGAAATCTTTTGGATTGCTAGAGAACTTATCCATCTTAGAAATGACGACTTCTTCCCAAAATCTTATACGGAAATTGCTGATCCTTCAGGTACTCATACCGAGGAAACAATAAGACGGCGTCACACTTTGGCCAATGCTTTCCTTACACGCACAGTCAGAGATAGAGTTAAAAAGAATAAAGATTTAGTCTACAAGGTGTTCGAGATGCTAAATGTAGAACACTTCAAGGTAATTATTAATCCAAACGAAGAATCACTTACTTTAAAGCTATCGCATGACTACTGGCTCTATGGTAGAGGCGCTAAAGCCTTAGTTGAAGAACTCCTCCCCAAATCAAGCAGACGCTACCTCGTCCCGACGGCCGAAGTCCCGGTGACCAACTACTACCGGGGCGAGATCCTCGACGAGGGCGTCCTGCCGCTCAAGCTCTGCGCGTACACGCCGTGCTGGCGGCGCGAGGCCGGCTCCTGGGGCGCGCACGTACGCGGCCTGAACCGGCTGCACCAGTTCGACAAGGTTGAACTCGTCCGCATCGTCCACCCGGATACGAGTTACCAGGCGCTGGAGGAACTGCGTGAAGACGCCGAACGGGTGCTCCGGCGGCTCGCCCTCCCCTACCGTCGCCTCCTCATGTGCACCGGAGACATGGGGTTCAACCAGACCAAACAGTACGACCTGGAGGTGTGGAGCGCGGGCCAACAGCGCTGGCTCGAAGTCTCGTCCGTTTCCAACTTCACCTCGTACCAGGCCCGGCGGATGCAACTCCGCTACCGGCCCAGAGAAGGCGGCAGTCCACAGATCGTCCACACGCTCAACGGCAGCGGCCTGGCCCTGCCGCGCATCGTGGCGGCGTTGCTCGAAAACAACCAGCAGGCCGGCGGCTCCGTCGTCATCCCGGAAGCATTGCAGCCGTACACGGGGTTTGACCGCATCGGGTAGCCGAGGCCGAATCCCGCCGGCCCGAACAAGGCCGCGATGCAGGCGGCTTGCTTCCATCGTGGTGGATCTCCGGTCAGCGCACCAGCGTCATCGGTTGCGTCTGGTCGAAGGCGCCGGCTTCGAGCCGGTAGAAATAGACACCGCTGGGTAGGGACTCGGCCTCGAACGAGACCTCATGCCCCCCGGCTGCTTGCTCGGCATCAACGAGTACCCGAACGCGCCGCCCCAACGCGTCGTAGACCGACAGGCGCACGCGAGAACGCGTCGACAGCGCATAGCGAATGCGCGTGGTGAGGTTGAACGGGTTCGGGTAGTTGGGAGCAAGCCGGAAGGCGGCGGGAGGTGCTTCGGCGGGTTCTTCAACGTCCACGAGGATCTCGGGGGCCAGCAGCGTCCGCACCACCTCAAGGGGGCCGAAGCCGTATCCCTCATAGGCAAAGTCCTGGGTGTAGAAGCGTCCATCAAAGCTTACGTCCTCGCGGGTCGGCCCGGTGACGACCGTGGGTTCGATCTGTGTGTCCTCGTGCCACTCGTTCCAACTCGTAATCATGATCATCTTGAGGGCCGGATCGACAAAGGGCTTCATGACCTGGATGTAGGTTTCCAGCATCGACGTGCTCGCCGCCTCGGGCTCAATCCGCCTGGGCGCCGGGAGCGGATCTGCGCCGCTACGGGTATTAAAGCCGGGGTGTACGTTGGGGATGACAACCTTCCCGGCCCCCTCGACCACGGCTTCCCATGCGGCCGCCTGGACGGAAACATCGGCGAAAAAATCGCGGGCGACGGGATATCCTTCATGCGACGGGTTGCCGTACATGATGTAGGGCGAGACGGCATCGAGAAACTGCATATGGGAGGCCGACGCCGGCCCCCAGTCTACTTCGTCGCCTATCAAAAACAAGTCATAGCCCCGGGCCAGGAGACGGCTGCGAACGCGCGCAAACGCTTGCTCGTAGGCGCCTGCGTAGATCCTCGACAGATAGAGAAAAACGACGGGCCTGCCCTCCACCCTGAGCAGGTTAGGATGATCCAAATAGGTGTCGGCGAGATAGTCGAAGTCGCTCACCAGTTGGGCTTCTTTGTCGGCATCGAACGTAATGCCGCCTGCGTCGAAACCGAGATACGCGCTCTCGTAGTAGACGGTAAACCGGGTCGCGGTATCCTCCAGTTCAGGCAGGATATGATCCCGCAGCGCGACGTCCTCCCACGAGTTTTGCCCCCACCAACTGCTGACGAGAAAGTCGATGCCGTAGGCGCGCATCCAGTCCAGGTGTTGCCGGATGACTTCGGCGTCTCGGCTGGAATAGTGCCCGAGCAGGGGCGGCTGCCGGGGCACGAGGAAGTCACGGACGTATTCACCCTGCCAGCTATGGCCGCCCTCCGACGACCCATACCAGGGATAGTAGTATACCCCGGTCTCGTAGGCGTCCTGCACAGACAGCGTGCGGCTCGCGGCCGGCTTACTCACGGGTCCCGAAGCGCCTTGCGGGTCGACGGCCCGGAGCTTGTAGTAGTAGGTCCGGCCGGAGGCGACGCCGGTATCCGTGTAGGCAGGCACCGCTCCCGTAGCCAGCAGCGACGCCTCATCCGCCAGAAACCCCGGTTCATCCCCCCGGTAAAGCTGATAGCCGGCCACGTCGCCGTCGCCGGGTTGCCAGACCAGATCGATGGCCTGGTCGCCGCCATAGGCCCGCAACCCTACCGGCGCGGGGGGTGGGACGAAGCCGATGGGCGCGTCCGAACCGATCACCGTGGCGTTGCCGAACAGCGTCCCGTCATTGCCGCGCGGCGTCTCGTCCGGGATCGTCGTGCCCACCGGACGGTCGAAGTCCCAGTACGCCGCCAGTCCTTCCTCCGTACCGGTGAGCTTCTCGTGCATCGTCGCCCGGATCTCGGCGGGGCTACGCGCCATGTTCCAGACCCGCAACTCATCGACCGCGCCGCGCAGGCCCAGGGAGGCGTTGGGATAGCCGAGAAACTCGCCGATGCGGAGCGGCGCGTTTGTAGCAGAGGCATACGCGTTGGCCTCTTTCCCCTGCAAAATGCCGTTGAAGTAGATCTTCAGCGAGTCGGCGTCCTGGGTCACGGCGATATGGGACCACTCCCGCTGTTGGGCGGCGTCCTGCGTACTCGTGCCCCCCGGAAGGACGAAGGCAAAGACGGGAAGGGGAAACCGGGTGCCGGCCAGGCGGATGTTGTATCCCGTGCCTCCGGCGCCCCGCTTGTCGAGGATCGTCTGCTCGCCACCGGCCAGGGTAGGATCTCCGAGCGCATCGACGCGCAACCAGAATTCGACCGTAAACGCCTCGGGAGCAAGCGACGGATCATGCGGCACTTCGATGTAGTCGCCCGGCGCCTGGAAGAGGACTGCCTGATTCGTCGTACCGAACCGATACACGAAGCGCAGCGTGACGCCGTCTCCCTCGATGCCGTCAACCCGAAACACGATCACGTTGCCTTCCTCGCCCTCCTGGGCCAGCGAAACATACGTGTGCCCCACGGCTGCGGCCACGCCGAACCGGGTATAGCCTTCCGCGGGAATAACCACGTCGTTCAAGTCGACGTCGCCAAGATCACCCAGGTCGATAACACCCCGCTGACCTACATTGTTAGCCCAGAATGCCAGCCCGGTAAGATAGAGATCGCCTCCGGTAAACTGGCCGAACGCACCCGCCGAGAAGTCGTAGCTGTCTCCGTCCTGCAACGTGATCCGGGTTGGCTCGTCCGGTGCGGCGTCGCAGCGCACGCCCGTACTCGTCACGGTCGCAATGCCCTGGAGCCAGGCTTGAAAGTCGGCGTCGGCAGGCTCGCACAGCGCCGTGTTCGAGAAGTGGAAGGTCGCAAGCTGGGTCAGGTTCGTGAGGCTCTGGGGAAGCCTTCCGCTCAGGGCATTGGTGTGGAGCCCCAGATAGGTGAGGTTGACCAGGTTACCCAGGGCGTCCGGGACGGCTCCCGACAACTGATTCGCGATGAAATTCAGGTAGGTGAGGTCGACCAGGTTACCCAGGGCGCCCGGGATCGTGCCCGTAAGCGCATTCCCGGCGAAGTCCAGCCAGGTCAGGTTCGTCAGCGCCCCCAGTTCCGGCGGGATCGCGCCAGTGAGCTGGTTGCCCGCAACGCTCACGGTGGTCAGGGCCGTCAGCGCCCCCAGTTCCGGCGGAATCGCGCCCGTGAGCTGGTTGTTGCTGAGATCCAGGAACGTTACCTCTGTCAGCGCGCCTAGTGCGCCGGGGATCTCGCCCGTAAGCTGGTTGCCCCGGAGGTCCAGCCAGGCCAGATCCGTCAGGATACCGAGTTCGGGGGGAATCGCGCCGGTGAGCCGGTTGTTGCCGAGAACTACCGTGATCAGGTCGGCGAGGGTACCCAGTTCGGGCGGCACCGGACCGCTGAGTTGATTCAGGCTCAGGTTCAGGCCGGTCACCCGACCTTCCTGCACGCTCACGCCGTACCAATCGGACACCGGAGCCGTGAGCCAGTTCGTGTCGTCGATCCAGTCGGCCCCGTCGGTCGCGTTGTAGAGCGCCACGAGCGCCAACGAATCGTCTTCGGCGACCTGGGCCCACGCGCCTGCCGTCGGCGCGAGCCAGAGGATCAGAAACAGGCACCGTATCCGTCGTTTCATTGACCATAGCAGGCAGAGGCCGAAAGCGATCCGTTTCACGGTTGTACCCTCCTTATTCCCAGGCCATCGTGCACCGCGTCAGGATCGTCTGGCGGCTCTCCAGCGCCTGTTCACACTCCTTCCGGGTGTAGTTGTCGTAGGTGACGGTCCCGAGGTTATTCCCCGTCGACTCGGAAAAACAGGTGGTCGAACAGGTGCCGGTCTCCTCCCCGAACGCGCTGCAAGCCGGCATCAGGGCCAGCACAGCACAGAGCAAGAACCAGGATGCCATACTGAGGACAAGTTCGGTAGAAATCGTTTTCATGGTGATACCCTCCTTGGTTGGGTGCCGTGTGACGAAAGGAGCGGGGCGCCTATGCTCACAGGTTGACAAGCGACATGGCCTCTCTACCTGTATGGCCGGAAAGCCGGAGAGAAGTGGACAGGGCGATGCAGATTTTTCACGCCTCCGGCCTGAATGCCCCGCCTTGCCAATGACTATGCAGAGTAGTATCGTTATTCTGCGGACCGTAGTCCATCCCTCACCCCTCTGTTTAAAAACGAGCCGACCCATGCATACGAAACGATTGCAGCATTTGTCTCTGGCGGCGATGAGCCTGGCCCTGTGCTGGCTCGCCGGGTCCGGCTGCACAGGCAGCCCCTCAGATGTCGGCGGCGAGATGACCCTCGATGACGACGACATCGGCGGAGTCGTGACCGGCGCCGACGGGCCGGAAGCCGGCGTCTGGGTGATCGCAGAGACCGCCGACCTCCCCACGCCGTTCACTAAGATTGTCGTCACCGATGACCAGGGACGCTATGTGCTGCCCGACCTGCCGGACGCAAGCTACAGCCTGTGGGTCCGCGGCTACGGGCTGGTGGATTCGCCGAAGGTCCGGGCCGAGCCGGGCCGGACGGTAGACCTGGAAGCGACGCCGGCACCCACCCCCCACGCGGCGGCACAGTATTACCCGGCCGGCTACTGGTTTTCGCTCATCCAGGTGCCGGACACGAGCGAGTTTCCCGGCACCGGACCCGAAGGCAACGGCATCGCTCCCCACATCGAGAGCCAGGCCGACTACCTCCGGACGCTGAAGTCGGGCACGTGCATGGCGTGCCACCAGCTGGGCAACAAGGCTACGCGGGCGCTCTCCGAAAACCTGGGCACCTTCGCGTCCTCCGAAGAGGCCTGGGAACGACGGCTGCAGTCGGGGCAGGCGGGGGGAAGCATGATCGGCGGGCTGAATCGCCTCGGCCGAGAACGGACCCTCGCGATGTTCGCGGACTGGACCGACCGGATTGCCGCAGGAGCGGTACCGCCGGCCCCGCCCCGGCCGCAAGGCATCGAGCGGAACGTCGTCATCACCCTGTGGGATTGGGCCGACCCGAAGGCCTATCTGCACGACGTGGTCTCGACCGACCGGCGAGACCCCACGGTGAATGCCAACGGCTCCCTCTACGGAGCACTCGAAGCGAGTGCCGACTATCTGCCCGTCCTAGACCCGGTAACCCATACGAAATCTCAGGTGCCGCTCACGGTCCGCGATCCGAACACACAGCCGGCCGCCTCGCCGGAGATGCCGGCTCCTTCGCCGTACTGGGGCGAAGAAGCCATCTGGCACAGCAAGACGAACGTGCATAACCCGATGCTCGACGCGCGGGGCCGGGTCTGGATCACCGCCGCCGTACGCCCACCCGACAACCCCGACGTCTGCAAGGAAGGATCGAGCCATCCGTCGGCCCGGCTGTTCCCCGTCAACAGAGCCTACCGGCACCTCGCCGTCTACGATCCGGCGACCGAGCAGCTCACCCACATAGGCACCTGCTTCAGCACGCACCACCTGATGTTCGCCGAGGACGAAAACAACACGCTATGGACCAGCGGCGGCGGACCCGTCGTCGGCTGGCTCAACACGAAGAGGTTCGACGAGACCGGCGACGAGGAAGCCTCGCAGGGCTGGACGGCCCTGATCATGGACACCAACGGCAACGGCCGGCGCGACGACTATGTCGAGCCGGATGCGCCGGTCGATCCGACGAAAGACAAGCGCTATGGCGGCGGCTTCTATGCCGTCGCCCCGGCACCCGACGGGTCGGTCTGGGGGACGACCCTGGGCTTCCCCGGCGCCGTCGTCCGCCTGGATCCCGGTACAAACCCGCCGGAGACCGCCCTCGTAGAGGTGTACGAACTACCGTGGGACAACCCGAAGGCGACGGTCCAGGGCTTCTCGCCGCGTGGCGGGGATGTCGACCGCGAGGGGGTGTACTGGGCGGCGCTGGCAAGCGGGCACCTCGCCAGCTTCGACCGGCGCCAATGTACCGGCCCGCTCAACGGACCCGACGCCACGGGCCAGCACTGCCCCGAGGGGTGGACGCTCTATGCAGAACCGCTGCCGCAGATCCAGGGGGTGACCGGCTCGGGGAGCGCCGAGGCCAGCTATTACGCCTGGGTGGATCAGTTCAACACGCTCGGGCTGGGCGCGAACGTGCCGATCAGTACAGGCAACGGATCCGAAGGACTGCTGGCCCTGCAGGACGGCGAGTGGGTCGTGCTGCGCGTGCCGTACCCGCTGGGATTCTATACGAAATGGATCGATGGGCGGATCGACGACCCGGACGGCGGATGGAAAGGCCGTGGGCTCTGGGCGACGGTGAGCACGCGGGCGCCTTTCCACATGGAAGGCGGCAAAGGCACGCCGAGCAAGGTAGCGCACTTTCAGCTCCGGCCGGATCCACTGGCCCGGTGAAAGGAGGGCGCTCGCTATCTCTGAGCGGCCAGGGCGATCGTCTCGACCTCCAGGCCCCGGTCCGCCTCGTAGACGCCCGTTACCTGGACCAGCCGGCCGACGAGATCGAACGCCTGGGGCGCCTTAAAACCGAGCACCCTGATCGCGCCCATACCCCAGCCCCGCTCGCCCTCCTCCGGCGAGAGGTAGTAGCGCCCCGCTGCGTCGTACCTCAACTCGCCGAGGAGCGGGTGCTCCGGCGTGATGCGGACCCGGTCCGTGACGCGGCCCACCGCATAGACGTCGAGCACCTCCAGGGCCCCGAGCCGCCGGAGATCCCCACGGGAAGAATCGTCTGTCGCGTTGCTCATTTTGCCCGGCGCCTGCCGGCGAGCAACGCCTGAAGCGGCAGGCCGATGCACAGTCCGAGGACTACACCGGCCAGCGGGACGCCGGTCGCCAGGAGCCACTCCTCGGGCATGTTGTTGAGGAAGTCGATAAGGTATCCACCGACGACGACCCCGACGATGACGAGTACAACCACACGGATGAACTTTTTCATGACATGCCTCCCTGGTGAGTTTATCGTAGAAGTACCATCGTGCGGGCGCTGTTATCTCCTCTTCGCCAACGCGCGCTCCAGATCCGTTTTCACCGCATCCATGGCGTCACAGTTGGCGTTCTCGGCCTGAGAACAGGCCAGCTCATCCTATGCGTTCTTCACCTCCCCGCACGCACATCCCCCTACGAGGCCAAGAGCCGGGTTACCGCGAATAGAAGAAGGTGTCGAAGCCGATCCCGACGCGGAGGCCGACGCCGGGGATGAGGGACGGCGCCGAACCCACGGACTCTTCCGCCTGCTGGGACGTAATGATGGTCAGCCCGCCGATGGCCTCGATATTGAGCCCCATGCGGCCGATGCGTCGCCAGCCCAGCGCGGCGTAGACCGGAATCCCGTTCACCGACACTTCCACCTCTTCGAAGGAATCATACAAATCAATGTAGGCCACGTCCCAGGCCGCCCCGGTGGTATAGCCGGCCATGAGTGCCATGTACAGCGTGTTAAACCCTACGACGTTCCTCCCCACGGGGCGCCCTTCCTTGAGTCCGGCCTCGATCCGCCCCATGATGCTGAACAGTTCCAGGTGTGGATCTCCCCGGTAGGAGGCTTCGACGCCCACGCCGGTATACCGGAAGTTCCGGAGGTGAATCAGATTCAGGTGGCCGGAGAAATCGCCCTGCGTGGCGCTATGTTCGCCGAACGCCTGCATGGGGCCCCCGCTGATGCTGAAACCCACTTCCGTGAACGAACCGCGCGGGTCTCGCTGCGCGAAGACGCCGGCAGGATGCACGATTCCTGCGCCGAAGAGCACAGGGACGAGGAGCGCCACCCGCCAGATCACAGCCGCTCGGGGTATGTTTTCTTGTCGTCTCATTTGCTGCCTTCTTCCTGGTAAGATTGAGGATAACGACGCATGGACACGATAACGAGGCCCGCCGGGCTGCGAAGGATGCCCGGCGAGCCCCGGTGTGCCGTTCCGTCTCGCTACCGAGCTACGGGGCCGGCAAGGTCGAAGCCGGTTCCGGGATCTGCGGCTTTCTTACCGGCGACGCTGTAGGCAACCGCTATCGTGTGATCCCGGGCTGCCGCGCCCGTACCCATCGTCACCTCGTAGACGAAAGACCATGCACCCCCTACCTTGCGATAGGCCGTGTTGTCGCCCTGCAAGCGGATCGTCTCCTCCTGAATGACGAACGTGTTGCCCAGGTTGTACGTCGACTCCTCGAAGGGCGGCGGCGGCTTGATCGTCACCTTGCGGTAGAAGACGTCCTGCTGGGCCCGCGCGAAGAACTGAAGCCCGCGTCCTCCGTCGGCCAGGCCTACTTCGATCGAAGACATAGTGATCGCCGGAGCGGGCACGACCGACTCGGACGGAGCAGGCGTGGCGGCCGGGGGCGGTGTTTCTTCGAGGGCGTCGGTGGTGTTGCAGGCGGTGAGCAGGCTGATCGAGAAGGCCATCAGGAACAGGCCGAAGCGGGTGTGCCGGGTGTGGTTGACGGGCTTTTTCATGGTGCTACCTCTATGTTTTCGGGGATGGAGCAGGTCGTTGTATCAACAGAGCCTCGTGGGCTCTCATCCTGTATGGCCGAAACGGGCCGGAGAAGTGGACACCGCCCTGCACATTTTTTCGGAAGTGATTCTTTGACGGGTCGCCTACCCCGATGCGTGCTCCCAGGAGGGTCATTTCAAGCGGTTGAATAACAGGGGCTTGATCCTGGCGTTTTTATTGACGTGATTGTGTATCTTCTCGCCTGCACCCACGGCGTCCACGTGTTCTACGGCGACCATGCCTGCTGCTTCCGACGTAACCCGTCTGTTGATCGCCTATGGCCAGGGTAAGCACGAGGCCCTCGATCAGCTCTTTCCGATCGTCTACGACCACCTCAAGCGCCTGGCCCACAACCGGCTGCGCCAGGAACGCCCCGGCCACACGCTCAATACGACGGGGCTGGTCCACGAAGCCTATCTCAAGCTGATCCAGGTCAACCAGATCAGCTACGAAGACCGTAGTCATTTCTTTGCGATGGCCTCCCGTGTGATGCGGCGCGTGCTGATCAACTACGCGGAACAGCGCAGGGCCGCCAAACGCGGCGGCGGCGTCCCCGACGAAGAACTCGACGAGTCGCGTATGCTGCCGGAGGGGTTTGCCGAGAAGTTGCTGGACCTGAACGACGCGTTGCACCGGATGGAGCAGACGTATCCGCGCCCGGCGCAGGCTGTTGCCCACCACTACTTCGGCGGCTTGACGCACGAGGAGATCGCCGAGGTGCTGGGGGTTTCGACCAAGACGGTGCAGCGCGACCTGCGTTTCGCCAGAGCCTGGCTCACCGACCAGTGGCAGGGTGAGCTTGATCCTCCCGATTGAGGCGCGCCTGACGGGCAGCTTCTCCGGCGCGCCGTGAACCGATCCCGCCCGACGCGTCGATTTTGTCTATGAGACCGTCCCTTGACGCCTGAACCGAACCATAACCGAGCTATGCCTGCTGCGCCATCCGCTGAGCATGCCGACCGGGTGTGGCACCTTTTCAACGACGCGGCCGAGCTCGACCCCTACGAGCGCAGCGCCTTCCTCGACCAACACTGCCCCGACGACACCCTCCGACGACAGGTCGAAGCCCTCCTCCAGGCCGACCAGCACGCCGACGATGCTTTCCACAGGCTCGACCATCCCCTCGATACCCCTGCACCCTTGCTGAGCGGACGTACCCTCTCCCACTACCGCATCGAAGAACCACTCGGCGGCGGCGGCATGGGCGTCGTCTACCGAGCCCGCGACACGAAGCTCGAACGCAGCGTCGCCCTGAAGTTTCTGCCGCCGCACCTGAGCTACGACCTTGCAGCACGAGAACGCTTCGTGCAGGAGGCCAAAGCCGCCTCGTCGCTCGACCACGCCAACATCTGCACGATCTACGAGATCGGCGAGACGGACGAGGGGCAGACGTTCATCGCGATGGCGTGTTACGAGGGTGAGACGCTTAAGGATAAGATCGAGCGGGGTGCGCTGCCGTTGGAGGAAGCCCTGGCCTACGCCGTGCAGATGGCCGAAGGCCTGGCGCGCGCGCACGAGGCGGGCATTGTGCACCGGGACGTCAAGCCGGCCAACGTGATGGTCACCGAACGGGGCCGGGTCAAGATCCTGGATTTTGGTCTGGCGAAGATGCAGGATGTGAGCCTGACGCAGACGGGTTCGACGCTGGGGACGGTGGCCTACATGAGCCCGGAACAAGCGCAAGGGGCCTCGGTGGATGCGCAGACGGATGTGTGGAGCCTGGGCGTGGTGCTCTACGAACTGCTGACGGGCACGCGGCCGTTCCCGGGGCATCACGAGCATGCGGTGATCTATGCGATCCTGCATACGGACCCGGAACCGATCCAGGCCCTGCGCGCATCGATACCGCCTGCGCTGAACGCTATCGTGATGCAAGCCCTCTGCAAAGACCAGGCATCGCGGTACCGGCACGGTGGAGAGATGCTCGCCGCCCTTCAGCAAATCCACCGTCCCTCGGCCGCCGATACGGCCACGCAACCATCCACCAGACGCCGAGAATCCTCCCGGCCTCGATCCCTGGTCGCCGGATCGCTCGTGCTTACGGTCGCCGGGCTGCTGACCGTATTCTTCCTCTTTTTCGACAAGCCGGCCCCGGCACCGCCCTCGCAGCCCTCGCGCATGATGCTCGCCGTGCTCCCCTTCGACAACCTGGGCCCCACGGAAGAAGGGTATTTTTCCGACGGCGTGAGCGATGAAATCACCGCCCGCCTCACCGGCATCGACGCGCTCGGGATCATCGCCAGAACCAGCGCCATCCAGTACAAAGACACCGACAAGACACCGCAGCAGATCGGCTCCGAACTGGGAGTGGCCTATATCCTCGACGGCACCGTGCGCTGGCAACACGCGGAGAACGGGAACAGCCGCGTTCGCATCACGCCGCAACTCGTAGACGTCTCCGACGAAACCCTGGTGTGGAGCGTCAGCTACGAGCAGGACATCGACAATATTTTCGCCGTGCAGTCGGACATCGCGGAGCGCGTCGCCGAGGCGCTGGACGTGACGTTGCTTGAGCCGGAACGCCAGACCCTGAAGCGGCACTCCACCAACAAGATCGAAGCGTACGAATTCTACCTGCGGGGTAATGACGCCATGAACCGATGGACGGAGGCTTCGCTACACACCGCCCTGGACGCCTTCGCAAAAGCCGTAGACGTAGACCCCAACTTCGCCCTGGCCTACGCCCGGATGGCCGAGACGCACCTCTGGCTCTACGCCCACTACTACGACCGCACCGACGCACGCCTGGACGAAGCCCGGGCTGCCATCGAACACGCGGCCGCGTTGGACCCGGACCTCGCCGAGGTC
>Ga0302046_10000112_pt1 | contig 85230 bp, 75 predicted proteins | sample RVTome_11_FD_200261 | JGI IMG/M metagenome (GOLD analysis project Ga0302046, IMG submission 200261) | Soil microbial communities from uranium-contaminated site in the Upper Colorado River Basin, Wyoming, United States - RVT147D111 (version 2) ... | reverse complement strand
ATCGTGATCACGATGTCCGCGACGCGCATCCGTTCCTCGGTCCAGCGCGCGCCGGCGTGCCCGGTCAGGTCGAGGCCGCGGCGCGCGGCCTCCATGAGGGTGCCGTCGCTCGCGGCCTCGCCCTCGAGGCCGGCGATGCCGCAGGAAAGCACGCGCACGAGCGACGGATGGTCGAGTCGGTCGGCAGCAGCTGAACGCAGGAGCGCCTGTGCGTACGGGCTCCGGCAGATGTTGCCCGTGCAGACGACCTCGATGATCGCCGTCGGATCGTCGTCGGGACGCATGATCACGATGCGGCGAGCGGGTCGATCGTCCCGGCTGCGACGCCCAGCACGGTTGTGCTGTCCAGCGGACCGGCGCGAAGCACCCGGACGGTCTGTTGGGTCAGGTCGACGATTGTCGACGGGGCGCTGTCCCGCCGTGGGCCGCCGTCGATCCAGAGCGCGACGTCATCCGCGAGCTGATCGCGAGCCTCGTCGATGGTGGTGGCCGCCGGCTGGCCGGAACGGTTGGCGCTCGTGACCGCGAGCGGGCCGACGGCGCGAATGATGTCCAGGACGATGTCCTCGGCTGGCATCCGAACCGCGACGGTCCCGCGGTTGTCGCCGAGCGACCACTGCAGGTTGGGATCGTGTGCGACGACGATGGTCAACGGCCCCGGCCAGAATCCCGCCATGAGCCGCTCGGCCGACTCGGGTACCACCGTGACGAGGCCGGCCAGTTGCCTGGGATTGCGAATCATCACGGGGACGGGCAGCGATCGGTCGCGCTGCTTGGCTGCGAAGATCCGGTCGACCCCACCCGCGTCGAAGGCGTCCGCGGCAACGCCGTAGACCGTGTCAGTTGGGAACACCACGAGCTCGCCGCGGCGGAGAACCTCCGCAGCGCGAGTGACGATCCCTGCATGGTCGAGCTGGTCGAGCTGAAGCACGTCACCCATCGCGCTTCCCCAGGACGGCGCGGTCGCGTCCGGCCAGGTCCCGGACGAGCTCAACGTCCCTGAGCCCAGCGGCACGGGCGTGAGCGGCGGCCTCCTGACCCCGACGATCGTCGATCTCGACAACGAGCGTGCCCCCGGGTCGCAGCAGCGCGGGCCCCTCGGCGAGGACCCGGTCGACCAGCTCGTGCCCACCTGGCCCACCGACGAGCGCGCTGACCGGGTCGTGGTCCGCCACCTCCGGCTCCCAGGTTTCGGGCGGCAGGTAGGGCGGGTTGGCCACGAGCACGTCAACGTGTCCCTGCAGGTCACGAACCGGATCGAGCAGGTCCCCGACCCGGACGTCGACCCGTTCGCCCCATGCGCGCAGGTTGTGGCGGGCAAGATCGACGGCGTCCGGCGACCGGTCAGTGGCCACGATCCGGGGGACCTTGGTCTCGTCGGCCACCGCGGCGGCGATGGCGCCGCTGCCCGTGCACAGATCGACGACAAGCCGGGCGCCGTCGGCGGCAGCGATGGCCAGGCCGGCCACCACCTCGGTCTCCGGTCGAGGAATGAACACGCCCGGCCGCATCGACAGCTCCACGCCCCGGAACGGCCAGGAGCCGATCACGAGCTGGAGTGGTTCGCGTTCCTCGCGTCGGCGAACGAGTTGCTCGAGCTCGTCATCGGAAAGGGCCAGGTCGACAAGCCAGCGGGCATCTGCCTCCGGCGTTCCGACCCCTGCCGATCGGAGCCGTTCGGCGACGCTCGTCAGCCGGAGGCGATCGCGGTCGGGCTCAGCCCGCATCGCCGGCCTCCAGCCGTGCCTGCATGTCCGCCTCGGCGAGCGCTGCCATGAGGTCCGTGAGCTCCCCCGCAAGGACGTCCGTGAGGTTGTGGGCCGTGAACCCGATCCGGTGGTCGGTGACCCGGCCCTGCGGAAAGTTGTACGTGCGGATCTTCTCCGACCGGTCGCCCGTCCCAATCTGGACGCGGCGCGCATCGGATCGTTCGCGGGCAGCTCGCTCCTGCTCGGCCTCGAGCAGCCGGGCACGCAGGATCCGCATCGCCTTCTCGCGGTTCTGGTGCTGCGACTTCTCGTCCTGGCAGCTGACCACGATCCCGCTCGGCTCATGGGTGATGCGCACGGCCGAGTCGGTCGTGTTGACGGATTGGCCGCCGGGACCGCTGGAACGGAAGACGTCGATGCGCAGCTCGTTGGGGTCGATGTCGACCTCGACCTCCGCGGCGACGGGCAGCACGGCCACCGATGCGGTCGACGTGTGGATCCGGCCCTGCGACTCGGTGACGGGAACCCGCTGGACCCGGTGGACCCCCGACTCGTGCTTGAGACCGGCCCAGACGCCGTCGCCGGTGACCTCCAGTATCACTTCCTTGACGCCACCGATGCCCTGCGAGGACTCTGACAGCACGTTGATGCGCCACCCCCGGTTCGCCGACCACTTGACGTACATGTCGCGCAACTCGCCGGCGAACAGCCCGGCCTCGTCTCCGCCGGCGCCAGCGCGGATCTCGACGATCACGTCGCGATCGTCGTTCGGATCCTTGGGCAGCAGCAGCACCTGGAGCTGCTGTGCCAAGGATGCCTGACGCTCCAGCAGTGTCGCCTGTTCGCCGCGGAGCAGGTCTTCGTCTCCCCCGGAGGCGGCCTCGAGCATCTCGTCCACGGCATCGAGGTCGGCTTCAGCTGACTTGAGCTCGCGCCACAGCCGGACCGTCTCCGCCAGTTGGCCGTGCTCACGCGACAGCTCGCCGACGTGCTCGGACTGCGCAGGGTCGGACAGGAGCCGTTCGATCTCGTCGAACCGTTCCTCCATTGCCGCCAGTCGGGCCCACCCTCGGGTCGGGCCCCCGGCTGATGCTCGAACGCCCATCAGGACTCGGGGCCGACGACCGGGCTGTCCAGGTCTTCAGACACCCTCCCGCTGATGACCTCGGCCGGGACCACCGCCTCGAAGGCACGGATCGCGACCTCGATCTGGTCATGGTCGGGGGGCCGGGTCGTGATCTTCTGGAGCCACAGCCCGGGGGCCATGAAGGCGTCGACGAGGGGATTGCCGCCACGCGCAGCCCCGAGCCGAAGGCCTTCGTACGCCAGGCCGGCGACAACGGGCAGCAACACGATCCGGAGCCCGACGTGGTAGAGGATCGAGACCGGCAGCCCGGCATCAGCCGGGGCGGGAACCACCACGCCCGCGAGCGTGTAGACGACGACAGCAAGCAGCATCACGAGGATCAGGAAGTTGGTCCCACATCGGACATGGATCGTGGAGTAGCGGTCGACCACCTCGGGCGTGAGGTTCTCGCCGTGCTCCCAGGCGGCGATCGTCTTGTGCTCGGCGCCGTGGTACTCGAAGACGCGACGGATGTCGGCGACCAGCGACAGCGACCAGAGGTAGGCGAGGAAGATCAGGATCCGGATGCCGGACTCGGCCAGGTGGAAGGCAGCGCCATCGCCGAGTCGATTCCCGAGCAGCAGGCCGTCGACGAACTTCGTGCCTGCCGACGGCAGCACGATGAACAAGCCGACGAACAGCACGAGCGCGAGGATCATCGACACGCCCATGCTCACCGTGCCCGACGAATCCTGTTCGCCTGGCTCCTCGAAGGCGTGCTCGGCGGCGATCCCGAGCGCCCGCATGCCGATGGACAGCGAGTCGACCAGCGCCCAGATCCCACGCGCCATCGGCTTGGTCAGCCATGGGCGCCGTGCCGGCAGGTCGGAGCAGGCGTGCGCCTCCCGGTGGATCGCTCCGTCGGGTCGACGGACAGCAACCGCCCAGGTGTCCCTGCCACGCATCATCACACCCTCGACAACGGCCTGTCCGCCGTAGTAGTGGGGTGCGACCTGTGGGTGGAGCGACTCGTCAGCCACGAGGTGATACCGCGGCCGCTACTTGCCGGCCTTCTCCAACCGACGCTTGAAGCGGTCAACGCGACCACCCGTGTCGACCAGCTTCTGGCGTCCCGTGTAGAACGGGTGGCACTCGTTGCAGAGCTCGATGTGGAGGTCGGGCTTGGTCGAGCGCGTCGTGAACGTGTTCCCGCAGGAGCACGTCACGGTCGTGGTGACGTAGTCAGGGTGAATGCCCTGTCGCATGATGGATTCCGAGACAAGTCGTGGAGTTGCCGCGAGGGTACCGACGAACTCCGAGAGGACGCCACGGGCCTGATCCCGAGCCACGCAGGCCGTCGTGGCCTGGCCGGGACCACGAGGGTGCTAGGCGCCCAGATTGGACTTGGCGATGGCCGCCAGGAACTGGCTGTTGGACTTGGTCGACCTGAGCTTGTCGATCAGCAGCTCAAGGGCTGCGCCGGACTCCATGCTCGAAAACAGGCGCCGGAGCTTCCAAATGGTCTCCAGTTCCCCGGGCTCGAGCAGCAGCTCTTCGCGGCGGGTGCCTGACGACTGGATGTCGATGGCTGGGAAGATGCGCTTCTGCTCCATCTTGCGGTCCAGCCGCAACTCCATGTTGCCGGTGCCCTTGAACTCCTCGAAGATGACCTCGTCCATCTTGGAGCCGGTCTCGATCAGCGCGGTCGCGATGATCGTGAGCGAACCACCTCCTTCGATGTTCCGGGCCGCCCCGAAGAACCTCTTCGGCGGGTACAGGGCTGCCGAGTCGATACCACCCGACAGGATCCGGCCGCTGGCCGGGGCGGCCAGGTTGTAGGCGCGCCCCAGGCGGGTGATCGAGTCGAGCAGGATGACGACGTCGCGGCCCTGCTCCACGAGCCGCTTCGCGCGCTCGATGGTCAGCTCGGCGACCTGGGTGTGGTCGTCGGCGGGCCGGTCGAAGGTCGAGGCGATGACCTCGCCGCTGGTCATGGACCGCTCGAAGTCGGTGACCTCTTCGGGACGCTCGTCGACGAGCGCGACCATGAGGTGCACTTCGGGGTTGTTGTTCTCGATCGCGTGGGCGAGCTGCTTGAGGATGGTGGTCTTGCCGGCCTTCGGCGGGGACACGATGAGCCCGCGCTGGCCCTTGCCGATCGGGGCCATCATGTCGACGATCCGCATCGAGATGGGGCTCTCGCCTTCGATCTCGAGCCGGAGGCGCTCCTCCGGAAACAGCGGCGTCATGTCCTTGAAGTCGACACGCTTGCCGCGGTTCTCCGAGGCGGGCTCGCCCTCGACCGTGTCGACGCGGCCCAGCGCCGGGAACTTGTCGTTGTTGCGGTGGGGGCGGATCGGCCCGGCGATCCGGTCACCGCGCCTCAGGTTGTGGCGGCGAACGAACGACTGGCTGACGTAGACGTCCTTGTCGCCCGTCAGGTACCCGGTGACGCGCAGGAAGCCGTAGCCCTCGGGGAGCAGGTCGAGGATTCCCTCGCGGACCTCGGCGTCGTCGAGGTTCTCGTGCTGGCCTCCTTGGCCACTCTGCTGGTGACCGCCCTGCTGGTGACCGCCCTGCTGGTGACCGCCCTGCTGGTGACCGCCCTGCTGCGGGCCGCCCTGCTGCGGGCCACCACCCGTGCCGCTGCGGTTCTTGCGGTTGCGGTTGCGGCGCCGCCGACCCTGGCCCTGGTTGCCGAAGTCGCCATCATTGTGATGGTCGTCGCCTCGGTTGTCCGTCCGGGAGTTGTCGTCCCGGGCGCCGTCGTCGTCACGGCTGCGCTGACGGCTGCGCTCGCGCGTGCGTTCGCTGCCGCCACCGTCGCTGCCGTCGTCGTGCGCGCTGCCGTCGTCGTGCGCGCTGCCGTCGTCGTGCGCGCTCGTGTCGTCGTGCGCGTCCGTGTCATCGCGCGCGTCCGTGTCTGATGTGGTGGTCGAGTGGTTGTCGGACGTGCGGCTGGTTGCCTCGTCGGCGACGTCAGCCAAGTCCCTGGCGGACGTGTTCGTCTCGCCGTTGCTGCTGGCCGGCCCTGAGCCGTTGCCCTCGGAGATGATGAGATCCACCAGGTCTGCCTTGCGCATCCGCTGGTAGCCCCGCAACTCCATGGCGCCGGCGATCTCGCGAAGCTCCGCGAGGGCCTTGCCTTCCAGACCTGATCGGTCCATTGATAGCTCCATTGATTCGGCTGCCGTGGCAGCCACGCGACACGCAGGTGCGTGCCAAGCCTTGCTGGGCGGCGGCTGGCTAGCCGGCCGCGCCCGAGGTCTTCATGGCCTCCTGGTAGGACGTCCAGTCCGCCAGGAAGGCCTCCAGCCCCTTGTCGGTGAGCGGATGGGTCACCATCTGCCGGAACACCGTTGCCGGCATGGTTGCCACGTCCGCGCCCGCGAGGGCTGCGTCAACGACGTGCTGAGGGTGGCGCAGGGATGCGGCCAGGACCTCAGTGTCGTAGCCGTGTGTGCGGTAGATCGCACAGATCTGTTCGAGAAGCTCGATGCCGCCAGAAGCGATGTCGTCGAGTCGCCCCAGGAAGGGAGAAACGAAACTCGCTCCCGCCTGCGCCGCCAGTATGGCCTGTGTCGACGAAAAACACAATGTCACGTTGGTCCGGATGCCTTCGCGAGCGAGCTGCCGCACAGCCCCCAGTCCCTCGGGAATGAGCGGGATCTTGACCACAACGTTGTCGGCGATCGCCGCGAGCTTGCGCCCTTCGGTGACCATCTCCTCGAGGTTGGTGGAGAGCACCTCGGCGGACACATCGCCGTCGACCTCGGCGCAGATCTCCTTGATCATGGAAGCGAAGTCCTTGCCCTCACGGGCCGCCAGCGTCGGGTTCGTCGTGACGCCGGACAGGACGCCCCACCGGTTGATCTCGGCGATCTCGTCGATGTTCGCAGTGTCGAGGAAGAGTTTCACGTGTGGAGCTCCCAGTGGTCGAGCAGCCGCCGGAGGCCGAACTCGCTGCCGTGTTGCCTGGTCGCCTGGGGAAGCGGGCGGCGCCCGGAAGAGCGACGTCAGCCGCGGTGCGCCCGCGCCACACGAGGGACTCGAAACGGGTGCATGATCCGGATGGTCTCCGGTCAAGCACCGGACCTCCAAGCACCTGCGCCTGGCGCGGTGACTGGATCATCGTACCCAACGTCCGTTCCACCCCAGGGATTCCCCTCCGGAGCGCAACAGCACCCATGAGGATCAGCGTGCGCCGTGATGGGGCAGGACCAGGCGCCGAACGGCGGCGACCGCATCGTCTGCGGCAGCCCGGGCCTGCATCCGGATCGGCGCCGAGATGTCGACATCGCCGTCATGAAAGCTGACCGGTGCGGGCTCGCCGGTGCGAGCGACGGCGAGCTGTCGCCACCGTTCGGGCACTTCGACGGGGACGGTGGCGTCACACATCTCGGCGAACGCGATCGTCCACGCGCGGGGCACGACCTGCACCCACTGGTAGCCACCACCGCCCATCGCAACCCAGCGCCCGGCGCTGGCCTCGTGCGCCAGCCGATGCAGGCGGTGAACGATCTGGCCGAACTCGTCGACCGTGAGCGCCAGGTGCGCCAGCGGATCCGTCGCGTGGGTGTCACAGCCCAGCTGCGTCACGAGCACGTCGGGGGCAAAGGCCCGCACCAGCGGTTCGACGACGGCGTCGAAGCTGTCGAGCCAGACGTCACCTGTGGTGCCCGGAAAGAAGGGCACATTGGCGGATGAGCCCGGCGCGCCAGGGCCGCCAATGTCCTCGCTGGCGCCGGTGCCGGGGAACAGGAACCGGCCGGACTCGTGAAGCGAGATGGTGAGAACCCGCGGGTCCTCGGCGAACATCGTCTCGACGCCGTCACCATGGTGGACGTCGACGTCGACGTAGGCAATGCGGTCGGCGCCGTGCTCGAGCAGCCAGTCGATGGCAACGGCCGGGTCGTTGTAGATGCAGAAGCCCGCAGCCCGATCGGGCATGGCGTGGTGCAGCCCGCCGGCCGGGTTGAAGGCATGGTCGGCGTGACGTTCCCACACCTGCCGAGCCGCTTCCTTCGAGGCGGCACAGACGTCCAGCGAAGCGTCGTGCATCTGCGGAAAGACCGGGTTGTCGCCCGGCCCCAGCCCGAACTGCCAGTCCGCGGTGATCTCGGGGTTGGCCGACACCCGCTGGACTGCCCGGACGAAGTCGGGCCGGTGCAGCCTCAGGACCTCGTCCTCGGCTGGTTGCTCGGGCAACACCTCGACGACGCGGTGTCCGTCGACGAGCCCGAGCGCACGGATCAGCTCCACGGTCAGCTCGACCCGGACGGGGGCGAGGGGGTGGCCCTCGCCGAAGTCATAGGCGATCTGGTCGTTCCACACGAGCGCGACACGCCCGACTGCGTCCGGTCCCTCGCCAGCCATCAGCCAAGCGTACGGCGGCGGCGCCTACGAGGGCTGGGGTGAGGTCCGCCCAGCCCGGAATTCATCGGGTCCTGAGTCCGCTCATGGCGCCGGCCCGATCCCAGCGGCAGGCTCGTGGGGTCCACGCGTCGGGTGCAAGACCTACGAGGGTCTCGACCTCGCCGGCGGCGACGACAGCCGCGACGGACGGGCCTGCGCCGGACAGCCAGGCGTGGACCCCGGCGGCCCGGAGGGCACCGAGCAGGTCGCTGCTCGGGCCCATCACGCCAAGGCGGGGCGGCTCGTGGAGCCGGTCCCCGGCCGCCGTCGGGATCGGCGGCCACAGGCCCGCGATCGCCCCGGCAACCAGCCCCGCTCGGGCGGCCTGGGTCGCGACGTCGGTGCGCCCGAGCGTCTCGGGGAGGACGGCACGGGCCTCACTCGTCAGCTGCTGCTCGGCAGGGATGAACACGACCGGCCGGAGCCGAGCCGACGGACAGGCCGTCCGGACAACGAGCTCGCCGTCGTCTCCGGCGCCGCACACCACGAACCCGCCGATCACGGCGGGCGCGACGTTGTCGGGGTGGCCCTCGATCTCGGCGGCGAGCGCGACGGCGGAGACGTCCGTGACGGCAACGCCGGTGAGCACACGCGCCAGTCCGATTCCGGCGACGATGGCCGCGCTCGACGAGCCCAGCCCACGGGCCAGGGGAATCGCGTTGTCAACCTCCACCGTGACGTCGGGGACGCCCACGTGATGGCGGACGCAGAAGGCCACCAGCGACTCCCACAACAGGTTGTCGTCGCCAGTCGGGACGTGGTCGGCACCCTCGCCCGACGGAACGATCCGATGGTCTCCCGGGGGAACGGCCCGGGCATCCAGGTACAGGTCCAGCGCGACGCCGAAGCTGTCGAAGCCCGGCCCCAGGTTCGCTGTCGTCGCGGGGACGCGCACCCGCGCGAGCTCCTGCTGCGCCGTCACGCGAGCTCCAGGATCTCGGCAGCCGCGTCGACGTCGGCCGGGATCGTGGGGGGCTTGGGCGCGCCGGCGATGGCCCAATCCGGGTCCTTGAGCCCATGTCCGGTCAGGATGCAGACGACGAGCTGGCCACGCCCGAGGTCGCCGGCCTCCTTGAGCTGGAGCAGGCCGGCGACCGACGAGGCGCTGGCCATCTCGGCGAACACGCCGTGGCGCGCGATCAGCCGGTAGGCATTGAGAATCTCGCGATCGGTCACGGCTCGGATGGACCCGTTCGACGCGCTGGCAGCCTCGACGGCGTGCTTCCACGAGGCCGGGTTGCCGATCCGGATGGCCGTCGCGATCGTCTGCGGATTCTCGATGATCCGGTCCTCGACGATCGGGGCGGCTCCAGCCGCCTGGAAGCCACGCAGCACGGGAAGATCCGAGATGACACCGTCGTCGTGGTACTCGCGGTAGCCGCGCCAGTAGGCGGTGATGTTGCCGGCGTTTCCGACCGGCATGACGTGGACGTCCGGTGCGCGGCCCAGCTGGTCGCAGATCTCCCAGGCGCCGGAGCGCTGCCCGTCGATGCGGAACGGGTTGACCGAGTTCACCAGCTCGACGGGGTACTTCTCGTCGAGCGTGAGGCAGATCGACAGCGCCCGGTCGAAGTTGGCGTCGATCTGGATGACCTTCGCGCCGTGCACCAGCGCCTGTGCCATCTTCCCCAGGGCGATCTTCCCGGCGGGGACGATCACGCCACAGGTCATGCCGGCCTTGCCGGCGTAGGCCGCCGCGGACGCGCTCGTGTTGCCGGTGGACGCACAGATCACCGCCTTGGCGCCCGCCTCCTTCGCCTTGGTGATCGCCACGGTCATCCCGCGGTCCTTGAAGGACCCCGTCGGGTTGGCGCCGTCGAACTTGAGGTGGACCTCGCAGCCGGTCAGCTCGGAGAGGTGCTCGGAGTGAATGAGCGGCGTGCCGCCCTCGCGCAGCGTCACGATCTCGGTGTCGTCGCTGATGGGCATCCGGTCGCGGTACTCGTGGAGGATCCCCTCCCAGACGTGCGCCATCAGCTGAAGACCTCGGATTCGACGCGGACCACGCTCGCGACGTCGACGACCGAGTCGGTGGCACCGAGCTCGGTCACGGTCTGTTGCAGGTCGCCTTCACGTGCGCGGTGCGTGACGATGACCAGCTGCGCCTCGTCGCCATGGCCCTCCTGCCAGACCTGGGCGATGGAGACATCGTGGGTGCCGAAGGTCGCGGACACCTCGGCGAGCACGCCGGGACGGTCGGCGACGTTGAGGACCACGCAGTACTGGGTCGTGAGGTCCTCGATCGGACGCAGCGGCTTGGCGCGGTGCTGGGACTCGACCGGGCCCCGGACGGTCTGGAGAAGATTGCGGGCCACGTCGATGACGTCGCCGACGATTGCCGACCCGGTCGGCAGGTCCCCAGCACCCCGCCCGTAGAACATCAGCTCGCCGGCCGCGTCGGCCTGGACCCAGATAGCGTTGAACGACTCGCGGACCGCCGCCAGCGGGTGGGTTTTGGGCAGGAACGTCGGGTGGACCCGGACGGCGATGCCCTCGTCCGCCTCCGAGGCGATCGCCAGCAGCTTGACGACGTAGCCGAGGCGGTCGGCAACGGCGATGTCGACGGCCGTGATCCGCTCGATGCCCTCCCGGAAGACGTCGTCGGACCGAACGGCGGTGTCGAAGGCGAGGCTCGCCAGTATGGCGGCCTTCGCGGCGGCATCGTGGCCGCCGACATCGGCGGTCGGGTCGGCCTCGGCGTAGCCCAGCGCCTGTGCGTCAACGAGCGCCTTCGAGTAGTCGGCACCCTCCTCGGTCATCTTCGTCAGGATGTAGTTGGTCGTGCCGTTGAGGATTCCGACGACGCGCCTGACCCGGTCGCCGGCAAGGGATTCCTTGAGAGGCCGGATGATCGGGATGGCGCCGGCGACGGCAGCCTCGTACATCAGGTCGACACCGGCAGCCGATGCGGCCGCGTACAGCTCCGGGCCCTCGTGGGCGACCAGCTCCTTGTTGGCCGTCACGACCGGCTTGCCCAGCTCGAGGGCGCGGTGAACCAGCTTCGATGCAGGGTCGCGACCGCCCATGACCTCGACGACGACGTCGACGTCGTCGGCCTCCACGACGGACATCGGGTCGTCAGTGAAGACCCCGGGATCGACGGGCAGGTCACGTTCGCGGTCGAGGTCGCGTACCGCGATGCGGGTGACCACCAGGTGTGCCCCGGTGCGCACGGCGATGTCGTGTGCCTCACGGTCGAGGATGCGCACGACGCCGCTGCCAACGGTCCCGCCGCCGAGCAGCCCGATGCGAATGGTTTCCACGAACGTGGCCTCGCTGTTCCGTGCCGAACGCTAGCCCCGCCGGTCGACCCCACCGGAGAGAGGCCCGGCGGACTGCTCCGGCGTCACTTGGCCGGGAGGAGCCGCTGGGCGATGGCGGCGGGCACCTCGTCGTGCCGGACGTAGCGCATGGCGACGGCGCCCTGCCCGGACGTCAGCGCCCGGAACTCGGCCGCGAAGGTCCGCAGCTCGACCTCGGGCACCTCCGCGTGGACCATCGTGCCGCCAGCCCCGGCGACGTCCGTTCCCAGGATGCGGCCCCGTCGGGACGACAGGTCGCTCATCACGGTGCCGGTCAGCTCGTCGGGGACGGCGATGTCGACCTCCATGATCGGTTCGAGGAGGATCACGTCGAGTTTCTCGCAGGCATCGCGGAAGGCCAGGATCCCGGCCATCTGGAAGGCGGCGTCAGACGAGTCGACCGAGTGTTGCTTGCCGTCGACGAGCCGCACCTTCACGTCGACCATCGGGTTGCCGCCGAGCGGGCCGTTCCTCATCGCCTCGGCAACGCCCTTCTCGACGGACGTGATGTACTGGTTGGGGATGACGCCACCGACGATCGCGTCCTCGAACTCGAAGCCATCGCCGCGAGGCAGAGGCGACACCTCGATCGTGGCCACGCCGTACTGGCCGTGCCCGCCGGACTGCTTGACGTGGCGACCCAGGCCGGTCGCCTGGCCGCGGATGGTTTCCCGAAACGCGATGGGCGCTGGTTGCGCGTGGACGGCGACCCCGTGCTTGCGGGCCAGCCGTTCGATCGTCACGTCGACGTGCGTGGGTCCGAGGAACGCGAGCGTCGTGACGTGGGATTCCTCGTCGCGATGCTCACCGATCGAGAGGTCCTCCTCGAGTATTCCCTTGATGGCGGTGGACAGCTTGGCGTCGTCCGCCATGCTGTCAGGCTCGAGCAGGACCCGATGGTGGCCTTCGGGGGGGTCGGGGAGCGTGACCTCGGGAGCACTGCCGGCGGTGAGCACATCACCGGTGCGGACGTCTTCGAGCTTGGCGACAGCGACGATGCCGCCGGGTGCAACCTGCCTGACCGGCAGCTGTTCCCTGCCCCGCAGGGAGAACAGCTGGTGCAGCCGGTGCATCGAACCGGTGCGGGTCGACTTCAGCATGTCGTCGACCTTGAGCGGTCCGCCAGCGACCCGCAGCAGGTTGATGTGGCCGAGGTACTGGTCGGAAAGCGTCTTGAACACGACGGCGCTCGTGTCACCCTCGGTCCACGGTGGCGCGGGGGCGGGGCACTCCTCGATCAGGAAGTGCAACAGCAGCTCCGTGCCGATGCCCTCCTTGGCCGCGCCGCACAGGATCGGGAAGAAACCGGCGGACCCGATGCCGATCGCGAACAGCTGGGCGATCTCGAGGGTGCTCGGGGTCTCACCCTCCAGGTAGCGCTCGAGCAGCTCGTCGTCATGCTCGACAACGGCTTCGACGAGGAGCTCGCGGTTCCGGGTCGCCTGCTCACGGCGCTGATCGGGGATGTCCTCCTCGATGCGCTTGCCATCCCGGAACTCGACCGCGATGCCGTGAAGCAGGTCGATCACGCCGTCGAACTCCTCGTGGATGCCCAGGGGCATGTGGACGGGGGCGACGGGCTTGCCGTACGCATCGCGAAGCTGGTCGATGTTCGCCTGGTACTGGGCGCGTTCCATGTCCAGCTTGTTGAGAAACACCATGCGCGGAAGGCCCCGCCGGGCACACGCCGCCCACAGCTCCGTGTGCTGGGGCTGCAGGCCCATGCTGGAGTCCACGACGAACAGGGCGATGTCGGCGGCGGCCATGGCTGGGTAGGCGTCGCCGATGGCCTCCGCACCACCGGGCGCGTCCAGCACGTTGATCAGGTGGCCGTCGTACTCGAATGACGCGAGCGCAAGGCTCAGCGAGTGGCCGCGCTCGGCCTCCTCGGGTTCATGGTCGACGGTCGGACACCCCTCACCGTGGGCGGGATGACCGGCAACCGCGAGCATGGACTCGACCAACGTGGACTTGCCCGTCCCCGTGTGGCCGAGAACAAGAACGTTGCGCACCTTGTCCGCCGGCACGTGCTCCACAGCGACCTCCCGACTGGATCGTCACTCTACGAAACGACGGGCGATCGCGCCGCCGGGATCGCTGCCACTCACCGAGGACGGTCGGCCTGGACGATGGCGGGGCCGGGCACGAACCCCAGCCTCCCGTAGAGGCGCTCTGCGGCGCTGAAGGGGTCGGCCAGCAGCACGACCGCGTCCTCGGCGTGCTCGGCGAGATGGACCCGAATCGCGTGGTGCACGAGCGTCGTCGCGACACCGGCTCGCCGATAGACGGGATGCGTGACCACGTCGTCGACCGCGGCCAGCCCCATGCCGTCGCAGAGCAAGGTCACGCGGCCGACGGGAAGGCCCGCCTTGCGCGCAAGCCAGACGGTGCCATGGCCATGCTCACAGATGGCGCGGACTTCGCCGGATCGCCAGGCCCAGAACTCGTGTGGGACCTCGGGCACGTCGTGACGGGCAAGCACGCTGTGGGCATGCCAATGCGCGTCGGTCGTCGCCGTGACGAGCTCGATGTCTGCCGGCGCAATGTCGGCGAGCGTGTCAAGCACCGACAGGCGCATCGGGTTGAGCACGAGGTTGAGCTCCTCGACGCCGTCCGGCGCTGGCCCGTCGAGCTCGTCGGCTGGCCACAGGATCCGGATGCGCTGGACCCCGGGCAGCGCGCCGATGCTGGCCTCGAAGCGCTTGACCCAGGGCCGCAGGTCGTCCGGTTGCGACAGCACCTGGATCAGGTTGCCGTCCCAGAAGTCCGGCCGCGACGGCGTACGGAGCAGCACGTGGTCCCTTGTCACCGTGACCAGCGTCGACGGTCCGTTGCCCATGCGGACCACCGCCAGCCCGATGTCCGGCCCCCTGGCGGTCATGACAGCGACACGTCTCGGGCGACGAGGTCATCGAGGGTCTCGCGACGAGCAAGCAGCCTGGCCCGGCCGTCCCTGACGATCACGGCGGCAGGCCGTGGCAGCCGGTTGTAGTTGGAGGCCATCGGGGCGGTGTAGGCGCCCGTCGAGGCCATGGCGATCAGGTCCCCGACGCTCAGGTCGACAGGCAGGTGGGCGTCGGAGGCCAGCAGGTCGCCCGACTCGCAGTGCTTGCCGACGACGGCGACCGGCCGGGTATCGGTGCTGCCGGTTCGGTTGGCGAGCGCGACCTGGTGGTTCGCGTCATAGAGGGCCGGGCGGATGTTGTCGGACATGCCACCGTCCACGGACACCCAGGTGGTCAGTCCGTCCAGGTCCTTGATGGTGCCGACCGTGTACAGGGTGATGGCGGTGGGACCGACGATCGCCCGTCCGGGCTCGATGGCCAGCCGGGGCCGCGGGAAGTCGAGGCGTTCGCAGGCGCGGTCGACGGCACCCCGCACGGCCGCGCCATAGGCGCGGACCGACACCGGGTCGTCCGAGTCGCGGTACCGGATCCCCATGCCCCCGCCGAGGTTGCACTCAGTGAGGACGACGCCGTGCCGGTCCCGCCATCGCGCCAGCAGCCCGATGATCGCGTCGGCATTCACCACGAACGGGTCGACGTCGAAGATCTGCGACCCGATGTGGGCGTGGACACCCAGCACGTCGACGCGCGCAAGCTCGAGCGTGCGCGCAAAGGCCTTGTCTGCCAGGCCCGAGGAGACGGTGAAGCCAAACTTCGAGTCGTCGTGGCCGGTCTTGACGTAGTCGTGGGTGTGGGCGTCGATTCCGGGCGTGACCCGCAGCCACGTCGCAAAGTCGTGGTCGAGCTCGTCCCCGATGGCCTCGAGTCGATCCAGCTCCTCGAAGGAGTCCGCAACGACCCGGGCGACCCCGACCTCGACCGCCATGCGCAGCTCGGCCTCGGACTTGTTGTTGCCGTGGAACACGATCCGCTGGGGTGCCACGCCCGCCACGACGGCGGTGTGCAGCTCTCCGGCCGAGGCGACGTCGACCCACAGGCCCTCCTCCGTGACGATCTGGAGGATCCCCACGACGGGCCAGGCCTTCGACGCATAGGCGACGTCGACATCGGGGAATGCTTCGCGCCAGGCGCGGCAGCGTGCCCGCAGGTCCTCCTCGTCCACCACCCACAGCGGGGTGCCGTGCTCGGCTGCGAGGTCGGTCAGCGCGACACCGCCGATCACGAGAACGCCGTCGGCATTGCGGGTCGAGGTTGCCGGCCAGATGTCCATCACATGTGCTCCGGCGCGGAGACCCGCAGCAGGGCGAGCGCGTTCGCGAGGACCTGCTTGGCGGCGCGTGCCAGCCAGTACCTGGCGCGGGCGAGATCCTGGTCGTCAACGAGCACCCGGCACTCGGTGTAGAAGCGATGGAACGTGCCTGCGAGATCCTCGGCGTACCGGGCCAACCGCTGCGTCGCGCGCAGGTCGGCGGCCTCGGCGACGGTCTGCGGCAGCCGACCCATCGCGGACAGCAGGGCGAGCTCGGCCTCGTGGGTCAGCATCGACAGGTCGGCCTGGTCGCCCTTGCCGGGATCGAAGCCCCGTTCGTCGGCCGTCCGCACGAGCGAGGCGATCCGCGCGTGCGCGTACTGGACGTAGTAGACCGGGTTCTCCATCGACTGCTCGGAGACGACCGACAAGTCGAAGTCGACCTGCGTGTCCAGGCCCTGGCGCAGGAAGTGGTAGCGGGCGACATCCACGCCAACGTCCTCGAGGACCTCGTCGAGCGTGATCAGCTCGCCGGCGCGCTTGGACATCCTCACCGGCTCGCCGTCGCGCATCAGGTTGACGAGCTGGCCGATGCGAACCTCGACCGAGTCCCGTGGGATCGCGAGGCACTCGGCGACCGCGTGCAGCCGGGCGACGTAGCCGTGGTGGTCGGACCCGAGGAGGTAGAGGAGCCGGTCGGAACGGGACCACTTGTCCAGGATGTAGGCGCAGTCGGCGGCGAAGTAGGTGGGCCGGCCGTCCGAGCGGACCAGGACCCGGTCCTTGTCGTCGCCCTTGTCCGCGGTGCGCAGGAACAGCGCACCGTCCTGCTCGTAGGTGTGCCCGGCGTCACGCAGCTGGTCGACCGCCGTGACGATCGCGCCCGAGTCGTGCAACGACTGTTCCGAGAACCACACGTCGTAGTCGACGGACATGCCGTGGAGGGTCTGCTCGATGTGGGTGCGCATCGCGGCGACGGCGAGCGGGCCGACCCTGGCGGCCACGCCGGGCTCGACGCGTGGATCCGCGGCCGCCTGCTCGACCTCGTCGTCGACGAGCGTGGCCCCGTTGTGGCCGGCGCCAACGGCGTGCGGTTCGGGGGCAGCAGCGTCGCCGGGCCGCGGTTCGAACAGCACGGGGCCGTGCTGGGCGGCCAGCTCGGCGGCCAGCTCGGCGACATAGGCGCCGCGGTAGTGCAGGTCCGTCAACTCCAGGCCGCGGTGGGCGAGCACCACCGACTCGCCGAAGCGGCGCACCTGCTCACCGGCGTCGTTGACGTAGTACTCGCGCACGACCCGGTGGCCCTCTGCCTCGAGCAGCGCAGCGATCGAGTCGCCGGTGGCGGCCCACCGCCCGGCTCCCATGTGGAGGGGGCCGGTCGGGTTGGCGGAGACGAACTCGAGGTTGACCGTCTCGGGCTCGTCAGTCTCGAACCGGCCGAAGCTGTCGCCGTCGGCAAGGACACGCCGCACCAGCTGCTCGTGCCAGGCGTGCGCGAACCGGAAGTTCAGAAACCCGGGTCCAGCGACCTCGACGGACTCGACGAGCGCAGGCAGGTCGAGGCCGTCGACGAGCGCGGCGGCGATGTCGCGTGGTGGGCGTCGGGCCTCCTTCGACAGGCGCAGGGCCACCGTCGAGGCCCAGTCACCGTGCTCGGCCTGCCTGGGTCGCTCGAAGCCGGGGTCGGTTGACGGCAGGCCGGCGGATGCCATGGCCGCACGCAGCCGGTCGCCGAGCTCGGCGAGGGCAGGATCGAGCGATTCGGGGTTCGTCATGGTCGGCCGGAGGGTACGAACCCGCCGGTGCGCGACCGACGTTCGAGTCAGCCCACGAAGCGTTGGACCGTCTCGATCAGGTCGAGCGGATCGAACGGCTTGGTCAGGTAGGCGTCGGCGCCGACGTCGGCCCCCTGCGCGATGTCGTCCTGTTGGGCCTTGGCCGACAGGATCACGATCGGGATGCTGGCGGTCTCGGGATCTGCCTTGGCCGCCTTGCAGACCTCCATGCCGTCCATCCTGGGCATCATGACGTCGAGCAGCACGGCGTCGGGCTTGTCCTTGCGGATGCGCTCGAGAGCTTCCTCGCCGTCGCTCGCGACGATGACGTCGTAGCCCTCGAGTTCGAGATTGACGACCAGCAGCTGCTGGATCGTCGGGTCGTCATCGACCGCAAGGATTGTGGCCACCCTCACCCCCTCGGGCTCGTCGCGGAAACGTAACCAACCGCGTGCCACGCGGCCGTCCGCCATGTGGCCGAGAACTGCCCGGTGGCATGGGGGCTCAAACGGGCAAGCGGTACCGTCCCGACATCGCCGTCGATGCGGCAGATCGCCCCCGTAGCTCAGTGGATAGAGCAGTGGCCTCCGGAGCCGCGTGCGTAGGTTCGATTCCTACCGGGGGTACTCGGGTCCCGGGCGGAGGGGTGCGTGGAGGCGCTGTTGATCGCGAACCCGAACGCGTCCACCACCAGCGATCGGGTCATCGACGACGTCCGCCACGTTCTTGGTCGGCGGTACGGCAGGGTCGACGTTGCGCGCACCAACCATCGCCACCATGCGACCGAGCTGGCAGCCGAGGCGGTGGCGGCAGGAATTGGGCTGGTTGCTGCCCTCGGCGGCGATGGAACGGCCAACGAGGTGATCCAGGCGCTGGCCACCACCGATGTCCCGCTGGCCGTCCTGCCCGGGGGGGGCGCCAATGTCCTGGCACGGACACTCGGGCTCCCCGAGGATCCGGTTCGCGCCGCCCGGCTGCTGCTGCCCGAGGACCGGGAGCCCAAGACACGACGCGTCGGGCTCGGGCGGGCGAACGATCGCTGGTTCGCGATCGCTGCCGGCTTCGGCTTCGACGCCTCGGTCGTCGAGGCGATCGAACGGCACCCGCGGCTCAAGCGGGTGCTCCGCGATGGCGCGTTCGTCGCCCTGGGGTTGGCGGCGTGGTTCGCCTCCACCGACCGCCACGAGGTTCCCCTCGAGATCAAGCTGCCCGATGGATCGTCGTCCGGCGGCTACTGGGTCGTGGTTGCCTCCAACAGCGACCCGTTCACCTACCTCGGCGCGCTTCCGATGCGCCTCACACCGGGGGTTCGCTTCGACGATGGCATCGACGTGCTCGCGGTCCGCACCGCCTCGACCTCCCACGTGTTGCGGCTGGTCGGACGCGTGTTCGCCGGCGCCCGACATCAGCGCGATCCGGCCGTCCGGCTGTTCCGCGAACTCGACGCACTGACCATCCGCGCACCGGCACCCCGCCCCTTCCAGGTCGACGGGGACGCCGCGGGGACCACGGACACGCTGCGCATCGTGCGCTGCCCGCACACACTTGACCTGCTTGTAGTCTCCTGACCACTCTGTGTAGTGAACGGGGCCCCACAGGACCCGCCAGCAAGCACGCAATCGGCCCCAGGACACGGTTTTCGCGGACGATCTGTCCGCCGAGCGCACAGACCTGTGGACAGTGCTCGCTGGGAGCAAACAAACCCTCGACAACCCCACGTCACACTGTTACCGTCGACGTCAAGCTCGTGACGAACTTCACAAGCCCCGAAGTGCCCCCAGTTGACCGACATGCGCCGGCAGGCACACGCAACACCGCCGCTGGACGCAGCAAGACACCCCATACGGAGCGCGCAAGTGGACTGGCGCAGCCGCGCGGCATGCCGCGACGAGGACCCCGAGCTGTTCTTCCCCATCGGGACGACGGGCCCTGCCATTGAGCAGTCGGACGCAGCCAAGCGCGTCTGCGCCAGCTGCGATGTTCGCGAGGAGTGCCTCGAGTTCGCCCTCGCGAGCAACCAGGACGCGGGCATCTGGGGCGGCCTGACCGAGGACGAGCGCAAGTCGCTCAAGCGTGCCCGCCAGCGGCGCGCCCGCCGGATGGCCAGCTGACATCCGTACGCGGACAACGCTGACAACCCGACCCGGTGACGCGCCGCTCGAAGGCGCCACGTCGGGCCCACCCGGGGAGTTCTGGTACCCGGCACTGGCCCTGCCCAAGGAGCCCTCGCTGCCCTCGCGGTGGCGGCCGCTGCTGATCGCGCTCGTCATCGCGACGATCATCGTCAGCGCCCTCTATGGGGGGTGGCGGATCACCCAGCGGGGCACGAACTTCGACCCTGCGCTCGACCGTGAGGTAGGGGCTCCGGCCTCAGCGGTTCTCGAGCGGTAGCAGGCATTCGGCCCGGGTTCCGGGTCCGCTCGGGCTTGGCTCGACGCTGAGCGTCCCGCCCAGCTCAGTCTCGACGAGCGTCCCGGCGATCTGCAGGCCGAGGTTCGCATCCGACATCGACCAGCCGTCGGGCAGGCCGACGCCGTCGTCGGCCACCACCATCTGGAGACTTGCCGACGTTCGGTGCAGGTCAACCGTCACCGTCCCACCCTCGTGCCCCGGGTAGGCGTGCTCGAGGCTGTTCTGGATCAGCTCGGACAGCACGAGTGCCAGCGGGGTCGCGATCTCCGCGTCCAGCTCGCCGACCGAACCGGCCACTCGGACATGGACCGGCGCGTCCGGATTCGTGAGGCCGGCCAGGAGCATGTCGGCCACGCGCTGTGCGACCCGGTCGAACGGCACCCGCTGGCGGGCATCCTGCGACAGCGTCTCGTGGACCAGCGCGATCGAGGAGATCCGACGGACCGACTCGTTCAGCGCCGTCGAGGCATCCGGGTTGCCGAGGCGCCGAGCCTGGAGGCGCAGCAGTGACGCTACCGTCTGAAGGTTGTTCTTGACGCGGTGGTGGATCTCGCGGATGGTCGCATCCTTGTAGAGCAGCAGCCGTTCGTGGCGCCGAAGCTCGGTCACCTCTCTCACGAGCAGCAGCCCGCCGAGCACGGTGTGGCCCCGTGTGAGCGGAATCAGTCGCCGCAGCACGACCGCTCCCCTGGCCTCGACCTCGCTGTCTGCCGGTTCGCCGTCCGCGAGCGCCTCGCTGAGAACTTCCGCATCCATGTCGATGTTGGCCAGGTGCTGGCCGACGATGTTGTCGAGGACGCCGAGCCGCCGGTAGGCCGAGATGGCGTTCGGCGACGCGAACGTCACGAGCGCGTTGGGATCGAGCCGTATCAGGCCGTCGCCGACGCGGGGCGTCAGGGATCGTTCGGGACGGTCCTCCGCGAAGGGGAAGGTGCCGTCGCACAGCATCTGGAACAGCTCGTTCGCAGCCTGGTGATAGGTCAGCTCCAGCTGGGACGGGGCGCGAACCATCGACAGGTTGGCCTCGCGCGACACGACGGCAATCACCTCGTCCTCGAAGGGGATCGGTGTGGCCTCCTCCCGAACCGGCACGCCAACCGACCAGTCAGGGTCACCGTCGCGGACGATCTCGGTCGCCTTCATGGCGCGGGCAACGGCCGGCCGCTCATCCGGCGAACAGCGCCGACCGACCTGGTCCTCCTGGTAGATCGTCTGTGCGGTGTAGGGGCGCATCTGCGCGACGACCACCAGCTCGTCAGTGGTCTGGTCGCGGCAGAACATCAGCAGGTCCGCGAAGGACAGGTCTGCGAGCACCTGCCAGTCGGCCACGACTGCATGCAGTTGGTCGAGCGCTGCGTCGGCGACCCCACACGACTCACCGAGTTCCCGAAGGCTGCTCACGGTGTCAGTCCTCGAGGAGCTTGGCGAGCTTGTCCAGCGGCACGACCTCGCGCAGGTGTTCCATCGCACGCGCCTCGATGTCCTTGGCGTCGGCAAGCGACAAGCCGAGCGCCTCCGCGGTCTCGGTCAGCGTGTGCGGGTGGCCATCGACCAGCCCCATGCGCATCTGAAGGACCTCGCGTTGAACGGGCTGGAGCCGACCGAGGGCACCGCCCAAGGGCCCCTGGAGGCGCTTGGTCTCCTCCGACTGCAGGTCGGACCGATGGGGCGCGCCGGCCGTGGCCGCGCCGACGTCACGTGGCCGGCCTCGGCCACGTCGGGACGTCGTGGCGCCCGGCTGCTTGCGTGGTGTCCGCCTGCCCGTGCTCATGGTGATCAGGCTACGTGCTCGGTCGCGGGGTCAACCCGGTCTTCGCCAGCCCGGCACGGTGCGTCCGATTCCGGCCAGTGGCCAACGCTGGACGCGAAAGTTCGACGTCGGGTGGTCATCGGGTGACGGCGTGCAACGGCTCGCGGTTGGCGCGCTGGTGACCGGACCTACGCTGCGGCTGGACGTCCCGGAGGGCAGAGGTGAACGAGAGGGTCCTCGAGGAGCTCGGCCTGGAGCCGGAGGCCGTCGCGGTGTTCCACACGGCATGTGAAGGCGGCGACGATGTTCGCGCAACGTGTGTCGAAGCCGGTCACGACGGGGCAACAACGGAGCGAATCATCCGGTCCTTGGTCGGGTCCGGACTGGTGGCTCCAGCCGGGGAGGGCGACAACCGGCTGGTGCCAGTCCACCCGGGCAAGGTCCTCGCGCGAACCGTCACGTCGGCACATCGGCAGATCAGCGAGGCAGAGGCCCTCTTCGCGGATCTGAAGGCCGTCCAGGAGGAGCTCCAACAGGCGTTCGATCAGTACGAGGAGCGAACCGCGACCCAGCGCGTAATCGAGGTCATCTTCGGGGTCGAAGCGGTGAATGCCCGGCTGGACGAGCTGCCATTCTTGCCGTCGCGCTGTTTGCGCCCCGGTCCACCGCTCTACGGGAGCTACCTGCCAAGGGATGTCGCCCAGCTTGCAACGGGCCACCGCGACCGGACGATCTATGACCATGGCCGATTTGCGGACCCTGGCGAGTGGCACAGGATTGCCAAGCTCGTGAGTCTTGGCCAAGAGGCAAGGGTTAGTCACGTACCCCTGCCTATCAGGGTCGTCGTGATGGAGGATGAGTACGCGGTGCTCCCACTGACTGGTTCGGACGACGGTGGAGCTGGAGCGATGATCGTCCACTCATCATCGATCGTCACTGCTCTCGGAGCCCTGTTCGAGGAGATCTGGCGTCGATCCACCCCATTCGCGCCAGATCCGCAAGAGTCACAGCTCACATCAGACAACGGAATCGCCACGGACGAGATCGCCCTGCTGAACCTTCTCCTGCTCGGGTTGAGTGACGAGCAAGTAGCGCGACGGCTGGCCGTGAGCGCGCGAACCGTCCGGCGACGCATCTCCGCCATGCAGGAGCGGATGGGTGTGTCGACGCGCTTCCAGCTCGCTGCGAGATCCGTCGCCAACGGATGGCAGCCCGTGGGCCAGCCTGACCAGGAGATTGCATGGGCTTGACCACGGTCGCGCTCGCTCTCGGGATCGTCATCAGCTACCTCCGCGGGGGCCGCTTGGGACGGCTCGTCGATTCGGACCTGAAGGTCACGTGGATGCTGGTGACGGGGTTCGCGCTCCAGGCCAGCGTGGACTGGGCGTCGGAGGAGGGCTACCTGGGTGATGCGCTGGGGTTGATCCTGCTCCAGGCCTCGTTCGTGCTCCTGCTCGGATGGTTCGCCATCAACCGGCACATGCGCGGATCGGTGCTGCTGTTCATCGGTTTCGCGCTCAACGCCATCGTGATCGCAGCGAACGGAGCCATGCCCGTGGACGTGGAGGCCATCCGGGCTGCGGGGGTCACGGATCCTGTGATTCCCTTCGGGAAGCATGAGATCCTGACGGCTCACACGGCGCTGCCATGGTTGGCTGACCGCTTCCCGATCGTCGCGATCCGGAGTTCGATCTCCATCGGGGACATCGTCCTGGCCGCGGGGACCATTCCCTTGACACACGACCTGATGACCAGCAGGTCAGCACCCGATCGCCGGCGAGCCCTGCGGAGACCGGCTCAGGCCGGGGCAGGCTGAGGGGCCTGGTCCGCCACGCGCGCCAGAGCCGCAACGACCTCGATGTCGCCAACCTCTCGAATCAAGCGCACCAAGACCTCGTTGACCTGTCCGTGATCGCGGTAGTCCGGTGCATAGCGATCGAGGATCGAGCAGGCCCAGATGATGCGGGCGCCGACTGCCGTGGGATCCTTGCGAGTACCCAGCTCGGCAAGATGGCCAACGGCCCGAACGATCTCGGCCTCCTGGTCCAGGTCACCAGCCTCGAGAATGATCCCGGCGCCGGTGTCCGCCACCATCTCCGGCGTGGGGTCGTCCTCCTCGAGAGGCACCCGCCCGAGCTGGTGCAGGTACGCGGCCCGCTCGACGTTCGCGACCTGCTGATCCGGGAGCCCAAGCTCGTTGGAGACTGCGATCGCCAGCCGCCCGACCCGTACCCCGTGACCAGGGGCCAACGACCCGATCTGCTCGGGAAGACGCGACATCGCACGGATGGTCTGGTCATAGGCGTTGGTCACGACCAAGTGTCGGCGAACACCCACACGAGCAGCCCACAGGGGCGCGAGCATCAGCGGGACCGTCCAGGCACCAAGCACCGGGTGCACCATGGCTCCGAGGGCCGCGGTCGCGGCGATGGCGATCGTCGCCTGCCAGGTCGATCGCAGCGAATCGCGAACCCGATGCCTCAACGGCACGTTCACGCGAGCTTCCAGCATCACGGCTTCCGTCAGCGGAATGCCAAGGATGATCAAGGAGCCGATGGCGAGGGTGGTCAGCCCGTTCAGACCAAGGCTCGTCGCAGCGCCCTCAAGCGATGTCGGCGTGATGATCGCCCAGCTGGGCACGTCCACCAGCGAGATGAGCAGTCCAACAGCCGCCAGGATCCAGCCACCGAGGATCCTGCGCGGCAGGTCCACGACATTGACCGACCGCCCCATCGTCGCCGCGACCACGGCCGCGAGCAGCCACGCCGAACCGGCAAAGCTCGCCAGGACATGTGGGGGAACTCCGATGAGCGCCATGGCACCCACCACCGCCAACGACATCGGAACGGTCGCCCCGTAGGGCTGACGGATGGGCAACAGTTCGCCCACGACTGCCCCCGCCAGAAAGGCGCCCGCACCCACTGGCAGCAGGTCACCTCCGTCCCAGGACAGCATCCCCACGGCACCAACGGCAAGCCCAGTGACAATGCCCAGGATGCGCAGAAGCGCCGTCCGCCGCATCGCCGCCGTCATGTTGCTGTCTCCGGCTCGCGATCGGCGCTGAACGGCCCGGTCTCCGGGACGAAGTCATGGCGCTCGGCGAGCGGCTTGACGTGGGTGATGTTCGGGATGCTCTCGACATCGCCAGTGAAGGAGGTCGTCGGCTCCCAGCCGATCCTCACGACGATGGCCTCGATGGCGTCCACGATTCCATGGTCGAACTGGGTGCCCGCCCCCTCATGGAGTTCCTGGAAGGCCTCGACGACCGGCATGGACCTGCGGTAGGAACGCGTTGACGTCATCGCATCGAACGCATCCACGGCGGTCACGATCCGGACGGCCTGGGTCAGGTCCTGTGCCGTCAGGCCATCGGGGTAGCCCCTGCCGTCGAGCCGCTCATGGTGGTGACGGACGACCTCGAGCACGGGGAGCAGAAAGTCGATGTCACGCAGGATGTTCTCGCCGATGGCGGGGTGCTGCTTCATGAGTTGGAACTCGTCATCGTCCAGCGGTCCGGGCTTGTTGATGACGCAGAGCGGCACACCGATCTTTCCGACGTCGTGCAGCATCGCGGCGTAGCGAACAAGGCGCCGATCCTCGTACCCCACTCGAAGCTCGCCGGCCACGAGGTCAGAGAGGTAGGAGACACGCTCGGAGTGACCCCGCGTGTACTCGTCCTTTATCTCGATGGTCTTCGCGAAGCTCCTGACCAGTCGCTCGTACGCCTCGTCCACGGACTGGAACGCGAGCAGGCCAGCACGCGCAACGAGTGTCGGAACGACCATGAGAAGCAGCGACTGCGGACCAACGTCTATTACAAGGATCGAAGCCAGCACAGCCAAGGCCGCGTACGGAACCTCCAAGAGAGTGGGGAGAAAGCCATGCTTCAGGACGCTGCGGTAGTCCTCCCCGCTGTCCAGGCTGACGACACCAACGACAAGGACGTACCCAACTGCCTCGTGGACGATTGCGGCTACGAGAAGCGCGAGAAGACTCCTAGGCGCCGTAATTCCTGTTACCCCGTCAACACGGTGCGCCAGTGTTTCGAAAACAATGCCAGCCATCAGCGCGGCAATGGCCTTCTGTGATGCGTTGAAGGCCGCCTTCACGACAGGTCGATCCGTCGCACGGAAGAGGCTGTATGCGCTGGCGCCAAGGCAGGACGCGACCGCCGCCGAGACCCCGCCCAATAGGAGTCCCGCGAGGGTCACGACCGCGACCACGGAGATCGTGACGCCTGAGCGGAGGCGTGCTGGAAACAGATCGACAAGGGCCGTGGCAGCGACAAGTACGACCAAGAGAGTTGGATCGTCGGTCGCAGCGACCCCCCAAACGAGAAGCGGAAGCCCAGCCGCGACGACACCCAGGATGTAGAGACGATAGGACGACACCCGGGTCGCATCCCGCTCGGTCATTGGCTCCCCCGGAGGGCAGAGCAAGCGGTGGGCGGGGAAGGCCGGCGTCCTGGTCAGTTCCAGGAAATGCCCGCACCGGCGCTCAGGACGAGCGTTGCCAGTGCGGCCATGGCAGTGAAGATCTTCTTCATTGCTCAACCTTCCATCGAGACTGGTACAGCCGCTCGCCCTCGCTATCAGGCGCTCGGATGACGCTTCGCTCGATGGCCTGGCCTCGGTTCCGACTACTCGCTTCCCCGACACCAGGAGTGATGCGGTACTTCAAGGTCGTGCACAGCAAGACCGTTGGTGTCCGCCCGCGTGCACTCCGGGCGGACGGCTATTGCCCGTTCGGGCGATTGTCGACCTTCCCCGCTCACCGCTCGCTCTGCAGTTGTCAACAGCGTCTGGCCTGTCCGCCCCGAGGACCGGACATCTCGACTCCCGCCACTCCGTGACGCCGAACGTCACCCAGAGTACGGAGTGCCATTCCGAATTGCACGACATCCGATCCGTGCGTGAAATGCACACTGGAGTGCGATCGGAACCGAAGAGGTGGTCGCGAATCCCGCGAATCGGGCTCCAACGATGGTTTGATCACGGAACACAACGTCGCCGGGTGGTGCCGTTCCCCATGGCCGAAGAGCAGGCAAACGAGCTGTTCTCGACGCATGTCGACCTGTCCGAAGCGGTCTCCGACGAGCTCCTCGACGCCTCCGAGCTGCACAAGGAGACCCAGCGCGTCCGCGTCGAGGAGTCCCTGGCGGCCATCCCTGGCGTCATCACCGCGCGAATCGTTCCCGGGTTCGAGCGGGCCGTCGACGAGCTCCACGTCCTGGCCTCGACCGGCCGACCACCCAAGACCGTCGTCCGTGACGTGACGTCCATGCTGTTTGCCCGCTACGGGCTGTCGATCGATCACCGCGTCGTGAGCGTCGTCCAGATCGAGCGACGAGACCGCGCGCTGGGCGCCGCTCCCCGGCCGGCCATCGAGCGAGTCGTGGCCACCCAAGAGGGCCTGTCGACGACCCTGACCGTCGATCTGAGCCTTGAAGGCGAGGCGTTCCGGGGGGACGCCGAAGGGCCCTCGTCGGCCGCCGGCAGTCAGCGAGCAACGGCGCGTGCGGCCCTCGCGGCCGTCCGCCCGCTGCTTGTCCGGGACGCGGTCGTCGAGATCGAGGGCGTCGACATCGCGACGGTGGCCGGGCGCGAGGTCGCGATCGCGCTCGTCCACTTCCACACCAACCGGGGCGAGCGCACCGTCGCCGGCAGCGCGGTCCTCATGGCCGACGAGAACGTCGCCATCGCCCGCGCTGTCCTGGATGCCGTGAATCGGTCCATCGTGAGCACCAGCGAGTCCGGCGCCTCCTGACCGCCGGCCGCCGACCGCGTCAGCTCGACCGCGCTTTCGCTGCCCAGCCCAGCGTCGCGGCCAACCCTTCCTGGAGGGTCGTCCAGGGCTTCCATCCCAGCCCGTCAGCGGCCTTGCGTGGGTCGACCGCGTTGTGCAGCAGCTCGCCCGGCCGCGCCGGCGCGTACACGGGCTCGCGAGCATGGCCGGTCGCGGCCGCCAGCGCACGGAACAGCTGGTTGACGGTCGTCCGCTCGCCAGTCCCGATGTTGAACCGCTCTCCCGCACCGCGGTCCATTGCCAGGACAAAGGCGTGCACCACATCGTCGACGTACACAAAGTCACGGGACTGCTCGCCGTCGCCAAAGACCATGCACGGCTCGTCACCGAGCATCTGGTCGCAGAAGATCGCGACGACGCCCGCCTCCCCGGCCGGGTCCTGCCGCGGGCCGTAGACATTCGACAGTGCCAAGGAGGTCCATTCGACGCCGTACAGCTCCTCGTAGGTGTGGAGGTACTCCTCGGCCGAGCGCTTGCTGGCGCCGTACGGCGAGTACGCCCAGCCCCCCTGGTCCTCGGTGACCGGAAGGTCTTCGATGCCGGGCTCCCCGTAGATGCACCCACCGGACGTGGCAAGCACCACCTTTCGCGTCCCGTGGCGTCGGGCTGCCTCGAGCACCCGGATGGTGCCGATCACGTTCGTCATCGCGTCGCCGATCGGGTCATCGACGCTGACGCGGACATTGACCTGGGCTGCCAGGTGGAGGATCACGGCGGGCCGGTGGCGCTCTGCGACCTTGTCGAGGACGCCGGTGGCCAGGTCGAGCCGGTGAAACTCAAACCTGCCATTGCCGGTGGCGCGCGCCTCGTCGAGGTTGCCGAGCTTGCCGGTGGACAGGTCATCGACGGCGACGACCCGGCGGCCCTCGGCCAGTAGTCGGTCAACCAGGTTGGAGCCGATGAATCCGGCGCCACCCGTGACGAGGACGGTGTCGGAGGTCACGCGACGTCCTTGTGAGGCGAGTCCGAGAAGGCGTTGAACCAGCGAGCGTAGAGCCGGCAGGAGGCCGCCCAACTGACCTCAGTCCGTCGCGGAGCCGGGGTCAGACCTCGACCTGGGAAATGCGCGCGCGGATCTTGGAGAGCATGTCCACCGGCATCGACTCGGTGCACCGCTCCCGGATGAGTGCTTTCAACTTCTCCTCGAAGCACGCCCGATCGTCGCAGGACAGGCAGCGGTCGAGGTGTTCGCGCAGCTCGCCCAGGCGGCTCTCGGGGAGCTCCCCATCGAGGTAGGCCGTGAGATCAGCAATGGTCTCGGAACAGTTCGCCATGCTCACACCTCCTCGTCTTCATCGGCAAGCAGTCCGCGGCTGGCTGCGTACTGCGCCAACGACTTCTGCAGTTGTTTCCTTCCCCGGTGCAGCCGCGACATGACGGTGCCGATGGGCGTGTCCATGATCTCGGCGATGTCCTTGTAGGCGAAGCCCTCGACATCGGCGAGGAACACGGCCATCCGGAAGGTGTCCGGGAGTTCAGCCAACGCCTCCTTGACCTCGTCGTCCGTGATCGCCTCGAACACCTCCGCCTCGGCGGACCGGGTGGTGCCCCCGACGGCCTTGTAGAGACTGAAGTCCTCCAGTTCGTGCTGGAGGTCCTCCTGGGGCCGGCGCTGCTTCTTTCGATACTGGCTGATGTAGGTGTTGTGGAGGATCCGGTACAGCCACGCCTTGAGGTTGGTCCCCTGCTGGTACTGGTGGAAGGCGCTGTACGCCTTGGCCATCGCCTCCTGGAGGAGGTCCTCGGCCGCCACGGGGTCCCGCGTGTAGCGGACGGCGGCGCCGTACAGCCGGTCGAGGAACGGCACGACCTGCTCCTCGAAGAGCCGGGTGCGCTCCTCGGTTGACAGGGATGTCCGCAGGATCGAGCCGTCATTCTGGACGCCGTCGATGACGTCTGGCTGGTCCACGACCTGGTCGGTGCTGTCTGTCACGCGCTCCCTGCACTCACGCGGGCGGGCTGTCGGCGAGCCTATTGGCGTTTGTCCACACCTCCGAACGCGCGCCGGGTGACAGCACGTACCTGCGGTGCAATACTCCTTGTCACTGCTTGGCAATGTTTTGCAAGGTTTAACGTGGACATCACGAGTGACGACCCCCGCCCCCCGTCGCATGCTCGCGGTGTCCGGCCGGCCTCGTCCGCACCCGACGAGGCCGGCCCCGCGGCCCCGCGCGGCGCACCGCCCTGGCTCGATCTGCCCGACGACGAGGCGCCCCGACGGCGCCGATGGGTGCTGGCGGCTGCGGTGCTCCCCTGGCTCGTGCTGGCCGTCCTCGTGGCCCGCACACCCACGAACGCGAACGAACCCACGGCCGCTGCCTCGCCCGTGCCCCAGACCACCCCCACGCCGACGACGTCCCCGGCGGCCGGTGCGTCGATCCCACCTGGCAACCCGAACGGAGCCATCGGTGGCCCCACGGCGACCAGGGTCACCGGAGGTCGATCCGCGCTGGGGTTGTCCGACGTGGCCGCGGTCGCCATCCCCGTCGTGCGGGCGTGGCTTGGGGCAGCCGAACCGCTCCGGATCGAGGGCATCGAGTCGCGGGAATACGGATGGGTCGAACACGCCGTGGTCGAGGCGGTCGATCACCCGGGCCAGGGCGCGGCGGTCGCGTCGGTCCTGGCCGTCGTGCTGCCCACGGACGGAGAGGACTGGCTGGACGCCGAGGTCCTCCGCGTGGCCGTGCCGCTGCGGGTGCTCGACACCCAGGTGAGGCCAGCGGGCGAGCCGTGGCTGCTGCCTCCTCCGATCCTGACGGTTGCGCCACTCGACACAACGCCGGTCCCCGAGCCGCACGAGCTGGACATGCTGGTCGGGCTCGAGCTGGCCGAGATGTACGGAGGTGTCCAGGAGATCCACGGGTTCTTCGCGACCGAGGCGTGGCCCCTCGTGGCGGACGTGACGATCCTCGATCCGCTCGACGGCCGGCCGCGACGCCAGCAGATCTGGATCCGCGCCAGCGCGACGAGCTTCCCGGTTGCCGGTTGGTTCTCGGCACCGCCGGAGGGCGTCTCGTTCGCCGACACGCCGGTCGGACCGTCCGAGGCCGACACACCCCCACCGCCAGAGCAGACCTCGTACCCCACCCCCGGGCCGTCCCCTTCGCAGGAGGTTTCCTGATGTTCGCGCTCGAGCCCGTCTCGTCGCCCAAGGCACGGACGCACCCTGCCGCCTGCCCCTCCGTCGCCGGCTCCCCAGGACCGACGAGCGAGACGGGCTCCGGCGGTCGCCAGCCAGAGCCGGTCACGGTCCTGCCGACGCTGGCCCGCCTGGTCATGGAGGTCCTGGCCGGCCGCCGACCGTTGGGCCAGATCGCCCCGTTGCTGAGCCCGGCGGTCGCGGCCCGGTTGGCCGACCGCGTCCGCGGGCAGTACCGCTCAGGGGAGGCACCCAGCGACCGGGTTCGGGTCCGGCACGCCGCGAGCTGCTGGGTCAGCCCTGCCGCCTGCGAGGGCGTCGTGACCGTGCAGCACGCCGATCGGACGACTGCTCTGGCGATCAGGATCGAGCGTCACGATGGCCGCTGGCGAGTTGCCGAGATCGCTGGCCCAGAGTTCGCGTGGCGGCCGATCGGACCGCGTCGCCGCCACGATGATCTTGCGGAGCTGGTGCCCGAACGGTGGGCGACGCCGACGGGATCGGCGTGATCACTCAGTCCTTGCGGCGGACGTGCCAGTCGACGCTCATCTCGACGCAGCGCGTGCCCTCCGCGTCACGCATCTCCACGTCGACGACGAACAGGACCTTCCCGTCACGGGCGAGGCGATCACGGATCTCGGCCACACCATCACGAAGCGTCGCCTCGACCGTCAGGTCGCCACGGGCCACGGCGAGATAGCGGATCTGCGCCCCTGCTGCCAGCGGATGGATCCGGTCGAGCTGGTCGACGAACGCACCCGTGAAGGCCATCCCGGCGGCCGACTCGCCCGCCGTGAACATGGCGCCTGCGTGCAGCGAGCCGATGTGGTTGTGCACCTCGCTGCGATCGGGCAGGACGCAGACGGCCCGGCCGATCGACATCTCGGTGCACCGGATCCCGACCACGGGGATGAATGGAACGATGGTGTCCATGCCGGTGCGCATGGCCTCCCAGTCCACGTCGGCGGCGAGACGGTCAAGGTCGCTTGCGGGTGACGTCACGGCTGCTCCGGTTTGGGTCGTGTGCGAAGGTGGTGCGGCGTTCGGCGGAGGCGGGCGGCGTCAGGCGCCGTGGCATTTCTTGAACTTCTGCCCCGAGCCGCACGGGCACGGGTCGTTGCGTCCGACATTGGCGAACTCGTCGTCGGCCTTGGTGTAGGTCCCGCCCGTTGCGATCTGCCGGACGGTGGTGCCATCCTCGCGGGTGGAGGACGACCCCGCGGCCGCCTGCCTCGGGCTCGCCGGCACGCCGCCCGCGGCAGCCGCTGGTGCCGGTGCGTTCTCGCTGGAGCTGTAGTCGAGGCGCTGCTCCCGCTGCTCCATCGGCACCGCGGCAGCCACGACCGAGGGTGCCGGCTCGTGCCGGCTCGCTCCACCATTGCCATCTGGCTGGGAGCCCGCGACGGCCGCCGTCGGCGACGTCGGCACAGGCTCAGGTGCCTGGGCCGGCTGCGCAGGCTGGGCCGGCTGGTCGCCCACGCGTCCGTCCGCGCTGATCTGGATGCGCGGTGCCTCAACGTCCCCGGCGTCTGCCCTGGCCGGGTCGGCGACGGGCAGCTCGCCCTCTCGGTGAAGCGGGAGACGGAAGAAGTACGTGACGGTCTCGTCCTTGAGCTCCTCCATCATCGCGACGAACGAGTCGTAGGCCTCTCGCTGGTACTCGACGAGTGGGTCGCGCTGTCCCATCGCCCGCAGGCCGATCCCGTCGCGCAGGGCGTCCATCTCGTACAGGTGCTGCCGCCACTTGCGGTCGACGACCGTGAGGATCACCCGCCGTTCGATCTCCCGCATGACGTCGTCGCCACCGACTTCCTCCTCGCGACGCTCGTAGGCGTCGAAGGCGTCCTCGATCAGGTCCTCGACGAGGCCGGCCCGCTCGACGTCCTCGAGGTCGACGTTGGTCCAGTCAAACGTGCCGTCGTAGATCATGCCGAGGTGCTCGTGCAGCCCGACGAGGTCCCAGTCCTCCGGAAACAGACCCTCTGGAGCGAATGAGGCGACCGACCCCTCGATGACGTCCTCGAGGTACTTCTGGGCGAGCTCGCCGACGGCTTCGGGGTCGCCCTCGAGCAGCCGCTGCCGCTGGGCGTAGACGACCTTGCGCTGCTCGTTCATCACGTCGTCGTACTTGAGGACGTTCTTGCGGATGTCGAAGTTGCGTGACTCGACCTGCCGCTGCGCGTTGGCGACGGCCCGGGTGACCATCTTCGAGTCGATCGGCATGTCCTCGGGGATCTTCAGCGTGGTCATGATCCGGTCGACGGCGGACGCGTTGAACAGCCGCATCAGGTCGTCCTGGAGCGACAGGTAGAACCGCGACTCGCCCGGGTCACCCTGGCGGCCAGACCGGCCGCGCAACTGGTTGTCGATGCGGCGCGACTCGTGGCGCTCGGTGCCGATCACGTACAGCCCACCCGCGTCCAGGACGGTCTGCCGCGACTCGTCGAACGACCCCTGGTACCTCGCCAATGCCTTGGCGTAGGTCGCTTCACGCTCCTCGTCGGTGGCCTCCGGCGGCAGCTTGTTGACGTCGTCCTTGGCGAGCTCCTCGACGTTTCCGCCAAGGATGATGTCCGTGCCGCGGCCGGCCATGTTGGTCGAGACGGTGACGGCGGCGGGGCTGCCGGCCTGTGCGACGATGTGGGCCTCACGGGCGTGGTTCTTGGCGTTGAGGACCTCGTGCGGGATGCCGCGCTTGCGCAGCATGTTCGAGACGACCTCGGACTTTTCGACCGAGGTCGTGCCGACCAGGACCGGCTGCTTGGCCTCATGGCGCTGGACGATGTCGTCGATGACGGCCTCGAACTTGGCCTGCTCGGACTTGTAGATCAGGTCGGCACGGTCGTCACGGATGACGTCCTGGTTGGTGGGAACCGCCAGCACGCCCAGCTCGTAGATCTCGAGGAACTCGAGCTCCTCGGTCTTGGCGGTGCCGGTCATGCCGGCCAGCTTGTCGTAGGTCCGGTAGTAGTTCTGGAGGGTGATCGTGGCCAGCGTCTGGTTCTCCTCCTTGATCCGGACGCCTTCCTTGGCCTCGATCGACTGGTGGAGGCCCTCCGAATAGCGGCGCCCTTCGAGGACCCGGCCCGTGTTCTCGTCGACGATCTTGACCTCGCCACCCGTGACGATGTACTCGCGGTCCCGCTTGTAGAGCTCCCTGGCCTTCAGGGCGTTCTGGAGGTGCTGGATGAGCGGCGTGTTCACCGACTCGTAGAGGTTGTCCATCTTGAGGATCTGCTCGACCTTGTGGACCCCTTCCTCGGTGATCGCGACCGTGCGCTTGGCCTCGTCGACCACGTAGTGCCCGGTCGAGCGGCCCTCGCCAAGGTCCTCGCCCTTGGACAGATTGGGCACGACCTGGCGAGCGAAGATCGAGTACCACTGGCCGGACTGCTCGGTGGGCCCCGAGATGATCAGTGGCGTCCTTGCCTCATCGACGAGGATCGAGTCGACCTCGTCGATCAGGGCGAAGTGGTGGCCACGCTGGGTCTGGAGGCCGATGTCCAGGACCATGTTGTCGCGCAGGTAGTCGAACCCGAACTCGTTGTTGGTGCCGTAGGTGATGTCTGCTGCGTACGCCTCGATCTTGGATGCGCGCGGCTGCTGGGAGTGCACGACGCCGACGCTCAGGCCGAGGAACCGGTGGACCGCTCCCATCCAGTCCGCGTCGCGCCTGGCCAGGTACTCGTTGACGGTGACGACGTGCACGCCCTTGCCGGTGAGGGCGTTGAGGTAGACCGGCATGGTCGACGTGAGGGTCTTGCCCTCACCGGTCTTCATCTCGGCGATGTTGCCGTCGTGCAGGGCACAGGCACCGAACACCTGCACGTCGAACGGCCTTTGGTGGAGCGTGCGCCAGGCCGCTTCGCGCACGACCGCGAAGGCCTCCACCTGGAGGTCGTCGATGGTCGCGCCTTCGTCCAGGCGAGCGCGGAACTCGTCGGTCTTGGCCTGCAGCGCGGCGTCGTCGAGGGCGGCCATGTCGTCGGACAGCCCGTTGACGGCCTCGACGATCTTCGCAAGCTGCTTGGCCTTGCGTCCCTCGCCGAGACGCAGGATCTTGTTGAGCACCATCTGACCGGTCGTGCGTGAGAACGATTGGGAGTTCGAGGGTACGCGCGGTGTGGCGTCCGGCATGCTCCGATCAGGGCCGCCGCGGACTCGTTCCACCGGTCCCGATGCCCGTGGCGGGCGCTACCGCGATGGGAAGGCGATCACGGCCAGGGTCTGGCGCACGTGTTCCAGCAGAAACTCGACGCCGTGTCCCAGGAACGGCTGGCCGTCGACTGACCTGATCGGCGCCGCCACGATGACAAAGTCGGCCTCGCGCTCCTCGGCGGCCTCGAGCAGCTGCTCGTGGAGCGAGCTTCCCACCTTGGTGATGGCCTCCGTGGACGCGCCGAAACGGCGGGCGAGGTCCTCGGCTCGCTGGAGCATCCCGCGTGCCACCGGGTGGCCGCCAGCGCCGCCCAGCCAGATGGCATCGAGCACCCGATCGGAACGGTCGACGACGTGGACGAGGTCGACTGCGGCGCCGGCTCGGGCAGCGAGCTCGAAGGCCAGTTCCTCGGCGGCACGGCCGAAGCGGGTGCCCGTGGCCGGCGTGACCACCCTTCCGAAGCGCAGGCCTCCCTCCCCGAGGTCCCCGGCGCGGACGATGAGGGTGGGAACCGGCACGGCTGCCAACAGGTGCCGCAGGGTGGCGGACAGGTGCTGGCCGGAACGCACGTCGTGGCTGGCACCGACGGCCACGAGGTCGAAGCCGTGCCGTGCCTCGTCGGCGAGGATCGCCGCGGGATCAGGGCCGCGGACGACGCGCGTCTCGACGCGGCGGCCCCCGAAGAAGGACGCGACGTCGTCGACGATGCGCTCCCCTTCGGCGGGGTCGGCCCGTTCGTCGGCCACGTGCAGGACCGTGATCGAGGCTGCAGCGTCCAGGCCAAGGTCCAGCATGCGCGCTGCAACGCGAGCGTGGACCCCTCCTCGCGTCGGCAACAGGACCCGCCGGGGACTCGCGAAGACGCTCTCGCCGAGCAGCGTCTCGCGGGCGAGCCGCGCGGATTCGTCCGGGTCCGTCGGGACCTGTGCGAGTGACCAGCGGGTCAGCGGCACGGCCACGAGGGAGGTGACGACGGCGACCACGATGAGAACGGAGAACGCCGTCGCGCTCAGGAGTCCCACCGACAGTCCGATGCTTGCGGCAATGACGCCCATGCCCCCACGGGCAGTCACGGCTGCGCCCACCGCGAGCGCGACCCGACGCGTCGCGCCCGGAGACACCCCTCCGATCGCCGCCCCGAAGACCTTCGAGGCCACGGCCACGGCCACGGCGGCGACGGTCCATGCGAGAACGGTCGGCTCCGCGAGGCCGGAGGCATCAACGAAGGTCCCGGTGGTCGCGAAGAACAGCGGACCGAGGACGGAACGGCCCAGCAACGACATGCCACGAATGGCCTGGTCGGGACGACTGAGGGACCGCCGGAGCACCACGCCCGCCACGAACGCGCCGATCAGCCCGTCGAGACCGGCCGCAAAGGCGGCTGCGACGAGCCCCAGGACGGTCATGGCGGTCAGCACGACGCCTCCATCGTCGCCGAGTCGGACAACGCGTCGCCCCACGACGTCGACAACGCGCGGGCCAAGCGTCAGGGCAACGACCAGCCCGACGACGAGGAGCATCGCCTGGGCCAACTCCATCGCGACGTCCCCGCCGGCCGTGATGCCGGCCAGCACGCCCAACAGCACCCACCCCACGACATCGTCGGCCATTGCCGCGCTGAGGGCCAGCTGCCCGACGTCGCGACGAACCCATCCCAGGTCGACCAACAGCCGGGCGACGACGGGCAGCGCCGAGATGGCGAAGAAGACGCCGACGAAGGCGGCGAGCAGGGTGCGGTCACCCTCGGGGCCGACGAACGCAGCCGGCGCGAGGATCCCCAGCGCGAGGCCGGCCAACAGTGGAAGTGCCAGGGTGCCAGCTGGGATGCCCGGGTGTCGCCGCCACAGCCGGCGCACGAGGGACAGGTCGACCTCGCCGCCGACGGCCGCCAGCAGCAGCACCGCGCCGAGCCACGCGAGAACCCCCGCCAGGCCTCCGGAGACCTGTTCGCCCAGCCAGTCGCCGAAGGCCGGGAACAGGGCGCCCAGTGCGGAGGATCCGAGCAGGACCCCGGCGAGGATCTCCCCGACAACGGCCGGCTGGCCGAGGCGACGGGCGAGCGCCCCAAGGGCGGATGCGGCGACGAAGAGCAGCAGGACGGCAGACAGGACGTCGAGCTGGCTGTCACCGTCAAGGGGAAACGGCATGGCGCCGTCCTCCTGGAGTCAGCCACCGACGTCGCCGGGAGAGCCGACTGTACGAGGCGGGCCCGAGATCGCCACCGTCGATCCGGTGCCGCGGTCCTAGGTGATCTCGAGGAGCTTTTCGCGAACGGCGTAGACGACGGCCTCCATCCGCGAATGGAGATGCAGCTTGTCGAGGATGTTGCGCACGTGGTTCTTGACCGTGTTCTCCGAGATGAACAGCTCGGAGGCGATCTCGCGGTTGTTCTGACCCTTGGCGATGTGCTGGAGGACCTCCATCTCACGAGGCGTGAGGCGCGGCGCGGGCACCTGCTGCTTCTCCTCCTCGCGCTTGATCATGGAAGCGAACTCGTTGAGGAGCTTCGATGCCATCGAAGGGGAGATCAGCGACTGGCCGCCCTGGACTGCCCGGACGGCGTTCGCGATCTCGTCGATGGAGATCTCCTTGAGCAGGTACCCAGCAGCACCAGCCTTGATCGCCTCGTAGAGGTCGTCCTCCTCGTCGCTGATCGTCAGCATGAGGATCTTGACGTGCGGCATGTCCTCCCGGATCTGGGAGGCGGCCTCTATGCCGGACAGGACGGGCATGCGCACGTCCATGACGACCACGTCCGGCACGGTCTCGCCCGCGAGGTCGACGGCCTGCTGGCCATCGCCAGCTTCGCCGACAACCTCGATGTCGGCCTCGTCCGCGAGGACGAGCTCGAGCCCCCGCCGGAAAAGTTCGTGGTCGTCCGCAACCAGGACGCGAATCACGTCGGCTGTCACGGAAACCCCTTCCGGTCTGCCCGAATACTAACGACTGATCCTGCAACACCGCCGAGCGAGGCCCCTCCTGCTGCCTCCGTCAGCGAGGCGGGTTCGCCTTCGATTGGCCCGTTGTCGGCCGTGAGCGCCCGATTTCAGGCTTGCGGAGCTCTTCGCGTTCCGGCCGGCCCACACGGGTCGTAGACCACGGAACGGTTCACGCCAGCGCGCTGACCTCGCGCTTGGCCCGGTGGCTGTCGATCATCTTGTTCTTGTGGCCCCGCGCCTGCCGGATGACCTTGGCCTGCACGCGGTCGATGGCCGTGTGTGGATCTGGCGCCGTCGCGGACGCGCGCATCATCCGGCCCTTCACGTGAAAGGTGACCTCGCAATGGACCTTGTCGACGATCCGCGGATTGTGATCCTGGGTGAAGACGACCTGGATGTCCAGGATCCGATCGAAGACCTGCTTCACCTTGGAGAGCTTCTCGATCGCTTCGTCGCGGACGTTGTCGGAGACGGCAAGGTTCTTGCCCTTCACGGTGATCTGCATGGATGCTCCCTTCAGCCGCGCACGATCAGTTGTCTGTCGCCGGCGGGCCGTTCCCGGCGGCGGCGACGCTGGTTCACCGTACATGCGAACCTCCGTCGTGGCGATGGGGAAGAAGGCCCGGTTTCAAGGCAGCCGAGATGTTGACACCTGCCCGGCCAACAACCGCGGCGTGGACCTCCCCTGCGCCGCCCTGCACCAGCGCGACGGCGGCTGCTGCCATTGTGGTCCCGGTTGTGAGGACATCGTCCAGGAGCAGGACACGAGCTCCGTCGAGCCGGGTGCGCGCGGCGAAGCTCGGAGCCGGCACCGGCAGACCACCGGAGGCTCGACCGCGGTCGGGCAGCCTGCCGATCGGACGCAGCAGCCGCCGGTGGGGCCGTCCGAGATGGAGCGCGACCGCGCGGGCGAGCAGGTCCGCGTGGTCATGACCACGGGAGCGCGCACGAGCCCGATCCGTGGGCACCGCCGCGGCCACATCGATGTTGCAGGCATCGACCCGCATGGCGAGCCAGCGTCCAAACGTCGCCCAGACGGCCGTGGCTCCGCGAACCTTTCCGGCGACGACGCCGTTTGCGACGGGTCCCGTGTAGCGAGCCAGGGCGACGGTTGTCCGGATCGGCACGCTCGTCGGCCAGCACTGATGCACGTCCGCGGGTGACGCGCACCGGGGACATGTTCGCCGGTCCCAGAGCCACTCGACGTCGCGCCGACACCGGTCACACCATGGCATCCCGCCCCGCTCGAGGCAGGACACGCACCGAGCCGGGGCAAACAGGTCGAGGACGGACACGGCAACAGGTTCCCTGCACGCCGGCTGGGCTGCGAGCGCGATCCGAGCAAGCTGTGGACATCACCTGTCGGCCGACGAGCCCTGCTGGACGCGCTCAGCGAAGCTCCGGCAGAGCGTCGAGCAACAGCAGCCGGAGCTGGTCGGCGGCCGCGTCGGCTGCCTCGAGGACCTCCTGATGGGAGGTCGGCTGGCCCGGCTGGTGCACGTTCGTGATCGAGGACAGGCCGAGCACCTTCATGCCCAGCGCTCGGGCCGCGATCGTCTCGAGCACCGTGGACATGCCGACGGCGTCACCCCCCAGCCTCCGGAGCATGGCGACCTCCGCCGGCGTCTCGAACGCCGGGCCACGCACGCCGACGTAGACGCCGGTTCGGCAGTCGACCTGGGTGGCCATGGCCGCGCTCCGCCAACCGGCGTCATAGGGCTCAGCCATGTCGACGAACGGCATGTCGGGTGGCAGGGCGTTCGCCGGCAGCGACGAGCCCGTCAGGTTGATCTGGTCGGCGATGACCATGACATCGCCGGGGGACCACGACGGGTCCAGGCCGCCGGCGGCATTCGTGAAGATGCAGCCTGTCGCTCCGAGTGCCGCGGCCGTCCGCACGACCCCGGTCACGGCCGCCGGCTCATGGCCTTCGTACAGGTGGACGCGCCCCCGCTGCACGAGGACGGCACGACCCGCCAGGGTCCCGAATCGCAGCAGTCCGGCGTGCCCGGCGACACTGCTCGTGACGAGGCCGGGAACCTCGGCCACGGGGACGTCCACCGGGTCCAACACGGCGTCAGCGACGCCGTCGAGCCCGCTGCCCAGCGTGACCAGCAGCGAGGGCGCTCCGGGCAGCCGATCGCGCATGAACGCGACGGCCTCAGCGATCGTGACGTCCGGTTGGCTCACGCGATCCGCTGCTTGAGGAGCTCGATCGTGCGTACGGGCGTCGGGTCGACCCCGGCCAGCAGCGCCAGGTACACCGAGAGCAGGTCGACCCACAGGACGCCGGCGGCCAGGCGCTCCAGCCACGTTGCACCGGGCGCCGTGAAGCTCGCCGTGGCGCCGAAGGTGTCGGCGGTCAGCTCGCGTGTGACCTCGAACCTCCTTGCGACCTGCGCATGCTCGTCTGGCGTCCGCAGCTCCACGAGCCCGAAGCGCGCCGTCGTGTCGGGCAGCTGTTCCCACCCCACGACCTCGTTGTGGTTGGACTCGGGCAGCGTGTTGCAGAAGGCGGGGCGGTTGGCGTTCTCGTTGACCTGGCACTTGGCGCGGTAGGCGAGCAGCGCTCCGAGCCCGCGACCACCCGTGAAGATCGGGACGAGATCGACCAGGTCCTTCGCCACCTGTTTGACGGGGTTGTCGGATGCGGGAACGTCGAAGGACCAGCCTTGCAGGAGTGACTCCAGGTGGGCGGGGACGGCCTCAAGCTGGTCATCGGGCGGCTCGATGACGCCCATCCGGGCAAGCATGACCAGCACCGGGACGCCCAGGTAGGCGAGGCTGGCACGAGGTTGCCGGCCAGCGGGCACGATCACGGTTCGATCGCCGGCCACGGCGGCAGCGAGCTTTCCACCCGAGGTCACGGCGCCGACGACTGGGATGCTGCGCTGGCCCGCCGCCTCCAGGATCGCCAGGGTCTCCTCGGTGTTGCCCGAGTAGGAGACGGCGATCAGCACGTCGTCCGGGTCGGCCCAGGCCGGCAACGTGTAGCCCTTCACCGCCACGACCGGTACGGACCCGGACAGATCCGCCGCCAGCCCTGCGACGTCGCCGGCGATCCCCGAGCCGCCCATCCCCGTCACCAGGACGCTCCGAGCAGCAACAGGATCGACTCGAACCGCAGCCGCGAGCTCGGCGGCGTGGCGCCACTGGGCCGGCGAATCCTCCACCGTCGTCAGGGTCCCGTCCGGGTCGGCGTTGGCCAGGTCGATCCCGTCGGGCCTGGCGGCGTCCGACACGACGGCGAGGTCGGCCTCCCGGCCGCTGCTCGACATCAGGCCCCTCGCTTCCTCGTCGCCTCCTCGACAAGCATGACCGGGATGCCATCGACAACCGGGTACTGGAGGCCGCAGCCGGTGCAGACGATCACCTTCCGGCGGTCCTTGTAGTCCACCTCGGCGCGGCAGTCAGGGCACCGCAGGATCTCCAGGAGGCGTTGGTCGAGGGCCATCAGCTGTCTCCGTCACTCGCTCGCACGCTAGCCGCGACCTCGTCGCGGATTCGCTCCATGGCGGCCATGTCGTCACCCTCGACGTTGAGGCGCAGCAAGGGCTCGGTGTTCGACGGGCGCAGGTTGAACCAGCCGTCGGCAAGGCGGACTGTGAGGCCGTCGAGGTCGTCGTGATCTGCCTGGGCGAACGCGGCGGAAACTGCCGCCGAGACCCTGGCCTGGTCGCTCACCTTGAAGTTGATCTCCCCCGATGCGGGGTACCGGTCGTACGGGGCGACCACCTCTGACAGCGGAGCACCGGCTTCGCACACAGCCTCGAGGAGAAACATCGCCGCGATCAGTCCCGAGTCGGCGCGCCAGTTCTCGCGGAAGTAGTAGTGACCGGAGTGCTCGACGGCGAAGACGGCGCCGGTCTGGGCCATCGTCTCCTTGATGAACGAGTGGCCAACCCGGGTTCGGATGCCCGTGCCGCCGGCCGACACGATCGTCTCGCGGACCGTGCGCGAGCAGATCAGGTTGTACAGGACCGTTGCGCCGGGGTGCCTGGCAAGGAGCCGATCGGCCACGACGGCGCCGATGACCGAGCTGGCGATCGGCCGCCCGGTCTCGTCCACGGCGAACATGCGGTCGGCATCGCCGTCGAAGGCGAGTCCGAGAGGAAGGCCGCGCTCGACGACGCGCTGTTCGAGAGCAAGCAGGTTCTCGGGCTGAATCGGGTCCGCGGGGTGGTTCGGAAAGCTCCCGTCGAGCTCGAAGAACAGCGGGTCGACACGGACCGGGAGTCCCTCGAAGACCAGCGGCACGACATGACCCCCCATCCCGTTGCCGGCGTCAACGGCGATCTCGATCTCCGTCAGCAGGCCCACATCGATGAACGAGCGGACATGCGCGGCAAAGCCGCTCAGCAGGTCAACCTGCTCGACGGAGCCGGCTGCTGCGCCCAATGGCGCCTCGGCGGAGGCGACGAGGTCGCGGATCCGGCCCAGTCCCCCTTCGATGGAGACCGGCGCGGCACCGGCCCGGCACAGCTTGAGCCCGTTGTAGCTGGCCGGGTTGTGGCTGGCAGTCCACATCGCGCCGGGGGCATCCAGCGACCCCGAGGCGTAGTACAGCCCGTCGGTGGATGTCAGCCCCATGGCCTTGACGTCGATGCCCTGGCTGGTGACGCCATCGACGAAGGCCGGGACGAGCACGTCCGCGGACGGGCGCATGTCATGGCCGACGACCATGACTCGATGCTCGGGGTCGTTGAGCACCGTTGCCGCCGCGGCCCCGATGGCACGTGCGAGCTCGGCATCGAGCTGGGTGTCGACGAGCCCACGCACGTCGTACGCCTTGAAGACGGCGTTGAGCGTCTCCGCATCGACGGGCACGTCACTCCAGGGTGGCCGGCGGCAGAAACCTATCCGGCGGCGGGACTCACCACTCGAGCGCGGGCTGGCCCGGATCGTCGGTGGCATGCCCGGGTCCCACGGCCCCATCGACCCGGTCGGCCCCGAGGTACGCGTCGGCGACGTTGGAGGCATCGAACAGGTCCGCGGCGTCCATGCCTCGGACGTGCTCGGCTCCAGCCGCAGCGTCGAGGGCATTCGCGGCCTCTTCGAGCGGGTCGACAAGATCTGCCAGCGAGTCCAGGTGATCGGGGTTGTCCGGCACGGCTCGCAACGCTCTGGCGAGCACGGCGACCGTGTCGGCGCTGGCGAGGAAGTCCGGATCCACCGGTCGGCCGGTTGGTTGCAGGTCCGGACGGCGGTCCTGCAAGAGCCACCCCCGAGGAGGCGACGTTCGCGTCGCATGCGACACGCACAGGTCGTATGCGTGTTCCTCGGGGGTCTCGGTCAGAGGCGTGAGCATGACCGAGCGTCCGGGGTAGTCCAGAAACGCCGTCGCGGTCGCCGGGGCGGGACACCCGGGCCTTGAGCAGGAGCGGGTGGCCGCTGCGGCGAGCGGACGGACGTTGCTGGGCTTCGGACGGGCAGCAGGCGCAGACATGGTGAGAACTCTAAATCACACGCGTGTGATTTGCGTGGACGTGCTGCCGAATCGCGGATCAGGGTGCGTCGGTGGAATCCGACCCATCGGGCGGCGAGCCGGTCTCCGGTGGACTGGATGGCGCCGTCGGCGACGGGCCCGCCGGGACGGTGGGTGCCGGGCTGGGGACTGGCGTGGGTGACGGGTCTGACGTTGGTGTTCCGGCTGGGTCGGGCGACGGCTGGTCGCCCGTGCCCAGCTGACGCACCAGCTCGGGCCGATGCAGCGCCGTGGGAACCTGCCCCCCGCCCTGCCAGGTGATGCTCGAGGCGCCGAGGCCGACGACCAGGTCGGGCCGCCCCTCGATGTTGAGCGACCGGTACCCGGCAACGATGGGTTGGTCGGAGGAGACGTACACCGTCAGCTGGGACGCATCACCGACAGCACCGGTCAGGTCGACGTCGAGCAGGGCGCCGGCCGGAACGGTGAGCTCCCGGTCGAGTGTGACCAGCTGCCCCTCGCCTGTGTGGTAGCGGACGTCGAGCGATGCCGGCGCTTCGCCCAGGTTCACGACGTGCAGATGGGTGGTGCGGTCGACGGGCGGGGGTACCGACCACACCCAGGTGGGGTCACCTCGAGGCGCTCCGAGCTGGATGGCGAGGGCCGACAGCGCCGCCGCGGGGTCGCGGCGCACGGTGGCGGCCGACGCGACGATCGGTACCTCGTTCGTCGACTCGATGGTGACGCCGGCAACGCCGGCCCCACCCGGAAGGAGGTCGGCGACGTCCAGCCGCAGGACCGAGCCGGGCTCCACCTGGAGCGACTCCAGGCTCAGGTCGCCCTCGGTTGGGGCGGCGCCGCCTTCGCCGCCGAGGCCTGGCGGCGCCGCCCCCTGCGGGGTGTGCAAGTTGATCTGGACGTCGGCCGCCTCGTCGGACGGGTTGGCGATCCACAGCCAGCTCTCGACACCGTCCTGGTCGCCCTCCTCGTCCTCGCCCACGCGATCGGCAACCTCGAGCCACGGGATCGTCCACCGCAACGCGGTGGCGGGTGCGGCCTTGACGAGCGTGACGCCGTCCACGCCCCCGATCGCGGCGTTGAAGGACTGCACTCCCTCGGACACGAGGCGACCAGCCCGGACGTGGACGATGACGGCCAGGTCGGCCTGTTCCGGCGCGAACTCGTTGAGCACGATCCGCAGGACCGAGTGATTGGCGACGTGGAGGTTCTCGAGCCGCCGGGGCTGGAGCCGACCCTCGGGGGTTGCCAGCGTGACGGTCGCCGTCGCGTCGCCTTCGAAGGGGTTCGCCAGGATGAGCCGTGCCTCGCCGCCGCCGTCGGTCGACAGTCCGGGCAGGTACCAGTTGGCGCTGGGCGTGGACTCGCAGGGTCCCGCGACCCACCCGGATGGAAACTCCGATCCGCCAACGCGCCAGACCCGCGACAGGACCGCTGGTCGCCCCCACCAGCGTGCCGACACGCCAATGGAGCTTCGGCCAGAGGGCAGCTCGTCGACGCGGACGTCCTCGGGCAGGACGCGTGTCTCGCTCCCCGGCTCGTTCCGTCCTTCACCGAACGTCGACACCAACACGTCCGTCGGCGCCGGTTGCTCGCCCGGAACGGGCGCGAAGACCACGGCCGTCGTGCGGCCCTCGTTCGTGTCGCCCGCCGCGCAGTACCAGCTGCCGGACACGGCCTGATCGGCCACGACCGGGGACGGGACCGGGCTTGCCGTGCTCGGGCTCAGGGTGTCGAAGAGAAGCAGGAACCCGATGACCGCTGCCACCGGCACCAACACGATCTGGGGGGTGAGCCTCATCGGCGCCTCCCCACCGACTCGATGTCGACCACGGCCCGCGGCGGCCGCACGAGCATCGAGATGGTCAACAGCAGCGCCGCCAGTTGGATCACGAGCAGGAACCGACGCTCCCCTGCCCCAAGGTGTTCGACGAGCACGGCGGCGTTCCCTTCGGTCGCAAAGCGAACGAGGCCGGACACCGGTTCGAGCGGTGCGATCGTCAGCTCCCCATCCAGCGCCGTGACCTTCCAGTCCGAGATCGCCTCCTCAGAAATGATGATCGAGCCGGCCTCGGGCGCCCTGCCCATCCACTGGCCCCGGCCGATCTCCGCAAAGGCCCGAAACTGGATGTCCGGAGGAACCTCGCCGCGCGACTCGAGGCGACTCATGTCCGCGCGTTCGACCCACGAGCCGGTCGGCAACCAGGTCGCGACGCGGTACAGGCGGCCCGACGAACTCGGGCTGGGTTCGAGGTCGAGCTGGTCGTCGAGCAGCGTGGACAGTCGACCCGTCCCGTCCTCGGCCGGGGCAACCACGTACCTGACGCTCAGCAACGCGAGCCGCCCTGCCGCACCGGGATCGGCGCCCGAGATGATCTCGTCGAGCGCACCCTGGACCGAAGCGACGAACCCCGCCGGCGGACCGATCCCATGGGAGCTCATGTCGTCGCCGGATGGGCCCGTGACGTCCCAGAGGATTGCTGACCCCTGGTCGACCAGCGACAGCACCCGGAACGAGCCATCCCGTTGGGCCTCGCTCACGAGGAAGGCCGGCAACGGCTCGTCGCCAACCACGTAGTGGTCCCAGTTCTGACCGACGACGCTCGCCGCCGAAGCCCCGATGCCGACCAGGACGACTCCGGCGGTCGCGGCGGACCCGAGCTGGCGCCATCCGAAGTCATGCCGCGACAACTGCTCCTCGACGCCAACAGCGGCCACCAGCAGCAGGGCGGCCCCGGCTCCTGCGACAAGCAGCAACGGAGCTCCCGGCCAGGTCCAGGCGTTGGCGCCGGCGCGGCCGAGCAGCCAGGCGGCCGACGCGCCCCCGAGGTAGGCGCTTGTGGCCCAGAGGACGACGCCGGGTCGTCGCTGCACGCCGAAGGCGATGCCGAGCAGGCCCGCGATGGCCAGGCCGAGACCGGCGAGCGCGCCGGGGAATCCGGGGAGCTCGGGGGTGAGGAGCAGCCAGCGCCAGATGGGCTCCGCGCTGGCGCCCGGCGGCACCAGTCCCCCGGTGACCGGCGAATCGGCGCCGAACAGGCGCGTGGACCAGGGAAACAACAACAGGAACGTCATCGGCCCGACCAGCAGCACACGGACGACCACCGAACGCCAGCGCCCCGTGCGACGCGCGAGTGCAACCGCAACGCCCGCGAGGATCGCCGCCAGCACGAGCAGGGCCGTGACCGGCTCGAAGGCGATCATGACGGCGCCGGCGAGCGCGGCGCCGGCAACGGCGCGCGCCGATCCGGGTGACCGGTCTCGGCGCAGCAGCGCCGCAAACGCCGTTGCGAAGCCCGGCAGCGCCACCAGCAGGACCAACGCCCCCAGTCGGCCCGTCACGACCGCCGCGATGCTCGGTGGCGACAGGACGTAGAGGGTGGCTGCCAGCAGGCGCGGCGGACGACGTTTCGTGACGTCGCGACTGGCTCGCAGCACGAGGATCCACGCCAGGGCGGGCAACAGCAGGAGCATCAGCCGCGGTGCGAGCCAATGAGATCCGAGGGCCAGCAGGTCGAGGACCGCCAGGATCTGCATGGCCGGCGACGGGGCCTCCGAGGTCCCCACCCCGCCCGCGTCGTGCCAGTCCGCCCAGTAGTTGGCGGTGAACGTGCCTCCGTCCGTGGGCCACGTGGCGAGCTCACCGCCGCGGAGTCCGCCGCCGGCGAGCAGGGGGATGCCGGCCAGGACGGCAAAGAGGACGAGGAGGGTGGCGACGACTCGGATGGGGTTGTGACGGAGGAACGCGACGAGCCGATGGACGAGGGTCTCCGGGGCATCGCTCTCGTCGACGACTGGCTGGACTCGAACCTCGTCACCTGCGATCCACTCGCCGATCGCCTCCCCATAGGCGCGCAGGCGGGGCCAGATCCGTGAGAACAGGTGCGACAGCTCTCCGTCGGAGCGGACGCGGCTGTCCTGCACACGTCGCCGGTGTGCCCACGTCTCGCGCAGGTGCAGCAGGTTCCAGACCCAGGCGCGCACCGTCTGGAAGGCATCGCCGAGTCGGCGAGTTGCCACGAACCCGGCGACCTTTGCGAGGCCGACGAGGGCAAACAGCGGCAGGATCCACGCCAACCGTGCGACGCTGTAGTTCTTCAGCAGCGTGGCCAGGGTGTTGCGCTCGGCGAAGTACCGGGGGCCGATCACCGCCGTTTGGCCCATCCGCACGTAGTTGCTTGCGCCCCCGACGTGCCGGGCGCTGGCGTCCGCGACCACCTCGACGTCGTACCCGGCCAGGTGCGCACGCCAGCACAGGTCCAGGTCGTCACGGAACGCGTGGTAGCGGCGGTCCATGCGCCCGAGCGTCTCGTAGGTGGATCGACGGACGAGCATCGCGGTCGTCGGGACGAACAACACCTCGCGGGTCGCGTCGCGCTGCCCCTGGTCCCGCTCGTCGGGGTCGAGGCCCGTCTCCATGCGACCCGTGGCGTCGATCGTGAGGCCGACCGACTCGAGTCGCCGCGGGTCCTCCCACTCGACGAGCTTGGGGCCGACGACCGCGAGCCGCTCGTCGGCCTCCATGGCGTCGACGAGCTGGGCGAGCGCGTCCTCGGCAAGCGCACAGTCGTCGTGGAGGAACAGGACGTACGGGGCATCCGGGGGGACCGCGTCGAGGGCCATCGACACGGCCGCAGGAAACCCCAGGTCCCTTTCGGCGACGAGCACGGCGCCCTCGCCGAGGTCGTCGATCAGGATGTCGCGGGATGCGTCGGTGGACCCATTGTCGACCGCGATGACGTCGATGTGGGGATAGGTCTGTCGACTCAGTGCGGCGAGCGTCTCGCCCAGCCACGGCGCCCCATCATGGGCAACGACGACGACGAGGACCCGCGGAAGGGATGCTGGCACGTTCTCACGCGAGTTGGAAGAACGGTCGACGCTAGCAGCGAGGGTGGAGGGGCCGGCCGGGCTTGGGGCTGGCCGTCCGGCCGGCGAGGACGATCAGGCGGACAGGCGCTTGGCACGGCGCCGCTCGCGCTCCGACAGCCCTCCCCAGATGCCGAACCGCTCGTCGTTGTCGAGCGCGAAGTCAAGGCACTCGTCACGAACCGTGCAGATCGCGCAGATCCGCTTCGCCTCCCGGGTCGAGCCGCCCTTCTCGGGGAAGAAGGCCTCCGGATCGGCGTCCAGGCATCGTGCCTCGAGCATCCAGGCCCGCTCGTCCCCGTCAACGGCAATGCGATCGGTCAATGCGGCAAGTGCGCTCACGTCGGTGCCTCCGCTCATGTGCGCCACCCCACCCGCCGGGGTCGACGTCCATGAAACTACATGCGTGGCATTCTGACCTCATTCGTGCCGCACGTCAACCCGAATTTCCCCAACTGGTGGATTTCAGCCCGTTTCGAGCCCTCAGCGGACACCATCGTGCGAATGAACGGACAGGACGGGCGCGAACCAGGCAGCAACTCGTTCGCCCAGGCAAACGAGTGGTTGGTTCGAGGTGGTCAGGCGGTTGCGCGCCGCGCGCGTCGCCGGATCTCCCGGGCGAGCCGGTCGCTGATCCCGGGGATCGCGGCGATGTCGGCGACTTCAGCGATCGCGATGGCCGCCACGCTGCCGAAGGTCTCCAGCAGCTGGTCCTGGCGGGCGGGCCCGACGCCCTTGACGCGCCCCAGGATCTCGCGGTCCTCGTCGGTGCCGGGGCGGCCGCCGCGGCTGGCGGGTCGCTTGGGCGTGGCCGTCCCCAGCAGCGGCTGCGGCTGCGGCCGCGGCCGCCGCGCAGCCGGCACCTCGTCGGACGGGGCGGCCGCCTGGTCCGGCGGCTGCTCGACTGGCTCGTCGTCGGGTTCCTCCTCGGCAGCCATCCGGCGGACACCAAGGTGGACCGACGGGTCGGGGCGAGACGCCGCCGCCTGGTCGCGCGGCCGGGGACGCCGCCCTTCGCGTCGCGAGGGGGTGATCTCCTCGACCGATTCGGCGGTCGGGCTCGGCAGTGACCGCCGCGGCTCGGTCACCTCCATGATCTCGCTTTGGCTGACCTGGCGGGCGAGCCGGGTTCGCTGGCGCTTCGACAGACCCTCACCAAGCCGGGTCGCGACCTCGGCCGCGAGCTGGGCCCGTTCGTGGGCGATGCGCTCGTCGCGCTCGACGAGGTAGTTGACCAGCGAAGCCTCGAGCGAGCGGACGCGATTGATGGCCTCTCGCAGCTCGCGCCGCCCCTCGGAGCTCTCCTTCGCCAGGGTGTCCGCGATGGGGCCGGTTGCCTGCGCCAGCACGGCCCGGACTTCGGCACCGAGGCGTTCCAGCGTCGACAGCGCCCCCGACTGGGTGTCGGTGAGAGCCGCCGCCGCGGCGTCAGGAATGTCGTGGATCGCCTCGGACAGCTCATTGACGGCGTCCGTGACCCTGGCGATGGCATTGGCCTGGCTGGCGAGCATGCGCGTGACGCTGCTGTCCTCGCCCGGGCCACGATCGGCAACCAGGCGTTCCAGTGCGAGCTCGAGTCCTTCGATGTCGGCGCGGGTCACGCCAGCGGACGAGCCGGCGACGATGTCGGCGACGTCGTCGGCGAGAGCCGCGATGGTGCCGCGCAGCTGCGCGACGGCGTCGGCCGAATCGCCGCTGTCCAGCACCGAGTCGGCGAGCATCTGCTGGAGGACGTTGAGCTGCTCGTGCAGCTCGTCGCGGACGGACGTTCGGATCTCGCCGACCTGCGCGGCCCGGAGGGACTCCTGCCCGGTCGCGAGCTCGTCGACGCTGCGGCGCGCCGACTCGGCCGCGTCGCGCCCAGCCTCGACTGCTCGGAGGAGATCAGCGACGATCTCCTCGATGGCGGCGGTGTCGGTCACTCCGGACAGCTCGCGGCTCAGCTGTTGCACGTCATCCGACATGCGGCCACTGATGGTCGCGACGGCGGCGGACACGTCGGCGACGGTCGCCTCGACGCGCGCGAGCCGTTCGTCGAGCTCGAACAGGACCTGGGCGGACTGGGCGCTGTACTGGCTGGCGAGGTCACCGCGGACCTCCTCGACGTTGCCGGCGACACGTGCGATCTGCCGCCGAAGCTCCTCCAACGTGTCGGCGATCCGTTCCTGGCCGGCGACCTGGCTGGCGATGGCGTCGGAGAACAGGTCGTCGACCGGGTCGCCGGTTGGCTCTCCGAACGCCGGCACGTCGAACGCGCCGGCTGCCGCGAGCACGTCGTCGTCCAGCGACGCCGCCGGCCGATCCTGCCCGAACGGGGATGGCGCGGGCACATCGTCGCGGGGCTGGCCGGACTTCTCGTCGACGTCGTCCTTGTGGAGCGTGAAGATGCCGGGCTCGGGCTGCTCCTCGGCGTCATCGTTCCAGTCGTCGCCGCGCCAATCGCTGTCGTCAGGCACTTGGTGTGCACTCCCTCTGGTGCCCGATTGAGCCTAGTCCTGCCCCTCGCGAGGTCTGGGAGGATCCGGCGGCTTCAAGGATGCCCAGGCGCGACGCGGAGCGAGCAGGGCGGCCATCGCCAGGGCGGTCAACGCCACCACCACCAGGCCCCAGCGAACGCCGGTGTCGGCGAGAACACCCTGGTCGACCTGGTCGATCGGCCGCACGAAGGCCGGAGCGGCGCATGGCCGGGATGGCTCACCGACCATGACGACGGGGCGATCCTGCGGCGTACGGGCTGCCACGCCGCCGGTTCTGAACGAGCTGTCGAGCGCACCGGTGGCGGACGCGGGCGAGACGAACAGCAGCGCCAGGAGCACGCCGACGAGCATCGCGACCACGCGCCGGGGCCTCATCGTGACACCAAGGGCTGGGAACCGCCAAGCAGGCGATAGAGCGTGTCGCGCTGGGCGGCGGGTCGCCCGGCGCGATGGGCCGTCGCTGCCAGGTCTTCCGCCGACTGCCGGATGCCGTGCTGGCTGCCGGCCATGCGCGAGATGGTCTCCTCCATGAGGGTCCCGCCAAGGTCGTTCGCGCCCCCCTGGAGAATGTCGACCGCCCGGTCGAGGCCCATCTTGACCCATGAGACCTGGATGTTGTCGATCGCACCGGACAGCAGGAGCCTGGCGATGGCATGAACCCTCCGGTTGTCCTCCCAGGACGGGCCCGGGCGCGCCACGCCGGCCAGGTAGACGGGTGCCAGCTGGTGCACGAACGGCAGCGGGACGAACTCCGTGAACCCGCCCGTCTGCTCCTGCAGTGACCGCAGCAGCTTGAGGTGGGCGACCCAGTGGTGGGGCTCGTCCACGTGGCCGTACATCATTGTCGACGTCGTCGGGATGCCGAGGTCGTGGGCGGTCGTGACGACCTCGATCCACGCGGACGTCGGCAGCTTGCCCTTGGTGAGCACCCAGCGGATCTCGTCGTCGAGGATCTCGGCGGCCGTCCCGGGCAGGCTGCCGATCCCGCGCACCCGCGCCTCGGTCAACCAGTCCCGGATCGAGATGCCCAGGCGCGTGGCGCCGTTGACGACCTCCATCGGCGAATACCCGTGCACGTGGATGTCCGGGCAACGGCCCTTGACCGCGTCAAGGACCTGGAAGTAGTAGTCGCCGGGCAGGTCGGGGTGGATGCCACCCTGGATGCACACTTCGGTCGCGCCGTCGTCCCAGGCCACCTCGACGCGGTCCGCAATCTCGACGAGCGACAGGTTGTAGGCGTCGGGGTCGTCACGGCGTTGCGCGAACGCGCAGAACCGGCAGCCCGTGTAGCAGATGTTGGTGAAGTTCAGGTTCCGGTTGACCACGTAGGTCACGGTGTCACCGACCCGGTCGGCACGAACCTCGTCGGCGGCACGTGCCAGGGCATCCAGCTCGACGCCGGTGGTGTCGAACAGCAGCAGCGCCTCGCCGTCGTCAAGGACGCTGCCGGACTGGGCCTTCGCCAGGGCGGCAGCCACCTCGCGTCGGATACGGGAGCGCGCGGGACCCTCGGCCCGGGGGGCGTTGCTGGCCACGAGCCCCTCGGCGATCAGGTGCACGTCGCCAAACACGGCCCGGTGCAGCTCGTCCGTCGAGTTCCAGTCGGCCGAGCGGGCGTTGCGGCCGTCGGCGGCGGACCCGGTGGCCTCGTCGCCGCTGATCACGGCGTCCATTGCCGCGGTCGTCGCCGTGTACTCGGTCTCGGGGTCCTGCCACGGCTGCGGGCGCGGCATCGTGGCGGGATCGGCCAGGCCCGTGGTCGAGTCGGCGAGGGCGGCAACCGGGACACGCATCCTTCCCGCCAGCCACGGATCGGGGCGGGCGACGTACTCGGGGTAGACGCACAGCCGTTCGACCAGCTCGAAGCCTTCGGCCGCCGAGGACTGGGCGAGCGCCTCGAGCGTCGGCCAGGGCAGCTCGGGGTTGACGTGATCCGGGGTGACCGGGGAGACCCCACCCCAGTCGTCGATGCCGGCCCGAAGGATGGCCGGGTACTGGACCGGGGACAGGTTCGGGGGCGCCTGGAGGTGCACGGTCGGGCCCAGGACGATCCGCGCCGTCGCGACCGTCGCAACCAGGTCCTCGAACGTCGGCTCGGGGTGGTCACGCATCGCCGTGTCGGGCTTGGCGCGGAAGTTCTGGACGATCACCTCCTGCACGTGCCCGTACTTGCGGTGCTGGGCCCGCAGGTCGAGGAGTGCATCGACCCGCTCGGCAAGCGTCTCGCCGATGCCGATGAGGATCCCGGACGTGAAGGGGATCGACAGGCGGCCAGCGTCCTCGATGGTCCGCAGGCGGACGGCAGGGTCCTTGTCCGGCGAGTTGAAGTGCGGCAGTCCCCGGTCGAGGAGTCTCGGTGACGACGACTCGAGCATGATCCCCATCGAGGCCGCGACCGGCTTGAGCGTTGCCATCTCGGTCCAGCTCATCACGCCGGGGTTGAGGTGCGGGAGCAGGCCGGTCTCCTCGATGACGAGGATCGCGACGGCGCGCAGGTACGAAAGGGTCGAGTCGTAGCCGCGGGCGTCGAGCCATTCCCGCGCCGCCGGGTAGCGCTGTTCCGGCCTGTCACCAAGCGTGAAGAGGGCCTCGCGGCAGCCGGCCGCCTGGCCGGCGCGGGCGATGTCCAGGACCTGTTCGGGCGTGAGAAACGCCGGCAGGTCCTTCTTGGGCGGCCAGGCAAAGGTGCAGTAGCCGCAGGTGTCGCGGCAGAGGTGCGTCAGCGGGACGAACACCTTGCGGGAGTAGGTGACCGTTCGGCGGCTCGAGCCGCGGGGTGCGCCGTCGGCGCCCGCCCGACTCGCCACCCAGGGCGCGCGGTCGCGGATGGCGCCGGCGATCTCCAGCAGCCGGTCGAGATCCTCGCCGCGCGCCAGCAGCAGCGCCGTGGCCTCGTCGCGGGTCAGGGTCTTGCCGGCACGGGCCCGGGCCAGCGATCGCGGCAGCAGCCGTTCCAGCGTGGAACGATCCGGTTCGTTGCCGATGGTGGTCACGCGCGTCCTGGGATCGCGGGCACAGGCAGGACTGCCGGCATGAGACTACGGAACGCGGGCGCGACGAGGATGCTTCCGGCCGGGACGGGACAGACTCCTACGATCGCCGGATGTCCTCGCCGTCCGTCACCGCGCTCGCTGGTGGGATCGGTGCTGCCCGGTTCCTGCGCGGCCTCGTGCAGGTCGTCGATCCAGCGAACCTGACCGTGATCGTCAACGTCGGCGACGACATCGAGCTGCACGGCCTGCACGTCTGCCCGGACCTGGACTCGATCACGTACTGGCTGGCCGGCGTGGTACATCCCGAGCAGCAGTGGGGCCGGGCCGACGAGACCTTCGTGGTCGCCGAGGAGCTGGAACGCTTCGGCGAGCCGCGCTGGTTCGCGCTCGGAGACCGCGACCTTGCCACTCACCTGTTCCGCACCCGGCGTCTGCGCGACGGGGTCGCACTGTCGGAGGTCACCGCGGAGATCACGCGCGCGTTCGGCCTCGCAAGCACGCTGCTGCCTGCCACCGACGACCCGGTCGCGACGCGGGTGGTCACGACCGATGGCCGCGACCTGCACTTCCAGGAGTGGTGGGTGGGCGAACGAGCGGCCAGCGACGTGGCCGAGGTGCGGCTCAAGGGAGGCGAGACTGCCAGTCCAGCACCCGGGGTGATCGAGGCACTCGAAGCCGCCGATGTCGTGGTCATCTGCCCCTCCAACCCGGTCGTGTCCATCGGGACCATCCTGGCCGTGCCGGGGATCCACGAGGCGCTCGAATCCAGCCACGCCCCGGTGGTCGGGGTGTCGCCGATTGTCGGCGGCAGCGTCGTCCGAGGCATGGCGGACCGCCTGCTGCCGTCCATCGGGGTCGAGGTGAGTGCCGTCGGCGTCGCCGAGCACTACCGCCCCTTCCTCGATGCCTGGATCATCGACCAGGCCGACGCGGGGCTGCGCAAGCAGATCGCTGCGTTCGGCCTCGACGTGACGGTGATGGACACGATGCTCGACACGACGGAACAAGCGGCAGCAGTGGCGGCGGCGTGCATGGCCGCAGGCGGTTGGGCGTGACGGTCACCGTGGTCCCGCTGCCGTGGAAGGGCCGCATCGAGGCTGGCGACGACATCGCGGCTGCCCTGTTGGAGGCGGCCGCCGATGCCGGCGTCACGTTCCAGGACGGCGACGTGGTGTGCGTCGCTTCGAAGGTCGTCAGCAAGGCGGAAGGCGCGATCGTCGTCGAGGCCGTGGACCGCCGGCAGGCTGCCCGCGAACGCGCCGCACGGATCGTCGCCGACGCCCCGGCCGTCCTGGTGACACAGACTCCTCACGGCTTCGTGGCGGCCAACGGCGGCATCGACCAGTCCAACGCCGGCGGCGCCATGCTGGACCTGCCACGGGATCCGGACGCGTCGGCACGCAGGCTGCGGACGGCCATCGAGGAACACGCCGGCACCACGGTCGGAGTGATCGTGACCGACACCTTCGGCCGGCCCTGGCGGGTCGGCCAGACCGACGTGGCCCTGGGCGTGGCCGGCCTCGACCCGCTGCGCGACGAGCGCGGCACGACGGATCTCGACGGCCACGAGCTCGACGTCACAGTGGCAGCCATCGCCGACGAGATCGCAGCCGCCGCCGACCTGGTCCGCACCAAGGCCTCGGGGACCCCGTTCGTGATCGTTCGCGGCCTGCAGGTCGGAGGCGACGGCTCCGGTCAGCAGTTGGTGCGCCCTGCCGACGAGGACCTGTTTCGGTGGGGCTGGCCGACGGCCGCCGGGGCCGCCATCGCCAGCCGACGGACGATCCGTCGCTTCCTCGACGAGCCCGTGCCGGCCGAGGCGCTGGCCGACGCCGTCCGGGCGGCCGTGACGGCCCCGGCCCCGCACCATTCCCGGCCGTGGCGGTTCCTGCGCCTGGCCGACGGCACCCGCGGCCGGCTGTTGGACGCGATGGCGCAGCGATGGGCCCACGACCTGGCCCGAGACGGAGCCGACGATGCAACGATCCGCCGTCGTCAGGCCAGCAGCGATGCCGTGCTGCGGGCGGCGCCGGAGCTGCTGCTGCCGCTGGTACTGCTGGATGCGGCCGACCGGTATGACGACGAGCGCGACCGGGCGGAACGGGACATGTTCCTGCTGACCGGTGGAGCCGCCGTCCAGAGCCTCCAGGTGGTCCTCGCGGCGCACGGGGTCGGGTCGGCGTGGATGTCCACCACGCTGTTCTGTCCCGACGTCGTCCACGACGTCCTCGACCTGCCCAGCGAGGCCCAGCCCCTCGGCCTGGTTGCGCTCGGCCTGCCTGCCCCCGACGTGACGCCACGGCCGCGTCCGTCGGTCGACGTCAACGAGTTCCTGTCGGACATCTGAGCCGGTGGGTGTCATCCCGCCGGGGCGTGCCGAAGGCGGCGAAGTTCACCGTCGGTAGCATCCCGCACGATCCACCTCCCTCCGGAGAATCCGTGGCCGAGCAGGAACGCCCCACCAAGAAGGCGCGACGCGCCGCCTCGCGCGAGGAGCGCAAGCGCAAGGAGGAGGAGGCACGCCGCAAGGCACGCCGCGACAGCCGGCTGACCGGCCTTGCGACCCTGGCTGGGCTCGCCGTCGTCGGTTGGGTCATCTGGCTCGCGTTCGCCGGCGGCCCCGAGACCGTGGCGAGCCAGACCATCTCGGTGGCTGACGCCGAGGCGGCCAGGACGGCTGCGGGCTGCGAGGTCGTGGACGAGAACGCCGCGCTGGATGCCACCCACTACGAGCCGGCCACGGCACCGGCCACGTCGATCATGTATCCGACAACCCGTCCCCCCATCGGCGGGCCGCACTTCACGCAGTTCAACAACGCCGTTTCCGCCGCCGACAACCAGCTCGACGAACGGTCGACCACCCACAACCTCGAGCACGGAGCCGTCATCGCCTGGTACGACCCGAGCCAGGTCGATGACGTCGGCGCGATCGGCTCCTGGGCCGAGAGCCTCAACGCCAGCGGCTTTCGGATCACGAACATCGGCCAGTACGTCGGCGCGTCGATCTTCTCGAGCCCGTTCACGGACCCCGGGATCTCTTCGGGCAAGGCGGTTGCGTTCCGGGCGTGGGGCATCGGGATGGACTGCGACGCGTGGGACGAGACGGCGGCCAACAGCTTCGTCATCGACAACTTCGGGACCCACGGGTCCTCGGCCGAACGCGCCTTGGCGCCCTTCCCCGAAGGGACCCTGGGCTACTCCGACGCGGAGGTCGGGGACAACACCGAGGCGCCGACGGGCAACCGGACCGACACGCCCACGGACATGCAGCCGGACGAGACTGGCTCGGCGACCGAGACCGGCTCGCCCGCACCGTCCCCATCGCCCTGATCAGCGCCGCCACCGGCGCCCCGCGAGGCTGACCGGCTCGACCCACTGGGTGACGACCTTGCGTGGCGCCACCACCGCGCGTGCCCGGATCCATCGGCGGTCCCGCCGCACGTCCGGCCAGCCGGTCCTCAAGCGACGCAGACAGGCCCACAGCACGCGCGGGCCCACCAGCGCAGCCTTTGCAAGCGTCGCGAGGGCCATCACGGGCCACGACGTCGGCGACCACACGTCGTGCTTGGCGACAACGAGCAGGCGGTTGGCGAAGTTGAGCTCCTCGACGAGCCGGCTGCGCCTGGTCCCTCGACCTCCGCGCTCGTGCCAGCCGACCGCCGCCGGCTCGTAGCGAGCTGTCCATCCACGCAGCCGGGCCCGCCAGTCGAGGTCGACGTCCTCGAAGAACGCGAACAGCGTCTCATCGAACACCTCGAGGGAGCCGTCGGGCTTCTCGATCGCGATGTCCTCCAACATGACCCGTCGATGGAAGGCCGCGGCACCCGTCACGCCGAACACCTCGGCGGGGGTGTCCCAACGCCACGCGGGCTCGCCCGCGCCCAGGTTGCGGAAGAGCCGGGATCGGTCGATGGCATGGCCGCAGCTGTCGAGGACCGCCTCGTGCACGGCCGGCAGGTCATCACCGTCGAAGCGCAGCAGCCGGCCCTGCACGGAGCCGACACGCTCGTCGCGGTCCATGACCTCCAGGACCCTGGCGACGTGATCGGGCGCAAATCGCGTGTCGGGGTTCGCCACGAGCACGACCGGGTGCTTCGTCGCCGACAGGCCATCGTTGGCACCGCCGGCATAGCCGCGGTTGGTGCGGTTGGCGACGACCAGGATGTCGGGTTCGTTCCCGAGAAGAGCGAGCGAGTCGTCCTGGCTGGCGTTGTCGACGACGACGATGTCGACTGGCTCGGACTGTGCCCGAAGTGAGTCGATGCACGCCAACAGGTGCCCAGCCCCGTCGTGGTTCACGATGATGGCAGCGACGCGCGCAGCGGTCATTCTCGCGCGGCGTCCGGGTCCTCCGCCAGGCGGATGATGGGGATCGGTCCAGTTGTGCTGTCACCGCGCAGGGGCACGGCGGGGCCCTCGGTCACGCTCGTGGAGCCCTGGAGGTCCACGAGGCCAGTGGCACCGCCACCCGGCCGAACGCGAAACTCAAGCGGCATCGGCAGCGACGCCCACTGCTGGCGGCCGCCCGGGTCGGTGACGACCGGTGCGACCGCGTAGTGCCCTGCCAGCAGGTGGGCGACGAAGCGCACGTCGACGACGACGGCCTGGCCGGGGACGAGTGGGCCCACGCCGACGCCCTGCCAGCCCGTGTGGACCTCGTAGAGGTCGACACCATCGGCGTCCTGGACGGTGGCCCCGACCGAGCAGGCCTCGAGGTACTCGTTGGCCACCAGGCGGATGCGGATCCTCATCGGCGCCGACGGGTCGATCTCGTCGGCGACGCGACCCATGCCGTCCAGGAGCGTGGCCTCCTCGATGCGGACCCGCGATCCGATCGACGGCACGGCCGCCAGGCGCGCCCGATCTCGCGGATCGACCGACATGCGCCGGTACAGGTCGACGCCTTCCTTGATCGGCCCGTCGAAGACGACCCGTCCGGCATCGAGCACCACCGCTCGATCACAGAGCTCGACCACCGAGTCCAGGTCGTGGCTGACGATCAGCAGCGTCTTGCCCTCCTCCTTGAACTGCTGCATGCGTCGCAGCGACCGCCTCTGGAACGCGGCGTCGCCGACGGAAAGGACCTCGTCGACCAGCAGGATGTCGGGCTCGACGATGACGGCGATGGCGAACCCGAGGCGGACGTAGAGCCCCGACGAGTACGTGCGCACTGGCGTGTCGAGCAGGTGATCGATCCCGGCGAACTCCACGATCTCCTGGAAGCGTTCGCGGACGCGCGCCTTGGACAGGCCGAGGATGGCCCCGTTGAGGTAGATGTTCTCGCGGCCGGTCAGGTCGCCGTGGAACCCGGCGCCGAGCTCGAGCAGTGACGCGACCCGCCCGTGGATCTCGACGTGGCCGCGGTCGGGTTCGAGGATCCGGGCAAGGACTTTCAGCAACGTCGACTTGCCGGACCCGTTGGGGCCGATGATCGCGACGGACTCGCCGTGGTCGACGCTCAGCGTCACGTCGCGAAGCGCGTCGAACTCGGTCCAGCTGGAACGCCGGAACCGGTAGAGCCGCTCCTTGAGGCCGGTTGGCCGCTCGTGGTAGAGCCGGAAGGTCTCGGTCAGACCATCGACGACCACGACCGGCCCGTCCTTGGGGCGTATCAGCGAGCGGAGCTGGTCGAGGACCATCAGACCTCCTTGGCGAAGGTCAGGGCCAGGCGGTTGAACAGCCGATAGCCAACCAGGAACGTGACGATCGCGAATGCCGCGCAGACCCCGAACACCTCGGGCAGCGACCAGATCGGGTCACCGGAGTCAAACCGGACGCTGGAGCCGTCGATCGACGCGACGGTGCCGTAGAACGACTCCCGGAACAGGCGCACGAACCAGGTCATGGGGTTGACGTCGAGGACCCAGCCGAACGTCTCGACGGCCGTGATGTCGTCGCGCTTCGCGGCGACCATGGCCGCGGGATACACGATGGGCGTTGCGTAGAACCAGACCAGGAAAATGACGTTGACCAGCTCCTGGAGATCACGGAAGGGAACGTTGGCGCTCGCGAAGATCATCGCGACACCCGCCGTGAAGATCGTCAACAGGACGATGCCAACGGCGACGGCCGGCAGGTTGGCGAGCAGGTCCCAGCCGCGGGTGACGACCAGGTAGGGGACGATGACGAGCAGGCCCAGCAGGAAATGGATCAGCTGGGCGAGCACGTGCGACAGCGGCAGCACCTCACGGGGGAACCAGACCTTGCGGATCAGGTCGCCGTTGCCGACGATCGAGTTGATGGAGCCGAAGATGCTGTTCTGGAAGAACTGCCACATGAGGTAGACGCTCAGGAAGAACGCCGCGTAGTCCTCGATCTCGAAGGGAAAGACGAACCCGAAGATGACCGTGAAGACCACCGTCATCAGCGCTGGGGAGAGCAGCGACCACAGGAATCCCAGGGCGGAGTTCTTGTAGCGAACCTTGAGCTCCTTGCGGGTGAATTGCGCAAGCAGTTCCCGTGCCCGCCACAGCTCGGCCAGCCGCTCCTGGAGCGTTCGCATGGCCGGAGTCTACGGACCGAAGATGTCAGTCACGCCGAGGTGGGCGGCGCGCCCCAGAAGGCACCGCCTCGCCGGCCCGGACATGCTGGCCGTGGCCGATGACGACGTCCGTGCCGATGGCGGCGCCCGCCTCGACGAGGCTGTCGCGACCCACGATCACCCGCTCCAGCTCGATGCCGTCACCGACCGTGCTGCCGTCCATGACAACGCTGTTGCGGACCTTCGCCGCGGCGTGCACGACCACGCCCGGGCCGAGCCATGCGTTCGGGCCCACCGTCGCCCCCGCCGCGACCGTTGAACTCTCGACGCCGACGGGGCCGAGCAGGGTCGCGCCCTCGACGATCGTCGCGTCGACGAGCAGCACCCGCTCTCCGTGGTCGGAGAGGCGATCAAGGGCGGGCCACGCCAGCGTGCCTGCCAGCGCGAGGTTGACTCCGGCAAGCCACCGATCGGGCGTCCCGAGATCCATCCAGACGCCGTCCCACACCATGCTCTCGATCCTGCCGCCCGCGGCGAGGATCCCGGGAAACACGTCCCGCTCGAAGGAGAGCGGGCCCTGGGGGAACGTCGCCAGCGATGCCGGATCGAGCACGTAGGTGCCCGCGTTGATGGCGTCCTGGCCGGGCAGCGTCCCCGGCGGCGGTTTCTCGACGAAGTCGACGATCCGGCTGCCCTCGCGGACGCACACGCCGTAGCTGGAGGTGTCGTCGACACGCGTCAGCGCGATCGTGGCCGCCGCGTCGTGCCGGCGATGATGGGCGATCAACAGCGACAGGTCGACGTCGGTGATGACGTCCCCGTTGAGGACCAGCACCGCACCGTCGAGGCGGTCGACGACCGAGCGCACGCCCCCAGCGGTGTCGAGCGGCGTCGGCTCGGGGACGATCTGGACCTCCATGCCGGTCTCGACATCCGAGAGGGACTGGAACGGCTCGGTGTCGGCGCCGACGACCAACCACGTCCGCGTGATCCCTGCCCGCTCGAGCCGTGCGAGCACGCCGGCGAGGAACGGCTGGCCGCAGAACGGCAGCAGTGGCTTGGGAACACCGAAGGTGAGCGGCTGGAGGCGCGTGCCGCGACCCCCGGCGACGACAAGGGCTTCGTGGACGCCGTGGTTGGTCACGCTCGATGCTCCGTCTGCTCGCCCGTCGAGGGCCGCCGGCGACCGCGCGTGCGATCGAAGAGGGCCGCCGACAGCTGCCACAGTCGCACCCCCAGCGCAACGAGCGCGGCCGCGAGGCGGCCATGTCGCTGGCGAGTCCACCGCACCAACGACCTGGCATGGGCCCTGCGGGCCGCGGGGCGGTCCCGGTCGAGGGCACCGCCGACGCGATGGGTGACACGCACGGACGGGTCGAAGACCACCTGGTGGCCGGCGGCACGAGCCCGGTGGGCCAGGTCGACATCCTCCATGAACAGGAAGTAGCCCGGGTCGAAGCCGCCGAGCTCGTCGAAGACCTCGCGGCGCACGGCCAGGCAGCAGCCCGACACCCAGTCGACCGGCTGGCGCTCGTCGACGGCCAGGTCGGCGCCTCGGTAGCGGCGCGTCCATGGGTTGCCCGGCCACCACAGGCCGAGGATGGCGTGGAGCACCGCGGTCAGGATGCCGGGCTCGTTGCGCGCCGAATGCTGGCGCGTCCCATCCGGGTGGACCACCAGGGGTCCGACGATGCCGACGTCGCGATCGCCGAGGGCGGCATCGAAGGCGGCCGCGTTGCCGGGCTCGAAGATCACGTCGGCGTTCGCGATGACCAGGCGGTCAGTGCCCAGCTGGCGAACTGCCAGGTTCGCGCAGGCGCCGTAGCCGAGATTGGGGAGCTCGAGGACGCGGACCTGGGAAAACGTCGCGGCGATGGTCGCGACCGTGCCGTCGGTTGATCCCGCGTCCGCGACCGCGATCTTTTCGAAGCCGGCGGCCTGTGCCGATTCGAGCGCGGCTCGGAGGTCAGCGAGGCTGTTGTGGGAAACGAGAACGAGTCCGGGCGCGGTCACCGCTGTCCAATGCCGACGGTGAAGATCCCGATGACGATGAGCCCTGAGCCCACCCAGCTCACCAGGCTCGGGCGTTCGTCGAGCAGGAGCACGCTGGTCAGCAGGATGAGCACGTACGACAGCGAGACGAACGGGTAGGCCGTCGACAGCGGCAGCCTCGACAGCGTGACCAGCCAGAGCACCGAGGACACGCCAAAGGCCCCGAACCCGATCCACACGTGCCACGTCGTCAACGCGGCTCGGGCCGAGGAGGTGAGGCTTGCGCTCGTCAGGTCGACCACCCCAATCGACTCCATCCCCGTACGCAGCAGCAACTGCCCCGTCGTCGCAAGGGCGATCGACGAGAGCATGATCGTGAGGGTCTGGAAGGTCAGTCGGCCTTGCATCAGGGCATCCCCCGGTCGAGCAGCTGCTGGACGAGTCGTTCGAGGCTTGTTCGCCATTCCGGCAGGGGAGTCAAGCCCATTGCGCCGGCATGTCCCTGATCGAGCACCGACCAGGCGGGCCGTGGGGCCGGCCGCGGCATCTCGCTGCTGGGAATCCGGACCACGTCGACGTCCATCCCGGCCGCCTCGAAGGCGGCCTCCGCGACGTCGGCCCACGACGCGTGCCCGGTGTTGGCCCGGTGGACGGTCCCGAAGCGTCCCGACGAGGCGACCTCACGCAGCGCCGCGGCGAGGTCGACCGTCGACGTCCACGAGCCGACCTGGTCATCAACCACCCGCACGGACCCGGTCGACCCGATCTGGAGCATCGTCCGGACGAAGTTGCCCCCACCGGCGCCGGCCAACCACGAGGTTCGCACGATGTGGTGTCGCGTCAGCGTCTGCCGTACCAGCTGCTCACCGGCATGCTTCGAGTGCCCGTAGGCGTTGGCGGGTGCGACCTGGTCGAACTCGCTCCATCCCCGTGGGCTGCCGTCCGCGCGCTGCGGCGGGCCACCCGAAAAGACGTAGTCGGTGGAGAGGTGCAGCAGCGTCGCTCCCTGCCGGTCGCATGCCCGGGCAACCCACCATGGCCCGAGTGCATTCGCGCGGTGCGCGGCGGCCGGGTCGGACTCGCAGCCATCGACGTCGGTCATCGCTGCCGCATTGACCACCAGGTCGGGGCGCACGCCGGCGATCGCCGCCGCAACGGCCGCCTCGTCGGCGATGTCGAGCTCTTCATGGGTGAGCCCGGTCACGTCGGCGTCAGCCCATGCTCGGACCAGGTCGGCTCCCAGCTGCCCGCCTGCGCCGGTCACGAGGACACGCATCAGTCGGCCTCGGCGACGAGCCCGCGACGACGCGACGCACCGAGCCCCCGCAGTGGTCGCCACCAGCCTTCGTTGTCCCGGTACCAGGCCATGACGTCGGCCAGGCCCTCGTCGAGGGTGATCCGCGGCTCCCACCCCATCCCGCGCAGCCGGGACGTGTCGACGGAGTAGCGGCGGTCGTGACCCGGTCGGTCGGCGACGAACTCGATGGCGTCGTCGTCGCGTCCGAAGGCGTCAGCGAGCCGGCGGGCCAGGTCGCGGTTGGACAGCTCGTTGCCGCCACCGACGTTGACGACCGTCCCCGGCGGCGCCTCCGTGAGCACCAACCACTGGGCACGGGCGTTGTCGACGACGTGCAGCCAGTCGCGGACGTTCCCGCCGTCGCCGTAGACCGGCAACGTCCCGCCCTCCATCAGGTTGGTGATGAACAGCGGGATGACCTTCTCCGGGTAGTGGTACGGCCCGTAGTTGTTGGTCGTCCGCGTGATCGAGATCGGGTGGTCATAGGTCTCGGCCCACGATCGCGCAAGCAGGTCGGCGCCAGCCTTGGACGCCGCGTAGGGGCTGTTGGGCCGCAGCGGGTCGTCCTCGCGAAACGATCCGACATCGATCGAGCCGTAGACCTCGTCGGTCGAGATGTGGAGGACGCGTTCGATGCCGTGACGGCGGGCGGCGTCGAAGAGGACGCCCGCTCCCACGACGTTCGTCGACAGGAAGGGTGCCGGTCCCTCGATGGACCGGTCGACATGGGTTTCGGCAGCAAAGTTGACGATCGCGTCAACGCGGCCGGTCAGCTCGTCGACGAGTGGAGCATCGCGGATGTCACCGTGGACGAACTCGTAGCGATCGAGGTGGGCGACCGAAGCGACATTCTCCGGGTTGCCGGCATACGTCAGAGCGTCGAGATTCACGACGTGGACGTCGGGCTGCTCGGTGAGGACCCATCGGACGAAGGCAGACCCGATGAACCCACACCCGCCGGTGACGAGCACCCGCATCACAGGCCCACCTCGGAATGGTCGCCGACGTGGAGCGTCTTGGCCCCCGCGTCGGTCCCGGTTCCGCTGACCACGACGTCCGCGCCAAGCAGTGACTCGACCAGGTGGATCCGGCTGATCCGGCAGCGCTCCATGACCACGGATCCGTCCACCCGGGCCTCGACGACCTGCCCGCCGGCGGCGATGGACGTGAACGGGCCGATCTCGGAGTCACGGATCACCACGTCTCGTCCGATCGCGGCCGGACCCAGGATCCGGGATCGCTCAACGACCGCGCCGGCCTCGATGATGACATCCTCGCCGACCTCACTGCCCACGACGCTGCCCTCGATTCGGCCGGGCAGCCCCGTGAGCACGATTCGGTTGGCGTCCAGCAGGTCGTCCTTCTTGCCCGTGTCCAACCACCAACCCTCGTGGATTGTCGCCAGGACCTTGCCGCCGCCGTCGAGCAGGTGGCAAATCGCGTCCGTGATCTCCAGCTCGCCGCGGGCCGACGGCTCGATGGCCGCGACCGCCGCGTGGATCGAGGGACGAAACACGTAGACACCCATCAACGCGAGGTCGCTGGGAGGGTCGGCAGGTTTCTCCACGAGGCGGGTGATCGCCCCGTCCGCGTCGAGCACGGCAACGCCGAACCTGGTGGGGTCGGCGACCTTCTTGAGCAACAGGTGGGCGTCCTCGTCGCTGGTGCGGAATCGTTCGACGATGCCCTGGATGCCACCCTCGAGCAGGTTGTCGCCGAGAAACATGACGAAGTCATCGTCACCCAGGGCAGAGCGGGCCTCACGCACCGCGTGGGCCAGCCCGAGGGGCGCAGACTGCAGGACGTACGTCACGGACAGGCCCAGCGCCGACCCGTCGCCGATGGCGGCCTCAACCTCCTCGTGCGTGTCGCCCGTGACGACGACGACCTCGCTCACCCCTGCCTGGCGCAGCTGCTCGAGCCCATAGAACAGGATCGGCTTGTTGGCCACCGGCACCAGCTGCTTGGCGCGGCTGTGCGTGATGGGGCGCAGCCGCGACCCCTTGCCGCCGGCGAGGACGAGGCCCTTCACGTCACGGCATCCAGTCCGACGGCAACCACGACGTCCGCGCCTGCCGGCGGCGTCGCGTCCTGCGGCAGCCGCTGAACCGGGGCACCCAGCATCGCCCCGACCCACTCGGCCTGTTGCTCGTGCCCCGGGACGATGAACACCGTGGTCGTTGCCCCGATGTCGAACGGTCCGTCGCCCGCCGAGCTGACCAGGTAGCCGGCCCACTGCAACGTGCTGTTGACGATGCGCCGTCCCTCGGCGTGCCCGCCCGACCAGGTTGCCACGGTGGTCTCGTTGCGTTCGCTGCGGGATCCGCGTGGCGCCAACAGCTCGCCACGTTCGAGCTGCCGGAACAGCGATCGGGTCCCTGGGCCGTAGGCAATGACGTAGCTCTTGCCGTCGACGGTCTGGATGTAGCCCGGCACGTGGGTCATGGGGATCTCGCCGTTGGCCAGCCCACGCAGCTGGTCGGCGAGCCCGAGCATCTGGCTCAGGCCCAGATGGTCATCCGTCGTGACGGTGCGAGCGAGGTCTTCCACCAGGCGGAACAGGCGTGGAACGTCCAGGAGAAGGTCCCGGCTGACCGCGTCGTCAAGCACCGATCGCAGGAAGTGCTGCTGGCGCTCCATGCGCAGGAAGTCCGAGCCCGATCGGGAGCGGACGTACGACAGCGCGGCCGCCCCGTCCATGTCGTGGCAGCCAGGCGTGAAGTCCGCGCCGGTCTTGCGGTCAATCAGCCGCTCTTCGAGACAGATCTCGACGGTGCCGAGCGTGTCGACCGCCGCGACGAACCCGAGGAAGTCGATCCCGACGTAGTGGTTGACATCGATGCCGAAGTTGTCCCGGATCGTCTCGACGAGGTTGTCCGGGCCACCGAAGGCGAACGTCTCCGTCAGTTTGCGGATCGTGCCGTTGTCGTCGACCCGCAGGTCCCGCGGAAAGCTCACCAGGCTGACGCCGCTCCGGTCAGCTGCGACCGACACGAGGATGACGGTGTCGCTTCGTTGGCCGTCGAAGGCGCCGAGGTGAAGCCGCTGCCGGTCGGCCTCCGACAGGCCGTCGCGCGCGTCGGACCCCGCCGCCAGAACGTGCAGCGGGGCCCCCGCCAGCGAATCAGTGAGGCCGGTCACATCCAGGCGGGTCAGGTTGCTGTCGAACCGTTGGAACAGGAGCAGGGCGGTCGATCCGCCGGCGACCAGCACCCCAATGCCGACCGCCGCGAACAGGAGCAGGAATCGGCGACCCCAGGGGACGTGGTGGTGGCCCGATGCGATGGGTCCCCAGGCCGCGGGGTCGCCGAATACGGTGGCGCTCACTCGGTCGCCGCCTCGGACGGCGTCGGCTGTTCGCCGGCGAAGTCCGTGCCGATGGTGATGATCAGGTCGACGGACCGGCCCTGACGGAAGAACGGCTGGGCGCCCTCTCGCAGCTCGGCGCCGGGCACGTGCACGAGCGCCAGGTCGGCGAACGGACGGAGGCCCGGGCCGAAGTCGATGGCCGTCTGGTCCAGGTCGAACGTCGTTGCGTTGCCGACCTCGACGACGTCGAAGCCGGCAGCAGTCAGACGGTCGGCCACCTGGTTGGCGAGCCCGTTGATCCCTGACCCGTTGAGAACGGCCACCGTGACCTCGGACGGCGCCAGGTCGGCGGGGGCGGCGTGGGCCTCGTCGGGCAGCTGCGTGCCGTCACGCAGCGCCTGGAGGACCGCTTCGGCCTGTTCGACAAACGGCTCGACCGCGCCGGTTTCCGGGTCACGGAAGCCGGGCAGCGTCACGAAGTCGACGGTCGTGGTGTCGTGGCTGGTGAGCCGGCCAGCCCAGGTCAGCGCGCTGCGGCCGCCGAGGTCGACGTCGGTCAGGAGCGTCCGGCCGGCCGTGCTGAGGCTCCCCAGGGTCCGGAAGGGGTGCAGCAGGATGTTGAGCCGACCGGTGGCCTTGCCCAGGACGGTCCGAATGACCGCGAACCGCTGGCGAGTCGTCGTGATCTCGTCGCCATCCGTGGCTTCGACGAGCAGGTCCTGGACGACCGTGCGCGGCGCCTGCTTGCAGTCGGGCGAGGAAACGATGGCACACAGGTCGACGCCGCCCTGTTCGGCGGCCATGTCGGCAATGCCGCTTGCTTCGACGACCGCGATGTGTTCCAGGTCGATTCCGGTGTAGTCCTGGACCGAACGGACCAGCAGGTCCGGTCCGCCGCGATTGAGCACGGCAGCGAGCTCGAGCTCGCCGTGCCCGGGTGCGGTGACGTGCAGCTGCCTGGGCAGCACGAGGGCGACGGGCAGCTCCCGGTCGGGATGGGTCTGCACGAGCGTGACGCTCAGGACCTGCTGGCCTTCGGCAGTCGTGTCGGTCAGCACCACCAGCGTTTCGCCCCCCCGTTGTTCGGAGGCGCCACTCGGGACCTCGGCCAACGAGGGAACATTTGTCGGCTCAAGCCGACGGCTGGCGTGGATCCACAGGCCGGCCAGCTCGACGACGACCAGCAGGACGGCCAGCACGAGGATCACGGCGGCAGGACGCGGACCGCGCCGACGACGGAATCCGGAGCGGCTGGACGAGAAGACCGACGAGCGCAGTTCACTCACAGTGGACAGGACTTGTGCACGGAAACGGGTCCGACGGGTGCCGGCATGGCAGCGCCTGACCGGCGGAAGGCTACCAACGGCGTGGCTGCGACCGGCGTGGCCGAAGGGACGGGCGGTGGTGGCCACCCGAGCGCGGTTTCCGTACGGGCTCAGCCCGTCAGCTGCGCCTCGGACAGCTCGAAGAGGTCCGCGGCGCCTGCCGTGACCGCGGGCAGCAGCCCAGCAACGATGGGCAGAAGCTGCGTCACGTAGAAGTTGGCGACGACGATGCGTGCTGCGAAGAACTCTTCGTCGCCCTGTCCGTCCAACAGCCGGTCCGCGGCCGCGGCGCCGCGCGCGAGCAGGCTGCCCGCCGCGACCTGGGCCGTCAGCTGGAGGTAGGGGGTGGCTCCGGCGAAGATCTCGTTGGGCTCCGCCGCGTGCGCGAACATCCAGTCGGTGGCCTCCTCCAGGACGCTGATGCCGTCAAGCAGCCCCGCACGGATGTCGGCCAGGCGTTCGCCCTCGAGCGCCTCGGCCTCGGTCCGCAGGTCGGCGATCCACCCCTTGACGAACGCGCCGCCGTCGTAGGGCAGCTTGCGGCCGACCAGGTCGAGGGCCTGGATGCCGTTCGTGCCTTCGTAGATGGGGGCGATCCGGGCGTCCCGGTAGTACTGGGCGGCACCCGTCTCCTCGATGTATCCCATCCCGCCGTGGACCTGGATGCCGAGGCTCGCCACGTCGACGCCGCGGTCGGTGGACCAGGCCTTCGACAGTGGCGTGAGCAGGTCCGCCAGCTTCTGGTGGTGTTCGCGGGCGACATCGTCGGGATGGTGCGCCGCGAGGTCGATCGCCTGGGCGTTCGCGTAGCACAGCGCGCGCATGCCCTCGACGTACGCCTTCATGGTCAACAGCATCCGCCGCACGTCCGCGTGCTGGACGATCGTTGACGAGGTGCCCGCATCGGCACCGACCGCACGACCCTGCCGCCGCTCGACCGCGTAGGCCACGGCCTGTTGGTAGGCCCGCTCGCCGATTGCGAGGCCCTGGAGTCCGACGCCGAGCCGCGCGTCGTTCATCATCGTGAACATGTAGCGCATGCCCGCGTTGACCTCGCCAATGAGGTGGCCGACCGCGCCGTCACCCTCGTCGCCGAAGGCCATGACGCACGTCGGCGACGCGTGAATGCCGAGCTTGTGCTCCACGGAGACGACCTTGACGTCGTTGGGCTCCCCCAACGAGCCGTCGTCGTTGACCAGGTACTTGGGGACGATGAAGCACGAGATGCCCTTGGTGCCAGGCGGGGCGTCCGGCACGCGGGCAAGGACAAGGTGGATGATGTTGTCCGTCAGGTCGTGGTCGCCGTAGGTGATGAAGATCTTCTGACCCGTGATCCTCCATGTGCCGTCGTCGGTCGGGATCGCCTTCGACGTGATGGCCCCGACGTCGGAGCCCGCTTGCGGCTCCGTCAGGTTCATCGTCCCGGCCCACTCGCCCGAGACCAGCTTCGTGACGTACTCCTGCTTCTGGGCGTCGCTGGCATGTTCCACGAGCATCGTGACGGCACCGGTGGTGAGCAGTGGCCCCAGCGAGAACGCCATGTTCGCGGCGGTCAGCATCTCCTTGAAGGCATTGGCCACCAGGAGCGGGAAGCCACCACCCCCGAGCTCGGGCGGGTGTGCGAGGGCTCCCCAGCCGGCGCCGACGTACTGCTCGTAGATCCGCTTGAACGATTCCGGTGTGCGGACCTGCCCGTCGGCCAGGATGCTGCCCTGCTGGTCGGCGTCGCGATTGCTCGGCGCCACGAGGTCCTCGCAGAATCTCCCCGCCTCGGCCAACAGGCCGTCGACGAGCTCGCGGTCGGCGTGGGCGAATGCCTCGAGGCTGTTCACGTCGGCAAGCGGCACGACGTGGTCCAGCACGAAGGCGATGTCCTTCAGGGGGGCGTGATAGTCACTCATGAATCGGAGGATATGGACAAGTGAGTTGCGCGTGCCCCGACCCCCGTGGGCCTTACGCTTCGCGTCCGGGCAGGAGGGTGGCGCATGGCTGACGCCTCGCTCCGCCCGGCTGCGTTCGCCCGGTACTGGGCTGCCGAGGCACGGTCGCTTCAGGCCGCTGGGGTGGCGATGTCGGTTGGCCTGCTCGCGACGCTCGTGGCCGGGGCGGTGCTGGCCGGCGCACGCGGGACCCTCGAGGGCACCCCGGGCCTGCTCGTGCTGATCCCGGCGGCGATCGGGATGCGTGGATTCATCTTTGCCGCTCTCGCCGCCCGGGTGGGCACCGGAAGCCTGACCGGTCAGTTCGACGGCATCATCGCCCGGGGGTCGTTCCTGGCTCGCCAGGCGGAGGCCTCCGTCCAGCTCGCACTGGGCGGGGCGGCGGCAGCCGGCTTCATCGCCTGGGCGGCGGCCGTCCTCGCCGGGTTGACGACGATCCCGCTGCTGGAGATGCTGGCCGTGTCGCTGGTGGGTGCCGTCCTCGCGTCGGCCGTGCTGCTCGTCGCGACCGTCGCGCTGTCCCTGCGGTCGCGGAATGCCGGCTGGAGCATGGATGACGTCGGGGCGCCCACCATCACGGCGGTCGGTGACGTCGTCTCGCTGCCGGCACTGCTGCTGGCCACCAAGGTGGTGTCTCCGGGGGCCAGCGCGACCGTCCTGGGGCTGGGATCGGTCGTGCTCGGGCTGGGTGCGGTCGGCCGGGGCATCTGGTCGCAGTCGGACACCGTGCGCCGAGTCGTCCGGGAATCGACCCCCGTGCTGGTGATCGCCGTGACCGTGGACACGATCGCCGGTGTGGTCATGGAAACGCGGCTCGAGACGCTGCTCGACCAGCCTGCACTGCTGGTGCTCATCCCTCCGTTCGTGGCGTCCTGCGGGTCGCTCGGCGGCATGCTGGCCGCTCGCCTGGCCAGCCGGCTGCACCTCGGGTTGCTGGCACCGCGGCCGCTGCCGACCGCCGCGGGATGGCTCGACCTGTCGCTCACGGCCATCCTGGCCGTCGCCACGTTCCTGGCCGTGGGTGCCGTCGGCTGGGGCGCGGCCGTGGCCGGCGGCCTGGACGCGCCGGCCCTCACCGGACTCGTGGCAACGAGCATGGCCGGTGGCCTGCTCGCGACCGTCGCGTTGTCGACCGTCGCCTACGTCGCCGCAACGGCCACCTACCGATTCGGGCTGGATCCCGACAACCACGGGATCCCGATCGTCACGGCGTCGATGGATCTGCTTGGCATCCTCTGCCTGGTGGCCGCCATTGGCGTGACAGGGGGATTGCTGTGAAGACCGCAACGACGACACAGGAGGGTGCGTCGTGAAACGAAGAACCATCAAGGAACTGCTGGTTGACGCCAAGGACGCCGCCGAGCTGATGGTGGACCTCGCGTACGCCGCCGTGTTCTTTGGCGACGACGACCTGGCCGCCGAGGTGCTCAGGCTCGAGGAGGAGGTCGACGAGTCCCTGGTGGATCTCCGCGAGATGTGCATGCTCGCGGCCCGCTCACCAGACGACGCCGAGAGCCTCGCCAAGGTCCTGTCACTGGCCGTGTCCATCGAGGGGATCGCCGACGCGGCCGAGGACATCGCGCGCGTCCAGATCAAGCACATCGGCGTGCCGTCGGAGCTGCGTGACGACCTGCGCTACGCCGAGGAGGTGACCGCGCGCGTGCGGATCCGGGAGGACAACGAACTCGAGGGCCGGACGCTGCGAGAGCTGGAGCTGCCGGCACGCACGGGCATGTGGATCATCGCCCTGCGTCGCGACGTCACCTGGATCCACGGTCCGGACGCCGACCAACGGCTGCGCGACGGCGACGTCCTGTTCCTCCAGGGTCCGGGCGACGGCGTCGACCGGCTGCGGGCGCTGGCCGGCGGCGTCCCGCACCAGGTCGACGAGCCAACCCCGACCCGCAAGCTGTCAAACCTCGACAGGGCGGTGGACCTCGTCATCGAGCTCAAGAACTCGTCGGAGGTCGCGGTCGGCCTGGCCTACTCGGCAATCCTGCTGCGGGACCGGACCCTCGCGGCGGAGGTGTCGGTGATCGAGGACCGCTCGGACGAGCTGCACCACGGGCTGGAGGGCTGGGTCCTGCGCGCGGCCGCCGAGCTGCCAGACGAGGAGCGCGACGACCTGCGCGGGTTGCTCCACATCGCGGCGGCGAGCGAACGGATCGTGGACTCGGCACAGTCGATGACCCGGATCATCGAGGACGACGAGCCACCCCACCCGGTCGTCGCGCAGGCGCTCGCCGAGGCGGACGAGATCGTTGCCGATGCGCTGGTGGCGCCGGGGTCGCTGGTGGACGGCAAGTCCCTGAAGGAGCTGCGACTGCACACCGAGACGGGCATGGAGGTGCTGGCGATCGACCGCGAGGGCGGCTGGCTGTATCGCCCGCGCGCGTCGCGGGTCCTGCGCGCCGGCGACCGGCTCGTCACGATCGGGCCCGAGGAGGGAGCCCCGCGCCTGCGCGAGTGGTGCGGCGATGACCGCGGCGAGTCCCACGAGGGCTGGTTCGAGCCGGAGGACGCCGAAGACTGAGTGCGTGGCTACCTCAAGGCCTGGATGACGCCCCGGAAGTCGCGCCGGTAGCGCCCGAACCGCGGCCGGTGCAACAGGCTCAGCGTGGCCCGCGGCCCATCGAGCCCGACCCCCCGATCGGAACCAGCCCGCCCGATGCCCGGCCAGTCCAGCGGCAGCTGCTGCCACGCGTCGGTCACCGGCACGAGGTAGACCGCCTCCCCGGACGGCAACGCGAGGTTCGCCGCCAGCCCGCCCGCGAGCAGCTGCCCGTGCACCGCTGGGATGGCGGCCGCCGCCGCGTCGACCGCCGACCTGGGAAGCCCGTACAGCTCCAGGTCGGGAACGTCGAAGCGGGCGGCGCCGTGGCTGTGCACCCAGAACGTCCCGGGTCCATCTGATCGGACCACGATCGCGTCGCGATGCTCGGCCCCTCCGGCGGCGACGTGGGCCAGCCAGCCCTCGTCATGGTCGACGCCGGTCTCGAGATCGGCGACCGCGCGGACCCGGCCACGCAGCTGGCGTGCGAGCGCCTGGAGCAGCTGGGCCTGGCGGCTCATCCCGGTCGTGAGGCCCTCGCCGCCGATGTAGGCCTCGACGCGCAGCAACGGTCGGTCCTCGTCATCGACGAGACGTACCACCGCCCGTTGCATTCGCCCGCCCCAGTGGACCTCCTGCGCCTCGGAGCCCGCGCCACGGACGGCTCCTGCCCGGTCGATGTCACCGGCCGCGATGGCGGCGGCAACGACCTTGGCGACATCGTCGGCCGGCTGGTCGAGCACCAGGGCCATCTGGCTCGTGTACTTGTCTGCCACGCGTGCGCCTTCGGGCGGTCGTGTCGAGGCGTCTCAGCCGAGGGTGACGTCGCCAGCGATGACCGCGATCGGGCCGCGCTCGGTGTCCACCCCGAGCGCACCGGTCGCGTCGAGGCCAACGGCACGACCTTCCACCACGTCGCCGGCCGGCGTGGTGACCGTCACCCGGGCGCCGATGGTCGCGCAGTCGAGCTGGTACTGGGCGAGCAGGCGCTCGGCGTCGCCCTCGTCCACGTCGCACAACCACGCGTCGAGCGAACGCAGGACGTCGGTCAGGACATCCCATCGGTCGACGTCCCGGCCGGCTTCCTCGGCGATCGAGGTCCACTCGGCGAGCTGGCCGGCGCGGTCCACCGCGCGCCAGTCGACGTCGATCCCGATGCCGATGACGAGCGCCGTGTCGAGCCGTTCGACGAGCACGCCGGCCAGCTTGCGGCCATTGACGAGCACGTCGTTTGGCCACTTGAGCGCAACGTGAAGGCCCTGGCGGCGCACGGCGTCGGCCACCGCGAGCCCGGCCGCCAACGGCACCAGGGTCGCGTCGCCGCGAGGAATCCGTGACGTCACGCTGACCAGCAGGCCCCCGCCGGGCTGGTCCTGCCAGGAGCGGCCGGCCCGGCCCCGACCCTCGGTCTGCGTGTCGGCGATCACGACCAGCCCGGGTGGCGTGCCCGCCTCGGTGCGCTGTTTGGCCAGTTCGTTCGTGGAGGTCGCCGTGGGAACGTGCTCGATCGAGTGCCAGCGCGACGGGCCCTGGACAAGCGAGACGAGGCGGTCCTCGGACGACGACATGGTGGCTCTCCTCGCGGGGAGTCGTGGAACCGTGACGGCGTAGCATGCCGGATCCGACGGTGACGAACCGCGTTCGGCCTTCCCGCCCCACCTGACAAAGGGCCTTGACGTGACGGCAACGACCGATCAGAAGCTCCAGGCACTGGTCGACCGGCAGCAGACCTCGGCGCTCGGGGGTGGCGAACAGGCCATCGAGCGCCAACACGACAAGGGCAAGCTGACCGCGCGCGAGCGCGTCGAGGCACTGCTCGACGAGGGCTCGTTCGTCGAGACCGACGCGTTCGCCGTGCACCGTGCGACGGGGTTCGGCCTGGAGGACCGCAAGGTCATGGGCGACGGGGTGGTGACCGGCCACGGCACGATCGACCGACGTCGGGTCGTGGTCTTCAGCCAGGACTTCACGGCCTTTGGCGGGTCGCTGGGCGAGGTGTTCGCCGAAAAGGTCTGCAAGGTCATGGACCTGGCTGCTCGGATGGGCGTGCCCGTCGTCGGGCTCAACGACTCGGGTGGGGCCCGCATCCAGGAGGGCGTCGTCAGCCTCGGCGGGTACGGCGACATCTTCCTGCGCAACGTGAAGACGTCCGGCGTCATCCCCCAGATCAGCGCGATCATGGGACCGTGCGCTGGTGGGGCGGTCTACTCGCCTGCGATCACGGACTTCGTGTTCATGGTCAAGGACACCAGCCACATGTTCATCACCGGCCCGAACGTCATCAAGACGGTGACCGGGGAGGACGTCACGATGGAACAGCTCGGCGGCGCGATGACCCACGCCGCCAAGTCCGGCGTCGCCCACTTCGCCGCCGAGGACGAGCTTGCCTGCCTGGAGGACATCAAGTACCTGCTCAGCTTCCTGCCCTCGAACAACCTCGAGCTGCCCCCGATGGTCGCGTGCGAGGACGACCCGGAGCGCGATGTCGCCGAGCTCGACACTTTCATCCCCGACAACTCGAACGTCCCCTACGACATGCGCGACGTGGTCCGGCACGTCGTCGACGACGGCGAGTTCTTCGAAGTCCACGAGCACTTCGCCGAGAACATCGTCTGCGGCTTTGCCCGCCTGGACGGCCATCCCGTGGGCGTTGTCGGCAACCAGCCCCAGTTCCTGGCCGGCGTTCTCGACATTGCCTCGTCGGAGAAGGCCGCACGCTTCGTGCGAACGTGCGACGCCTTCAACGTTCCGATCGTCACGTTCGTCGACGTGCCGGGGTTCCTGCCGGGGACCGACCAGGAGTACGGCGGGATCATCCGGCACGGCGCCAAGCTGCTGTACGCGTATGCCGAGGCGAGCGTCCCGAAGCTCACCGTGATCACCCGCAAGGCCTACGGAGGGGCGTACGACGTCATGGGCTCCAAGCACCTGGGCGCGGACGTGAACCTGGCGTGGCCGACCGCCGAGATCGCCGTCATGGGTGCCAAGGGTGCGGTCAACATCCTCTACCGCGACGAGCTTGCGGCGGCAGAGGATGCAGACGCGATGCATGCCGAGTTCGAGGAGCGCTACAGCGAGGACCTCGCGAACCCGTGGCGTGCGGCCGAACGCGGTTACGTGGACGCGGTCATCGAGCCGCGGCGAACCCGCCGCGAGCTCGTCAGGGCGCTGCGGTTCACGTTGACCAAGCGCGAGCAGCGGCCGGCTCGCAAGCACGGAAACATCCCCTTGTGAACCCGACGATCCGGGTCGTCGGCGGCGGCCAGCCGAGCGACGAACAACTGGCGGCGCTCACCATCGCGCTCGAAACCCTCGTGGCGGAGGACGAAGCCCTGGCGACGGCCGCGGCGGTGCCAGAGGGGTGGCTGGTCGCGGCCCTCCGAGAGGGCGTCGGCGGTCCACTGGTGGCGGAACCGCCCGGAGCCGTCAGCTCGCGACGAGGTGGATCTCCACCCGACGGTTGACCTGCTTGGCGAGATCGTTGTCCTGGTCGTTTTCGACCAGCAGGTTGGTCTCCCCGTTGCCGACGGCTTCGAGGCGTGACGCGTCGACCCCGCGGGTCACGAGCGCGTCGACCACGGCCTGAGCACGCTGCTGCGACAGCTCGAGATTGTCGGGCGCCTCGCCCGTCGAGTCGGTGTTGCCCTCGATGCGCAGGCGGATGTTCTCGTCGCTGGCGAGGATGGCCTCGATCTGGTCGAGGACACCGCTGGCCCCCGGCGCGAGCTCGGTCGAGCCCGAGGCGAACGTGACGTCGTAGGCGCGGGCGACGCCGCGGTCGGCCAGCGCTCCCGCGATGTCGTCGGAGTCGTCGAGCGCAGCCACGGCGTCCTGGTCGAGATTGTTGGCGTCCACGCCGTCGGCCGGATCGGGCGCCGCGCCCGTGCCGGATTCGGTCGGGGTCGCGGTCGGGGCTCCCGTGGGGACGGCATCCGGCTCCAGGACGGTGAGCGTCCCCTCCATGCCGGCGGCTCGGTGGCCCGCTATGTCGCAGTAGAAGGTGTAGGTGCCGGCGAACAGCTGGAGGGTCCCGGTCTCCGTCGCGCCACCTGCCGCCTCGACCTTCTTTGCCTCACCGGCGGCCTCGTCGATGCGGAAGTTGTGCAGGGTGTTGTGGTCGTTGACGAGCGTCACCTCGACGGGCCCGTCAACCGCGTTGTCCTCGACGATCTCGAACGAGAAGTCCGGGATGCGCACCGTCATCGACCCGCCAGGGCCGATCGGTGTGGGTGCGTCGAAACAGTCGGAGCCCTCGGGACAGCGCAGCGCATCGGCTTCGCGCGCGACCTCGAGTGACGGTGAGCACCCGGCCAGGATCATCGCCCCGGCGGCGACAACCAGGGCCAGGTGACGACGGCTCAGGCGCATCGAGATCTCCAGCGAGCACTGACGGGAAGGTGCGCACGATACCCGCGTCCGGCAGACCAACCGCAGTCGGCCAGCACGTTGCCAGCTGCGCTCGGCCGGCCCGCCGAGGCTCGGTCGTTTGGTCGGTCGGACGCCCAGTGGGGCGGTGAGAACCGAATAGCCTCCGCGCCCAACCCGCCGAGGTCCCGCGTGTTCGACGCCGTCCTGATCGCCAATCGTGGCGAGATCGCCATCAGGGTGGCGCGCGCCTGCCGCGAGCTCGGAGTTCGCAGCGTCGCCGTCTATTCGGAAGCGGACCGTGACGCACCGCACGTGCGGGCGGCCGACGAGGCGTACCTGATCGGGCCGCCGCCGGCGGCTGAGTCGTACCTGGACATGCGGCGGATCCTGGACGTGGCGGCCGAGGCGGGCGTGGACGCCATCCACCCCGGCTACGGCTTTTTCAGCGAGAACGCCGACTTCGCGCAGGCCGTCGCTGACGCCGGGCTCGTCTTCATCGGCCCGCCACCAGCGGCGATCGCACGGATGGGCGACAAGCTGTCGGCCCGCGAGGTGGCCAACGCCGCCGGGGTGCCGGTCGTCCCCGGCACGGACGAGCCGACCGACGATGTGGCGGTGGCCGTCGCATTCGGTGACGAGCACGGCTACCCGGTGGCGGTGAAGGCCATGTTCGGGGGCGGTGGGCGTGGCATGAAGGTGGTCGCTGACGCCGAGCAGATGCAGGCGGCGCTCGAGGCTGCCCAGCGGGAGGCCCAGGCGGCCTTCGGTCGCGGCGAGTGCTACCTCGAGCGTTACCTGGCGCGGCCTCGGCACGTGGAGGTCCAGGTCCTCGGCGACACGCACGGGACGCTCGTCCACCTGGGCGAGCGCGACTGCTCGCTCCAGCGGCGCCACCAGAAACTGGTGGAGGAGGCGCCGGCCCCAGGCCTCAGCCAGGACCTGCGCGACCGGATCGGCCAGGCGGCCGTCAAGGTGGCCCGCGAGATGGGCTACCACAACGCCGGGACCTGCGAGTTCCTCCTGGACGAGGACGGAGAGACGTTCTGGTTCCTCGAGATGAACACCCGCCTCCAGGTCGAGCACCCCGTCACCGAGATGGTCACCGGAATCGACCTCGCCCAGGCCCAGCTGCGGATCGCCGCGGGCGAGGAGCTGTGGTTCGGGCAGGACGACGTCGAGCTGACCGGCCACGCGATCGAGTGCCGGATCAACGCCGAGGACCCCGGTGCGGGGTTCGTGCCGACGCCTGGGCTCATCACGAGGTTCGCGGCGCCGCTGGGGCCGTGGGTGCGCATGGACACCGGCGCCGAGGCCGGCTGGGAGGTCCCGCGGGTCTACGACTCGATGATCGGCAAGCTGATCGTCTGGGCCGAGGATCGCGACCGCGCCCGCGCCCGCATGGCACGGGCCCTCGATGAGCTGGTGATCGAGGGCATTCCGACGACCACGCCGTTCCATCGCCTTGCCATGGAGCATGAGCAGTTCGCGGCGGGTGAGCACTCCACGGTCTCGGTCGAGAACGAGTGGGACCTGTCGTCGCTCGCCCCACAGGCACCCTCCGTGCCGACCGAGGTCGCTGGCGCCGGCACCGGGCGAGAGGTCACCGTCGAGGTCGGAGGACGCCGCTTCGACGTGCGCGTGTTCGGCGCGCTCGGAGGCGGTGGCGACGTCGGCCCTGGACCTCGGCGCCGCCGGGTCGCCGGTGCCGCCAAGGTCCATGCGACGGCCGCGAGCGAGGACCTGGTCGCCCCGATGCAGGGCACCGTCATCAAGTACGCCGTTGCCGCGGGTGACAGCGTCACGGCCGGTGACCTGGTGGTGGTGCTCGAGGCCATGAAGATGGAGAACAACATCAAGGCCCACCGCGACGGCGTGGTGACCAGGTTGCACCACGAGCCGGGTGACGTGGTCGACAACGGGGCGGTCCTGGCCCACATTGAGGGCACGGGCGAGGATGTGGCGGCGGAGTGAGGTCGAGATCGTGGGCGGGCCAGATGTCGCTGGCAGTCGGGCTCGTCGTGGTTGCGGCGGTCCTGACCGGCGCCGTGGGCCAGCAGGTTGCGGGCCTGTCGGCGGACGACCCAAGCGCCGCCGGCTCGCCGGCACCCGCTGAGCCGTCGCCAGACCCAGCGGCCTCACCGAGCCCTGAGCCGCGCGTCGAGCCGGACGTCGAACACGAGTCGAACGTGCTGCTGGTGTGGGGCCATGGGGGAACGGACTCCTCCTTCTCCGACGCCGTCCGCACCCTGCCCGGCGTCCTGGCGGTCTCGACCGTCCGGGTCGACCGCCGTGACCTGGCCAGTGCCAGGACGGCCGACGGGCGGGTGGCGGCAGAGTTGCCGGGGAACTGGGTTGTCCCGCTTGACACGGCGGCCATCGATCCGGACGACCACGCGGCCGTTCTCGGCTCGGCCGCGGCTGGCCTCGCCGGCCTTGCTCCGGGCCAGGCCCTGCTGGGCGAGACGTCGGCGGCACTGCGCGGCCTCGGCGTGGGCGCCGTCGTGTCCCTTGCCGACGGCAGCACACGCGAGATCGTCGGGATCGTCGACGATCGCGTCGGCGGGTACGCCGAGCTGATCGTCCACCCCGACGACCCGGCGGGCGTTGACATCGAGCGGTACCTGCTGGTTCGTCACGACGGGGATGCCGCCTCGGTTGCCGACGCCATCCGGGCCGTCGCCACCGAGGAGCTGCGCATCCGGCCGATGGCGGACGCGAGGTACCCCCGTCACGGCGACGGCGTCCTGCCGCAGGTGGTGATCAAGACCCACTTTGGCGAGTTCGCCATGCTCGACGTCGCCGGTCGCCGGATCCAGGTGGGTGCAACGTGGCGGGACGAGTACCTGGAGACACGCACGCTTCCGCACGTCGGGCTGACGGTCTGCCACCGGGTCGTCATGGACGCCTTCGACGCCGTACTGGACGACCTCGCCGCGCGGGGCCTGCTCGGCGGCATCAACCCGTCCCAGTACCAGGGCTGCTGGCTGGGGCGGGTCATCGGCGCGTCGCGGACCCTCAGCCACCACTCGTGGGGCCTGGCCGTCGACGTGAACGTCAACCCCGCGGATGTGTTCACGGCCGAGCTGTCGGAGGCGGTCATCCAGACCTTCGAGCGTCACGGCTTTGTCTGGGGCGGGGACTTCCTGCGTCCCGACGAACCGCACTTCGAGTACGTCGGCGACCTGCTCGGTGACCGGTGAGCAGACCGCGGGTTGACGGCGGGCGGCGACCCGACAGAATGGCACGGACGTGCCTGACACCTACCGCATCCTTCCCGACGAGCCCATCGCCGTGGCCACCCGGCGGATCGTCGCGGCGCTGGTCGAGGATGCCATACGGCAGCGCGACCGCTCCGACGTCGACACTGCCGTGCACGAGATCCGCAAGCGGTGCAAGGAGGGGCGCGCCGTGCTGCGGCTCGTTCGTGGTGCCGCCCCCTTCGCACAGACCGAGATACATGCGATGAGGGATGCCGCCCGGATCGTGGGCGACGTGCGCGATCGTCGATCACTGGAGCTGGCCGTCGATGCGCTGGCAACGGGTGGGAGGCTCGACGAGGGACTCGAATCGGGCATGCGCAAGCACCTTGCCTCGCGGCCTGTTGGTGACCGCTCGGCGGCCGAGCTCGTCGACGGCGTGATCGAGCGCCTGGTGTCGGTCCGCCAGCGCATCCCGTCATGGGAACTCGCGGTCGACGGGTGGGACGCGGTCCGACCGGGACTCGAGCGAACGGCACGGCGAGCCCGGGCGCGGCTGCGGGATGTCCACGTCGATCCATCCGCCGACGCGTTTCACGAATGGCGCAAGCGCGTCAAGGACGCCCGCCACCACGCTGAGCTGTTGCTCGAGGTCGCGCCGTTGCAGGTCGAGCATCACGAGCTGCTGGTCCGCCTCTCGGACGTACTGGGTCTGCACCACGACCTGTCGATGCTGAGGGCAACCGTCAGCGGCCAGGCCGGGCCGATGAGCAGCGAACTGGCGGAGCGTGCGGGCGACCGGATTTTCCATCGCCAGGCGGAGCTGGCCGCCCAGGCGCTGGACCTGGGTGCCACGGCCTTCGCGGACAGCGTCGAGGATCGCCTGGCCACCCTCGAGGCCACCTGGCGGGGAGGTCGAACGGCTGTCGTGCAGGCATGACGAAGCCCCGGCGTGTCGCGGACACGTCGGTGACCGAGGGCTTGGTTCCATCGCCTGCGTGGCGGTGGCATGATTGGGCCTGCTGCGGGGTTTGCTGCACCCCAGCCGAGGACCAGGTTCAGTTCACGGCGGGTCGTGGCCGGTTGGTGACGTCGGCGGTCGGTCGGGCGGGTGTTCTGGGAGACGTAGGGTGGCTGGTCCGGTGCGGGCGGTCAGGCCGGTGCGGGGGTGCTGCCAGGTGCGTGACCCGTCGGGGTGGCCGACCGCCTTCCAGCCGTCCGGTTCCTTGGCCCGGTTGTGGGGTCCGCACACCAGGGCGAGGTTGTTGATGTCGGTGGCGCCGCCGGCGATCCACGGGGTCGCGTGGTCGGCCTGGCAGACCACCCCGGCGGTGCGGCAGCCCGGGAAGCTGCAGGTTGTGTCGCGGGCGGCGAGCGCGTCGCGCAGCCAGCCGGGCGGCTGCCGCCGCCTGCGTCCCACGCCGAGGACCTGGCCGGTGGTGTCGAGCACGATCAGCCGGCCGTCGAACCCGTCGCCAACCAGCCGACGGGCGGTCGGTGCAGACACCTTGAGACGGCCGCCGGCCAGCCCGGCCAGCAGCTGGGCGTAGCTGTTCGACAGCCCGACGAGGGTGTCGTAGTCGATGGTCACCAGCACCGACGGATCCGGCAGTCGACTCCCGGACTGCGTGTCGCCGTGGTTGGCGCTGGTGTCGGGGTCGGTCTGCCGGTGGTGGCCGGTGGCGGCCAGCCGGGCCATCAGGTTGTCGTGGCGGGCCCGGCCGGCCCGACCCACTGGCGTCAACCCGTCCACGCGGTCGCCGTCGCGGTCGCGCTCGCGGTCGGGTCCGGGGTCGGGGTCGGGGGTGGCGAGCTGGTCGGGGCTGGGCCGGGTGGCGGTCTCGAGCAGCGCGAGGCCGGGAGCGTCGGTTTCGCCGTGGAAGCGGCCGCCCAGCCCGTCCAGCCGCGGCTGCAACGCCAGATACCGCCGTTGGCTCTGGTCGGCCTCGTCGGCCTCGAGCTTGTCGGGATGGCGGCGCCACAGCCAGTCGTCGATGAGCCGGAGCACCTCGTCGGGATCGTCGGCGGCGGCCCGGCCGACCGCATCGGCGATCGCGGCGTCGACTGCTTCCCATTCGTCGGAGCGCACCCGGTGGCGGATCAGCATCATGATGATGGTGCGGCACTGCGACCACGACAGCCCCCCGCAGGCGAACTCGCGCGCGGTAGCCGGCAGCCGACCCAGGTGTTCGGCAACCGATCCCAGCATCCGCCGATCTGAACTGGCCATCCGGCCCTCGACCGTCAACCACAGCTCGGCCGGCAGGCCGGTCTGTTCGACGTCCTCACCCGAGACCTGGAGCCGGCCCACCAGGCCGACGATCTCGGCCTGGAGCCGATCGATGTGAGCGACCCGGTCCAGAAGCTCGGCCAGCGGCCGACAGTTGGCCGCACCCGACATCGGGCCAACCTCACGTGAGGGCGGCAGCAGCCGGCCGGCAGCGTCAGGCGCCTGCGGTGCAGTGGTGGTCGTCGCGGGCCGGCTGTCGGGCTGGTCGTCGAGGTGTTTCACCTCGGTGTCTTTCACCCGCCCCCGGGTGGTGGATCGACCGGGACTCTTGGATCCCTGGTCGAACGAACGTTTGGATGATAGCCAACATCTGTGACAGGACGCAAGCATCCTCCACATTTCGCTGTGGAATGTCCGGCCAGCGCACACCGATCCTCACCACGGCGGGACAACGGAGCGGCCAGTCAGCCTCGATCGAGCTGGGCCATGAGCATTCGTGCGCACTCGGCGACCGAGCCCGCCATCGACGGATAGACCGTCAGCGTCTGGGCGACCTGCGCGACCGACAGGCGGTTCTGCACGGCGATCGCCAGCGGTTGGATCAGGTCACTCGCCCGCGACGAGACGACCACCCCGCCCAGGACGATGCCCGAGCCGACCATCGCGTGGACCTTGACGAACCCGTCGGTCGCGTTGGTCATCTTGGCCCGGGGGTTGCCCTTGAAGTCCAGGCGGGCCGTGATGGTCTGCATGCCCTGCTCGGCGGCTTCCTCTGCCGACAGGCCGACGGTCGCGACCTCGGGGTCCGTGAAGATGGTGGCGGCGACGGCGTTCCAGCGGATCGGGGTCACGGCCTGACCGAGCGCATGCCACATCGCGGTGCGGCCCTGCATGGCGGCGACGCTTGCGAGCATGACGCGGCCGACCACGTCCCCGGCGGCATAGATCCAGCGGCACGACGTCCGCCCGACACCGTCGACATCGATGCCGCCGTGGTCGTTCAGCTCGATGCCGGGGTTGTCCAGCCCGAGGCCCTGGGTGACGGGCACCTGGCCGACCGTGAACAGGACGTGGGAGCCCTCGACTTCTGAACCGTCGGTCAACCCCACGACCACCCCGCCGTCGGTGTGCTCGCACGACTGGGCCCGGGACTTGCGCAGGATGGTCATGCCGCGACGCTCGAAGACGTCCTCGATGACCTGGGCGGCATCGGGGTCCTCGGTCGGCATGATCAGGTCCCGTGAGCTGACCAGCACCGTGTCCGAGCCAAACCGAACGAAGGCGTGGGCGAACTCGGCGCCAGTGGCACCAGAGCCGACGACAATCAACCGTTCGGGCACCTCGGTCAGCGAGAAGACGTCGGGGGCTGTCAGGACGCGTTCGCCGTCGCGCTCGAAGAACGGAAGGGTCCGCGCCGTCGAGCCGGTTGCGATCAGCACGTACTCGGCCTCGAGCGTTTCGCCCGTGCCGTCCGGGAGGGCGGCCGTGACCTCGTGGTAGCCACTGATCGTTCCGCGGCCGCGCACGATCCGGACGCCGGCGGCCTCCACGCGCTTCTCGATGTCCGCCGACTGGTCGGTTCCCAGTGTCAGCGTCCGCCCGGCGACGGCCGGGTAGTCGACGAACGATCGGTCGAGATGGCCGGCTTCGGGGAGCCGAACACCCAGGTCGTCGGCGGTCGTGACCCATCCCATGGCCTCGGCCGCGACGATCAGGGCCTTGGAGGGGACGCAGTCCCACAGGACGCTGTTGCCGCCCAGGCCCTCGTCCGAGACGATCGTGACGTTCGCACCCAGCTCGGCCGCCACGAGACTGGCCTCGTAGCCCGCCGGCCCACCCCCGAGAATGACGATGTTGGTCACGGGCTAGAACCTGTCGGCGGGGACGTAGCCACCGAAGACATCGCGGAGGACGTCGCAGACCTCCTGGAGGGTGGCGCGCCGCTTCAGGGCCTCGCGCATCGGTGGCAGCAGGTTGGTGGTCTCGGTTTCGGCGGCGGCGCGGACCTCGTCCAGCGCGTCGTCCAGCGCGCCCTGGTCCCGGTCGGCCTTGACCTTCTCGATCCGGGCAACCTGGTCGGCCCGGATGGATTCGTCGATCCGCTGGAGCGACGGCTGGACGTTCTCGTCCATCGTGAAGCGGTTGACGCCGACGACGATCTGTTCTTCGTTCTCGATGGCGCGCGCGATCTCGTAGGCCGACCGTTCGATCTCGGACTTCTGGAAGCCCTCCTCGATCGCCTTGACCGCTCCGCCGAGTCGGTCGATCCGCTCGATGTAGGCGGAGGCGTCCGCCTCGATCCGGTCGGTCATCGCCTCGATCATGTACGAACCGGCCAGCGGGTCGACCGAGCGGCCCACGTCGGTCTCGTGGGCCAGCACCTGCTGGGTCCGCAGGGCCAGCCGCGCCGACTCCTCGGTGGGCAGTGCGAGCGCCTCGTCGTAGGAGTTGGTGTGCAGGCTCTGGGTGCCGCCGAGGGTGGCGGCCAACGCCTGGATCGTGACGCGCACGAGGTTGACGTGGGGTTGCTGGGCGGTCAGCTGGACGCCAGCGGTCTGGGTGTGGAACCGGAGCATCTGGGACTTGGGGTCGGTGGCGCCGAACCGGTCGCGCATGATCCGCGCCCACAGGCGCCTGGCCGCCCGGAACTTGGCGACCTCCTCGAGCAGGGTCGAGCGGGAGACGAAGAAGAAGGAGAGCCGTGGTGCGAACACGTCGACGTCGAGGCCGGTCTGGAGGGCCGCCTCCACGTAGGCGATCCCGTCGGCCAGCGTGAACGCGACTTCCTGGACCGGCGTCGCGCCCGCCTCGCCCATGTGATAGCCGGAGATCGAGATCGTGTTGAAGTTGGGCAGGCGCTCGGCGCAGTACCCGAACGTGTCAGCGATGATTCGCAGGCTCGGCCCGGGCGGATAGATGTAGGTGCCGCGGGCGATGTACTCCTTGAGGACGTCGTTCTGGATCGTGCCGCGCAGCTTGTCCGACTCGACGCCCTGCTCCTCGCCCGCGATCTCGTACATCAGCAGCAGCAGCGACGCCGGGGCGTTGATCGTCATGGACGTGGACACCTGGTCCAGCGGGATCCCGTCGAACAGCGTCTTGACGTCCTCGACGGTGTCGATTGCAACGCCG
>Ga0302046_10000111_pt1 | contig 85777 bp, 63 predicted proteins | sample RVTome_11_FD_200261 | JGI IMG/M metagenome (GOLD analysis project Ga0302046, IMG submission 200261) | Soil microbial communities from uranium-contaminated site in the Upper Colorado River Basin, Wyoming, United States - RVT147D111 (version 2) ... | reverse complement strand
GCCGCCGACGTCAAGAGGCGGACGTCAATCTGCCCCCTGTCAGGTTCCTTCGGAGGCCAGTTCAAGGTGTTCCATGAACGCGTAGCAAAGCATGTGGCACACCCCCATCTGGGCATCCTCGGCGCGGCCATAGTGGGTGTCCTCGATCACGATCGCCTCATCCACCAACGTTGCCAGCTTGCCCTTTTTGCCTCCCACCAGGGCCAGGGTGAGCAGGCCGTGCTCCTTGGCCCATTCCATGGCCCGGACCAGGTTTGGCGAGTTGCCGCTCACGCTCAGGCCGAGGGCGATGTCGCCTGCCCTCCCGTAGTTCATGAGTTGGTGCCGAAACACCTCCTCGTAGGAGTAGTCATTGCCGAGGGCGGTCAGCCAACTCACATTGTCATTGAGACTCAGGCAGCGAAACCGCCGTCCCACCGCATCCGAAGCGCCCTTGCCCAGGTCGGTGATGAAATGGCTGGCATTGGCCGCACTGCCGCCATTGCCAAAGACAAAAATCTGCCGCTCCTCGAGCAACGCCTTGCGCAGGTGCTCGACCCACCGCGCCACCGTGCCCACCGGAATCGAGTCAAGAGCAGCCTTCTGAGCGGTGAGATAATCCTGAATCCAACGTTCCATGGCCTTAGTATCGCCGCGTTCCTCGGTGAAAAACAAAGCCAAAGTATCGCAGCGGATCCCGTGCCGCAGGGCACTCGACAAAGTCGGCACGGGCACCTGTGGCGCAGGTTCTTGCTCTTGCTCTTACTCTTTCTCCTACCCTTTACCCGAAAAGAACGACCAACATGTTGTCGTTTTGTCGGGGCCCCTCACCCTAACCCTCTCCCGCAGGGAGAGGGAACAGCATACCCCGTGGAGGGTGCGGGTTCAGATCGAAAGCCTTTCTCCGTGCGGAAGACGATACTCCCTCTCCCGCCGGGAGAGGGCAGGGGTGAGGGGCCTTTGATGGGGTGTGATGTAAGGTGCCCTCGTTGCCCATGGTTCACCTTGTGTAGCAACCCGCTGTGCAGCCTTCATTCTCCAACCGCGTCTGGGGAATGACCTACTCTTACTCCTACTCTCCAGAGGCGAGTAAGAGTAAGAGCAAGAGCAAGAGCAAGAGCAAGAGTAAGATGAAACCGGCAAGTCTGATGGCGACAACGCCTCGACTCGCCGACTTTGTCAGTAGCCCCATCCCCTGTCGCCTCACGATGACAAAACCTGCCCCGCCAGGATGAGGGCCCCGGTCGGCACCGCCTTCTCCCGCAACGCCCCCAAACCCACCGCCACCTCATCGCGAAAGACCTCCATCACGTGCCTCTTCACGACATCGCGCACACGGGCGCAGAACGGATCGCCAACAAGGGACAACCCGCCCCCCAACAGGATGATCCGCGGGTGCATCAGATGCACCACGTGCGACAAGGCAAACCCGAGGTCGTCCGCCACCTGCTCAAGTATGCCCGCCGCCCAGGCATCCCCCAGCGAGAGCGCTTTGCCCAGGTGCCGCGCCTCAGCCCCCGGATCCTCCCGAACCAGCCGTGCCAGGACCGAATCCGCATGCGCGGGAGCCTCCTGTCGAATCCGGGCATCCACCGCCCAGCCCGAACATCGTTGCTCCACCAGCACGCCGCTCCGATCCAGGCGGAGGTGACCGATCTCAGCTTCCCCGGGCGGCGCTCCATGAAAGATACGGCCGCCCGATACCAATCCTCCTCCCACGCCGCTTCCCAGCGTGATGTAAAACACCGAATCCAACCCCGCACCCGCCCCGACGCGCGCCTCGGCCAGCGTCGCGACGTTGGCGTCGTTGTCCGCCGCCACAGGCGCGCCGGCCAGGTCTCGCAGCCAGGCGACCAGCGGAAACCCGGACCATCCTTCGATCTGGTGGGACCGGGTCACTTCACCCCGGTCCAGGTCCATGGGACCGCCAAATCCAACGCCGACGGCCTGGATCGTTCCAAGCCTCCGGCATTCACGGATGGCTGACTCGATGTGCTCGCGGATGCCCTGGGCGCCCCGCGCCGACTCCACGCGGAAGGGGAAGGTTCGATCGATGGAGCCCCGGTCATCACCCGTGACCACCTGCAGCTTGGTGCCCCCAATCTCGATGCCAACCAGGAAACCGGAAGATGAGGAAGGGGCGACCGGCATGCGAATGAAACGGCTTACTTGGAAAAGTAGTCCGGTGCCTGGCCGGGCTTCCACTTGATGTTGCAGCCCATGCTCGGCTTCTGTCGCGGGTGCGGTTTGCGTCCGCCCAGCACCGCCTCCAATGCGGCGCGCAAATCGGCGCCGGTGATGGGGACGCTGTTGCCGGGACGGCTCGCGTCCAACTGCCCCCGGTAGGCCAGCTTGTGGTCGCGATCGAAAAGAAAGAGATCGGGCGTGCAGGCGGCACGGTAGGCCTTGGCCACCTGCTGCGTTTCATCATACAGGTAGGGAAAGGAGAAGCCGGACTCCTTGGCGAAGGCTTTCATCTCCTCGAAACCATCGGCCGGGTAGGCTTTCACATCATTGGAACTGATTCCAACGGCGGCCACCCCGCGGCCCTGATACTCCCGAACCAGCTCGGCCAGCACCTCCCGCACGTGAATCACGTAGGGACAGTGGTTGCACAGGAACATGACCAGCAACGCGGGCGCGCCGGCGAAATCGGCGCGCGACACCGTCTTGCCCTGGGCGGCCGGAAGGGAAAAATCCGGGGCTTCCGTACCCAAGGCCAGCATGGTGGAAGGTGTGAGTGCCATGTTGCGATCATGCCCGGCTCACGGCCGCCTGTCGAGATGGGAGTGCGCGGCCGCCAACGCATGGCATGGCCGTTGACAAAGTCCGCGGGTCGAAGCGTTGTCGCCCCTCGACATGCCGGCTTCATCTTGCTCTTATTCTTACTCCTACTCTGCGGAGGCGAGTAAGAGTGAGAGCAAGAGCAAGAACCTGTGCTACAGGAGCCCGTGCCGACTTGGTCAGCCGCCCTGCAACGCACGCGGCTCCTCTTCAACCATGGGAACGTTGAAATCCGAAATAACTTCGGCATTCAAAGACCCAATTGAATCAAAACACTGAGGCCTTGGTGCTTCGGTTTTCGAATTTGGAGTCAAGGGTCCACACCCGCCCTGGATAGACCCGTTGTTCCTGGCTTAATTCCAATGCAGCTCTTCGGTCTGATGCTTGGCCTTGAGCTGCTGTTGGGTCAGGGAAATGTGGGCCTTGATGAGCTCGCTGTTTTCCTCCGCCTTGCGCGCCAGCGCCGTCTCCAACTCGACCGCCCTTGCTTCAAAGGCGACCAACCGCGCCTGCAACTGTTGGTGCGATGCGAGAAAGCGCTGTTCGATCGCGGCCAGGTCGGCTTCGGCCACGCGCTGGGTCTGCAGCCATTGGGAGCGCTGGTGGATCAACTCCTGCACCAGACGATGCATCATCTGCCGGGCCAATTGCGGCGCCAATCCCGCCCGCACCAGCCCCAGAATCTCCTCGGCGCGCCGCTCCGCCTCCATGGCCCGCTGCTGCCAGAACTGTTCGGCGGCCGCAGCGGTGATCGGAGCCTGCGGGCTTTCCACCGGCGCTTCACCGGAGGACCCGGTCTTCTCCGTCCCCTGCATCGGCAGGAAAATCGTCTCGTTGCGCTGGGGATTCATGACCACCGTGTATGCGGTGTCGCGATCACGACCGGCCATGGCCGGGTGAGGCCGCATGCCGTGCTTGCGACGCTTGCGTCGGACCATCCTGGCCAGGATCAAGGCGCCCGCAACCGAGACCAGGGCAAGCCCGGCCAGACTCAGGAGCGCCAGCTTCTCAAACTGCACCGGAGCCGCCCAGGGATGAGACCAGAAACTCTCTTCCGACTCGAATGGCGCGGATCCCTGCGACGCATCCCTCGCCTCCACCCCCTGGCCCTGTTCGGCACGCAGCAGGTCGATGGCCGCCTTGACGCGCGCGTCCACCACCTCGCCGCGGCGCCCGATGATTTCGCCGGCTTCATAACGATCCAGTGCCAGGACGTCCCTCACCGCCGCCAGGCGCGCCTTCTCGGTCAACACCTCCTCCAGGAAGCAATTCTCGCGGAGAAAACACTGCAGATGCAGGCTCAGTTCCGGATCAGTGTCGGCCAGGGAGGCGCGCAGGGTCTGTCGCGCCTGTTCAAGCGTGCGGAAGTCGGCGGCGTCCAGCGTCACACCGTTCCGCTCCACCAGCTTTTCATTCAGGCGCGTCTGCAACGCGGGTGAGGGCACGATCCGCACCTTGTCGGCGCGGATGGCCGACGCGTCCCCGATGCACTGACTCATCGCCTGTCGGAGGATCTCAGCCCAGGCATTGACAATCGCAGTGTCGGGTTCGTGCAGCGCCCAGGCGCGGGCCAGGGCATCGGGCAGGGTGAAATCCGGATGTTGCTGGCGAAACCAGTCCACGAACCGTGTGAAGGAAGGATGCCGCACCGTGGCTTCATCGAGCTTGGGCCGCTTGGCCGCCTGCTCCATGGCCTGGAGGAACGCCCGCCGCTTCTGGGCGAAGACGCGTCGCAAATCCGACTCGGCCAGCCCGGCCGTGGAGGTCTCGAAGCGGTAGATGGGCGGGACGCGCGACGCGGCCTCCTGCCGCGCCTGTTCGGTGCGGAGCGGATCCACCACTTCCAAGGCCGTGGGGGTGACCACATCCTTTTGAAGCCGATCCCCCTCGCCATAGGACGGCAGAGGCACCGCAGAGACGTTGTGGGTCGGAGCGAAACACAGGAGGGTGAGAAGCAGTGCGGGAAGCATGCGACGAGGCAGCCGGGACGACCGGGCCGATGCTTCCATGGTCCCTGTTGACATCATCCCTGGTGTCAGGCGGAGATACTTCCTACCGGCCGATCCTTGCATGGCGTGATCCAATCCTGCGCAACTGTCGTAAATGCCAGACTGAACGATGTTTCCATGAGGGTGCAAGCCTGAAATGGCGCGCGTGAGTTCGGTCGTGCTTTTTTTTTTCGTTCAGGTAGAAATCGATCTTCCATGACGAAATCCCAGGCTCAATCCAGGCATGCCGCCTTGGTCGAACGCATCCGTCGCCACGACCACTTGTACTACGTCGAGGCGGCGCCTGAGATCAGCGACAGGGACTACGACCGGCTCTACCGGGAGCTGCTCGATCTCGAGGCGGCGCACCCCGAGCTGGTCACCCCCGATTCCCCGTCGCAGCGCGTCGGCGGCGAGCCCCTCAAGGCATTCCAAACCGTCGCCCACCTCGAACCGATGATGAGCCTCGACAACACCTACTCCCGGGAGGAGGTGGTTGAGTTCGTGGCCCGCGTCCAAAGACTCCTGCCCGACGAAACGCTCGACTGGACCGTCGAGCCCAAGATCGACGGCGTGGCCGTCAGCCTGCGCTACGAGGATGGCCTCTTCACCCTCGGCGCCACGCGCGGCGACGGAGCCCAGGGGGACGACATCACCGCCAATCTCCGCACCCTGCGAGGCATTCCCCTTCGCCTTCATCCCAAGGGCAAGCCGCCCCGCCTGCTCGAGGTCCGGGGCGAGGTGTACCTCGACCTCAAGGGCTTCCAGAAACTGAATGAGGAGCGCGAAGCCGAAGGCCTCGAGCGCTTCGCCAATCCCCGCAACGCCTGCGCCGGCTCCCTCAAGCAGCTCGATCCCCGCATCACCGCCAAGCGCCCGCTCAACATCATCCTCTACGCCCTCGGCCATCTGGAAGGCGCCCCCCGGCCCGACACCCACCTCGAGGCCCTCCAATGGCTCAAGTCGCTCGGCTTCCGCACGCCGGATAAGACCTGGCGCGGCCAGGAAGCCCAGGCCCTCATCCAGGCCATCGAGGAACTGGACGCCCTCCGCCACAAACTCCCCTACCAGACGGATGGTGCGGTCATCAAACTGAACCGGCTCGACCTGCACCAGAGGGTGGGCGCCACCTCCAAGGCGCCCCGCTGGTCGATCGCCTACAAGTTCGAGGCCGAACAAGCCGAGACCCTCCTCAAGGCCATCACCATCCAGGTCGGTCGCACCGGCGCCCTCACGCCCGTCGCGGAACTGCAACCGGTCCAGCTCGCCGGGACCGTCGTCAAGCGCGCCACGCTCCACAACGAGGAGGACATGCGCCGCAAGGACATCCACATCGGGGACCGTGTCATCATCGAGAAGGCCGGCGAGATCATCCCGGCCGTCGTGCGGGTGCTGAAGGAGAAACGCCCCGCCCACGCCCGGCCCTTCACCTTCCCCAAGACCTGTCCGGAATGCGGGTCCAAGGTCTCCCGCGAATCCGCCGGAGGCGAGCAGGTGGTCTGGCGCTGCACCAACCCCGACTGCCCGGCCCAGGTCCGGGGGCGCATCGAACATTTCTGCTCGCGCGGCGCCATGGACATCGAGGGCGGCGGCGAGGCCCTCGTCGCCCAGTTGGTCTCCAGCGGGCTCGTCCTCGACATCGCCGACCTCTACCGCCTGACACTCGCCGAACTGACCGGGCTCGAGCGCATGGGGGAAAAGTCCGCGCGCAACTTCCTGGACGCGATCGAGGAGAGCAAGCAACGCGATCTCTGGCGGCTCCTCTTCGGGCTCGGCATCCTGCATGTCGGCGCCGGCGTGGCCAAGACCTTGGGACGCCGCTTTGCCAGCCTCGACGACCTCATGGGGTGCAGCCACGATCAACTGGTCGCCATCGAGGACATCGGCAAGGTCATCGCCGACAGCGTGATCCGCTGGTTCGGCGACATCCGGAACCGCCAGCTCATCGAGCGCCTCCGCAAGGCCGAGCTGAACTTCAACTCCGCCCTCTTCCAACCCCGGCGGGACAACCTGCCGCTTTCGGGCAAGACACTGGTCCTGACCGGCACGCTGCCCAACCTCAAGCGCGACCAGGCCGCGGCCCGGATCGAGGCGGCCGGCGGCAAGGTCACCGGCAGCGTCAGCAAAAAGACCGACTACGTCGTGGCCGGCGAGGATCCCGGTTCCAAATACGACAAGGCCGTCAAGCTCGGCATCCCCATCCTGGACGAGGAAGGCCTGATCAGGCTGTGCGGGGCATCCAACATCGAATTGCCTGAAGGCGGAGAGGGTTCGTAGTTCCGGCTTCAGCCGGTGGGCATTGTGCAGCCTTGACTCTGATGCGTGCACTATGATCGTGCGCATGTCCGCTTCGCATGATCCTTTGCTTCCCGGCACAATGCTCAATGAACAATGCCCAGTGACCAATGCCCCTCATTGGTCACTGGGCCGTTGACAAAGTCCGCGGGTCGAAGCGTTGTCGCCCCTCGACATGTCGGCTTCATCTTACCCTTTACCCGAAAAGAACGACCCACATGTTGTCCTTTTGCCGGGCCCCTCACCCTGACCCTCTCCCAGGGGGAGAGGGAACAGCATGCCACCCCGGGGTGAAGGGATCAGGGCAGCAGCCTCTCTCCGCGGAGAGGACGCGTCTCCCTCTCCCGCCGGGAGAGGGTTGGGGTGAGGGGCCTTTGATCGGGTCAGATCTATAGTCCTCTCCTCGCCCATGGTTCACCTTGTGACGCAACCCGCTGCGCAGCCTTCGTTTCCCAGCATCGTCTGGGAAACGACATATCCTTACTCCTACTCTGCGGAGGCGAGTAAGAGTAGGAGCAAGAACCTGTGCTACGGGAGCCCGGGCCGACTTTGTCAACAGCCCCTCATTGTTCATTGGTGTGCGCGCAGGTACACCTCAAAAGGATCCGCCGCCTCACGGCGGCGGCTACGGACACGGGTGCTCAAGGCTCCGGAAGGGTCTCGGGCTTCGGCGGGTCGGAGGGCGGCGGGATTCCCAGGCGGGTGCGAAGCTGCGCCGCCAGCGCCGGCTCCATGGCGCCCGGTGCCAGCAGCGTCTTGCGGACCGCCGCGGCGATCTCATCCATCGGCGCGAGCGTGAGGCGGTCCTCCTGGCCGGCGGTTTTGCGCTTGTACTCGTTCCATGTCTCGTTCGCGATCTTGAGCAGGCCGGCCGCCTGGTCATCGTCCCCCACCGCCAGGCTGATGTAGGACTGGGTGATCAACCCCTCGATGACCGCCCGCACCTGGTCGTTGCGCATGTCGTTCATCGAGCCGTAAAAGCGGGCCCGCGCATACTGCGCCGCCGTCAACCCCTCGGGGATCGAACCGGGATAGAGGCGTCGCACCTTGTCGAGCCAGCGCGTCGCGTCGTTGGGGCGGTTGTTCATGTAGCAGAGGAAGACCAGCTCGGTCAGAAAGTTCTTGTGCGCCTGGCTGATGGCAAACCGCATCTCCTCGTCCTCCGCGATCATCTTCTCGTAGGCCGCATCGGCCTTGTCGGCCAGGCGCAAGTTGGGCGACAACCGGAGGGCGCGCCGGCCATCGGCTCCTTCCAGAAACATGAGCCGGCCGCGGATCGTGGCCAGGGCCATCGATTGATAGATAACGCGACGGAGCGTGATGAGGTCCTTGGGGCGGGACTTCTGGAGGCCCACGACGGCCCAGTAGATGGCGTGCGTTTCGGGCAGACGCCAGTCAAGCGGACCAAACTCCTGGTCCACTTCCTTCATGACTGCGGGATCCAACTTGTACTCCTCGCGCAGACGCCTCACACGGCGGGCCGTCTCGTCGTCCGGCGGCTGGATCATGGCGTCGAAGTCGGGGAAACCTGAACCCAGGACCGCCTCCATCGCCTCGGCCCAGCGCGCCTTGTAGTAGATGTGGGCGTTGTCCATGTTCTGCCCCATCTTGTGCTGAAAGAACCAGCCCAACTCGCGGTAGAGGAGCGCCTCCCTCGGGTTCAAGACCAGCCCCTCGTCCCGCAGCAGTCGGATGCCCTGCTGCACCCAACGCCAGCGGTCCTCGTCGTCGGTGAACTTGACCGAGATGTTGTAGGCCATGTTCCAGGACTGCATGAGCCAGACCTGGGTGAAGTGCGGCTCGAGCTTGGTGATCCAGTCGGCAAGCTGGACCATCTCGAAGTATTTCCCCTCCTGCTGGAGGTCGTTGGCCCGGATCCAGAGGACATTGGCGATGAGCCCGCGGAAGCCGCCCAAGGCCACCGTGGTGAAGGCCAGCACGGGGGGCGCGTTCTCGAGGGGCTCGACCCGGGTCAGGCCCAGCGCTTCCTCGGAGCGCAGACGATTCAAATGGCCCTGGAACCCGCCCGCCGCCATCAGCAAGGCCAGCGCCGCCCCGAGCAGGGCCGGTTTGAAAAGTCTGATGCGCGAGGCAGGCATGGGTGACATCAACTGCGTGCGTGCGGCAGGGCCAGTTCGCGACGGGACAGGGTGAGGATGCCGAGCACGGCCAGGAGGCCCCCAAGCAGGAGCACGATCTGCCCCCAGGCGACGCCCAGGCCCGCCCAGGTGATGCTGCGCCCCGTGCTCAGCGCGTCGATCGGCGAATAGCCCTCCAACAAACCCACCACGGCCAGGATCGCCTTGAATAGCGGCAGCATGATGGCATCCAGCCATGCAATCCCGCCCTGGCCGGTCTCATGGTCCAGGCCGGTCACGGTTCCCTCCTCCACCACCGAGGCCATGGTGCCGCTGGACAACGCCACCACCAGCAGGCTCAGTGAACAAAAGGCCGCCACGGGAAAGGAGAGCAGGCTGCCGGCCGCCAATCCCAGGGCCGCCAGGAAGCCAAGCCAGCTGAGCAGGATCAGCAGCCCGCGCACATAATTGAGTCCGAATCCACCCTCGCGATAGAGCACCTCGAATCCATCCTCGATCGGAAAGAGCAGCGCGCTGTCATTCCAGTTGATGAACTCGATCGTCAGCTTGCCCTGTTCATCGAAGGCGTTGTTCGGGATCTGGAATTCGTGGAACGCATCGGGAGCCAGGCCTTCCACCATCCGGCTTTGCACCCGCTCGGTGCCCGGCGGGCCGATCAGGAAACGGCCCGTGTAGGTGCCGGTCAGGTTTGTCTGGGCGGCGTGGAACTTGAACCGCATGTACATCGGCTCATCCGTCACCAGGTGTCGGCGCAGGCCAAAGTTCAGTTCCCAGCGCCGCTTGAAATCCGGCGGCACCACCTCCACGCCCGCGCGAGCCTGCTCGTAGAGCGACTGACGCAGCATGGCCTGCTCCTCCACCGGGACCGGCGTCTGGGCCAGGCGTTCCCGGAACACCCGGTTCACCATGTCGTTCAGGTCGGGTGGCGGTTCGCGCACCGAGGCCCGCGCGGTGAAGATCTCGTTGCGCAGGACGGCCTGCTGGTCCGGAGGAAGGTTCTTCGCACGTCCTTTGAGGATCAGGAACACGCTCCCCCCGGCGAGCGCAAGCAGGAGGGCGTTGAGCATCATGATGCCGAGCCATTTCCCGAGCCAGATCTGCCAGGACGAGACCGGCTTCACCGCAATCATCTGCAGTTGGCAATCCTCGATGTCCCGCGCCAGGATGCCGCAGGCCAGCCAGAGCGTGGCCAGACCCAGCAGCGCCGTGATGATGCTCAGGTTGTAGGTGAGGAGGATCTGGATGAAACCGCGCGCGGTTCCGTCGTCCCGCAGCAGGAGCGGCAGCGCCACCACCGCGACCAGAAGCAGCGCCGCCAGCGCCCAGAACAGGCGGTATCGAAAGGCCGCCTTCCAGGTCAGCTTCGCGATGGCCCAGAGCGGTTTCACGACTTCTTCTTGTCGCCCAGGAGCGAGGTGAGCTTTTCGTTGGCCCGGGAAAGGTCCGCCGGCTTCTCCCTCTTCTCCTCCTTCGCCCCGGGCGCACCCCCAGGGGCGGATTGGGCCTCCGCCGCGGGCCGGGACAGGGCGGCCAGCCGTTCATCGTCCACGGAAGGCTCCGTCGGCGACGGCGATGGGCTTGGAGCCGGCGCCGCAGCCTTGGGCAGGGTGAGGCGTTCGAGGACCTTGTCCGGGGTGGCCGGCGTGGTTTCCGGCGCCTCGCCGCGCAGGTAAGCCGCCACGTGGCTTCCGGAGGTCGCGCCGCTGGTCTCGTCCGACCGCTCGCGCGCCTGGCGCACCACCTCCAGGAAATAGCTCTCCAGGTTCTGCTTGGGATTGTCGATCCGGACCCGGTCCTCGCTCACGTCACTGCGGATCAGGTCCAGCACGCGCTGCATGGTTTCCTTGGGCAGAGGCGGCATGGAGATGCGGACGGTGTCCGGCCTGGTCAGGAGCTCGTTGAGGGTGCCCAGTGCCTGGACGCGTCCGCCGTAATAGATCACCACCCGGTCGCACACATCCTCGACATCGGCGAGCAGGTGGCTGCTCAGGATGACGGTCTTGCCCCGGGCGGCCAGGGCCAGGATCAGGTCCTTCACCTCCCGGCAACCGACCGGGTCGAGCCCTGCGGTCGGCTCATCAAGGATGACCAGGTCCGGGTCGTTGATCAGGGCCTGGGCCAGACCGATGCGCCGCTGCATGCCCTTGGAGAATTCACCCACCGTGCGGGAACGTGTCTGGGACAGGCCCACCATCTCCAACAACTGCTCGGTGCGCTGGCGCCGCTCCCCGGCCGGCAGGCTGAACAGGTTGCCGAAGAAGTCGAGGGTCTCCCAGGAATTGAGGTAGCGGTAGAGATAGGATTCCTCGGGCAGATAACCGATCCGCGACTTGGAGGCGACATGCCGCGGGGAATGTCCGAACACCTCGATGTGGCCGCGCGTGGGATACAGCAGGCCAAGGATCATCTTCACGGTGGTGGACTTGCCGGACCCGTTCGGACCCAGCAGCCCGAACACCTCGCCCTTGCGCACGTCGAAATCGACGTTGTCCACCGCGCGGGCCTTGGGGCGCCCCCAGAAGTCCTTGAACACCTTGGTCAGGCCGCGCACGGAGACGACATGCCCGACCGGCGCCTTTGCATTGGAAATATCAGATTTCAAATTTGAGATTTGAGATTGGAATTCAGCCGTCAGTCGGTGCGGCGGACCGGCTGGTAGGGCTCCAACTCCTCGCCGTGCCGGATGAGGCGAAAGCTGTTGAACACGACCAGCAGCGAACCGGCCACGTGCATGAGGGCGGCCACGATGGGGTTGATGAACTTCAGCGCGGCCAGGACCAGCCCCCCGATCACGAAGAGCACGCCGAGCAGGAAGTTCTGGTTGATGACCGACCGGGTCATCCGGGAAAGCCTAACCAGGAACGGCAGGCGGCGCAGGTCATTGTTCATGAGCGCGATGGTGGCGCTGTGGATGGCCACCTCGCTGCCCGCGGCGCCCATGGCGATGCCCAGGTCGCCCGCGGCCAGGGCCGGCGCGTCGTTCACACCGTCCCCCACCACCGCCACCTTGTAGCCCTTGTCCCGCATGGCCCGCACGAAATCCACCTTGGTCTGCGGCAGGCAATCGCCCTGCGCCTCCTCGCACCCGATCTCCTGCGCCACACGCCGGGCCACCGGCTCGCGGTCGCCGCTCACCATGGAGATGCGCCGCACGCCCTGGTGCTTGAGTTCCTCCAGCGACTGGCGCGCCTCCTTGCGCGTCTCGTCCTGCAGCCCGATCCAGCCAATGCACTTCCCGTTGCGCGCCGCAAACACCAGACTGAAGCCCTCCGTCTCGTTCAGGTCCACCGAGTCCATGAACCCTTCCGGCACGTGATTGTCCCGAAGCCACTGCGCGCGCCCGACCAGGATGTCCTCCCCGTTCACCCTGGCCCGGATGCCGCGTCCTGCGCTTTCAGAAAAGTCCTCCGGTTCAGCCAGCGGCACGCCCGCCTCGGCCGCGAGCTGAACCAGCGCCTTGGCCGCGGGATGATTGCTGTATTTCTCCGCCGAGGCCGCCGCCCGCAGCAGTTCGGCCGGCTCATGGCCTTCCAAAGGCGCCAGGCGGCTGACCGCCAGCTTGCCGGTGGTGATGGTCCCCGTCTTGTCAAAGATGAAACTGTTGATGCGGGCCGCCAGTTCCAGGTCGCTCACGTTCTTGATCAGGATGCCCAGGCGCGCCGCCGCGGACAGGGCCGCCACCATGGCCGAGGGGGTGGCCAGCACGAAGGCGCAGGGACAGGAGACGATGAACACGGCGATGACGCGGCTCAGGTCCTGGGTGGCCGCCCAGACCAGGGCCCCGATGACCAGGACCAGGGGCGTGTAGAAGCCCATGTACTGGTCCACGATCCTCATGATGGGCAGCTTGGTCTTTTCCGCCGCGAGGATGAGCTGGTGAACCTTGCCCAACGTGGTGTCCTCGCCCGCGCGACTGACGCGGATCTCTAAGACACCCGTCAGGTTGATGGTGCCGGCAAAGACGTCTTCCCCCTCCTTCTTGTCCACGGGAAGGGACTCACCGGTGATGTTGGCCTGGTTGAAGGTGCCCTGGCCCTTGGTGATGACACCGTCCGCGGCCACGTTGTCACCCGGCCGCACGCGGATCACGTCGCCCACCTTCAGATCCTGCACCGCCACTTCCTGCTCGACCCCGTCATGGACCCGGCGGGCCTTGGTGGGGGTGAGCTTGATGAGGGACTCGATCGAGGCGCGGGCGCCCTCGGCGGTGCGGGTCTCGATGATCTCGCCGATCAGCATGAAGAAAGCGACGGTCCCGGCCTCCAGATAGTGGCCGGAAGCGAAGGAGGCCAGCACCGCCAGCGCCACGAGCTCGTTGGTGCTGAGCTGGCCGCGGCGCAGGTCCTTGACGGCATTGAGCATGATCGGATATCCGAGCAGGATCGCGCCGATCATGGCGCTGACGTCGGCCACCGTGGTCCCCTCCTGGAAAATCCAGCCGACGATGAATCCGTTGAGCAGAAAGAGCAGCCCGGCCACCGTCTGGCGGAGCCGCAGCGGGGAATGGGAGTGGTCATGACCGCAACTCGAGCATCCCTCGTGCTCGTGGTCATGGGCATGGTCGTGCGTATGCTGAGCCGCCACGGCCCCCGCGCCTTTTTCATCCGCATGTGTCGTGATGTTCATCTCTTGAATCCTAGCATATCCGGCCGTTCCTGAGCGACGGAGACCCGCGTCCCCGGTGTCGATGGGACTAGTGTTCGTCGCCGTGGTCATCCGGCGGCGGCGGCGGCACCGGGTTGCGGATCTTCGGCGCGCGACTGAGCTGCAGGCGAAGCTCGTAGGGCTTCTGCCCGCGACGGGCGGGCAGCAGGATGCGCTCGGCGGCATTGGTCAGGACGCGCAGCAGCACCTCGGTTTTGTGTTGTTGAACAAAGAGCTCCGGGTTGCGCTCGTAGGAGGGCAGGAGCTGCTCGAATCGCCGCGCCTCGGCGGCCACGAACTCGACAAGCCGTTTCCGCTTGGATGTCCCGTCGCTCTTGATCGCCTCCGCCTCCGCCCGGGCTTGGCTCACAGTCCGGCTGGCGTAGCTCCGGGCGTCATTGATCGTCCGGCTCCGGTTGATTTCCGCCTCCAGGACCGCGGCGAAGGGCGCGGCCAGCCTGCGCGGCGGCACGACCTGCAGCTCGACCTGGTCCACCATGATGCCCAGTCCGTAGAGGCCGATCAACTGGTCCAGCCGCATCCGCACCTGTTCCCGGAATCCCACCGCGTCCCGCGTGAGGGCGTCGTCCACGCGGTAATGCACCGCGGCATACACCAGGGCGTTGTCAAAGGCGTTGCGCACCATGTTGGTGGCGTCGGCGAAGTCAAACTGGTAGCTCAGGCCGGGCTCGCTGATGCGATACCGAAGCGTGCCCCGCACATGGATGATGTTCTCGTCCGCCGTCAGCACATAACCTTCCCGCGCCGGATCCAGGGAGGGCCCGGGCGGAGGAAGCTGTCCGGACGCCTCCTGCGCCGCCGTCCCCGCATACCAGCCCACCGACGAGGACACCGACTGCACCTGGCCGATGGGGATCCGCACCATCTCGTCGATCGGGTAAGGGAGGGCCCAATGGGGCCCCGGCTCGAGCAAGGCGCCCGGGCTTGTCTGCACCGGCCGGCCGAAACGCAGCACCAGGCCGCGATCCTGCGGCTCCACCACCTGCAGCCCGGACCCGAGGAAAATCAGGACGAGCACCACCATGATGACTCGGACGATGACAAAGCTGCTGCGCAACGCATCGGCCAGGGCGCGCGCGCCCGAGTCCATGAGCGGGTCCGGTCCCCTTGCGGACGGATCGGAGGGGGGCGGGGTTGGAGGGGCATCAGCCATGGTCTTGCAGTCCTCAGTCGCCGGATGGAGTGGACGGCTCGTTCAGGAGCAGTTCAAGGGGGGAGGTGTTGGGGTCCAGGACCAGCGTGGTCTTGTCCTTGAGGAACGCCTCGAGCCCGGAAAGTTTGAGCAGGAAATTGGCGAGCTTGGGGTTGCGCTCGAAGACCTCGAAGTACTTGGCCGCCTCGGCCTGGCCCTGGCTGATCAGGCGGGTGGCCTCGGCCTGCGCCTCGGTGACCAGGCGGGCGCTCTCCAGGTTGGCCGCGGTGCGGATCGCGCTGGCCTGCTGCTCGCCGTCATACTTGATCTCGTCGATCAGCACCTGCCGTTCCGACTCCATGCGCTTGAAGACCGCCTCGGTCACGCTCTCCGGCAGGCCGAGCCGCTTGATGCCCAGGAAGGCGACCTCGACGCCATAGCCGCTGGCCGCCGCGTCCTCGCGCACGCGCTCCAGGATCTCCTGTTCGATCTGCACGTACTTGAGCTGGTTGGTGTCCGTGGAAATGAAGTCCGATAAGGGATGGTTGCCGACGACGCCGTTGTAGGCATTGCGCACCAGGCCCTCCAGGCTCTTCTCGGCCTCGCTCAGGGACCCGCCGCGGAAGCGGGGAAAGAAAACCATGGAATCCTCAATGCGCCACCCGGCGTACACCATGATGAGCAGGCTGTAGCCATCGGACGTGAAGCCCTGTTCGAACCGGCTTTCGAAGTTGTGGATGCGCTTGTCGAACGTGTGGACCTTCTGGAAGGGCCAGGGCCACTTGAAATAGGCGCCCGGCTCGGTGACCTGGCGGGTCGGCTTGCCAAACGTGGTGACCACCGCCACCTCCGTGACGCGCACCTGGTACATGAACAACAACAGTCCAAACACCACCAGTAGGATGCCGCCAATCACCATGGCCAGGGGATTTCGTTTCTTCATACGCTTCGGTCCATCTCAATTTCCAATCATCTCCCACCCCCTCCTTCGCGCTGCGCGCTTCGGAGGGCAAGCCCACTCACCCACTCACTCACCTCCCCGCTTCCGGCAGCGGCGCGTCCAGCACGCCGATGTCGATCCGCTCCTCCAGGTTCAGGAGAATGACATCGTCGGTGTTGGTGGTGGCGATAATGACCTTGCGGATGTGGGCCGACCCCTCGGCCAGGGCCTGGAGGTAGGAACGCTGGGCATACACACTCGGCGACGCGGTGAACGCGGGAATCTGGTTGGTGAACAGGGCGGCGCGGGCGTAGGCCGAAACCTCCAGGCGACGGCTCTCCGCCTCCGCCTCCCCTTTCAACCGCGTCGCCTCGGCCCGGGCCAGGCGGTTGGTGCGCACCTCGTGCGCCTTGGCGGCCAGGATGTCCGCCTCACGATTCTGCCGCGCCCCCACCACCCGCTCGTACGATCCGGCCACGCGCACGGGGGGATGGATGTCCTGCAGGCCCACAAAGAGAATCTCCACTCCCAGCTTCTTGTCGTCGGCCTGCTGCTGGATCAGGTCCTTCAATTCGCGCCCGGCGGTGAATCGCCCGATGGACATGATCTCGTTCATGTCCACACCGACCAGGTATCGCACCACTTCGCGCGTGGCGAGATCCTCCAGGAGCGAACCGGCGTTCTCGTGGCCGTAGGCCCAGGCGCGCACGTCCCGGATCTGGTACTGCACGGGGATGGCCAGGGAGAGGAGGTTGACCGGGGGACTTTTGCGGCCGGTGGCGTTGTTGGTGTCGGAAAGCTGCTCGCGGCTGGCCACTATCAAATGGAACTCCTCCTTGTAATGGGCCACCGTCCAGAGCACCGGCTCGTGGTCCTCCCCCGCCTCGTCCTCATGCTCGAACCCGACGTTGAAACTCTGGATGGCCTGGGACTGAAACCGGCGCGCCTGGTCGATCGGCCACGGCCATTTCACATGCAACCCCGCCTGGAGGACGTCCCGTCCCTCCACCGGACGCCCAAACCGTTCGAGCAGCGCCTCCTCACCCGGATCCACGAAGACCACGCAGGTGGAAAGCAGGAGCAGGCCGACCTGGACGAGGATCATCCAGGCAAGCGCCTTTTGCAGGAACTGGTAGAACCAGGTTTCCGACACCTTGAAGCCGAACTGATAGTCCAGGGCGTGGGCCGCCGTGGTGAAGAGTCCTTCCGGACGGCTGAGCAAGCCCACCAGCCGGCTGTCGTAGAGCAGATGCGCCTGCTGCCCGCGCACGCGCGGACGGTAGAGGTCCAACAGCATGCCGAGCAGCATCTCCACACCCAGCAACGCCAGGATCACGGTCAACCCGACGGCCAGCACGCGGTCGGCCCAGTGGAAGTCCACCTGCACACCGATGATGCCCAGGACGGACAACGCCAGCAGGTAGGCCCCGAGCAACAGGAAATTGGCCGAAGGCCGCAACAACCGCTGCCCCTGCAACGCCGCCAGGCCGGCCGCATACTTGCCAAACAGGAAGAGGATGAGGGCCATCATCCCGAACATCGACATCGCCACCCAGGGTTGGCGAATGCCCTCCCCGGAAGCCGCCCCGATGCGGCGCCACATCCACCAGGCCCCGGCCAGTTGCAGAAGGCAGAGCGCAAGCGTAAAGCCCCGGACGAAGTACTTCTCGAACAACTCGCGGCTGCGGCGGGCGGGCAGCGCATCGGCCGACTGGTCCCCGAAGAGCCGGGAGGATCCCTCGCCCCGCTTCAGCTCGTCGAACTCCATGCGCTCGATCCGCTCCTGCTCCTCCAGCCGCATTTGAAAGAGGCTGAGGCCGGCGAGCAACACGCCCACCCCGAGATAGAGGCAGGCCGCCTCGCCCGCCAGCGTGTGCGCGTAGCGGGCCGTGATGTAGCCGGCCAACGCCGCCAGCACGAGCAGGGCGAAATTGATGATGCCGGTTCTGAGATTGCCGCGTTCCATGCTCAAGCCAGTTCTCGATCTTCAAACAACCACAGGGCCACCGCCAGCGCGGCCCCCACATACGCCGCCATGTAGCCGAACGCAGAGGCCAGGTAGCGAACCGGGATGGTCTTCCCCTCCTCCAATGCGTCGGCCAGCCAGAACAACTGCCAGTTGGGCAGCACCGTGTAGAGGCCCTTGGCCCACCAGGCTCCCGCCTCGGCCGGCCGGCCGAAGAGGTAGTCCGAAAACAGGCCGAGGAGAAACAGGCCCGAACAGACCATCAGGGTGGAGATGAGTTCCAGGCGCGTGGAGCAGGCCAGCGCCAGCCCGGCCAGGATCCACACCGCAAAGAGGATCAGGATCCCGTTGCGGATCATCCGCCAGTCGATGCCTTCCCCGAACGACTGCAGTCCCCCCTCCTTGTTGAAGAAGTTGATCACCACAAACGCCAGCGTGGCCATCAACACCACCGCCAGCACCGCGTCGGAAACGAAGGTCCGCCGCAGGAAGAAATTCGAGAACCCTGCCAGGCCGTAGGCCAGGGCCAGGAAGACCAGGAACAACCCCAACCCCAGCCAGTCCGTCGAACCATAGGCGTCGTAGGCCAGGCGGCTCCCCAGCAGCGACGCCACCAGGTTCACGTAGGTCAACACCGTCAGCGCCGCGAGCAACCCGGCGAATTTCCCCACCAAAAAAACCGCGCGCGCCACCGGCTTGGACAGCACCGCCAGCGCCGTTCCCGCGTGAATCTCACGCGCCACTGTGTTGCTGGCACACAGCGCCGCCCCCAGAAGTCCGGTCAAAAGGGCCACGGCCAGCACGCTGTCCTTGACCAGCTTGGGGTCGTCTCCAAACCCGAAATAGGGGACACTGGCCAGGAATACGATGAAGACCGCAGAAGCGGTCATCAGCAGCAAAAACACCGGCTGCCGAACCAGTTCCATGAAGGCGTTGAAGGCAATGGAGACGAATTGGCGCATTCGGGTTCGCTCGTGGCAGACAATAGACACTGGTCCCGGGATTGCCAACGGTAATTCCGAAACCACGTGATGCTGAAGGGATAATGCAGGTTCCCTGCCAACTGAAAATGCAGGAGGGGTCAGACGTGACTAATTGACTATTCATAGTCAATTAGTCACGTCTGACCCCTCTGATTACTCGGTGCCGAGCCGCTCGTAGTAGCGGCGCACCAGTTCGCTGAAGCGGGCCGGGACAGGGTCGCGATCAATCGGCACCAACGCGTCGTTGGACTCGCGCCGGGCCAGTTCCTCGTTCACACGCCGCTGCAGGCGGCGGAGCGGTTCGACAATCTCCGTCTCGACCAGATCCCACTGGGGCATCGCGCCGTGCCGCTTGAATTCCGAACGCATCTCCCGCGCACTGTCGGAGACCCGCGCAATGTCTTCCCGAAGGTCGGGCGGCTCGACAATCTCCTCCACATTGCGAAGTCGATCCGACCAGTCGCGATACTCCTGGCCGGTCAACGGACCGACGTTGCCGCCCGGGCCCGTGCCGCCCGGGCTGTCAAAGAAATTACCGCCCTGCGCAGACTGGTTGTTGGCCAGGCCACCCCGCTGAGCGCTGGATTGAGCGCCGGATTGACCGCCCTGTTGCCCTTGCGGTTGACCTCCCGCCTGCTGGCCGGGTTGCTGTCCTCCTTGCTGGCCACCGGGTTGTTCACCTGGCTGACCCTGCTGGCCACTCTGCTGTTGCCCGCCCTGTTGATTGGAGGCTTGCTGGCCCGTCTGGTCTCCAGGTTGTTGACCGGGTTGTTCGCCGCCCGATTCCTGGCCCGGCTGACGTCCTCCGGCTGCCTGCTGACCTTGCCCTTCCTGCGGTGTGCCGGCTGGTTGACCTTCCCCTTGCTGATCTGAAGCAGCCTGCTCTCCCTGTTGACCGGCCGATGGCCGCTGCCCGGCCTGCGCCTGTTGGCCTTCGCCGGACTGGCCATCCTGCGGCTGGCCCGAGGCCTGTCCGAGTCGGTTGGTGTCACCCGCAGCGGACAAGCCCGCCGGGGCATTGGTGTCGCCGCGCGGCGACGACGCCACGCCAAATTGATTGGTCAAACCGGCCGCGTTCTCGGCGCCGGCCAACTGGGGACGGGACCGGCGCATCTCCTCTTCCACCTGGGCCGCCAGTTCCTCCAGTTCACGACGTGCCAGGCGGAGGGCTTCCACGTCGTCCCCCAGCACACTCTCGGCCGCCGATTCCACCGAGGACTTCAGGTCGTTGATCCGCTCGCCGGCGCGCTGTTCAAAAGGCACGGCCTCCTCACTGAACTTCCGCTCCACCAACTCCTGCGCGATCTCCAGATCCTCCATGATGCTGGATTGCATGGTCTCACGGTAGCTGTCCTGCAACTGGCGGGAAAGGAGCGGTTCCACGTTCTCGGATTGTTCGGATACGGTGCGCATGTTGGAGAGGAGGTTGGTCACTCCGGCCCGTTGCTCGCGCAGACGTTGGGCGAGTTCCTCATTGGTGTCCGCATCGGTGAGGGAGCGGCTGCGCGCCTGGTTCATGTCGCGCAACTGCTGTTGGATTTCCTCCTCGGACCGGGCGAGGTCACGCGCCTCCGCGCGCATGCGCCGCATTTGCTCGGCGAACTGGGAGGACGATCGCTCGCGGAACTCGTCGCGCAACTCCTCCAATTCACGCTCGGCGCGGGTGCCGGACGAAAGCGCTTCGTCCACCTCCTCGTTGGCGAGGGCCTCGGCCGCCTCCTGGACCTGGGAACGCGTCTGCTCGAGCTGCTCGCGCGATTCGGCCATCTCGGTCTGGTTTTCCGGACGCGACATGCGCTGTTGCAACTCATCGACGTCGGCGAGAATCTCCTGCTGCTCCTCGCGCAGGCGCTTGAGGCGGTTGCGGATCTCCTCCTCCTCCTCGGGCGTGCTGGCCTCCTCGAGGGCGTTCTGCAGCTCCTTGAGTCGCTCGTTGAGGTCCTCCTGGCGGCGGGCCAGTTCCTTGAGCCGATTGAGGACCTGCAGTTGCTCCTGCTGCTCGGGGGACTGGGAGGCGGAGGCCTGGCGCTCGGTTTCGTAGCGGTTCTCCGATTCCTTGAGTTCGAGCTGGTCCAACTGGCGCTGGTTGCGCTGCTGGTTGCGCTGGCTCTGCTGGCTCTGTGAATTCTGGCTGCGGGTGACCTGGAACTCGTGGGCGGCGAGGTTGAGCAGGGCCTGGTAGGACATCTGTTCGGCCTTGAGCGCGCGCGGGAGGGGTGCCGTGTCGTCGGCGGCCTGACCCAGCTCCTCCGAAGCGGCCGTCATGTGCTTCTCGACCTCATCCAACGCCTCGCGCACGGTGAGCGAGGTGCTGTTCTCCCTCATCAACCGCGCCTGGGCCAGGGCCTTGTCCTGCGCGTCCTTGAGCACCTCGATGTCCTGGCCGTATTCACGGGTGCGCGTGGCGCCGGTCTCGCGCCGGATCACCTTCCACGTCGCCTGAATGATCTCCTTTTGCGTGTCCGCAAGATTCATGGCCTCGTCGCCGGCGCCCTGCTGGCCCTGTTGCTGCTCCTGCTGCTGGGAGTCCTGCTGCCCGCCGGCGCCTTCCCGGAAGATCTCCTCGAAGGGACGGACCTCGGAAAAGTACATGTCGCTGAAGGTGCGCCGGACCTCGCCGTCGGGACCCATGTCGTCGGCCCAGAAATGCCAGGCGATGAGCTGGTCGGGCTTCGCGTCGAGCGCCTCGAGGCGGAGCAGGTGCTCAAAGGAATGCTTTTCATGGGCCGCCACCGTGGTGCCCAGTTCCACGTCGCTGGATTCCCCGTCCGGCAGGTCGTAATGCACGCCATAGGCGACGACGCCGAAGTCATCGGAGGTTTCCGCCTCGAAGCTGACCTCCTCCAGGGCGGAGACGCGGGTATCACCGCGGGGGGCGACGAGCTTGAGGTCGGGCCGCTGGTTGGCGACGACGTGGAGCACGAACTGGGCGGGCACGCGGTTGGTCCGGCCGTCGGCATCGACGAGCTCGAGGCTGTAGGTGTCGCTGGCGGCCATGCTGTAGTCGGCCAGGCGCACGGCGGCCCGGTTGGTTTCCACGATCAAGGGCAGCGCCTCCCCCTCCTTGCGGGGGCGCAGGCGCGCCTGGACCACCGGCTTGTTCAACTTGAGATCCAGATCCAGCCGCGCCCCCTCGACGGCGCTGATGCGGCGGGTGTCCTTGATCTCCCGCGGCTCCTCCCCGGTGTAATCGGGAAAGGAGAGGCGGGCATCGGCCTGCTCGAGGCGGGGGTATTCAAAGACGCTGATCTGGAAGTCGCGCGTGGCTTGGTTTCCATACACGAGCCGGTAGTTCAGGTCGCTGGAGACCTCGGGAATGGAACCGCCAAAGACCGGGTCCTCCATGCTGCGGACCAGCGGATAACGGCGCGTTTCCTGGTTGGCCTCCATGACTTCGAGCGTCACCTCCGCGGGGGCCTGTCCTTCAAAACGGCCCATGACCACCACGCCCTTGCCCTTCTCCACCGTGGTGTCCCCAGGCGTGACGGTCAGGTGGGTGGAAGGATCGAAGGCGGTCAGCACGCCCTGCTCGCGACCCTGAAAGCCGGTCAGGACGACCAGCAACCCAGCCAGTGCGGCCAGGTGCAGCACCTGCAGTCCGGCCAGCCGCCCTCTCGACACGGCCTGATTCCAGTCCTGGCGGAAGCTTTCGTCCACCGCCTCGCTGATGACGCGGCGCTGCAGGTAGCTGAACTGGCCGGTCTGCGGGTCGGGTTGCTGTTCCACCGCGGTGAGGAGAAGGGCGTGGAGGTCCGGGTGGCGCCGCTCAATGTCCCGGGCCATCTGGCGATAGTCCGGCTCCCAGAGCGCGGCCCGCACGATCATGCCCATGGCAGCGAGGATCGCCCCCAGGGCGATGGAAGGGACGGCCCAGGGAAAGGAGGCGCCGGTGAAGGATTGGAGGAGGAGGAACGGCAACCCCGCCAGGGCGGCGCCCAGCCAGCATAGGGCGAGGGATTTCCAGAGACGCCCGCTCCTCTGCCGCAGGGTGACCGGCTCAAGCTGGGCCTTCAAAAAGGGTTCAATCATGGGCACCTTCTGAATGAACTGCCACCAGTAGTGACACAGCGACAGGGGAAAAGCAAACCCCGATCCAATCGCGTCACCACCCCCCGCCCCTGCGGGTTCGCCGAACAGACGCCTCCGGCAGGGGCCAAGTTACCCAGGACCACGAACCACACCCACCACACGACTGGTCAACCACGGACCTGATCAACCACGAAACACACGAAACACACGAAAGGGCGCCTTTCCCGCTTTCGTGTGTTTCGTGTGTTTCGTGGTTGATCAGGTCCGTGGCTCACCGGGTCCGTGGTGCGGAATGCAGGCGACTCAATCAAATTCCACATCGGGCACCTCCTTGACGGAGGGTTCCACGGAGAAGAACTCGACCGGCTGGAAGTGGAACATGCCGGCGATCAGGTTGCTGGGGAAGGCCTCGCACTTGTTGCGGTAATCACGGACGTTGCCGTTGTAGAAGCGGCGGGCCGCCTGGATGCGGTTCTCGGTGTTGACCAGTTCGGTCTGCAGCTTCTGAAAATGCCGGTCGGCCTTGAGGTCGGGATAGGATTCCACCAGGGCGAAGAGCTGCTTGAGCGAGCCGACCAACTGCCGCTCGTCGGCGGCCTGCTCGCCGGGGGAACCATGGTTGGCCTCGCACCGGCTGCGCAACCGCGTCACCGCTTCGAGCACCTCGCGCTCATGCTTCGCATAACCCTGGACCGTGGCGACCAGGTTGGGGATCAGGTCGTAGCGCCGCTTCAGTTCGGTGTCGATGTTGCCCCAGGCGTTGCGGATGTAGTTCCGCAATCCGACCAGCTGGTTGTACTGCACCACCACGAAGATCAGGGGGAGCACCACCACGGCGCCTGCGATGACCAGGAACACTTCCATCGGTGGGGCCCGATCTTGCGGGTTCAGCCGGAGGCTGTCGACCAGAGATATTCGGGAAACAACTCCCGCACGGCCACCAGCCGGTGGAAGTTCGGTTCGATGGCCTCCACCGAGAGCACTCTCGGAAAAAACAGGGCCAGGCAGTTTGCATCCACCTCCAGGCTGAGATCGTCGTTGGCCAGGAGATACTCCATCAGGCGCGGATGGCAGATGTCGTAGGCAAACTTCTTGTCCCGCGATCGCACGCAGAATTTCCCCGAGAACTCCGCCGACTCGAAGTCGATATCATCGTAGCCGACGAACTGCGCGATCTTCGAGAATAGCCCCTCCCGCCGGATGGTCAGCTCGGGAAACTGCGCCGGCAGGTAAAGGATGAAAAAGGAGAAGTAATGGTGGTGGGTCTGGCGTCGCCCCTTGGAATCAGTGGAGTGCGTTTCGTAATGGTAGTCAAAGGCGGTGACGGCGTGCCCGCCAAAGCGGCCTGCCAGGATGTTATACGCGTAGCGATTGGAGCCCTGCCCAAGCTTTTCCAGGAAGTGGAACTGTTCGTCGATGGAGTGGTCCCTGGAGGGATCGAAGGTGAGGCCGAGCCGAGCCGCCAATTGGGCCATCGCCTCGCGCCGCTTCTTCGCGGCCAACCCCGCGAAGATCGCCGCAACGACCATCACGCCGATGATGAGGATGACGATGACGAATTCCATGAGCCGGCCGCCCTGTGTCGCGGAGGGACCATCCTACGCAAGCCGGCCGGAAAAGAAAAGCCGTGCGGTCAGGTTGTTGAATCGAGTAGGAGCAAGAGCATGATTAAGCGCAAGAGGTGCCCATCTTGCTCTTACCCTTGATCCGAAAAGAACGACCAACATGTTGTCGTTTTGCCGGGCCCCTCACCCTGACCCTCTCCCGGGGGGAGAGGGAACAGCGAGCCGCGATGGGTGAGAGGGATGAGCGCAGGGGCCTTTCTCCGCGGAGAGGACGGGCTCCCTCTCCCGCCGGGAGAGGGTTGGGGTGAGGGGCCTTTGATAGGGTGCGATGCAGAGTGCACTGGCCGCCCATGGTTCACCTTGTGTCGCAACTCGCTGCGCAGCCTTCTTTCCCTGGAGCGTCCGGGGAATGACTTGCTCTCCCTCATGCTCTTAATCCTTCGGGTCACCGGCTTTTAGTCGCGCTCCCGCGGCCGGCGCCCCAACTTTGGGATTGCCCGGCGCCCAAAAGGTGGCATAACCCGCGGGTCACCGGTCATCCGGACCGGAGGCGCAAGAACGACGATGGCATGATCTTTCCCGGCGACATGGGCTCGATATTGCTGGTGCTGGGAATCCTCGCACTGGTGCTCTTCGCGTTCATGCGGGACCTGGCCGCGCCGGATGTCATCGCCATGTCGGCCTTCTGCGCCCTGGTCATCCTCGGCCTCCTCCCGTTCGAGAAGGCGGTCGCCGTCTTCAGCAACCCCGCCCCCATCACCATTGCGGCCATGTTCATCCTCAGCGCCGCGCTCGAGAAAACCGGCGTGATCGACTGGATGAGCCATGTCCTGAACCGGCTGGTCAGCACCCGGCTCTGGGTCACCCTGCCCCTGGTCATGGTCGTGGTGGCCGCGGCTTCGGCCTTCATCAACAACACCCCGGTGGTGGCCATCTTCATGCCGGTGCTCCTGGCCCTGAGCCGCCGCAAGCATCTCCCCGCCTCCAAGCTCCTGATTCCCCTCTCCTACGCCGCGGTCCTGGGAGGATGCTGCACCCTGATCGGCACCTCCACGAACATCCTGGTCAGCGGCATCGCCGAGCAATACAACCAGGCCCCCCTGGAGATGTTCGAGTTCGCCCCCCTGGGCATGCTGCTGACCTGCATCGGGATCCTCTACGTCTGGATGATCGGCCCCTGGGCCCTGCCCGACCGGCTCAGCATCGCCGCCATCCTCGCCCCCGAGGACCGGCGCCAGTTCCTCTGCCATGTTCTGGTCAAGCCCGGCTCCCCCCTCGTCGGCAGCAACCTGATCGAGACGGAACTGGCCGCCCCGGACAAGGGCTTCCGCATCATCGAAGTCCGCCGCGCCGGCACCCGCGTCACCGACCCGATCAACCAGATCCAGGTCCGCAGCTACGACCGCGTCCTGCTGGCCGTCTCCTCCCGCAACATGATCCGACTCAAGGGCGGCGAGCACGCCCTCAACGCGGAGGTCGCCGACCGGCTCAAGATCGAAAACCTCTCCGTCATCCAGGGCGCCATCATCGAGGGCGTCGTCGCCCCCCAGTCCAGGCTCATCGGCCAGTCGCTCAAATCCTCCCGCTTCCGCCAAACCTACGGCATGCTCGTCCTGGCCGTCCACCGCTCCGGGCGCAACCTCGCCTCCGGATTCCAGGACGCCGAACTGGTCTTCGGCGACACCCTGCTCATGCTGGGTCCGGTCACCACGTTCGACCAGATGCGCAACGAGGGGGACTTCATGCTCCTGGAGGACAAGACGCCGCTGCGTCCGCCGCGTTGGCAGGCCCTCGCCGCCATGGCCCTGCTCGGCGGTGTCGTGGTGGTGTCCGGCTTCAAGCTGGCGCCCATCTACTTCGTCGCCATCGCCGCCTGCGTCATCGCGATGTGGCTCCGCTGCATCCGCCCGCAGGAAGCCTACAAGTCGATCGACTGGACCATCCTCCTCACGCTCTACGGCATGCTGGCCCTCGGCACCGCCATGGAAACCACCGGGGCCGCCAAGTGGATCGCCGACACGGCCACCGGCACCGCGCAGGACCTCGTTCCCCCCGCGTGGCTGCCCTTCGTGGTGTTGAGCCTCTTTTACCTGACCGGAAGCGTTCTGACCGAGGTGCTGTCCAACAACGCCACCGCCGTGGTCCTGGCCCCCATCGCCATCAACTGCGCCCTCACCCTCGGCTATGATCCGCGCCCCTTTGTCTTTGCGGTGGCCTTCAGCGCGTCGGCCGCCTTCACCACCCCGATCGGCTACCAGACCCACATGATGGTCTATGGCGCGGGCGGCTATCGCTTCTCGGATTTCGTGAAGTTCGGCCTCCCCCTCAACATCCTCCTCTGGGCGGCGGCCACCTGGTTCATCCCCCTCTTCTGGCCCTTCTAGGGATCTCAAATCTCAGATTTGAATTCTGAGATCTGCCGTCAGCCGACGCGGAAGGAGATGCGGCGGACGCGATCGGCGCCAAAGCTGTGCTGCAGGCGGGCCAGGATCTCCCGGCGACGGTAGCGCACGATTTCATCCAGCCAGACGCTGCTGTCCACCGAGACGAACAGCGTCCCTTGGTGCAGCCCGTTGGGTTGGGCATGGGCCGTGAGGGTGGGATCGATGAGGGAGTTCCAGACCTTGATGATCTCGGCGTCGGCACGACGCCGGTCCAGCCGGAGGGTCTCCAGCACTTTGGGGAGGACGCCGCCCATCGGACGGGCGCTCCGGGTGCGGGCCACCTCTTCGGGGCGAAGATGCACGCCCCGCCAGGCGGCGAGCACGCGCTCGCGGGCATCGAGCCGCGGGGGACCAAGGGGAGCACGGAAGGATCGGGGAGGCTTCATGTGGAGGTCTTGGCTTCAACCGGACCACTGGACGCATCCAACGTCTCGCGCAACACCAGCACGCCGTGGGAGGGCAGGTCGTAGTTGCCGCTCAGGGTGGTTTCGGTGAGGTAATCCTGCATCGGCTTGACGAAGGCGATGCGGGCCGGCGTGGGATGATGGTTGAGCAGGAAGTACACCTTCTCCCCGTCCTTTTGCCGCAGGCTCACCTGCACCGTGTCGGGCACCTTGAGTTCGGGATAGATCCGGCACAACTGGCGCAGCCAGACCACGAGGTCGTTGTAGAAGGTCGGCTTGCTCATCGTGCCGATGTAGATGGCCCGGCCGAGCCCGAAAGTGTTGACCGTGACCGCGGGACGGCCCGCGTAGAAGTCATCGGCGTAGGCGCCCAGGACCTGGCAGCCCTTGGTCTCGATCAGGTCGCACCAGAGCTGGGCAGGGTGCTGCGTGCCCCCGGCCAGCTGGCCCTTGAGGGTGAAGTGATTCTCCTCGCCCGGAGGCAGCGGATCAAACTCGCGCACCTCCAGCCCGAACAGGTCGGTCATGTCATGGGGATACCCGGAGTCGGGCGCGATGTGGTGCTCGTCCACCAGGCCGGTGTTGAACGTGCCGACCAGGGTGCCGCCGTTCTGGACATAGAGCTTGAGCAGGTCGGCCTCGCCGCCGGCCAGGAGTTGGAGGGAGGGCGCGATGACAATCTTGTACCTGGAGAGGTCCTCGGTGGGACGCGCAAAGTCCACCGCGAGGTTCCGGTCGTGCAGCGCGTTGTAGAAAAGCTGGACATGCTCCCGCTGACGGAAGAACCGGTTGGGCTGGCGCGTGTAGCGGATGCTCCAGTCGTTGTCGTGGCTGTAAAGGATGCACACCTGCGCCTTGATCTGGGTGCCCTTGAGGATCGGGGCCAGCTTTTTGAGTTCCAGGCCGATCTCCTTGATCTCCGCGTAGACCCGGTTGTCCCCGCGGCCATCGTGGGTCAATATCCCGCCGTAGAACTTTTCCACGCCAAACCGCGGCTGGCGCCAGAGGAAATACAGCACGCCGCACGCGCCGCGCGCCACCTGCTGGTAGGTGAAGAGCCTCGCGACGCCGGGCCGCACCAGGGAGTTCACCTCCTGCCAGTCCACTTGGCCCGCCTTCTGTTCAATGACCCAGAACCCGCTGTCGCCGTCCGGGGTCCGGACGCCCGACTTCTTGAGCGACCGAAGCATGTCCACCTCGCAGGCCATCTCCGCCGCCTTGTGCTTGAGGGTGGCGTTGTTGTCCACGGACACGAAGTCGATCACCTCGGCCATGTCGAAATGGTCGAAGTCGCGGTAGAGCGCACGGAGGTTCTGCGTGACCGGCTTATCCGGCGTGAGTTCACGGAGGGTGTCGGCCTGCATTCGGGCGAAGGCAACGATGGTGTCGCTGCAGAAGCGCTTCCAATCGACGATCAGCGCCGGATTGTGGTCGGCCGGGGCCATCTGCGGCATCGGCACCTGGTCCCAGTCGCTCACCACCTGCCCCCAGAAACGCAGGCCGAGCATGTGGTTCAGGTTCTCGACGGTCTGGTACTTGGCCTTGAGCCAGGCATGCCAGTCGCGCCGGGCTTCCTCGTTGAACGAGGAGGCCATGTTGTGCCCGCCCAGGCCGTTGTCGATCTGCCAGGCGATCAGCTTCGGATGCTGGCCCAGCGCCTCGGCCATCGCCCGCACAATCTTCCGGGCATACTGCCAGTAGATGTCGCTGTTCATGCAGACCGCACGCCGCGTCCCCTCGCGCCAGGTCAGGCCTCGCTCGTCCACGGGCAGGACCTCGGGATGCTTTCGGGTCAGCCAGATGGGCGGCGCCGCGGTCGGGGTGCCCAGGACGATCTGGATGTCCGCCTCCCCCAACAGGTCCATGGCCCGCTTCATCCACCCAAAGTCAAAGCGTCCCTCCTCCGGCTCAAACAATCCCCAGGCGAACTCCCCCATCCGCACCACGTTGACCCCCGCCTCCACCATCAATTCGATGTCGCGGACCCAGCGTGCCTCCGGACTCTGTTCCGTGCCGGAAAAGGGGAACACCCAATGTTCCGGGTAGTAATCAACGCCAAAGTACATGAGCGGATCCTCTTGCTAGGGTTTCACGGCCGTTTGCGATGCCAAAAATCTACGCACCAACGGCTTGGACGGAAAGCCAAAACGGGAAGCGCACCGCATTTTCGCGGGACACCACCCCTTCTTGCCCGGAAACGCGGGGCGTGATCAAAAGTGGGTGACCCAAGGGAGTAGGAGTAGGAGCAAGAGTAAGAGCAAGAGCAAGAGCCAGAATTGCTATCCTGTTATTACTCTTGCTCCTGCTCCTACTCCTACCCTTTACCCGAAAAGAACGACCAACTTGTTGTCGTTTTGTCGGGGCCCCTCACCCTAACCCTCTCCCGTGGGGAGAGGAACAGCATGCCACCCCAGGGTAAAGGGATCAGGGCAGCAGCCTCTCTCCGCGCGGAAGACATGTCTCCGCTCGACTGAGCTCGTCGAAGTCCTCTCCCGCCGGGAGAGGGCTGGGGTGAGGGGCTTTTGATATGGTGCGATGTAGAGTGCACTGGCCGCCCATGTTTCAACTTGTGTCGTAACCCGCTGCGCAGCCTTCTTTCCCCAGCAGCGTCTGGGGAATGACGTATCCTTACTCCGTTCCTCAACCAGCGGTTGAATGGGATCCCAGCATCACCTGTTTCCAATCACACCCGGAAAAACGAAAGCGGCGGACCCGAAGGCCCGCCGCTCGCTGTTTCAAAACCCGTGGTGATGGGTATGGGTTTTACCTGGCCATCTTGCGACGCACGCTCTCGATGCCGACCATGGCGAGGCCAAGGAGCATCAGGCTCGTGGAGGCATCCGGCACGCTGGTACCGCCGCCGGGAGACCCGAAGGTCAGGGCGACCCAGCTCGCATCGATGTCCGACACGAGATCGTCAAGGTTATGGTTACCGTTCCAATCAAGCGTCAGCACGATGACGATGCTGTCGTTGATGCCTTCCACGCCATTGCCCAGCGAGTCCTGTTCCAGGGCGCTGACCAGACCGAAGTCCGGGCCGTCCAGGTTGGGCGGTTGGGCAATGCTGCCGGCGGCGAACTGGGCGGTGGTCTGCGATTCCATCGAGGACACCGCGGTGTTCACCGACTCCGTCGTGCTCTGCAGAGCCCCGCTGTCGAGGCCACCCGCGTCATAACCCCATTCCTGGGAGACGCTGTCCCCGCCCGTGCCGGTGAAGCCGACACCGGAGGAACCACTGCCAATGGTCGCGGTGCCAGACGTGATCTTGACCCAACCGGGCAGGTTGAACCCGATGCCGGTCAAGAGCACTCCAGCGCCGGATCCCGCCGCGTCCGTGGAGGTGTTCTGCAGGGTGATGGTCAGGGTGCTGCCGCTGGCTTCCATGTTCACCGTGCCGCTGAGCTGGGAGGCGTCCACATCCCCGGGGGCGAGGATCTGGTCCACATTCACACTCATGGCTTGGGCCGACTGGATTCCTGTCAGAGCCAGGATCGCACCGGCAACGGCAATATACTTCTTCATCTTCATGACTATCCTTTTCGTTTTTTGTATGGGTTGTTGGTTTTGTCTTTTGCCAAAGATCTAAACCTAGCTGGCCCATTCAATAAACTAAGGACACTCTTCGTGTTGTTGGGATTACGGGAACGACAGGCGAATAACCTGTGCGAGATAGTAACGCATGCGTGTCCAATTTCAAGACATAAACTGCGGGTCATTTTGCGCGCGGCCGTCACACCGTGGTTCCCTGAGCAGATTCCACCCTCCACTCAGCACGCTCCAGCACCCACACGGCAGTTCCTGCAGCCACGCTCCTCCAAGTGGGTCATTGCGTCTCGAAGAAGGCTGCTACCTGGAAACCTGGGCAGGGACACCCACCCCGCACGATGCCTGGACCCTCCAGCAACCGGGTGCTCCATCAGGACAAAAAAAGAGCGGTGAGCGCAGAGCGCTCACCGCTTTGAATGAAACAGCTAGTGTTTAGACTTTGGCAAATTTTCGTCGCGCCCCCTCGATGCCGACCATGGCCAGGCCAAGCAGCATCAGACTCGTGGAGGCGTCCGGGACGGAGGTTCCGCCCGACCCGGGAGAACCGAAGGTCAGGACCACCCAGCCGTCCTCAATCTCCTCCAACAGGCCGAGGTCGAGAAGCGTGCCGCTCAGAAGGAGCGTGATGGTGATGGAATCCTCAATGCCCTCAACCCCGCTTCCGAGGTCATCCTGCTCCAGCGCACTCACCAGCCCGAAATCCGGGCCGTCCAGGTTCACCGGCTGCGCGATGCTGCCCGGCTGGAACTGGGAGGTGGCCTGCGATTCCATCGAGGACACCGCGGTGTTGACGGTCTGCTGGGCGTTCATCAGGGCCCCGCTTTCAATGCCGCCGTCGTCGTAACCCCATTCCTCGGACACATCGCCCAAGAGCGGCGCAGTGAATCCCACCGCGGTGGAACCCAGCATGCTGGCACTGCCACTTGAGATGGTCACACCGTCCGGCAGGACAAAGCCAATGCCGGTCAATAACACGCCCGCGCCAGAACCCGCCGCGTCGGTCGAGGTGTTCTGCAGGGTGATGGTCAGCACATTGGCTACGAGGGACATCGTGACTTCGCCGTACAGCTCCGAGGCATCCACGTCGCCGGGTGCCAGGATCTCGTCCACGGTGATCTCCATGCCTTGGGAAGGGAGTGTGCTAAGAGCCAGAAGCGCCAAGGCGGCGCTGCCGGCCATCATATATTTGTTGATCGTTTTCATCTGTGAGTTGGTGAGTTGCTTGGATTAGGTGGTTGTGACCTCGGGAGTAACTGAACCAACACGGAGCAAGTGACTTATTCGCAAATCTCATGCCGAAGGTTCACAACCTGTGAACAAGATACATAAGCAACTTATGGCAAATGACTTATGAGATTAAAAATTTGAGGCCTCCCTTTCCGGCTCATTTCAGCACCCTCGTTACTGTAAGCAAAACCGAATCGTTCCCATCTCACCCGGGCATCCAGCCTTGCGAAAGATACTGTAAGATAGCTACTTATGATTACCCCCAAGCAGGAAGCTGGATTTGTAAAGGAATCCGACGAGGAAGAAGCGTTGGATGGGCTGGGTGCAGACCCTTCACCGTCGCCTCAAGTAGCTTTCACTCATAAACTTGGACTCAGATCGGCTCTGAGCTTGGGTCGCCCAGTCGGCCGAGGGCGACCATGGCTCCCAATTGAGTCCCCATCGCTCATGAGCTGTGTCGAGCATGGACCTCTCCCAGCGGGTTCGATCGAGGTCCGGTCCCATCTGCAAGGAACCCTGGATGAGCAAGCCGTGCTTGTTGCGTCGTTGGGCGGCGCCCGCGATCTTGCCGCCGCCTTCCACCAGCACATCCAACGCATCAGGCCCGGCGAAGCATTGCAGCGGATCCAACTTCTGCGCCTCGTTCGCCAGCGTGGTGACCAGGCGAAAGCAGTCCAGCGACACCTGGACCCAGAGGTGCAGTCGCCGATAACTCTCCCGGGCGTCGAGCGACCACCAAGGATGGGTCGCGGGGAAGGTCAGGCTGTAGGTCCAATCCAGATCATGCGGCACGATCCCGCCCGCCGTGGGGCGTCGCATCAAGGGACGGAGCGTCGTGGATCGTTCCACGTCCCGGAGGCGCTGGAAGTAACCAAAAGTGGCCGCGGGCTGGGTCCATCCATAGAATCGAAGCAACGGGACGCCCCGGTCAGCGGCGGTCTCGAGCAGCAGCTCATCCACCGCCATGTTGTAGGCCGGGGATCCGGGACCGGACTGCAGCACGAACCAGGTTTCCGACCGCGACCCGCTCACCACACCTCCACCGGGCCTTGGGGAACCGGAATCGACTCCCGGGCCGCGACCTCCGGCTCCGCGTCGTCGTAGTCCACCTCGATCGGCGCCAACCGGTACCTGGGCAGCAACTCCCCCTGATCGTCGAGAAACGGACGCCGCCAATCGATGTAGTCATGGAGGCAGTCCAGGAATTCCTGGCGGGTGCGGATGGTCACGACGCGCTTGTTGAAACGGCTGGCTGGACCGAGCCGCTTGGCATACCAGGGCGCCACCTTGCGGAACATGACGCAGCCGCGCGACTCTCCGAACGCCTCGACCATCAGGTTCAGGTGCCGACACATGACGCGCACCCGCTCCTGGAACGTCGGCTCGGGCAATGTCTCGCCGGTGGCCAGGGCGTGCTGCACATGTCGAAAGATCCAGGGATTGTAGAAGGCGCCCCGGCCAATGCTCACGCCGGCGCAACCGGTGGTTTCAAACATCACCCGGGCCGCCTGCGGCGTGGTGACGTCGCCATTGCCGATAACCGGCACGCCTCTCACCGCCTCGACCACGCGGCGGATGCCCGCCAGCTTCACACGCCCGGTGAAGCCCTGGGCCCGGGTCCGGCCATGCACGAAGAGGGCGGCCACGCCCACATCTTCGAGGGCGCGCGCCAGGTCCGGCGCAGTGATCTGCGAGTCATCCCAGCCCAGACGCATCTTGGCGGTGACGGGAATGCGCACCGCATCCACCATGGTGCGGACCAGGTGGGCGGTCTTGCCCAGCTCGGTCATCATGGCCGAGCCTCCCCCCACCTGGCAGACCTTCCGCACCGGGCACCCCATGTTGATGTCCACCGACGCGACGCCCAGCGCTTCGAGCTGCAAGGCCGCATCCCGCATCTCCTCGGGGCGCGCGCCGAACAACTGCACGGCCAGGGGGCGGTCTTCAGGGCAGGTGCGGATGAGCTGGAGCGCCTTGGGATTGCGCTCGATCAAAGAGCGGGCGTTGACCAGGTCCGTGGTGGCCAAGCCCAGCCCGCCGACCTCCCGCAGCACCCGGCGAAAGGGCAGGTTGGTGTATCCCGCCAGCGGGGAGAGAAACAAGTTGGACTGGAGTTCAAGCGAGCCAAGCTTCATTGCGCCGGATGGTTGTAATCCCGTTCCGGCCAACAATCCAGCGCGGACTGTCTTCCGGTTTGCTTCCCCGAGGCGGCGCCATTACAACAGGGGCGCTCCAATGCGCGGTAGCCTGGTTGGGGCGATCGGCATGCCAGCCGCAGGATCCTCAGCCGAACGAGCCGGGACGCAGCCACCGCTGCGCCTCCTGCTGGCCGTGCATCGTCGGAGCGCCTGGCGGCGGCTGCGTGACATCGGCCGGCATTCCCGGCTGCTCACCGCCGTGATTGCCTCCTTCATCGCCAGCTACCTGATCCTGGCCTTCCTGCTCTTTCGCGCCGGGCTGAGGTTCGTGGAGAAGTTTCCCGGTCTGGGCACGCTGTTGAGCGAGCGGCTGATGTTCCTCCTCTTCTTCTTCCTTTTCGTCCTGTTGCTCCTCTCCAACCTGGTGGTCAGCTACTCCAACCTGTTCCGGAACCGCGAGTCCTCCTTCCTCCTCACCCTGCCGGTCTCCACGCATGTCATCTTCCAATGGAAGCTGATCGAATCGACGTTGCTGGCCTCCTGGGCCTTCCTCTTCCTGGTCGCCCCGCTGGTCGCGGCGTTCGGCATGACGCGCGAGGTCTCCTGGCACTTTTACCCGGCCACCACCGCCGTGATCGCCCTCTTCATCATCCTGCCGGCGGCAGGCGGCTCCTACCTGGCCGTGCTGACCGCCCGTTTCCTGGATCGGCGGCTCTTCCAGACCATCGTCCTGGCCATGCTGGCCATTCTCGTCCTCGTCACGGCCTTCATCCTGAAGCCCGAGCCGGTGCCGGAAGACCTGCAGGAAACCCGCGTGCTGGCCGTGCTGGACAAGCTTCTGACCAAGACCCGCTTCTCGCAGTTTCCGCTCTGGCCGAGCCATTGGCTGACGTCCAGCATTCTACTCTGGAGCCAGGGCGCGTTGGCGGGGGCCGGCTTTTTCATGCTGGTCCTGCTCAGCTACGTGATGGTCTTCGGCGGGCTCGCCTTCATGCGCATGGGCCACCAATTCTACCTGGCCTCCTCAGCGGTGCAGAGCCGGGGCAGTGCCCTGGCGCGTTGGGACTGGTTTCGCAACCGCCAACGACGACGGCGCGAACATCGCTACCAACCCGCCGGCCTGGAACGCATCCTCGCCCTCATCCCCGGACTCAGCCCCGGGGCCCGGGCGCTTGTGGTCAAGGACGCCCGCATGTTCTGGCGGGACACCAGCCAGTGGGCCCAGTCCCTGGTGCTCTTCGGACTTCTGGCGGTGTATATCTTCAACCTGCGCCACTTCACGCAACAGTTGACCAACCCGTTCTGGGTCCACCTCGTCTCCTACCTCAACCTCGGCGCCTGCTCCCTCAACCTGGCCACGCTGACCACGCGCTTTGTCTATCCCCAGTTCTCCCTGGAAGGCAAGCGCCTCTGGATCGTCGGCATGACGCCCCTGGGCTTGCCCCGCATCCTTTCCATCAAGTTCTGGCTCGCCGCCATCACCGCCGAGTGCGTCACGCTCGGCCTGATCGGCCTTTCGTGTTACATGCTGCGCATGCCGCTCGGCCAGACCACCTTCTTCGCCGTGGCGGTGACCTTCATGACGCTCACCCTCACCAGCTTGGCCGTCGGGTTGGGCGCCCTCCACCCCAACTTCAGGGAGGAAAACGCCAGCAAGATCGTGAGCGGTTTCGGGGGGACGTTCTGCCTGGTCCTGAGCTTCCTTTATATCCTCGCGTCGGTGATCCTCCTTGCCCTGGCGTCGCCCTGGGCTGGCAGCCGGGTGTTGGGCAGCAGCCGGGGCATGCTGTGTTTCGGCGGATTCCTGGTCCTCTCGGCGCTGATCGGCGGGGTCCCTTACTTCCTGGGCCTCCGCCGGGTCCGCCGCTTCGAGATGTAGCGAACGCAGCCGCGAGGAGGGGTCAGACTTGACTATTTGACTATTCAAAGCCTTGCCGTGCGGGCAAGGCTTTGAATAGTCAAATAGTCAAGTCTGACCCCTCCCCATCCGCCGCAGCAAGCCCTCGAACAACGCCTCCCGGGTGTCGAGTTCCTCCAATGCCTCCGGCCCCGTCAGAATGCCAAACCCGGATCCAAACGCAGGTCCATTCACCACCGTCGCATCCAGAAGGCAGTACTCCAACTGACGCCGCCCTGCGGCCAAGGCACCCTCGCGCCCGCCATCCACTTCGTATTTCCATCCCACCAGGAAGGCGTTGGGAAACCATTCTCGAAACCGGCCAAGCAGCTTCACCGTGGGCACCAGTTCCATGAGCAATCCGCTGGCCCGCGAGGACACCTTGGCGCCTCGGGCCGGCTCCAGGCTGCCGTCGTCCCGTCGGAAGAAAAGCCCCCCGACCGCAAAATCACTCACTGCCGCGGCATGAAACACAGCGTCCGGTGGCGTCCCGCATCGTTTCTCCAATCGCGCGCCCAAATCCTGGGTCGTGGTGAAGCTCTCGATCCCCAATCTCTCCCGTGCAGGAGCGGGAAACGTGGCCATCTCACCGCGCAGCAACATGACCTCATGCCCTCGCTCCGCCAGGACCAGGGCGAGTTCGGTGCCGAGCCGGCCGGTCGAGAAGTTGGTCATGCGCCGCACTTGATCGATCGGCTCGTAGGTCGGACCGGCGGTCACCAGGCATTGCATGACCGCATCTTGCCCCTCCCCCATTCCCGCATCAACCGATTAAGCGCGGACCTTCCCATCACGCAATGTCCGCCTCCTGACGTCGGCGGCTACGTTCGTCAGTAGCCGCCGACGTCAGGAGGTGGTTCCCCACACACCATCTCTCCGCCCAGGTCCACCGCCTCACGGCGGTGGCTACGTGTCCTGTCCACTTCTCCCCGACAAGTAGCCGCCGACGTCAGGAGGTGGTCCCGATCCGACGAACGATGCTTCCCCTTCCGACAAAGGTTTCGACAAAGCGTCGGAGGCTGGTGACAATCCCTCCCGCGGCACCCAACCGTCTCGTCGCACCCCCCACCACCATGGGCGACATCATCGGCATCGATCTCGGCACCACCAATTCCCTGGTGGCCGCCGTCGATTCCGGCATCCCTCTCGTGCTGGCGGATGCCGAAGGCCGCCGGCTCCTCCCGTCCGTGGTCCATCTGCCGGGACCCGGTCAGCCCGCCGTGGTGGGGGCTCCCGCCCAGCGCGCGCGCGCCGCGCGTCCCGAGGCCACGCTCTACTCGGTCAAACGTTTCATGGGCCGGCGCGGCCAGGAGATTCCCGAGGAGGAGATGGTCGTCACCTACCCGGTCCAGGGAACCGGCGCAGGACCGGTCACCTTTCCCGTCCATGGCCGCCCCTGGACTCCCGAAGAGGTCTCCGCCGAGATTCTCAAGTCTCTCAAGGCCGTCGCCGAATCCGCCCTGGGCCGGACGGTGGACCGCGCCGTCATCACCGTGCCGGCCTACTTCAACGACGCCCAGCGCAACGCCACCCGCCGTGCGGGTGAGCTGGCCGGCTTCCAGGTCGAGCGCATTCTCAACGAACCCACCGCCGCCGCGCTGGCCTACGGCCTGAACCGCCTCCAGGACAAATCACGCATCGGGGTGTATGACCTCGGCGGAGGCACCTTCGACCTCTCCATTCTTGAATTGCGCGAAGGCACCTTCCAGGTGCTGGCTACCCACGGCAACACGCGCCTGGGCGGCGACGACATCGATCAGCGACTGGTCCAGCGCCTGGCCCGTGACATCGAGGCCGCCGGCGGACCGGACATCGCCACCCAACCCACCTGGACCGCGCAGGTGCGGGACGCGGCCGAGGCGGCCAAGATCCGCCTTTCCACGGAGGACTCCACCCTCATCCAACTTCCTTTCCTGACTCCGCAGTTCAGCTTCGAGCGCAGGCTGGACCGCAGTGAACTCGAGTTCCTGGCGCGTGAGGTGATCGAACAAACCCGATCGCACTGCCTTCGCGCCCTGGCCGATGCTGGGCTCGAACCGGCCGACCTGGACCAGGTGATCCTGGTTGGAGGCCAGACGCGCATGCCCCTGGTGCGACGCTTCGTGCACGAACTGTTCCGGTGCGCCGATTTTGAGGAAACCCGCGGCAACCTGCGCCTGGGCGAGGATTACCACCGCCCGGCAGGGCCCCGGTTGAACACCTCCCAGAACCCCGACGAGGCCGTCGCCCTGGGCGCCGCCATCCAGGGTGAAATCCTGTCCGGAGGCTTCCAGGACCTCCTGCTCCTGGACGTCACCCCGCTCTCCCTGGGCATTGAAACGTTCGGCGGCCTGATGAACGTGATCATCCCACGCAACTCGACCATTCCCGTCAAGGCGGGGGAGATGTTCACCACCGCGGTCGATCAGCAGCGCAGCATGCTCATCCATGTCCTGCAGGGGGAACGCGAGCGCGCCGCCGACAACTGGAGCCTCGGCCGCTTCACCCTTGAATTCGAGTCCGCCCCGCGCGGCGTGCCGCGGGTCGGCGTCCAGTTCGAGATCGACGCCAACGGCATCCTGCGTGTCCTGGCGCGCGACACCCGGACCGGACGCGAGCGCGTGGTGGAAATGAAATCGGCGGTGGATGTCGATGACGCCGATGTCCAGCGCATGGTGGAGGAATCGGTCGAGCACGCCTTTGATGACATGGCGGCGCGTCAATGGGTGGAGGCGCGGCTCAAGGCCCGGGAGACCCTGGCCGCCACGGAGACGGGCTTGTCCGATCACGGCGCAGAGCTGGAGGAACCGGTCCGACAAGCCATCGCCGTGGCGCGAGGCCGCGTCCAGGACCTCCTGGAATCGGAGGATCCCGCCACCCAAACCGGAGACACCCGCCAGCTCAAGTCCGCCTTGGCCGACCTGGACCAGGCCACGCAGCCTTTGGCCGAACTCATGATGGACCGGGCCATGGAAGCCATGCTGCGGCAGCAGGGACTGGTCTCGTGAGGGTCTTGTCGAGAACCGTGGCCAGTTTCAAGTGCCAAGTGCCAAGTTCCAGGTTTCCAATTCGACACTCGACACTCGACACTCCGAACTTGAAGGGCTCCCCATGAACCCACCATGCCGGGACCGGCTAAAGCCGGGACTACAAACGTGTTCCACGTGCGTGCGTTGTCCCGCCCTTGAGGTGGTGAAGGCGTGACATCGTTGCCGGCCACAAAGCCGGGGTGATAATGTTCTTCCAACCCGGATCATTTGGGGTTAAAGAACCGGGCTAAACCGGCCCTCAACCGTTTATCCATCAACCAAGGGAATTATCATGAAACGAACGCTCGTCCATCACGTCTCCGGCATCGCCACCGCGATCGTGGCCCTGCATCTTTCCGTTCCGGCCTTTGCCCAATCTTCCGGTTCAGGGGAGGAGCCGGCCACGCAGCCGGCGCCAGTGCAAAACCTGCGCGTCATCAGGGATCTGAAGCCCTTCATTCAGGCCGAAGCCCAGGTTCAAGCCCAGGCCCCGGCGACCGCGCGTCCTGATCCCAAGGAACTCAAGGGCAAGCCCGCCCCGGATATCACTCTCGACCTGCTCGAAGGCGGCACCTTCAAGCTGAGCGATCACAAGGACAAGGAAGTCATCCTGCTGGACTTCTGGGCGACCTGGTGCGGCCCCTGCCGCAAGGCCATGCCGGCCCTCAAGGAAGTCTCCGACAAGTACAAGGAGAAGGGTGTGCTCTACTACGCCGTGGATCTGCGCGAGACCCCCGACAAAATCCGCGCCTATCTCGAGAAGGAGAAACTCGACATCAAGGTCCCGCTCGACAAGGACGGCGCCGTCGCCAAGCAATACCAAGTCAGCGGCATCCCCACCATGTTCATCATCGACAAGAAGGGCGTCATCCGCGAAGTCCACGTCGGCTTCAGCCCCACCTTGAAGGAAAGCCTCGAGAAATCGCTCGACGAGATCCTTTGATCCTCTGATCCAACGACCCCGGAGAGGGGTCAGCCCCTGCATTTGCGCACTTCAGCCGCACGTCGCTTCCCAGGCACAAATGCACGGACTGGCCCCTCTCCCGCTTCTTCAGGCCTTCAACCTCACCAAGCACTACGGCTCCGTCCCTGTCCTGCGGGGCGTCTCCCTTGAACTCAATCCCGGCCAGCGGCTGGCCCTGACCGGGCCGTCCGGAAGCGGTAAAACCACCCTCCTCAACTGCCTCGGCGGCGCGGACCGCCCCGACTCGGGATCCATCGTGTTTGGCGGGGAACGACTCGAAACCCTCTCCAGCGACCAACTGGCCCGCGTGCGACGACGCCGCATCGGCACCGTCTTCCAGTTCTTCCACCTCCACGATGGGATGGAAGAAGGAGGAAGGAAGAATGCAGAATTCTAACACGCCACCACCCACTCACCCAATGTCCCTGAGCGCGCTCCTCCTACGCCGTTTCACCCTGCGCCACTGGCGGCAGGCGCCGCGCCACACCTTGCTTCTGCTTCTCATCCTCGCCCTCGGCATTGCCGTGTTCGTCTCCGTCCGCCTGGCCAACCAAGCCGCCGTGGCCAGCTTCCGCAACTTCACCGATGTCATCACTCGTCAGAGCGACCTGGTGGTGTCGGCTCCCGCCGGGGACTTGCCCGAGACCGTCCTGGGCGACATGCGGCAAGCTCTAACCGGGCTGGGTGTCCAGTTGATCCCGGTCTTTGAAACCACCGCCACCCGGCCGCGCCTGGGCGATGACCAGACCATCGCCACCCGGGAAACCTTTTAACTGCTCGGCCTGGACCTGATCGCGGTGCAGAACCTTCGCCGCGAGGCAAGCGCGAGGGTGATGACCCGCGCCTTCCGTTTCAACCTCACGATCCTCTGCCTGGCGGCCGGGCTGGCACTGGCGCAACTGCCGCCCGTGCCGCTGGCAGGCGGGGGACGCTTTCCGCTGGCCGGCTACGCGGCCGACCTGTTCGTGGCCAGCGACGGCGCCCAGAGCGCTTCCACCCGAAACTTCATGCTCCCGGAAACCTGGCGTCATATCCTCACGTTGCCCGGCGTGGCCGAAGCCAACCTCCTGCAAACCGCAGATGTCTCCTTTCCCGAAGGCCGCACCATGCTCGGCGGGGCCGAACTGGGCTTCTTCCGCCAGCACGTCGGCCTGGCCTGGGTCCAGAAACCCCGCTCCGACCTCATCTACCAACCCGACGCCAACGCCGGCCTGGCCCTTGTCAGCGAAAGCTTCACCCTCCGCTTCCACAAGCGGCAGGGCGATCGCCTCCAGGTCCCCACGCCGTCCGGCACCCGGTCCCTTGAGATCGCGGGCGTCTTCGCCGACTACGGCAACGAACGCGGCTCCATCCTGGTCGAACGCCGCCACTTCGCCCGCTGGTTCGGGAACGAGCACGTCCGCAGCATGATGTTGATCGTCGAGCAAGGCCGGGATGTCGAAGCGCTCCGCCAACAAATCCTGGCCGATCACCCCGGCCTGACGGTCTATACCAACCGCCACCTGCGCGCGGAAATCCTCCGCATCTTCCGCCAGACCTTCTCCATCACCTACGCCCTCGAACTCATCGGCGTGGCGGTGGCGGTGGCGGGACTGGGCATGACGCTCGGCAGCGTGCTGTTGGAACGTCGCGGTGAACTCACCACCCTGCGCGCGCTGGGGTTGAGCCGAAGTGAAATGGCCGCCAGCACCGCGATCGAAGGCGGGCTGGTCGGCTTGAGCGGGCTCCTCGCCGGGCTCCTGACCAGCCTGGCCCTGGGCTGGCTGCTCATCGAAGTCATCAACCGCCAATCCTTCGGCTGGACACTTCAGTTCTCACTTCCCTGGAACCAGATGGCATGGCTCAGTCTCCTGGTCGTGGGCGCCGGCACCCTGGTCTCCTTCGCCGTGGGCCGGTGGGGCGCGAACCTTCCCGCGGATCGCGAAGAATAAGCCGCACCGCCGCCATGCCTATCAAATCTCAAATCTCAAGTTTCACATCGCCCTCGGGCTTTTGCTCCCGGCTTACGTGATGAGCGCCCAGGAAAGGCTCACGCCCGAAGGCTTCCTCATTCCCCAACCGCATCCCCAATTCGAGTTTCCACGCGATCACGGCAGCCATCCCCGTTACAAGATCGAATGGTGGTATGTGACCGGACACCTCTTCACCAAGGAAGGACGCCGGTTCGGCTACCAGGCCACCTTCTTCCGCCAATCCGCCCCGCCCTCTCCCGCGCAGGACCAATTCCCGCTCTTTGGTCATCGCCAGCTTTACATGGCGCTCACCGATGTGGCATCGGGCACGTTCCTCCAGCAGGAACTGCTCAATCGAGATGGCTGGAACGCCGGCGCCTCCACCGAAACCCTTGACCTTCGCCAGGGCGACTGGTTCCTGCGGCTGTCGGATTCCGACAGCAACCGTCTTCAGCTTCGGGGCGGGATTCGGGCCCGGGTCCGGTTCGATCTGGATCTCACCCCGGCCAAGCCGCTCACCGTTTTCGGCCGGGATGGCGTGTCACGAAAGGCAGCGGATCCGGCTGCGGTCAGCCATTACCTGACCTTCACCCGCCTGGACACGCGCGGCACGCTGCACCTCGACGAAAAGTCTTTCGAGGTCACCGGCCACAGCTGGATGGATCATGAGATCAGCAGCAGCCAACTGGGCGAAGGCCAGTCAGGTTGGGACTGGGCCAGCCTCCAGTTGAACGACGGCCGGGAGATCATGGCCTATCGCATGCGCCGCCGGGACGGCACCACCGATGCCCATTCCACCCTTGCCTGGGTGGATCAGGAGGGCGGCCTGACCCACCACGGCCCCGACCAATTCAAGTGGTCCGCGCAGGGACGCTGGACCAGTCCCGCCACCGGGGCCGCCTATCCCCTTCCTGCACGCATCGAGACCGTGGATCCGGCGTCGGGTGAAAAGGCGGCGTTCGATCTGGTGCCCCTGGTCGCAAACCAGGAACTCACCGGCGGCGTGGGCGGCATTGCCTACTGGGAAGGCGCCTGCCGCGTGCTCGACGCGAATGGCCGCGAGGTCGGAAGTGCGTATGTGGAACTGACGGGTTGCGCCGGAGACTTTGCCTCGCGGTTCCATTGAAGCGGGCTGGGACCGCGGAGCGGAGAAGGGGGCATTGTTAACTGGGCATTGGGCGAAGCGCCTGTGTGACCTGCCACGAGACACGTAGCCACCTCCCGTAAGGAGGTGGATCATAACGGTGTTTGAGACGCCTGGGTCCACCGCCTCACGGCGGTGGCTACGTGGCCTGCTCTCGTGCTCGTGCTCGTAATCGAGACTAATGGGTCTCTCTGGCCGGTGTCCTGAAGGCGCTTTACCCCAATGCCCAGTTAACAATTAACAATGCCCAGTTCCCAATTCCTCCCCCACCCCTCCCATCCCTCTCTTCGCCCCGCCCCCCCTCATCGGACCGCCTCTTTCCTCAGCCATCCGCCTCGTGACCTCGTCGGCTACGCGGCACCGGCTTCCAACGACACCGCGCAGTGCTTGTAGCTCGGCTGTCGCGAGTAGGGATCGAAGCAGGAAAGCGTCAACTGGTTCACCTCCGGATAGTGCATCGGAATGAACACCTGCCCCTCCGCCACGGTGGGCGTCAGGTAGGCGGTCGCCTCGAGGCTGCCTCGCCTCGATTGCACCCTGACCCTTGACTGGGCGCGGATGCCCAGGCGCGCGGCGTCGGCCGGGTTGATCTCCACGTAGCATCCCCGCGGCGCCAACGCCCGCAGCACGTCGCTCCGGTCGGTGCGCGTCAGCGTATGCCACTGCGCCGACGTCCCCCGCCCGGTCAGCAGCACGAAGGGATAGTGATGATCCACGTTCTCCTCGGGCGGACGCGGGGCGCTGAAGAAGAAGCGCGCCCGGCCATCCTCGGTGAAGAACCTGCCATCGGCAAAGAGACGCCGTTCACGCGCGGGTTCAGACCCGGCATCCCCCGCGGGCTCGGGCCACGGCCACTGCACGCCGCCCCGGGCCTCGAGCATGTCATAGTCGCGGATCCCGGACATGTCACAGGGCTGGCCGCGCGACAGGTCCTTGAGGATCTGGAACGCCGCTTCAGGCGAGGTCCATTTGCGAAAGAGATGACCGCAGCCCCAGGCCTCGGCGAGGCGACCGAAAATGTCAAAGTCGGTCAGCGCCTCGCCCGGCGGACGCTTTACCGGCCGGACCAGGCCGATGCGCCGTTCCGAGTTGATGAAGGTTCCCTCCTTCTCACCCCAGCCCGCCGCCGGCAGGTAGAGATGCGCGCGCCGGGCCGTTTCGGTGTTGGGATAGAGATCCTGCACCACGAGGAACTCGAGCTGGTCCAGGAGCCCGTTGAAGCGGCCCTGATTGATCCATGAATGCGCGCTGTTGGTGGCCACGACCCACAAGCCCCGGATCTGTCCGTCACGGATGCCATCCACAATCTGGTCATAGGCCCAGCTTTTCTGTTCCGGAATGATGCGACGCGGGATCTCGAGGACCTCGCTCACCTTCCGGCGGTCGTTGGGATGGGCGAAGTCGTGCCCGCCGATCATGCTCGTCACGTTCGAGTAAAGGCGCGAACCCATGGCGTTGCACTGGCCGGTGATGCTGTTGGCCCCGGTGCCGGGCCGCCCGATCTGGCCGGTCATGAGCGCCAGGTTGATCAGGGCCTGCGCGGTGCGCGTGCTTTCATGGCCCTGGTTCACCCCCATCGTCCACCAGTACGAAACCCGCTTCCCGCCGGCAATCGTCCGCGCCATGCGCTCCAACTGGGCCGCGCCCAGCCCGGATGCCCGCGCCACCTTCTCCACGGTGAAGGGCTGGACAAATTCCAGAAAGGCATCAAGCCCGGTGGTGTGGGCGTCGGCAAAGGCACGGTTCACCACCCCCATCTCCGCCAGGCGCCGCGCCAGGCCGTAGAGGACGGTCAGGTCACTCTTGGGCCGCAAGGCATAATGCTGCGTCGCCGCCATCGCCGTCTCCGTCGTGCGCGGGTCCAGCACAAGGATCTCCGGCCGGTGCGCGTTGCGCATCACCCGCTGCCACATGATGGGGTGCGCGATGCAGGGATTGGAGCCGACAAATACCAGGACGTCGCTCTCCTCCAGGTCGGCGTAGGTGTAGGGAGGCGCGTCGAACCCGAAGGACTGCTTGTAGGCAACGTGCGCCGTGGCCATGCATTGACGCGTGTTGCTGTCGCAGTGCAGCCCGCCCATGCCGAACTTGAACAGGCAACCCAGCAGCGCCATTTCCTCCGTGCAGATCTGGCCGGTGCTGAGAAAGGCGATGCTGTGCAGCCCGTGCCGCGCCTGCACCTCGCGCATGCGCCGCGCGAACTCCGCCGTCGCATGCGGCCAGTCGATCGGCATCATCGCGCCATTGGGCCTGCGCAACAGCGGTGTGGTGCCGCGATCCGGCGAGGCCAGCGGCGTGAGCGCCTCCCATCCCTTCGGACAGGCCATGCCGAGGTTGACCGGGTAGTCCTCGTCCGCCGTGAGGTTGACCGCGCGACCGTCCTGCAGATGGGCGGTCAGCCCGCAGCCGGTCGCGCAGAACCCGCACACCAGGCGCGCGGTCGTCTGCGGCAGGCGACTGGCGGGGAGCAACCCCGTCGCATCATTGGCCGGCACCAGCGCCAGCTCCTCCGTCATGGGCCCGGTGTGGCGCCGCAACGACAAACTCAAATCCGTCCACGAAAACCTCACGCTTCCACCCCTCCTGGCATGCGCGGCGATGGGCAGGCCATGAAAAACCCGTATCGTTCCATAATGCATCCTCCGATCAACGCGGCCCAGACCGCCGCCAACCCGTACGGCCCCATCCAGCCCGGAACCAGGCTGGCCGCCACCAGCATCCACCCCGAAACGGCCAGCCATCCGATCCGTGTCCAGCCCAGCCATCGCAAAGGCCCCCGCCAGCGACCGATCACGCCCCGCAATGGATCGCCCTCCTGCCGGCTGGCCCGGTGCAAGGGGTGCCATTCGACCCAGGTGACCAGGGCCAGCGCCGCCAGCGTGCCGCAAGCCCAGGTCGTCGCCGACCGGGGCGCATGCACCGCCGACCAGACCAGGCCCCCGCCCAGTCCCGCTGTCAGCATCGTTCCCGCAAACCTGGGAAACACGATGGAGGGCGCCCAGGCCGGACGCCGGGTATCGATGTAAATCATGGCCGAAGCAATCACCGCAAGCACCCCCACCAGCGCGGTGAACCCCGCAAGCCACCGCGAACCCGGCCGCAACAACAGCGCCGTCGCGAGCTGCGCATACAATCCGAAGAGAATGATCTCGCGGCTCATCCACGATCTGCGCCAGCCCAGGAAAGCGCGCCACGCCTTGAGCGGACGTCCCAGATGCGCGAACCCAACCAGCAACCCGGTCACCACCATGCCCCATCCCGCCCAGCCCAATCCCTGCCCCGTCCCCTCTCCAAGGCGAAACGTCAAAAGCGCATTCAACACATGCCACCCCGCCCCGGCCTGCGTCAGAACCAGCATCCAGACCAGGGGCGCATGCGCGTGTTCCACCCGGACACTGTCCGCATTGGCCGGCTGCAACGACGCCGGCAACGGGCCCGCCGAAAGGTAGCGTGTCGAGGGCAGCGTGTAGTCGGACGGAAACGCGCCGGGCACCATCGCCTCGTCCCCGCCGGCCCGCGCGGCCTTCAACTCGGCGGCGTTCACCACGTCGATGCGGATCGCCTCGTGCGGACACGACTGCACGCAGGCCGGCGCCTCGCCCGCCGCCAGACGGTGCTGGCACATGTCGCACTTGCGCACGATGCCGCGCCGGCTGGAAAACTTGGGCACGTCGTAGGGACACTTGAGCACGCAGTACTGGCACCCTATGCATTGGTCGTCCAGGTGCCGGACAATGCCTGTGACGGGATCCTTCTCGTAGGCCAGGACCGGGCACCCGTTGGCGCAGGCCGGGTCAAGACAATGATGACAGGCCGTGGTGACGGTCTGCAGTAGCGGGCGGGCCGGTTCATCCGGCGTCTCCATCAGGCCAATCAACAGACCCACGTCACGCCACGTTTCCTCGTCATCCAACCCGTTGAGCGAGTGGCAGGCGCTCACGCACGCCTTGCAACCGGAGCACCGGTCCAGATCCACGGTGAAGGCATATTGCTCGCCGGCCCCGGGCTGGCTGAGGGGGATGAGATGACTGGCCTTGCCGTGAGGCGCAGCAGCCCGAGCCACAGGCTCCACGGGGGCGCGCCGGTCCCGGTATTCCAGGACCTCTTGTCCCGCCGTTGTGGCACCGGGATTCATGGCAGGCAGGCGAGGTAGCCGCCGACGTCAGGAGGCGGTCCCATCGTAACATCAGCCGTGACGCACCACCTCGTGACCTCGGCGGCTACCTCGCCTTCTCGCACCGTCACGTAGCCGCCGACGTCAGGAGGCGGTCCCATCGTAACATCAGCCGTGACGCACCACCTCGTGACCTCGGCGGCTACCTCGCTTTCTCGCACCGTCACGTAGCCGCCGACGTCAGGAGGCGGTCCCATCGTGACTCCAGTCGGGACGCACCACCTCCTGACGTCGGCGGCTACCGGCCTCATCCCTTGCCCTCCTCGCTGAACAGTTCCTGCAACCGCCCCAGGTCATGGCGTGTGGTGAAGGCCTGAAAGGATTCCACTCCCTCGCGCCGCGCCAGGTACACCTTGAGCATGCGCTCGAGCAGGATGGGCAGTTCGCTGGCCGTGACCGCGCTGAAGACCTGGCGCCCCACCGCCTGGTGCCGGCCGAAGCCGCCGCCGACAAAGACGTGGTAGGCGTCGCGCTTTTCCCCGGACACCTTGGTCTTGGTGCCCAGGCATCCGATGTCGCCCATGTAATGCTGCGCGCAGGAGTTCGGGCACCCGGTCAGGTGAATGTTGACGGGCTGGTCGAGCGGCACGCGCTTTTCCAGCCAGCGCATCAGCTCGAGGGCGTGCCCCTTGGTGTTGGACTGCGCAAACTTGCAGTAGCTGTTGCCCGTGCAGGCGATGACGCCACTGGCCACGTTGGATTGGCGGACGCCAAGGCCCATTCGCTCAAGCGCCCTGGACAGCACCGGAACATACGCGTCCGACACGTGCGGGATGATCAGGTTCTGCCAGACGGTGAGGCGCACCTCGCCGCCGCCATAAAGGTCCGCCAGCTCGGCCAGCCGCAGCATCTGCCTGGGCGTGATCTGTCCCACCGGCACCGCGACCCCGAGGTAGTTCAATCCCATTTGCTTCTGCGGATACGCGCCGACATGCGAGTGCGCCAGGTCCTGGCTGGCCCAGTCGATCTTGGTGGCGTTGAGCGGCGCCGACTGCAGCGTCCGGCCCCATTCCTTTTCCACCTCCGCCCGGTATTCCTCCAGGGACATGGTCTCCAGCAGGTGCTTGAGACGCGCCGCCTTGCGGTTGGTGCGGCAGCCCTTCTCGATGAAGACTTTTACGATGGCGCACACGACCTGGTTGATCTCCTCCGGCGGCACCACCACGCCCAGGTCGCGGGCAAAGGACTGGTGGCCCGTCGCCCCTCCCAACGCGATGCGGAACATCACCTTCTCACCCAGCCGCACCGCCTTCACCCCGATGTCGTTGGTGTCCTCGACGGACCCGATCAGCCCGCCGCCGTCGAAGGCGATGTTGAACTTGCGCGGCAGGTCGTAGAAGGCGCGGTCATTGATGATGATCTGCGCCAGGTCCTGCACGTGGGGCATCACGTCGATCAACTCCACTGGATCGATGCCGGCGGTGGGGTTGGCGGTGAGGTTGCGGATGTTGTCCGCGCCGGCCCCGCGCGTGTGCAGGCCCACGCCCTGGATGCGGCGCAGCAGTTCCGGGGCATCCTTCGGCGCGATCAGCCGCATCTGCAGGTTGGCCCGTGTCGTGACCTGGACATAGCCGGTGGTCAGCTCCCTGGCCACCCGGGCAAGCTCGCGCAACTGGAACGTGCGTAACAGGCCGCCGGGGATGCGCAGGCGCGCCATGAAGGCATCCTTGACCGGCGTGAGATAGAACAGCCCGTTCCACTTGAACCGGAACACGTCCTCCTTCTCCGGCGCCTTGTTGCTGGCCGCGTTCTCCACCAGGCGCCCGTAGGCGTCGAGCGGATGCAGCTCGCGCTTGATGCGCTCCTCGAGGATCAGTTTCTCCGGCTTGGCCTCCGCCTCGCCGGGCACGGGCTCGACGTCACTGAAACGCCGGCCGCGCGCCGCGATGCCGGCGAACAAGCCGGCCAGATACTCCTTCTGCTCCGCCGAAAACGAGGCGGCTTCAGCCTGGGATTCCACAGGGGTGCTCATGGGACAGGGGGGTGAAGGCGCTGGGCGGAGGTGGGCTTCATGCCTTTCGAACTGCCTAAAGGCAGAACTACGAGCGAAGTCGCCCCCGTTCGTAGTTCTGGCTTCAGCCAGTTCGGAAGGAACTCTTCATGGGCGATTCCACTTCTCATCTCAATACACATCCCGCTGATAGCGCTTTTCCGACCGCAGGTTCGCCACGTAGGCGCGGGCCTCCTCGGATGATTTGCCGCCGGCCTTCTCGACCACCTTGTGCAATGCCTCATCGACGTCCTTCGCCATGCGCGAGGCGTCGCCGCACACATAGAAGTGCCCTCCCTCCTCGAGCCACTTCCACAGGTCGCCGGCCTGCTCGAGCATGCGGTGCTGCACATAAATCTTGGCCGCCTGGTCGCGGGAAAAGGCGAGATCCAGCCGCTTCAAGTGGCCTCCCGTCACCCAGGCCGTGATCTGGTCCTCGTAAAGAAAATCGCAGGCCCGTTTCTGGTCGCCGAAGAACAGCCAGTTCGGTCCCGGGTCGCCGGCGGCCTCGCGCTCCTCCAGAAAAGCGCGGAACGGGGCGATGCCCGTCCCGGGTCCCACCATGATCACAGGCCGCTGCGGATCGGACGGGAGCTTGAAGGCGTTGGAGGTTTGGACATAGACCGGGACGGCGCCATCCGCGGGCACGCGCTCGGCGAGAAACGTCGAGGCCACGCCCTTGCGCACGCGGCCCCGGCTTTCATACCGCACCGTGCTGACCGTCAGATGCACCTCGCCGGGGTGGGCCTTGGGGCTGGAAGCGATGCTATAGAGGCGCGGCGCCAGCTTGCCCAACAACGGCAACAACTCGGCGACCGGGGGTGGCTTGGGCAGCAACTCCAGCACATCCAGCACATCCCGCCCCCAGAGCCACTTCTTGAGCAGGGCGTCGTTGTCCGGAGCCAGCAGCATCGTGAGTTCGCTCTCCGGTGCCTGGCCCGCCACCCAATCCAATAGCTTGCGGCCCGGGCGCGACACATCGGCATGTTCCAACAACACCTGTCGCAAGGGCCGCTCGGCATGATCCCATGACACCTCCTCCTGGCCCGTGGCCTTGAGGCGGGCGAGAAAGGACTCGACCAGCTCCGGGCAGTTCCGCGGCACGACCCCCAGCGCATCGCCCACCTGGTAGCTCAGCCCGCTGCCATCGAGGCTGATCTCGTGATGACGGACGTCTTTGCCCGAACCGGGCCCGTTCAGGGGGAGGTTGCGGAGGGCGCGGCCTGGGAAGGGTCGTTGACGTCCGTAGGTCGAGGCGCGCGCCGGGGGTGGAGGGGGTGAAGAGGTGGTGCCATTGCCATTCGCGGTGTTGGCGCCCAGCGAAGGCCATAGGGTCGCCAGCCATTGCTGGGCGGTGGCTTCGAAATCCACATCGCATTCGCCGCGCGTCACGAGGCGCTTTGCGCCCAGCGCCTCGAGGCGGGCATCGAACTTCTTTGAAGCGCCGCAGAAATCCTCGTAGTTGCGGTCGCCCAGTCCCAACACGGCGAACTCGAGCTTCTCCAGCCGCGGCGCCGCGTCCGAACTCAGCCATCCCCAAAAGGCGGCGGCATTGTCCGGCGGATCCCCATCGCCCCAGGTGCTCGACACGATGACCACCTTCTCCGCATCCGGGAATGAAACCTTCTCATAGTCATCCAACGGGGCCACACGAGGCGCAAACCCCCGTCCCTTGGCCTCCGCAGCCAAGCGCTCGGCCACACCCTCAGCGGTGCCGGTTTGTGAGCCAAACATGACCAGTAGAGGCCGGCCGGCCGGCTGTTCCGGCGCGGGCGCGGCGGGTTGCGGCTGTCCTGTGAATGGCTGGGCCAGGAGCCCGGCCAGGAAGCCGTTCAGCCAGGCCCGCTGCTCCGCGGTGAAGGGCGCTGACTCAGGAATGTAGGGAAGGGTCGGCATCGACTCAGTGCCCTTGCCTTGAGCAGGCGACGGTCCGGCCCGGCCGGTTCCCAACGTCGCGTTTTCGATTATCTGCATGAGGTCTTTTCATGGGTTGCCGGATCGCCGCGAAACACGGTCATACCCGGATCCGGACATCCCCCGTGCGCCACTGGCGCGAAATCCAGCCCATACCCGTCGCCTTCCCCGGCCCTGTTGTTGGCGCTGGACCCCCTTGGCCTGAGTGGACAAAAGGCGACAAGGACCGCGCGCAGCCCGGACTGGCTAAAGCCAGAACTACAAACGCAGCCGCCCACGTTTGTAGTTCTGGCTTTAGCCAGTCCCCGGTTCATGGGTGCCTCGACCATGAACCTGGTTTAGCCATCGGACCGATCCGACGGATCCGACCCATCGGACCGATCCCCACCCCCCCTCCCCGTACAAACAGAAGCGACAGGTGTCGCTTCTGTTTGTAGGGCACTCAAGCGGTCTTGGCGGCGGCGGCCCTCTGCATGGTGGTGGCCAGGACGGTGTACACCTCGGTCCACGCCCCCTTCACCTCGGGCGTGAAGGCGTCGCCCAGACCCTGTTCCAACGTCCAGAGCAGGGCGGCGCCGACCGTGCCGTAGTGGGCGTCCACCACGCCGTAGCCGACATGGCGCCGTCCGAGGTCCTCGACCACCGGGATCAACTTCTCCGGAGGGTCCAGGCCCTTCACGGCCATCGTGATCATCTGCATGAGCTTCCTGCCCTGCTCGGTGATGTCGGTCGTGAAGAGGGGCTTGAGGGATGGATCGAGTTCAAAGAGCCGGCCGTAGAAAAGGGCGGCGGCCTGTTCCTTGATGGGCAGCACCTGGTCCCAGGTGGATTGCACAAGCTGGACTTGATCTGTCGTCATGATGCGAAAGGGGTGTTGGAGGGTTAATCGATCGGAATGCGGATCACCACGCCGCCCATGACGTCGTCGAGCTCGAAGTCGTCCCTGGGGGTGTCGTCGTGGTTGTTGTGGCAGCTCACGCAGGCCTTCGAGACGGCCACGTCGGCATAGACGGCGGTGAAGAACTTCTTCCCGCCCAGGACCTCCTCGGCGTAGTAGTTGGTCTTGCCGCTGCTGTCGTTCACGAACTGCAGCCCGGCCTTCTCGGCGTCGGTCTTGGGCGCGTTCTGCTTGTTGATGGGCCAGAGCGAGAGCAGCGCGTAGGAGAACCCCGCGTTCTTCTCCGTGACCGTCTCGGCCCCCATGCGGAACATCTGGGCGGGCAGCGGCAGCGCCTTCTCGTCCTGCCAGTGTTCGCTCGCCTTGATGACCTTCTCCTCGTTCTGCAGGCGGTTGACCACCTGCTTGGTATAGACGGCCCGGTCCGAGGCCATCACGGTGAAGAGGGCGTCGGCCATCTGCCGGGGTGTGAATCCCGAGGGAGCCGAGGCGGCGCCGGAAGGCCCGCAGCCGACCAGCCCGGCCCCCACGGCGGCAAGTCCCAACAGGCCGACCGCGATGGGAAGTATGGATGTGGTGTGTTTCATGGTGTGTTCCTGGATGTGGTTTTCTTGGTGGTTTCGAGCATCCGCCGGCGCGCCGCCGCCATGCCGAGGCTTTCGACATGGCGGGACGGCGACCCGCGGAAATTGGCCTGGATGAGGTCGGCATCGGCCAAGGCATCGAGCGCGAAGGAAAGTCCGTGGCAATCGAGGCAGACGGTGCGAACCATCTTCTCGTTGGGACGCAAATGGGCGTTCTGATTGTGCTGCGTGACGACGCGCTGGCTGCCATCCACCGTCACGGTCTCCGCAGGCAGATGACAGGTGGCGCAACTCACACCCGACCCGGCCGGGGCCGAGCCGGAAAGTTCCTCCTGCCAGAGCGTGTAGTGCGGCGAACGCGTGTAGGCGAGCGTGTGCGGATCATTGTGGCAGGACATGCAGGCCTCGACGGCGGCGCGGCGCGTGTTGAAGTCGTGATCCCCGTGGCAGGAGGTGCAGGCCAGGTCGCGATGCGCCGCGTCGGCCTTCATGGGCAGCCGCGCCAGGGCCGGCTGCATCGGGGACAGCCCCTGGGCCAGGCGCATCCCATGGCGTCCCGCCAGGAAACCCTCGGACTCACCCTTGTGACATGAAGCACACGCCTCGTGGGTGGGATGGTCGGTCCAGGTCGCCGGCGTCCCGCCTTTCCCGGCGGGCGCATGGCATCCCGTGCAGTTCACGCCCGCCACGGCATGCGCGGTGGAGACCCATTCCTGGAGAATCGCCGGATCCGATGCCGCTGTTGCGGGGGCGTCCTGCCCGGTTGCGGTGAGCGGGGCGTTGGTGAACGCCGCCACGGTCCGTCGCGCCACACGCGGCTCGGGCCGCACGTCGGGCTCGTCCAGGTGCTTGAGGAGGAACGATTCGTACAGCGCCGTGTTGTCGTGGTAATTGTGGCAGCCCGCGGTGGCGCAACTGTTGAAGGGAAGATCGCGATGGCTGGGCCGGTCCTTGAGGGTCTGCTGGTGGCAATGAAAGCAGTAATCCGACGGCATCGTCACCCCCATCGTGCCGGTCCGCTGGGGAACATGTTCCCGGTGGCAGGTGACGCAGTTGGCGGCGTCGATGAGCTGGAGCCGGTCCGCGTTGCGGGGATCGGTGAACTTGCTCTTGGGATGCGAGTCGTCGGCCAGCTTCAGCTCCGCCTCATGACACTTGTAGCAAGCCGCCTCCTGGACGCCCATCCACGGGGTGTGACAGGCCTGGCAGTCCAGCTCGATCTGGTAATGCCCGTGTGTCGTGGGCCCGGGCAGGAAAACCGTCCGGTCCGGTCCCTGCCAGCGCTGGACAAAGTACCCGGCCGCCGCGGCGTTCACGCCGGCGAATCCGATCCAGAGCCATGACCTGCGGATGCGCATCACCAGAGATAGGCCGCCAGCACATGGGCCAGCACCAGCACGGGCAGGGGCCAGACCAGCGCGACGTGGGCGCCGGTCCAAACGGCGCGGAGCCGGCGCGCCAGCGGTCCGCCGAAGCGGGCCTCCGCGGCGTTGATGCCGCCCGCCGCCGAGCCCAGGACAGCAAGGGCCAGGAAGTCCGTCATGAGGACAAAGTTGAGGTTGTGCCCCATGCGAAACCCGGTATGGGCAATGAGGACCAGGAGGGTGAGCAGGCCCAGCGTTGCGTGCACGGCGCGCCAGGCGCCGACCGAGCCCCGTTGAAATCGTTTCCAGCGCTTGCGCAGCGACAGCACAAGGCTGAGGACAGCCAACCCCAGCAACGTGAATCCGCTGGCCTGTTTCCAGAAACCCTCCCGCCACAGGATGTCCAGATGCCAGCCCCCCTGCACGGTGGTGGCGAAGGGAATCGGGCTGAGCCACCCGATCATCACCGCCACCACCAGCGAAGCCAAGGACGCGCCCATCAGCCATCGTGAGCCGGGCAGACTGCGTCGTGTGACCGGACCGCCCAGCAGTTCCACCAACAGGGGCTGGCAGGATCCACAGATCGTGGAGGCACCGCTCGCCGCCGCCAACTGGCCGACATTCACGCAGCCCGCCTGGCAATGCCGCGACAACTCGCCGCGCCGCACCCCCAGGCAATTGCAGACGATCGCCGAGGCCGGCCACTCGTGGACGGGCAACGTCCCCTTGCTGCGCCACAACATCCCGGTGCGGCGGAACCGGTTCTCCTGCCAGCTCCAGAGCCGCGCGCGGCGATCGATCAACTCCTGCACACGCGCCTGCTCGGGCCAGGCGCCGATGCCGACGGCGCCGACGACGCGGCCGTTCTCCAGCACCAATCGCCGGTAACCATCCTCCACCGGGGCGACGAGATCATCCGTGCCCGCCTGGAATTCGCCCAGGGTGGCCACCTGGATGCCGGGCAGCTTGAGCCAGGTGGAGGCGTCGGCTCCGGTGAAGGCCGCCCGGCGCCCCGCCAGCGACAAGGCCAGCGCGTCCGCCATGCGACACGCCGGAGCCGCCAGCCCATAGGTCGTGCCGCGATGCGAGGCGCATTCGCCCACGGCGAAAATGTTCGGGTCCGACGTGGCCAGCCGGTCGTCCACCTCGATCCCGCCGTGCGGTCCCAGCTTCAAGCCGCTGGCGGCGGCCAATTCGTCGCGCGGGCGGATGCCCACCGCGAACACGACCATGTCCACGCGCAGGCATTCGCCGGTGTTGAACTGGAGCAGCAGAGCCTGTTCGTTCTCCTCGATGGCCTCGGTCTGGCGTGTGGTGCAGACATGAAGGCCCAGCTTGCGCACATGCGCCTCGATCACCTGCGACCCGTGCGGGTCCAACTGGCGGGTGAGCAGTCCGGTCCCGCGTTCGATGATCCAAGTGTCGAGCCCCAACTCCCTGAGCGCGGCCCCGGCTTCGAGGCCGAGAAGGCCGCCGCCCAGGATGGCCACACGCCGGCAGGTGGCGGCCCGCGCCATCATGGCCTGAAGATCGTCGATGGTCCGGTAAACGAAGACGCCGGCCAACCGCGCCCCGGGGATGTCGGGCCGATGGGCCCTGGATCCGGTGGCGAGAACCAGCCGGTCATACCGAACACGCCGCCCCGAACGGGTGACCACCTCGCGCGCCTCGCGGTCCAGCGCCACGGCCGGATCGCCGGTCACCAAGTCGATGCCATGGTCCCGGTACCAGGAAAGCGGCGAGAGGGTGATCTGTTCCGGTGTCGAGCCCTGCAGGATGCGGGTCAGGTGGACGCGGTCGTAGGCGGGACGGGGTTCCTCGCCCAGGACCAGGATCTGCCAGCGACGCGTGGCGCCAAGCGCGACGAGGCGTTCGCACAGCTTGTGCCCGGCCATGCCGTTGCCCACCACCACCAGCCTTGGCTTGACGGCCTTCAGTGCCCCGGCACCGGGCCCGGCCGCGGTTGAAGCGCGGCCGGGCAGCACCTTCGCGTGGCGATACATGCGAGTCAGCAGAGCCATGGCGGCAGGCACTTCCCGGCGCGACGCCGGCGGTGCGGACTCAATAGTTGAACTCCAACTGGGCCCAGAACTTCTGGACATCCGAGGGCGTGGCCTGGGCCGGAGGCGAGGCCTCGTCCGAGTCGTAGAAGGCATACTTGAGCAGGACCTTCCAGTTCTTGCCGAACGACCGCGTGGCGATGAAGTCGAACTCCTGGCCGAAGTCGCCCGAGCCGGAGTCGGCATCAAACTTGTGATAGACAAACTTGAACGGGATGTTTCCCGGCAGGGTGAGCCCGGCGTAGAGATAGAGGTCGGTCAGGCCGGCGGCCGGGGTGTTGAGGAAGACGTCGGCCCAGCCGTTGAAGGCATGGAGCGTGGCCAGCGGCGTGCGGAATCCCTGGTTGTTGTCGCTGCCCAGGACCTCGTAGCCAAGCCCGGCGGTGAAGATGTCGTAGGTGCCGCCGGCGGCCAGGTGGTAGTACTCGGTCTCATAATCCACATTGCTGCTCTCGTAGTCGGTCTGCCAGGCGAACTCGGCCCGGTAATCGACGGCGGCCTTCTTCTCCTTGTCGATGTCAACGACCCCGGACAGGTAGCCGCCGACGCTGGCGGTGGAGGAGTTCTGCACGGCGGCCGCGGTCGGACCGTCGAAGTCGAGCAGGTAGGTGTAGCCGACCAGCTTGGCGTAGGGGAGCGAGGTCCACGCCACGTTGAACAGGTGCGAGTCGGAGTCGTAGTCCCCCTGGGGATGATCGTCGCCGAAGATGCGGTTGATGTTCCAGAGGTAGCTGTAGAACAGGGTGAGGTCCTTGACCGTTTTGCTCTGCACCGTGAGCGCGTCGAAGGTCTGGTTGTTCTGGCGCCAGCCGACGTCGCCCACAAAGCGGGTGTTGTCCAGGATGATGACCTGGCGCCCGCCCCTGGCAAAACTGTCCCAGCGCGAGTAGCTCAGCCAGGCCTGGTTCAGCTCGCTGCCTTCCGGATCCGCGATGACCGTCTTGCCGGCCCCGCCCGGGTTCAGCCCCGCCTGATTGTAGTTGTCCTCGTTGCCGATGATCTGCACCGTCTCGTACTCGAGCATCCCCTGGAACCCGTAGAGATCGGCGGTGGTGAACCCGAGCCGGGGCCGGATGGTGAACGCGTTCGAGGGATCCAGGGTTTGCTGGTCGGCATACTCATAGCGCAGGCGCGCATTGAAACTCAGCTTGCCGTTCTTGAAGGCGTTGACGAAATCCTCCTTGAAGAAGCTGCCCACCGTCTTGGCCGGAGGGGGCGGCTTCGTCTCGACCGCGGCCTCGCCTGGCGCGGGGTCCTGGGCGTAGAGGGCGGAGGTGGCAGCGAGGACCAGGGCGCCGGCGGTCAGCGCGCGTGTGGTGGAGGTCGGGGAGTCGGACTGAGGGCTCTTCATAGGGCGGGGATTGACTGGGTGCATGGGTGCGTTCCCTGCAGGGGGACGCTTGGCTTCATGAGTCCTGCAGGCACGTTTCTCATGGCGCCCCCCTTCAGCAACGGTGCTGCCGGGCGGCCCGGAATCGGATGAATTCCGGTGCGGCGTCTTCGTGGATACTATGAGGAACGCTCATATCCTCGCCAAGGACCTTGTCCAACACGGGGATAACGCGTGCGTTGCAAAATATGAGAAGTGGAGGTGTGGCAGCTCTCGATGATGCATCACGCCACGACCGCTTTGGTGCATGGAAAAACCCGATCAACCGAATGCGCAAATTACAACAACGCTGTCGGTTCTTGCGCAGCACGCGGCGCATAACCGCACCCCCGTCGCCAACGCCGCCCGTAGCCGCCGACGTCAGGAGGGACCGTGCGGCTCAACGTTCAACGACCACGTAGCCGCCGCCGTGAGGCGGCGGACGCCATCGTGGCGAAGAACGTTCAACGTTCAACATTCAACGTTGGAACCCGCGCGCCGGGGCACAAGGTGACTCATCGGCGAGGAGAACGCTTTGCATCGCAGCCATCAAAGGCCCCTCACCCCGGCCCTCTCCCGGCGGGAGAGGGAGTCCCGTCCTCTCCGCGGAGAAAGGCCCGTGCACTAATCCCTCTCACCCAACCCGGCTCGCTGTTCCCTCTCCCCCCCCGGGCCTTCGCCACGCCGTAGCGGCTTCGGCCGCGCAGGCGGGAGAGGGCAAGGGTGAGGGGCCCGGCCATGATTGAAACACCACAACCCCCGCCGGGCGCATGACACGCCACGGCGGGGGCTCTGGAGGCACAGGAGCGGAAAGGGATTACCAGGTCTTGTAAGGCAGAAACTTTCCGTTCATGACCACCTTCACCCGGTCCCCCTTGGGATCGGGCACCTTCTCGATGTCGAGGGAGAAGTCGATGGCGCTCATGATGCCGGCGCCGAACTTCTCCTCGATGATCTCCTTCATGGTGCGGCCATAGACGTAGATGATCTCCTGGAACCGGTATTGGAGCGGCTCCTTGGGGATGGTGCCGGCGGCCTCGCCTTTGTTGGCGAACTCGGTCAGGGCGGTCGCCACCTTCGGACCGAGCCCGAGGAGGCGGGTGACCTTTTTGGCCGCGGCCGGGCTGAGGGCGTTCTCGCCGAGACAGGCCGAGGTGGCATAGACCTCCGACATGCCGGCGGCCTTGGCGATCTTGGCCCAGGTGGTGTTCTTGGTTTTCTTGGCGGCCAGGATGGCCTCGGTCATTTCAGTCTTGGTCATGATGGCTAGGATGGGTCGTGCGTGTGGATTGGAACGGGGTCTCAGGGAGAAGCGGCTTCGAGCGCCGGCCGTGCCGCATCCGAACTCTCCTCATCCGCCTCCGTCCGCGTTCCGGTGTGGTGCTCCTTCTTGGCGCCCTGGACCAGGAACCGGAGGATGTGGCTGCGGATCCGCATGTACTCGGGCGAATCGATCAGCGTGGCGCGGGCGCGGGGACGCGGAATATTGACCTCGATCATTTCGGCCAGCTCGGCCTCGGGCCCGTTGGTCATGAGGGCGATCCGGTCGGAAAGGAGGATGGCCTCGTCCACGTCATGAGTGACCATGAAGACGGTGTTGCGGGTCTCGGTCCAGGTGCGGACCAGCTCCTCCTGGATGCTGCCGCGGGTGAGTGCGTCGATCTGGGCGAAGGGTTCGTCCAGGAGAAGCACCTTGGGCTCGACGGCGAAGGCGCGCGCCAGGCCGACGCGCTGGCGCATGCCGCCTGAGAGGAAGGCGGGCCGTTTCTTGGCCGCCCCGTGCAGGTTCATCATGTCGAGGTAGTGATGGGTCCAGTCATGGATCTCCTTGCCGGACCAGTCGGGATGGGCCTGGCGCACGGCGACGCGGACGTTGTCGAAGGCGTTCAGCCACGGCATGAGGGCGAAGCTCTGGAAGACCACCATGCGATCCAGGCCGGGCGCGGTGATCTCGCGTCCCTCGAGGATGACGCCGCCCTCGCTCGGCTGGTCGAAGCCGGCGATGATGTTGAGCAGGGTGCTCTTCCCGCAGCCGGAGTGGCCGATCATGGTGAGGAACTCGCCCTGGTGAATGTCGAAGGTGACGCCGCGGAACACCACGAAGGCGTCCCCCTTCCTGGCCTTGGGTTCCAGCGAGGGGTAGGTCTTGGTGAGGTGATCGATCCGCAGGTAGGACATGATTCAGTTCGTCGGGGCGGGGTCAGGTCTCGGCATAGGTGAAGGCGGCGGCCAGCTTGCCGAAGGCAAAGTCCAGCGCGTAACCCACCACCCCCACGGCGAGGATGGCGAAGATGACGCCACTGATGTCCAGGTTGTTCCACTCGATCCAGGTCAGGTAGCCGGCGCCCAGCTCCCCGAGCAGCATCTCGGCCGGCACCACCGCGACCAGGGCGCTGCCGAAGGAGATGCGCAGCCCGGCGATGATGGCCGGGGCGGCGGCGGGCAGGATGACGGTGAAGAGGCGCCTTGCGAACTTCATCTCGAGCAGGGCCGCCACCCGCAGGTAGTCGGACTTGATGGCGTTCACACCGAACGCCGTGTTGGCCACGGTCGGCCAGAGCGACGCCATGAACACGACCAGGATGGCGGTCCAGAAGGGGTCCTTGACGCTGTAGAGCAGGAGCGGCATCCAGGCCAGGGGCGAGATCGGCTTGAGGATCTGGATGAAGGGATTGAGCGCCACGTAGAGCGGCTTGTAGAGCCCGACCAGGATGCCGAGCAGCACCGCCACCACCGAGCCGAAGAGGAAGCCGATCATGAATCGTCGCACCGTGTAGAGGATGAGGAGCGCGATGCCATGGTCGTTGGTCCCCTTCTTCTCGAAGGCCTCCCCCAACTCGACACGCGCCTTGGCCAGCACCTTCCCCGGCCCCGGCAATCCCGTGGTCTTGTCGGGATTGTACACGTAATGGCCCGCCTCATCCCGGACGATGTCGCCGTTGAACTCCATGGTCGTGAGGGCGTCCTCGCTCAATCCGGCCGGGTCGAACGTGGGCTGGCGCGTCGCCGCTTCCCAGACCATGAGGATCAGGGCGAGGATGACCAGGGAGAGGGCGTAGGGCCCCCAGCGCTGCTTCCAGGGTTGGCTCATGGCGCGCGGCGTTGATTCATCGATGCTCCGAAGTGCCTTCCGGAAGGCCCCTCACCCCTGCCCTCTCCCGGGGGGAGAGGGAGACGCGGGCGACGTGGAGGGTACGGGTTCAGATCGGAAGCCATTCTCCCCGCGAAAGGCGATCCTCCCTCTCCCCCCGGGAGAGGGCAGGGGTGAGGGGCTCGCCAAACAACAACCCTGAGGTCGTTCGTTTCGGGCATTGGGTAGGAACGGCGGGGGGAAGGCTTCATGGCACCATCGTGCTACAGGTTGCTGATGGGAAAGCTGGTCGCGTAGGACTCGACCTGGGCCGGGTCGAACTCGCGCCCCATGATGACATGCTTGGTGTAGGTCTTCCCGCGCGTGGGCAGGCCCATTTGCTTGAGCAGATCGTCGCACTCGGCGGCCAGGTACACCTGCTCGGCGACCTGCTTGTAGTCGAAGTCGGTCTCGACGTGCTTCCATCGCTTCATCTGGCTGAGGATCCACATCGCCATCGAATGCCACGGGAACGGATCAAAGTTGATGCGGTCGGGCACGTTCTGGATCCCGCCCAGCCCGTCGGCGAACCGGCCGGTCAGGACCTGCTCCAGGACGATGGTCGGCTGGTTCAGGTAGTTGGTCGGGCTGATCGCCTTGGCAATCTCCTTCCGGTTGGCCGGCTGCGAGGCGTAGTGCGTCGCGTCGAGGATCGAGAGGAACAGCGCCTTGAACGTGTTGGGATAGGTCTCGGTGAACTCCTTGGAGATGGCGAACGCGCAGCAGGGGTGTCCGTCCCAGATCTCCTTGGTCAGCTTGTAGATGAAGCCCACGTTCTCATACACCGCCCGCTGGTTGAACGGATCGGGCGCCAGGTAACCGTCCACGTTGTCCGCCTTCAGGTTCGCCACCATCTCGGGCGGCGGCACCACGCGGATCTGCACGTCCTTGTCCGGATGCACCCCGCCCTCGGCCAGGTAATACCGGAGCAGGTAGTTGTGCATCGAGTAGGTGAACGGGACGCAGAAGCGGAAGCCCTTCATGTCCTGCGGCCCTTTCACCCCCTTGTGTTTGAGGGAAAGGGTGATGGCCTGGCCGTTGATGTTCTCCACCGCCGGCATGTAAAACGGCACCGCCGGGGACCCCGCGCCCAGCGTGAGCGCCAGCGGCATGGGACTGAGCATGTGGGCGGCATCGACCTCCTTGTTCACCGCCCAGTCGCGCACGACGGCCCAGCCGGCCGCCTTGCGCACCTTGGCGTTGAGCCCGTGCTTTTTGTAGAAGCCCATCGGCTCGGCCATGATGATCGGCGTGGCGCAGGTGATAGGGATGAAGCCGATGGTGAGATCCTTCTTCTCGATCCCCTTGACCGGCTCCGCCGCCATCGACTTGGCCGTGGCCAACGGAAACAGCGAGCCCACCAGCGAGGCCGCCGCGGCGTTGCCCACGCGGCGCAGGAAGGCGCGCCGGTGCAGGTCGTTGGGGAAGATCGCCCGCATGACCGCGTTCTCCACCACGCGCTCCAGCACATCCCCGGTGCCGCGCGGCACGGACGCGTCGGACGCAGCCCCGCCCTGGCACGCGGCGTGGCCGGGGTCGTCCCCCGGAAAATGTTCCATGCCGACGAAGTCGCGCGCCTGGTGCCGTTCGTAATCCCGCTGCAACTCGGAGGCGGGTGCGGCGTGGCCATGCCCGTGCGGCATGTCCACGATGGAGGCGTCAGGATCGAACGGGTCGTTCAGGATGTTGTGATGCATGGTGCTGGATGTAGGGGCGGGCGGGTTGGTGTGGTGGGTGATGGAAGCGCGGAGACCAGGAAGTGGATGAACGAAGGGCGGATTCCGGACCGCCTAAAGCATGGACTCCGTCGCGACAAGCCAGATAGGGAAGAAACCCGAATGCCCACCGATATGCAAAGGCCCCTCACCCTGGCCCTCTCCCGGGGGGAGAGGGATAACCGTCTTCCGCATGGAGAAAGGCCTCTGATTGGAACCCGCCCTCTCCACGAGGCCTGCAGCTCCCTCTCCCGCCGGGAGAGGGTGGGGTGAGGGGCCTTCGAATTCGTCGTGCAATATGACCAACCCTCAACTCCAACAAGTTCCACGAGGAGTTTCTTAAGAGGCGGAACGACAAACGCGGCCCGTGTTCGTAGTCCCGCCTTCAGGCGGTTCCAGCCGTCCTCCGATGCCACCACGACAAGGTCCGCCGCCTCACGGCGGCGGCTACGGGTGGCGATCCATCGTTTCGGGACTTGTGAAGGGTTCATCACGTGGAGGCTCCATCGGGCCATCATCGATGAGAGGCCGCCGCCAGGGCGGGATCGGCGGGCGCCGGCGCCGGTTCGGGTTCGGGGCGGTGATCGGCGCGTTGTTCCAGGAACTCGATCAGGTGCGCGCGCCTGGCGTAATACTCGGGATGCTCGAGCACGGCGCGCCGGTCGCGCGGGCGCGGGAACGGAACGTGCAGGACATCCCCGACGCGCGCCGCCGGGCCGTTGGTCATCATGACGATGCGGTCGGCCAGGAAGAGCGATTCATCGACGTCATGGGTGACCATGAGGGCGGTGGTGTTGTTGCGGCTCCAGAGGTCGAGCAGCACCTGCTGCAATTCCATGCGGGTGATCGAGTCGAGCATGCCGAACGGCTCGTCGAGCAGGAGCATCTTGGGCTTGAGGGCAAACGCGCGTGCGATGCCGACGCGCTGCCGCATCCCCTGGGAGAGCTCGTCGGGCCGCTTGTCGAGCGCGTCGCCCAGGCCGACGAGGGAGAGGTAATACTCCGCGATCTGCCGGCGCTCCTGGCGCGTGCCGGTGTAGAAGACCTGGTTCACCCCCAGCATCACGTTCTCAAGCGTGGTCATCCACGGCAGCAGGCAGGGCGACTGGAACACCACACCCCGGTCCGGCCCCGGCCCGTCCAGCTCGCGCCCGGCCAGGATGATGCCGCCCTCGGTGATGTCGTTGAGCCCCGCGAGCATGGAAAGGACGGTGGACTTGCCGCAGCCGGAATGGCCGATCAGGCAGACGAACTCGCCCTTCGTCATGGTGAGGTTGAAGTCCTGGACAATGACGGCCGGCCCCTTGGGGGCGGCGTAGGACTTGCCCAGGTTGGAGAATTCGACAAAGGCGCTCATGAGATTTCCACGGTTTCCTCTTTCTCCTCGCGCCGGCGCCGGGCCCTCGAACCGACGAAGGGCATGCCGCTTGGCCGGGTAAGGTCCTCGGGCTCCAGGTCGGGAAGCACGAGCTTGCGGGTGACGGTGGTGCGCGTGCGCGCGCCTTCCCCCAGGAGGAAGTCCAGCACGCGCCGGCGGATGTCGATGAAGTGGGGTTCCTTGTTCAGGTCGCGCCGGTCGCGCGGACGGGGAATGTCGATCGGGATGGAAGGCCCCAGGGTGGCCTCCGGACCGGCGCTGAGCGGGATGATGCGGTCGGCCAGGTAGATGCCCTCGTCGGGGTCGTTCGTGATGAGGACCACCGTCTTGCGGTTCTCCTGCCAGATGCGCGAGACCTCGTCCTGCAATGTCGCGCGGGTCAGGGCGTCCAGCGCGCTGAGCGGCTCGTCCATGAGGAGGAGCTGCGGGTCCATGGCCAGGGCGCGCGCCACGCTGACACGCTGGCGCATGCCACCGGACAGCTCGTGCGGCTTCTTGTGCCGGGCCGGGGTGAGGTTGACCATGGCGATGTGACGCTCGACGTGCTCCCGGCGTCGTTGCCGGGTCCAGTCGGAGTGCACACTGTCCACGGCCAGGGCGATGTTGCCCGCCACGCTCAGCCATGGAAGCAGGGAGTAATTCTGGAAGATCAACGCCCGTTCCGGCCCCGGCTCCGTCACGGGCTGCCCGCGAAACTGCACGGTTCCCTCGTCGGGTCGCAGCAGGCCGGCCAGGAGCGAGATGAGCGTCGTCTTGCCCGCCCCGGAATAGCCGATGATGGCGACAAACTCCCCCTCGTCGATGCGCAAGTTGATGTTCTTGAGCACGGCGGTGCGCTGGCGGCCCTGGCCGTAGCCCTTCGAGGCGGATTGGATTTCGAGAATGGGCGGCATGATCAGTGGTTGGCGGAACCGAAGCTGACCGAGCGCTGCAGGGAAAGCATGACGCGGTCGAGGATGAAGCCGATGCCGCCGATGGTGAACACCGCGACCATGATCTGGGCAAGCGTCTGGCTGCTGCCGTTCTGGAACATGTCCCAGACAAACTTCCCGAGCCCCGGGTTCTGGGCCAGCATCTCGGCCGCGATCAGCACCATCCAGCCGACGCCCAGGGAGAGGCGCAGCCCGGTGAAGATGAGCGGCAGCGCCGCGGGCAGCACGATCTTGAAGATCTTCTTGAACCAGCCCAGCTTGAGCACCCGCGCCACATTCAGGTAATCCCGGTCGATCGAGGCGACGCCGACCGCGGTGTTGACCAGGGTCGGCCAGAGGGAACAGAGCGCCACCGTGATGGCCGAGCTGAGGAACGCCTTCTCGAAGAAGGGCTCCTCGGGGTTGTAGAGCGCGCTGACCATGATCATCACGATGGGCAGCCAGGCCAGCGGCGAGACCGGCTTGAAGATCTGAATGAGCGGGTTGAGCGCGATGTTGATGGTCTTGCTCAGGCCGCACACGATCCCCAGCGGAACCGCGATGAGGGACGCGATGAGGAAGCCGGTGAACACCGTCTTGAGGCTGGTCACGATCTGGTCGAAGTAGGTCGGGCGCCCCGCATACTTGCGCTCCTTCCATTCCGAGTCCGGGTTCCCGGCCAGCACCTTCGCCTTGCGCTCCTCCTGGCGCTCATAGAACTGCTTCTCCCGCTCGCGCTCGGACTTGTGGTCCAGCCAGAGGCTCTTCACCTCCGCCGCCACGGCAATCGGGCCGGGCAACTGGCCGAAGCTGACCTTCACCCTGGTGGCGGTGAAGGACCAGAGTCCGAGGAACAGGATGATCCCCAGCGCCGGCGTGCCCACGTAGATCAGGAGGGTGCGGATCCGCTGGTCGGTGGACTCGCGGTTCCACCAGGGCACCTTCGGCTCCGCAACGGGCGTCGTGGATGCGGATTCGGGTGTGTCGCTCATGAGAGTCAGGGAGCGGCCTTGAGGCCGATCGGGAATTGTTCGAGGTAGTGGTTGGGCTTGCGGCCGTCGAACTCGATCTGGTCGATGAAATCAGCCGTGGGCGGACGGAACCCGTCGGTCTTCGGCAGGTCGGCGGCCTTCATCTTCCCTTCCTTGATCAGGGCGTCCGCCGCCTCCTTGTAAAGGTCGGGACGGTACACCTTGCTGGCCACATCCAGGTACCAGGCATCGGGCTTGGTCTCGCCGATCTGTCCCCAGCGGCGCATCTGGGTGAGGTACCAGACACAGTCGCTGTAGTAGGGATAGGTGGCGTGGTAGCGCCAGAAGACGTTGAAGTCGGGCAGCTCGCGCGTGTCGCCCTTGAAGTACTCCCAGGTGCCGGTCATGGAGTTGGCGATCACCTCGTAGTCCGCCCCCACATACTCGGGGCGCGCCAGGATGCGGCAGGCCTCCTTGCGGTGGGCGGGCGAGGCGTCCAGCCACATGCAGGCGCGCATCATGGCCTTGAGCACGCCGAGATGGGTGTTGGGATGCGTCGTGGCCCACTCGGCCGTGACACCGAACACCTTCTCCGGATTGTTCTTCCAGATCTCGTAGTCGGTGATGACCGCGACGCCGATGTCGCGGATGACGGCCTGCTGGTTCCAGGGTTCGCCCACGCAGTAGCCCTGAATGGTGCCCTGGGCCAGCGTGGCCGGCATCTGGGGCGGCGGCGTCACCGAGAGGAGCACGTCCGCCGAGGTGTTGCCGTTGATGTCGGTGGGCGTGTAGAAGCCCGGGTGGATGCCGCCCGCCGCGAGCCAGTAGCGAAGTTCGTAGTTGTGCGTGGAGACGGGAAACACCATGCCCAGGCGCAATGGTGTGCCCTCGGCCTTGTAAGCCTGGACCACCGGCTTGAGGGCGTCGGCCTTGACCGGACGCTGCACGGGATCCTTCTTCAAGGCCGGGTTGGCCTTGATCATCTCCTCCCAGATCGCCCGCGACACGGTGATGCCGTTGCCGTTGAGGTCCATGCTGAGGGCGGTGATGACGTCGGCCTTGGTGCCGAATCCGATGGTCGCGGCGATGGGCTGGCCGGCCAGCATGTGGGCGCCGTCCAGCTCTCCGGAGATGACGCGGTCGAGCAGGATCTTCCAGTTGGCCTGGGCCTCGAGCGTGACGTAGAGGCCCTCCTCCTCGAAATAGCCCTTCTCCTTGGCGATGACCAGAGGGGCGCAGTCGGTCAGCTTGATGAAGCCGAACTTGAGGTCCTCCTTCTCGGGCGGTTTTCCGGACGCGCCGCACCACAGGGTGCCGGCCGCTAACAACAGAATGGCGCGGGTCCAGACGGAACTAGACCGCGGTGGTGACTTCTTGATCTTCATGAATGGTGGGAATGGCTGAGGGGGTTGCGGTGTGATGGATGTGGGATCGGGCCTGGTCCAGGATGTCGGGGCGGAACACCTTTTGGGCCAGGGCCATGTTGAAGGGACGGGAGGCGGAGGGCTCCGCGGCCGAACGCAGCGTTTGCATGACGCGCATCGCCTTGTCGCAGGACGGTTCGTTGGCATCGTCGCCATGAAAGACATTGAAGTCGGGCACCACGCGCGAGGTCTTGGGACCGGTGGCGCAGCGGCCTTCGAAGCCCCAGCGCAAGGCATCCTTCGCCACGCCCAGGTAATTGGACTGGGCGAGCAGCGTGAGCACCTCCTCACGGTGGGAGGGATCCTGGCAGATGCGGCACGCTTCAAAGAGGGCGGCGATCAGGGCCACGTGTTCGTCGGCGCGGCGCTCGGCAAATTCCTGGCGCACCATCAGGACCTTCTCGGCGTGGCCCGGATCCAATTCGGCGCTGGTGGCCACGCACCATCCCTCGCCCGCCTGCGCGGCAACCGCGTTCCAGGGTTCGCCCGCGCAGAAGCCATCGAGGTTGCCGGATCGGAGGTTGGCGCCCATGAGCGGCGGCGGGACCACCACGATGCGGACCTCGCGATCGGGCTGGATGCCGGCGGCCTGCAGCCATTGGCGCAAATGGAACTGGTGGGAGGAATAGGGATGCACCACCCCGAAGGTCAGCGTCCGCTCATGGCGCGAGGCCGTCGCGAAGTGGCGCAGGGAAACGGCGTCGCGGATGCCCTGGCGATGCAGCTCATTGGAAAGGGTGATGGCGTTGCCGTGAAGATTCAGGACCAGCCCCGTCAGGCTCTCACACGGGATCGAGCCCAGCCCCAGCGTCGCCGCGAACGGCATGCCGGCCACCGCATGGGAGGCGTCCAAGTCGCCATAGACCATCTTGTCCCGGATGGTGGCCCAGCCCAACTCCCGGCTGAGGATGACTTCCAGTCCGTGTTTCCGGAACAAACCCCACTCCTGTGCGACCACGAAGGGAGCGCAGTCGTTGAGGGCGACGTACCCGACCCGAAGCGGACGCCGCTTCGCTGCCCCCAGGGGAGGTCGCGGGACGGCGGGATGGGATGGTTCGTTCTTCACCACGGCCCGACGCTTTAGCGGCCGACATGCCAAGTCCGGAGTTTGGCGCGATGAGTGCTGAAGATCCTTTCCATGCTAAACATGAGTCCTCTTCATACATGAAGCCACTGCTCGACAGCAGGCAGCTTCGCGCCTTCTCCGCCCTTGCCCGAACAGGGAGTTTCACCAGGGCGGCGCGGGAGCTGCACCTCACGCAATCGGCGGTCAGCCACGCCATGAAGGCGCTGGAGCGCGATGTGGGATGTCGGCTTTTGGACAAGTTGGGCAAAACGGTGATGCTCACGCAGGCCGGAGAACACCTCCTTCATTACGCGGAAAAGATCCTGCACGACATGGAAGGGGCCCGCGATTCGCTGGAGCAGCTCGGCACGTGGGGACGCGGGCGCCTGCGCCTGGGCGCCAGCACGACGGCGTGCCAGCACGTCATCCCGCAGGTGCTGCGCGAGTTCAAGGAAAGCTTTCCGCAGCACACCATCACCATCCAGTCGGGCGACACCTCTGAACTGGTGGAAGCCCTTCTCCAGCGTCGCATCGACCTGGCCCTCTGCCTGGAACCGGAGCACGAACCGCAGCTCGTCTCCCACGACCTGTTCACCGACGAACTCTACTTCATCGTCGGCGCCCTCCATCCCTGGGCCAAGGCGGGCCGCGTCAACCGCGCCGAGATCCCCCATCAGTATTACATCCTCTACGACAAGAAGAGCGTGACCTTCCGCGTGGTGGAATCCTATTTCCGCAGGGAGGAGGTGGCGCTCACCACGGTGATCGAGCTGGGCAGCATGGAGGCGATCAAGGAACTGGTGAAGCTGGGCATTGGCGTGAGCATCCTGGCCCAATGGATCGCCCGCCGCGAGATCGAGGCCGGCTCGCTGGTCGCCCTGCCGCTGGGCCGGCGCAAGCTCACGCGGCGCTGGGGCATCCTGCACTGGCGCGGCAAGCGCCTCAATCTCGCCGAGGAAACCTTCATCGGCCTCTGCGAAGCGGTGACGGTGCCCTTGCGGTAGGCGGCATGCAGTCCTCGTAGCCGACGACGTCAGGAGGCGGTGGACCCAGTCGTGACACACATCGTGATGATCCACCCCCTTACGGGAGGTGGCTACGTGCCCCGTGGCAGGTCACGCAGGCGCTTCGCCAATGCCCAGTGAACAATCCCGGACCTCATTGTTAACTGGGCATTGTTCATTGGTAACTGGGCATTGGGCATGGACTCCTCACATGGCGCCGTCAGGACACTGGTAAGAGAGACCCACAACCATCCAGCCGACTAAAGCCGGAACGACAAACGTGGATGCCCCTGTCCAGTTGGCACCCAAGCCGCTTGCATGGCACCGGACCCGACCCGGGTCTTAGCGCCCTATGAGCCCTGTCACCCATGCCTTGATTGGCTGGACCGTCGCCTGCGCCGCGCCGCTGAACCGGCGGGAGCGGGGCATGGTGTTGCTGGCGGGGATCGTGCCGGACATCGACGGTCTCGGGCTGGGCGTGGATCTGATCACGCGCCACACCGCCCACCCCACCGATTACTGGGGCGACCTCCATCATGTGCTGGGTCACAATCTATGTTTCGGACTGGTCGTGGCAGCGGTGACGTTCATGCTGGCCCAGCATCACTGGCGGGCCTCGATGCTGGCCCTGCTAAGCTTTCATCTGCACCTGCTCGGGGACGTGCTCGGCGGCCAGGGGCCGGACGGCGATCAATGGCCGATTCCCTACCTGGCTCCCTTCTCCCAGTCCATGCAATGGGTGTGGTCGGGTCAGTGGCAGCTCAATGCATGGCCCAACTTCGTCATCACCGCCGTGCTGCTTGCGGTCATGTTCTTCATCGCCTGGCGGCGCGGCATCTCCCCTTTGGAGTGCCTCTCCACGCGGGCAAACGACGCCCTGGTCGGCGCCTTGCGAAGGCGCTTCGGCCCACCATCGGAGGCGGCCCATGGTGAGTGCCCTTGACAGCCCGTTGATAAGGTAGCCGCCGACGTGAAGAGGTGGTCACGGGCCGTCATTGTTCGCACTGATCCGCCTCGTGACCTCGGCGGCTACGTCGCTGCTTCTCCCAATGCCCAATCAACAATTCGCAATGATCAATGAACAATGAAGCCGGGACGACGTATGTGGGCCTGCTGTTCGTCGTTCCGCCTCTTATGAAACTCAATGTGGAAGTTGTTGGAGTTAAGAGCTCGCCATCTTGCACGACGAAGTCAAAGGCCCCTCACCCCAACCCTCTCCCGGGGGGAGAGGGAGTAGCACGCCGCGTGGAGCGTACAGGCTCAGATCTGAAGCCTTTCTCCGTGCGGAAGTCGATTCTCCCTCTCCCCCCGGGAGAGGGTTGGGGTGAGGGGCCTTCGCACAGCCGTGGTAATGGGTGTTTCATTCCTATCTAGCTCGTCGCGACGAGTCCATGCTTTAGGCGGTTCGGTCGTTGGATGGCGGGCAACAGCGCCCATTTCCAAGTGCCCATTTTCAATCTGAAATGGTCTCCTGCCCGGGACTTGTCTCCGGGTTGGCGGGGCGGGTAAGGTGGCGGCCGCATGGTCCAACCAACTGAACGCGAGGCGACACCGGCCGGGGCCGTTCCCGGGGTGTGGAAGCGGGGTTTTTGGAGCCTGTTCGTGACGCAGTTCCAGGGGGCCTTCAATGACAACGCCTTCAAGTTCCTCGTCATGTTCATGGTCATGGCGCGGTATTCGCAGGAGGAGAAGGACCAACTCGTGCCGGTGATCGGCGCCGTCTTCGCCCTGCCCTTCATCCTCTTTTCCATGAGCGCGGGCTACCTGTCCGACCGCCACAGCAAACGGGGCGTGGCGATCGGGACCAAGGTGGCCGAGGTGGGCATCATGCTGCTGGCCATGCTCGGCCTGGCGCTGGGCAGCTCGCCACTGCTCATCGCGAGCGTCTTCCTGCTCAGCACCCAGAGCGCGTTCTTCGGCCCGGCCAAGTACGGGTTGCTGCCGGAAATGCTGCCGGAGAAACGACTCTCGTGGGGCAACGGTATCCTGAGCCTCGGCACCTTCCTGGCCATCATCACGGGGCAGGTGGCGGGCGGGTTGTTGTCGGACTGGTTCGGGGACAACGCGGGCTGGTCGGGGCTGATCCTGCTGGCCTGCTCGGGCGTGGGCCTGATGGCAAGCCTGGGCATCGCAAAGGTGCCGGCCGCGGACGTGACACGGAAGTTCCGGTTCAACTTCGTCCCGGAATTCCTCAAACATTGGCGGCTGATCCGCCAGGACCGGCCGCTTTTCATGGCGGTGGTCGGGGACGCCTACTTCTGGTTCCTAGCGGCGATCCTGCAGGTGTCCGTGTTGTTCTATGGAAAGGAAGTGCTGCTCCTGTCCGACACCGAGGTGAGCCTGCTCATGGCGGCCATGGCCGTCGGCATCGGGACGGGGAGCTGCGCGGCGGGCTTCCTGTCGGGACAGAAGATCGAGTACGGCCTGGTGCCACTGGGCGCGATCGGACTGACGATCTTCTCGGGCCTGCTGGCCTTTCCAGGATTAGGTTTCGGCGGCGCGTTGCTGGTGCTGATGGGGCTTGGATTCTTTGGAGGCTTCTACGTGGTGCCCTTGGCGGCCATGGTGCAGCACCGTCCGGCCAGGGAACACAAGGGCTCGGTCATCGCGACGCTGGCCCTGCTTTCCTTTGTCGGGGTGTTCCTGGCCTCGTGCGTGTATTACCTGTTCCGCCTCGGCCTGGGCCTGAGCCTGCCCCAGGTGTTCCTGGCCTGCTCGCTCATGACGCTGGTGGGCACGGTGTATGTAGTGTGGCTGCTACCGGACTCCCTGCTGCGTCTCGGCCTGTGGATGCTCACGCACACGCTCTACCGGGTTCACCTGCAGGGCCGCGACCGGATCCCGGAGGAGGGCGGCGGCCTGCTGGTCGCCAACCATCTCTCCCTGGTGGACGCCCTCTTCATCATCGCCTCCACGGACCGCCAGGTGCGGTTCATCATGCTGAAGGAGATGTACGAAAAGAAATGGATCAAACCAATCGCGAAGGTCATGCAGGTGATCCCGATCTCGCCCCAGCAGCAACCCCGGGAAATGCTGCGCTCGATGGAGGTCGCCTCCGAAGCGATCCGGAACGGGCACCTGGTCTGCATCTTCGCCGAAGGCCAGGTCTCGCGCACCGGCCAGATGCAACCGTTCCGGCGCGGGCTGGAGCGGATCATGCAGGGCGTCAACGCCCCGATCATCCCGGTCTGCCTGGATCGCGTCTGGGGCAGTATCTTCAGTTACGTGGGCGGCCGTTTCATTTGGAAATGGCCGCAGCGGATCCCCTTTCCGGTCACGGTCAGCTACGGACCCCACCTGCCGCCGACGGCCACCGCGGTCGAGGTGCGGCAGGCGGTGCAGGAACTGGCGACCCAGGCCTGGCCCATGCGCAAGAAGCGCATGCGCACCCTTCACCGCGCCTTCATCCGAACCTCCCGCCTGTATCCGCGCCGCTTCGCGATGGCGGACGCGCGCGTGCCGCGGGTGAGTCATTTCTCCGCGCTGGCCCGGACGATCTTCCTCGCCCAACGCCTGCGCGAACCCTGGAAAGGCCAGGAGATGGTGGGCCTGCTCCTGCCTCCCTCGGTGCCGGGTGCGCTGATCAACCTGGCGGCGCTGCTCTCGGGCAAGGTCCCGGTGAACATCAACTACACGCTGTCCAAGGAGGCGATGCGTTCCTGCCTCGAGCAATGCGGCATGCAAAAGGTGCTCACCTCGCGCGTGTTTTTGAAGCAGATGGACATGGTGCTCCCGTGCCGGACCGAGTTCATCGAGGAATATGTGCAGTCCCCCACCCTGCTGGAAAAACTCGGCGCCGGCCTGCTGGCAACGGTCATGCCTTCAGCCTGGTTGGAAGCCTGGATGAGCCAGGGGCGGACGCGCGACCTGAACGACGTGGCGACGGTGATCTTCTCCAGCGGCAGCACCGGCCAGCCCAAGGGGGTGATGCTCTCCCACTACAACATCGCGTCGAACATCGAGCAACTGGGCCAGGCGTTTGCCCTCTCCCCCGAGGATCGCATGCTGGGTGTGCTGCCGTTCTTCCACTCGTTCGGATTCACCTGCACGCTCGGAGCACCGGCCGTGCTGGGGCCGGGCGTGGTCTATCACGCCAATCCGCTCGACGCCCGCCAGATCGGCCTGCTGGCCCGGCAACATGCGGTCACCCATCTCATGGCCACCCCCACCTTCCTCCAGCTTTACTTTCGCGCCTGCGATCGCGATCAGTTCGCCAAACTGAAGATGGTGATGGTCGGCGCGGAAAAACTCTCCCCGCGCCTGGCCGACGCCTTCGAAGGAAAGTTCGACGTCCGCCCGATGGAGGCCTACGGGTGCACTGAATGCGCCCCGGCTGTGACGGCCAACACCCCCGGCTTTCACGGCCCCGGCGTGCGCCAGGTCGGGGACAAGGTCGGTTCCATCGGACATCCCCTGCCCGGCATCAGCGTGCGCATCGTGGATCCCGAAACGCGGGCCCCGCTTCCGCTGGGACAGGCCGGACTGCTGCTGGTCAGCGGCCCCAACGTGATGATGGGCTACCTGGGCCAGCCGGATACGACACGGGAAGTGCTGCAGGACGGCTGGTATGTCACGGGGGACATCGCCACCCTGGACGAGGACGGATTCCTCACCATCACCGACCGCCTGAGCCGCTTCAGCAAGATCGGCGGCGAGATGGTGCCGCACATCAAGGTCGAGGAACACCTCCACGAATTGGCCGGGCTGCACACCCAATCCTTCGTCGTCACCTCGGTTCCCGACGACCGCAAGGGGGAACGCCTGGCCGTCATCCACAATGTGAACGACGCGGTGCTGGCCCTGGTGCTGGACAAGCTTCCAACCAGCGACCTGCCCAACTTGTGGAAGCCGCGCCGGGACCAGTTCAAGCGCGTCGAAGCCCTCCCCCTCCTGGGCACGGGCAAGCTCGACCTGCGCCGCATCCGCGAACTGGCGCTGGAAGGCGCTCCGAGCCCCGCACCCTCGCCGGCCGCCCCAACCGCACCGGCATCCTCATCCCCGGCTCCCGCGGAGGCAGCGCGAACCGATCACGGTGCGGAGAAGGCCCCGGCGCCTTCAAGCGACACACACCAACTGCGCCTGAGTCGAAAGGAAAAGCGCCGCATGCGAAAGAAACGTCAATGACGCGACACGGCGGTGTCCCATGAACATCCTGCGTCCCCAGAAACCCTACGTCTTTCATCCGCCGCGCTATTCCCCGTGGCTGGCGCCGGTGCTCTACCGGGTGGCCGACATTTTTTATCTGAGGCGCAAGTTCAAGATTCGCGAGGTGCGCGTGTTGGGCGCAAGCCGGGTGGCGGCCCTGGTCCGCGAGGGGCACTCGGTCCTGGTGGCGCCCAACCACGCCGACCACGCCGACCCGAGCATCCTGCTGCACGTGGGACGTCGGAACGGGATGCGGTTCCATTTCATGGCGGCGCGGGAGGGATTCGAGAAGGGCGCCCTGGCGGCCTGGGTGCTGCAGCGATGCGGCGCCTTTTCCGTGGACCGCGAGGGCTCGGACCTTGCGGCGGTCAAGATGGCGATGGGCATCCTGCAGGGGTGCCGTTATCCGCTGGTGATTTTTCCCGAGGGCGAGATCTGGCATCATCACGAGACGCTGGACGCGCTCAACGACGGCGTCGCCACGATCCTGTTGCGGTCGGCGGCGAAGCTGCCTGCGGGACGCCGCGCCTACCTTGTCCCTGCCGGCATCCGCATCGCGCACGACGCCCGCGTCGAGGAGACCTTCTCGGAACGGCTCAGCCGTTTGGAGGAGCGCGTCATGTGGAAGCCGCGCCCCGATCACAGCGTCGTCGAGCGCATCTACCGCCTGGGCGGCGGCCTGCTGGCGCTGAAGGAGGAGGAGCATCTGGGCAGGGCGCAAACCGGTCCGCTCCCCGAACGCATCGCCTCCCTGCGCGAGGCCCTGGTCCGGCAAGTCGAGGAGACCCACGGGCTGACGCCGGGCAAGGAAGGCATGCCGGAACGGATCAAGTCGTTGCGCGGACGCATCCGCAAGCAACTGCTCGAGCGGGAACAGCCCGAGTCGATCGAGCAACATGGCGATCTCTACCGCGACCTGGAAACGCTTTTCCTGGCCAGCCAACTCTACAGTTACCCGGGTCAATACCTGAAAGCGCAACCCACCATCGATCGGATCGCGGAGACGCTTCTCAAGCTGGAGGAGGACCTTCTCGAGGAAGGACAATACGCGGGACCCCGCGAGGTGGACGTGATCTTCGATGAACCGGTGGACGTCGCCGCCTTCCTGGAGTCGCGTTCCCTTGGCGCCAAAACTGGAGTGCGGCCCCTGACCGAACTGCTGGGGCAACGCATCCAGCGGTTGCTGGATGGCGGTTCGTAGTTCTGGCTTCAGCCAGTCCGGGCGGCGCGTGGTGAAAGGCCCAAGGTCGTTCGCCTGCCGTGCGCGCATTCACTCTCCTCACGAGCCGGGATATGTGTCCTTCCATGTAGCCGCGATCTTTAGATCGCGCATTCACGGAGATATGTGGAGGGTCACGTCATCCATCACGACTGGGTCCGCCGCCTCACGGCGGCGGCCACGCGCTCGGTGTTTGAAGTCCCTCGGCTTGATCGTTGAACGCAGTCAACGTTCAATGCTCAACAAGCGGCGCGTGGCGGCGATCAGGTCGTTCGCCCGATAGGGTTTTTCCAGGAAACTGACATTGTCCCCGACCTGCATGGCCTCCCGCAACAGCCCGGGCTTCTTGGAGGCGGTGAGGAAGATGATGGGAATGGGTTCGTTCAGAACTCTCCGCAGCCGCTTGGCGACGTCGATTCCGCTGCCGCCGGGCAGGTTGATGTCCAGCAACAGAAGGTCCGGGCTGGTCGTTTTGGCCCAGACGATGGCCTGGATGGCATCGCAGGCCGTGATGGCGTGGTGGCCCTCGGCGCGCATGCGCAGGTGGAGCACGCGGGCCACCTTGGGATCGTCTTCGACGATGAGAATCCTTTTCATGGGGGCGCCGGTGACCTCCTTGTCGTCGTCGGCCATGAGAATGCGTTTGCAGGCCGTCATCACCAAGCCACGGGTCTGGCCGCCGCGGCGGGTGCGGGTTGAAAGGACCGGGCGACGGCACGCAACAGCTGGTCCGGATCGTAGGGTTTTTCGAAGTACCCGGCGGCCCCAAGGTTCATGGCGGTTTCCCACAGGCCTTCCTGGCGGGATGCCGTGATGAAGATCACGGGCACGCGGGGAAGGCCCAAGGCGTCCTTCTGGCGCATGAAATGAAGGCCCTGCATCACGGGCATCCAGATGTCGCTGATGATGAGGTCGGGCGGGTGAGTGGCGGCCATGATCACGCCAAAGCCCGGATCGGGAGCGCTGACCACAAGGTAGCCGGCGCCGCGCAGTCGGGCCGTCAGGGCTTTGGCAACACGCGGGTCGTCCTCCAGAATGAGGATTCGCTTGGTGGCTATCTGGTTCATCAATGCATCGGTCGAAAGGTTTCAGTTGTGTTGGTAGAGAGTCTTGCGGATGGACCGAAGCAACTCGGTCAGGTCGCACGGTTTCTCGAAGAACGCCGCCGCGCCCATCCGCAGGGCGGTCTCCCGAAGGCCGGGCCGCCGGCTGGCGGTCAGGAAGATGACAGGTACGTGGGGCAGTCCATGGGCGGCCAAGTGCTCCACCAGGGTCAGTCCCAGGCCGCCGGCCATATAGATGTCTGAAACAATCAGGGTCGGCTTCCGCTCCAGGGCCCATTCGAGGCCCGCCCGGCCTGTGTGCGCCGTCAGCACCTCGTAGCCGCTGTGCTCCAGCCGACACCGCAGGGCCATGGCCAGGCGCTTGTCATCCTCGATCACCAAAATCGAAAGTTTCGGTGGCGGCGCGGCCGGAGTACGGAGCGAGGCCAGGGGCGAATAGGCCGCTGCCACCGGCGCAGGCTGGAGAGCCTTGGCCACGACATCCTGCAGCACCTCGCCCTGATAGGGCTTGTCCACCCAGGCGCAGACCCCCAGTTGGCTGGCGCGAAGCCGGCTGCTGAGATCGCCGCGACCGGTTAGAAACACGATGGGCGTGGCTTGGTGCCCCGGAAGATGGATCAGCTCGGTGGCCAAGCTCAATCCGTCGCCGTCGGGCAGTCCCACATCGAGCACAAACAGGTCGAACTGCTGCCGACGCGCCATGCTCAACGCCTCTCTCAATGTGTGCGCCACCAAGGCGCTATGCCCCTGCGCCGCCAGGCGGGCCGCCACGGCCTGAGCCGTGCGCCTGTCGTCTTCAACCACCATGATGCGTTTCATTGGATGTCTCCCTGGGCACTCGGTGCCCATGCTTCTGCTTTCGACCTGACCGTTGGCTCCCTTGAGGGAGAGGGCCTGATATCCATGCGGCCCATTCGGTTGTCATCCCGCGCGGAATGCCGGAATCATCGTGTGCCGCCCCGCGCAAGCAACTCGCTTCAAGTCGGTTGGCTTCACCTGGATGGACGCATCCTCCCACGCGGGTCGATGCCCAGGCACAGGTTCCCATCCTGTCAATGGCTCCGAGATTATTCTTGCTCGTATTCTTACTCCCTCCTGAATCCTGCGGCTGCATCGCATTTAATGGTCACCTGTTTCCCATCACGCCCGGGCCTGCCGACATTCCCGATGAATGGGATCCCGGCTTGTGCCGATAGGAGTTGGGGAACGCCATGAAGTGCCGGCGCTTGAATATCCTGGTCGTCGATGACGACAAGGCCGACTTCAAGCTCATCGCCAATGAGCTGGGGCGCATCAAGTGTGCCTCCTACCAGACCCAATGGGCCTCCACATTCGCGGCGGGCCTGGAGCTGGCCCGTCAGAACCGGCACGACATCGTTCTGGTGGATGATCTCCTCGACCCGGAGTCGGGGCTGGACCTGATTCACGAGGCGATCGAGTCGGGCGCCCGCATGCCTTTCATCCTGCTCGGCAGCCAGAGCGACCCCAAGGCGGACCTCGAGGCCATGGCCTGTGGTGCCTCCGATTATCTGGTCAAGAGCACCCTCGGTCATCCATTCCTGGAAAGGGCCATTCGTTACGTCATCTCCCGGCATCAGGTGATGCAGGCGCTGCGCCGCAGCGAGGAGTTCATCCGGCGCATCCTTGAAAGCAGCCCGGACCGGTTCGTGGTCCTGTACCGGGAGGGAGACAATCTCAGCCCCGAGCCGCCGCATGATCCCATGGATGCCGTCTCCACCGACCCTCCTGAAACGCTCCCTTTCAAGTCCTGGATTGAGCATTGGCATCCGGACGAGCAACCCTTGGCCCGCGCGGCCCTGGAAGAGGCGGCCCAAGGCGGCCGGGGCAGCTTCCAGGCCCGGCCCAGCACCGGCAACGAGGAGGGACCCTGGTTTGATGTCATTGTCAGCCCCATGCTCGACGAGGCGCGCCGGCAGGACCGGGTGCTCGCGGTGTCCCGGGACATCACCACCTTCAAGCGCGCCAAGGCCACTTTGAAACAGCTCAACCAGGAGCTGGAAATGCGTGTGGTTGCCCGCACCGCAGACCTGGAGCGAGCCAACCGGGCGCTGCGTGAGGAGATTGCCCAACACGAGGCCACCGAGCAACGACTGGCCAAGGCCCATGATGAACTCAAGAATAAGCACTTTGAAATCCAGGGCTTCTATCACACTCTCTCCCATGAACTAAAAACCCCGCTCACCTCCGCCCGCGAATTCATCAGCATCATCAACGACGGACTGGCGGGGCCGGTCAGCCCGGAACAGCGGGAGTATCTCGGCATCGCCCTGGATTCCTGCGACCAGATCAAGCTTTGCCTCAACGACCTGCTGGATGCCACCCGCCTGGAAACGGGAAAGCTTCAGATCAACCCCCAACCCGCCCAACTGGGCGCCCTGGTGCAGAGGGTCTTCACCTCGTTCCAGCCCAACTGCGCGGAGCACCAACTGCACTTCGACTGCGCCGTCGAAATGGACCTGCCCGAGGTCAGTTTCGACGAGGCCCGGATCAACCAGGTCCTGACCAACCTGCTGAACAACGCCATCAAATTCACCGACGCGGGCGGGCGCATCAAGCTCTCGGCGGCCCGATCCGGCGACCACCCGCAGTTTGTCGAGGTTTCGGTCTGCGACACCGGGCGGGCCATCCCGCCTGACCAGATCGAGCACATCTTCGACCGCCTGTACCAGGTCAAAACCGGCGATGCCGCCGGCGGCCAGGGCATCGGCCTTGGCCTCTATCTCTGCCGCGAGCTGGTTCATCTCCACGGCGGGAACATTTGGGTGGAGAGCCGGCCGGGCAAGGGCAGCACCTTCACCTTCCTCCTCAAGTTCGCCCAGCGCGTCTGTCAACCGCACCTGCTGGCCGTGGAGGAGGACCCCACACTGGGTGACCTGCTGCGCCGGACCCTGCAGCGGCATCAACTCGACGTGACCATCGTGGCGGACGGCCACCGCGCCCTCGAAGCCCTCTCCAACCAGCGCATCGACCTGCTGCTCATGGACCTGGTCGTCCCGGAAATGGACGGCGCCAGCCTGATCCGGGAAGTGCGCCGCCAGTGGCCCACGCTGCCCATCATCCTGCACACGGCCCATCCCACCGGCGAGCCCTTCGCCGAGATCCTGGACTTCTCGCCCTTCACCCTCCTGGCCAAGCCCTGCCCCATGGACCGCCTGCTGGAGACCATCAAGCGCGTCCTCAAACAACACGACACCATCATCTGGCGAAAGCCGCCCGCCGCCCCACCCCACCGCAAGGCCGCCTGACGTGGGTTCGTAGCATGGTTCGTAGTCCCGCGGCTCGACCGAGCTCGCCGAAGTCCTTCAGGCGGTTCGGGGCGGCGCGTGGTGAAAGGCCCTAGGTCGTTCGCCTGCCGTGCGCGCATTCTCTCTCCTCACGAGCCGGGATATGTGTCCTTCCATGTAGCCGCGATCTTTAGATCGCGCATTCACGGAGATATGTGTGCAGAGCGCGAACTAAAGTTCGCGGCTACAGGCTTTTGGCGTGGTCCATGGGGTCCGAACGCTGAACGCTCAACCGTCACGGAATTGTCAGGCATAGCGAGCCCACCTCCTGACGTCGGCGGCTACTTGGTTGGTCCCTCCACCCGGACGTTGACGCCGCCTTGGGGAAGGCATTTACTGGGGAGGCACCCAGCCTGCGTGGACGCGGGCCCCGTGCGTCCGCTTATGAAACTCGGAACCACCACGCCGGTATTGCGGATGTTTGACGAGGAGACGACGAAGGAGTTCTACGTGGACTTCCTCGGGTTCAAGGTCGATTGGGAACATCGGTTCGGCGAGACATTTCCCCTTTACATGCAGGTGTCGCGGGACGGTTGCGTCCTGCACTTGACCGGGCATCACGGGGACTGTTGCCCGGGCGGGGCGGTGCGCATCGACACCCAGGACGTGCGTGACTACTGCGAAATCCTGCGGCGGAAGGATTACCGGCACGCCAAGCCCGGTTGTGAAAAGACCGGCTGGGGCACCATGGAGATGTCGGTCAAGGATCCCTCGGGCAACCGCCTGACCTTTGCCGAACCGCTCACCGAGAAGACCTGATGGGCACCTCTTGCTCTAACCCTTTACCCGAAAAGAACGACCGACATGTTGTCGTTTTGCATGGGCCCCTCACCCTTGCCCTCTCCCGAGGGGAAAGGGAACAGCATGCCACCCCAGGATAAAGGGATCAGGGAAGCAGCCTCTCTCCGCGCGGAGGACAGGTCTCCCTCTCCCGCCGGGAGAGGGATGGGGTGAGGGGCCTTTGATGGGGTGCGATGAAAGGTGCTCTCGTTGCCCATGGTTTACCTTGTGTCGCAATCCGCTGCGCAGCCTTCGTTCCCCAGCAACGTCTGGGGAATGACATACTCTTACTCATACTCTTGCTCTATTCCTAATCCTGCGGCGGCATGGTATTCCAGTATCACCCATTTCCAATCACGCCCTGTCCGCGCCGGCGCGTATCCGAAGGAGTGCATCGGCATGTGGAGTGCTACTGACAAGGCAGAAATGGGCATCATCTGTCATCCACTACACTCCCTTTGATGCAAACGCCATGACTCCGCGCGAACTTCAAGCCTTTCGCAGCACAGCGCTTACGCTCCTCTTTGCCACTGCGTCATGGATCTGGAACGTCGCCTCATCGCAAACCTGTCTGGCGGGGCAAAAGGATCCCTTGTTCCAACCCGGCACCGGTCCGAATGGGCCGGTGTAAGACATTGCGGTCGCCGCGGACGATTCGATCCTGATTGCAGGAGACTTCACCGAATACTATGGCGTTCCCCGCACGCTGGTGGCCCGACTGCACCGGAATGGCGAGTTGGATAGGTCCTTCCAGCCTCCCTACGCAGTTTGATGGGCAACCCCTGATCGGCTTGGTCCACCTGTTTCCGGACGGATCGCTGGATACGAACTTTGTCGCCGATCTGCCCCTCCAAGGGTTGGAAGCCAAATCCATTCTGAAAACGAGCCAAGGCGATCCACTGGTAGGAGCCGTGTGAGGAGACCATGTGATGCGTTTCCCCGCAGCCCAGCCACCCTTCGAAGGATTCGCCAAGACGAATCCATGGAATCTGGCTGACATGGTGGAAACGGAGAACGGCCGCTTCCGGTTCACAGAACTCCAAAACGCCCTGGTGCGGGTCAGCCCCGGCGTTACTACCGCGGAATCGTGACCCATCTGTAAGTGGCGACAGGCCGGCACGAACCAACCTCCCCCCGCGGAACGCCCTCCAGTCACACCCAGCGATTGCGTGGCCCTTGGACCTTGTGCTAGGGTCTTCGTCGTCGCCGAGTGCGCCTCTGCTTAAGGAAGGTCGGGCTCCCCTGACTCCACCTGAGTTCCCGGAATGACACGCAACTCCAAAGGCGCGTCCGCACCTTTTCGCGGGCAGAGCTTTTCAGCGATGATTGACACGAAACCAACTTTCAATGCGCGCGCGTGGCGGAATTGGCAGACGCGCCAGATTTAGGTTCTGGTTCCTTCGGGAGTAGAGGTTCAAGTCCTCTCGCGCGCACCATCCTTCGCTCCTCGCCCGCCGAGCGGGCGAGGAGCTTCTGATGGCAGGCCGGGGACATTGATCATTTCATCATGCCAGCCGAGCCGCCTGAAAGCGGGACCACAAACGCGGGCCACGTAGCCGCCGCCGTGAGGCGGCGGACCCTGTCGTGACACTCCACTTCACACTCCGCCTCGTGACCACGTGAAACGTGGCTGGTCGCTTGGCGGTTACGTTCCGCGGACCTCGGTGTCATGCGTGGTTGACCCGGGTCGCCGGCTCGTGAACGATGTGCGCATGTCACGTTTCGCATGGATGATGGCCTGGATCACGGGCACACTCTCCACCGCGGCCGCTCCCTTCTATCACTCGGAACTGATCTTCCCGCTCGAGTCGTGGCACAACCATGGATCCTGCATCGTCGAGGCGCCCAATGGCGATCTGATCGTCTGCTGGTTCCATGGCTCGGGCGAGCGCACGGCGGATGATGTCCGGATTCTCGGGGCCCGCCGGAAGGCCGGCGCTTCGGATTGGTCCCCACCGTTTGAAATGGCCGACACACCGGCGTTTCCCGACACCAACTGCTGCATGATCATCGATCCGGAAGAGTGCCTCTGGCTCTTCTGGCCCACGATCCTCGCCAACCGCTGGGAGAGCGCACTGATGAAATACAAGGTGTCGGAGGACTACCAAGCGCAGGACGGCCCACCGGTCTGGAAGCTGGAGAAGGTGCTGCACATGAAACCCGGCGACGCCTTTCCGGATATCGTGCGAGCCAAAACGGACGCCTACGTCGCGGCTCGGGGGAACGATCCAGCCCATGCCGATTGGGCGCGCCGGGCGGTGGATCAGGCCGGGGACAAGCTGACGCGCCGGTTGGGATGGTTCACCCGGGCCCATCCCTACATCACCTCGCAGGGTCGCATGATCGTGGGGCTTTACTCCGACGGTTTTGACTTCGCCTCCAGCATCTACACCGACGACCACGGCGCCAACTGGATCATGAGCGAGCCGATGGTCGGGCATGGAGGCATCCAGCCCAGCTTCGCCCGCAAACAGGACGGCACGCTTGTGGCCTACCTGCGTGACAACGGCCCCCCGCCCCAGCGGGTGCAGGTCTCGGAGTCGCATGACGAGGGGGCTACCTGGGGGCCGGTATCGGATCATCCCCTCCTCCCCAACCCCGGCGCCGGGCTGGAATTGATGAACCTGGCGGACGGGCGGTTTCTTGTCATTTATAACGACACCGAGGAGGGGCGCCACAGCCTGGCGGTATCCCTGTCGGAGGACGAAGGGCGGACGTTTCGCTGGACGCGTCACCTGGAACAGAGCGAGCCGGGCAAGGCCTCGCATCATTACCCATCGATCATCCAGACCCGCGACGGCAACCTGCATTGCACCTACAGCCATTTCGTGCGCGATCCCGTCACCGGCCGCGAAGGCAAGGCGATCAAGCATGCCGTGTTCAATCTGGAATGGCTGCAAACACCATGAACCGGATACGCTTTCACGCCGCGCTCGCGCTGATTCTGCTGTTGGGATCTCTGGTCTCGGGCTGCATTCGTCCGGCGTTTGCGCGGCGATCCGTGATGGCCGGCTCCAGTGACGAGATGCCGCTCGAACTGACGGCCAACCGTCCCTTTGTGGAAGTCCACATCAACGGGCGTGGGCCCTACCCGTTCCTGCTCGATTCCGGCGCGGCGCTCATGGCCCTTCCGGCCCCGCTCGCGAAGGAATTGGAACTGGAACGCTCTGGCCGCACCTTGATGCGGCTGGATTCCGGCATGGCCCGAACCTGGGAACGTCTGGACCGCGTTCGCCTCGCCAGCGTGCGGCTCGGCGCGCTGGAATTGCAGGACGTGAGCGCCGTGGTGGCGCCTTCTGAGTTTGTGGACACCGGCATCCTGCCCACCTGCCTGCTCCGCGATTACCTGGTCACGATCGATTTTCCCGGTCAGGAACTGCGCATCGAACGAAGTGACCTGCTCGCGTCCGCCCAGGCGTTTCCGTTCCGATACCGGATGGGCGTCCCCTGTCGGGAGATCGAACTGCAGGGACAACCGTTAATGTTCGTGGTTGATACCGGCCTCCAGGGCGCGATGCTGCTGCCCGAGCAGGAGATCGAGCGACTGAACTTCAAACATCCACCGGTGACCTGCACCACGGCGCGCACGCTCAACTTCACCGGCCTGGTCCGGGCCGGTCGCCTGGCGGGCTCCATCCAGCTCGGCCAGGGAAGGGTGGACGAACCGATTGTCTTCTTCGGCAGCAGAAACCCCATGCTCGGCAGCGGCGCCATGCGTCATTTCGTGGTGCGGATCGATGGACGAAACCGCCTTCTGGAATTCGAGCGCACGGAGGGCACCCCGACCCATGATCCGCCCCTGGTCGGGTTCGGGTTCTGGTCCGAGCCCGCGTCCGGAGGCCAACGGGTGTCCGGGGTGTTGCCCGGATCCATGGCGGAACGCGCCGGCCTGGCCGAGGGGGACACCATCCTGGAAATCACGCCGCTGGAGGTGTCCAATGGAACGGGGCAGTTGCCGTTCTGGAAACTGCGTCTGCGCCGATTGACCACAGGGGAAACGTACGTGGCCGTGTTGATGCCCGAGTTGATCGTACCCTGATGAATTGAAACTCGAATTTCGAAACTCGAAACTCCCGAAACAATTTCAAAGGCTTCAAACGTTCAAAACACCGGGAGGCCCCATCACGCCAAATACCATGGCCTCCCTCATGGCACACCCCAGCACAATCCCTCGAGGGAGAAGGAAGCAGCCTTTCTCAGCGCACAAATCGCGTCCCCCTCTTCTCTGAACCAAAGACCCGAACCGCCTAAAGCCGGAACCCATTACGACGAACTAGATAAGGAAGAAACACCAAGGACCACGACTGTGCGATGGCCCCTCACCCCAACCCTCTCCCGGGGGGAGAGGGAGCAGCATGCCCGGTGGAGGGTACGGGTTCAGATCGAACGTCTTTCTCCGCGCGGAAGCCGATCCTCCCTCTCCCCCCGGAGAGGGTTGGGGTGAGGGGCCTTTGAATTCGTCGTGCAAGATGGCATGCCCGTAACTCCAACACGTTTCACAAGGAGTTTCTTAAGAGGCGGAACGACAAACGGGCCGCCCTCGTTCGTAGTCCCTCCTTTAGGCGGTTCGGCTGAGCTCACCGTCGAAGCCCGCGCACCGTTCATTTGAGCATTCGAGCATTCGACCCTTCGGATTTGTCTCGGACTTCGAACGTCGCGCTTCGGATTTCCACCTGGCAAATGCCAGGTGGCATCACGCCAGCAGTCCGGGAAGCAGATGCCCATGCACGTCGGTCAGGCGCCGGTCGATGCCGTTGTGGCGGACGGTGAGCTGTTCGTGGTCGATGCCGAGAAGGTGGAGGAGGGTGGCGTGCAGGTCGTAGCACCAGATCGGGTCCAGCGCCTTCCATCCCCATTCATCACTTCGTCGTCGTTGGGGTCCCTCTAAATAATACTTTATGCAGAACCGAGCATGGGTGCAGACTGAGGACATGGCTTTTCGCCGCGTCCAGGAACCGCTGCTCGCGTCCGGGGAGTTGCAGACGGTGGTGGAGGTGTTTGGAGTGCTTCGGGAGGCCTTGGGCCAACGCGGGAGAAACTCGGGCTTACTGAGGAGTCTTTTAGATAGACTACAACCAGCAAGGTGGATATAGTTACGTGCATGGCAAAGATTGACGGACGCACGTTGGATCATAAAGCGCTGGAGCATATGAGGATGCTTGC